>Ga0181525_10002485_pt1 | contig 15018 bp, 8 predicted proteins | sample PEATcosm2014_Bin_48_FD_121100 | JGI IMG/M metagenome (GOLD analysis project Ga0181525, IMG submission 121100) | Peatland microbial communities from MTU Mesocosm Facility, Houghton, MI, USA - PEATcosm2014_Bin06_10_metaG | ecosystem: Environmental > Terrestrial > Soil > Wetlands > Peat | place...
GACATGGACGCCGACATCAAGACCCAAGATCATGACCTTTGCCCCGAATGCGGTGTAGGCAGCCAGGTTTACGTCAACGTACGCGCCTACAGCAGCGGTGAGCGCGCGCTTGTCGATGGCGCCGCTCCACAGGCCAAAGATCGCCAGTAGATCAGCCTCGGCCTCGATCGTGGCATCTTCCAGCTCACCGATTCCGATCGCCCCGTAGCTCATCAAACGGAACAGGTAAGGAAGTTCCAGCAGAATGCCGGCCCCGTGTAGGCCAGGAATGGCTGCCGCGCCAGCCGCCGCCACACTGATGCGGGTTTCCAGGTTCCTGCGCCACTGGTCAACCGTCTGATATGCGCGCACCTCTGCAGCCGCGGCTGCGACGTCGCTGATCATCGAGTCGATTGAGGAGCGGAGGATCTCCCTGATCCGGTCTTCCGTAATACGGCGAAGCTCCGCCCGGTTTGGGCGAAGAGCCAATGACATTGTGCTCATCGGAGTTCCTTTCCTGCCTGTGCGGGGCCGGCATCCCGGCCTTCACCAGACAGGCTCACTCGCCCGGCCATGTCCCGGGCAGGGGCCGGATCACCCCTTTCGGGGCCCGGCCGGAGAAGGGGTGAAACCACCCACACGACCGCAGCGGCCAGCCGCGGCCGGCTCGGGCGGTGTCAGACCAGGCCCGCGGCCAGGGCCAGCCGGGTCAGGTCGGCGCGGCGGCGGCAGCCGGTCTTGTCCCGGATCCGGTCCAGGTGCGAGGAGACGGTCCGGACGCTGATGAACAGCTGCGCGGCGATCTGGGCGTCGGTCCGGCCCCGGGCGACCAGGGTGACCAGCTCCCGCTCGCGGCCGCTGAGCCTGCCAAGCCCCGGCTCGGCCGGCGCCTGCTCAGCGCCGGGTGCGGTGAGCATCAGCGCGTACTCGGCCGCTGTAGCCAAGCTCATCGCCGCGCCACGGTCCTCCGCCGCCCGCGCGGCGTCCGGCCCGGTCGCCTGCCGGGCCTCGCGCAAGTGTTCCTCGCGGCGGGCCACGGCCCACGGCGGATCGGCGTATCCCGCGCGCGTGGCCAGGACATCATTCGCGGCCCACAGTGTGAGCGCGTCGGCCTGCCGCCCGGTCGCGAGGCACAGGGTCCCGCAGTGGTAGAGGCCGCCTATCAGCTCAGCCCAGTCGCCGGCCTGGGCGGCGAGCTGCAGTCCTTCCCGCAGGTGCGCCGCGGCGTCCCCGGTGCGGCCCGCCCGCAGGTCCAGGCCCGCGATCCGCAGCAGCAGGACCGTCTGATTCCGCAGGTCGCCCGCCTTCCGGGACTGGGCCAGCCCCTCGGCGCTGACGCGCTCGGCGGCGGCCAGGTCCCCGGCACGGGTCAGCGCGCCGGCCAGAAGGAAGCTGCCCGACCGGGCAAGCAGAGGAGGGAGTCCATCCGCGATTTGCACGGCCTGCCGGGCCACCCGCACTGCCTCGCCGAAGTCGCCGACGTAACTAGCCTCCCAGCTCAACTCGGACAGCGCCACCGCCTCACCGACCGGGTATCCGACTTCCCGGGCTACGGCTAGCGCGCGGCGGGCGTCGTCGGCCGCCTCCGCGACCCGGCCCATGTTCCGCAATACGACCGACCGGCCGGCTAGGGCGTCGGCCAGCGCCCGGGACGGCCCCTGGTTCGCCACCGCGTCGCGCAACACGGTGTAATGGCCCAGCGCCCCGGTCGTGTCGGCAGAGTACGCCGCCGCCCGGCCGAGCCAGACCTGCACGGCGCACCACCCGTCACTGCCCCGCTCCGCGCGCCCCGTGACCTCGCGCAGTATCGGGTATACGCCGGGCAGCCGACCCCGCAGAAACCACCACCAGCCCAGCGCCTCGGCCAGCCGCAGCGCCACGGCCGCATCCTGCTCCATGGCCCACGCCAGCGCCTGCCGCGTCAGGGCGTCCTCGGCGTCCAGCCAGCGCGCGGTATCCTGCTCCCCTGCAACGGTCTGCAACCCGGCTGCGGCCTGCTCCGTCACCTCCAGCGCGTAACGGGCCAGCGCGGCATCAGCCGAGTCCTGCTCCCCGGCCTGGGCCAGCAGCCGGCTACCGTAGGCGCGCAGCGTCTCCAGCATCCCGTACCGTGCCCGGCCATCCGGCCCAGGCCGCGGAGGGACCAGCAGCGAGCAGTCCACCAGCCGCAGCACTACCGGCCCGGCGTCCACCCCGGCTACCGCCTCGGCGGCCTCCAGGGTGAACGGCCCGGGGAACATTGACACCTGCCGGAACACCCGCCGCTCGGCCTCATCGAGCAGCTGATAACTCCACTCCACCGTGGCCGCCAGTGACCGCTGCCGCGATGGCGCCGTCCGGTCCCTGCCGGCCAGGAGGACGAACCGGTCGCCGATCCGGTCCAGCAGCCCGGTCACGCCCAGCGCCTCCACCCTTGCTGCGGCCAGCTCGATCGCCAGCGGCATCCCGTCCAGCCGCGCCACCAGCCGCGCCACCACCGGGCCAGTCTGCTCGTCCAGCGTGAAATGCGCATCCGCGCTGCGGGCCCGGTCGGCGAACAGCGCCACCGCCTCGGTCCGGGTCGCCCCGGGCAGGTCATCCGGGTCCGGCAGGGCCAGAGGGGCCAGCCGGTACCGGGCCTCTCCGGCCACCGCCAGCGGCTCCCGGCTGGTCGCCAGGATCCTCACGTCATCGGCAACGGCCAGCAGGCCGCCGCACAGCCCCGCGACCGCGCCGATCACATGCTCGCAATTATCCAGCACCAGCAGCAGCTGCTGGCGGGCCAGCACCCGGGCTACCGCCTCCGCCGGCGCAACGCCCGGCTCGTACCGCACCCCCAGCGCTACCGCTACCACCGCGGCCACGTGATCCGGTTCGGCCACCGGCGCCAGCTCCACTAGCCACGCCCCGTCGACGTAGCGGTCGGCCACACCCCGGGCCACCTCGGCGGCCAGCCGGGTCTTGCCCGAACCGCCCGGACCGGTCACCGTCACCAGCCGGTGCCGCTCGAGCAGCCCGGCCACCTCTCGCACCGGACCGGCCCGGCCGATGAAGCTGGTCAGCACGGCCGGGAAACCATGCATGCCGCCAGCCGAGGCGGCCACAGACTGCCCCACGCCGGTACCATAACCGCAGCCACAGCCGCCGTACAGACCGTCGCGCAGGCCCCGGCGCTGATCACCGACGTGGCCGTACCATTTTGTCACGACGACGCTCACCTCGCGGCATGTCAGGACGTTCTCGCGCTGTCTGCGGGCAGGTCCGCGGAAACCAGCGTCGTGGACATTGCTCCCAGCAGCATTGAGAAAGCTCGCGCGCGAGTTCGGCTGCGCGGATTTTCTCATTCCGTACACAATCTTTCACCTCGACGCCTGCGCCCTGGACCGCTCCCGGATCGCGCCCACTCACCGACGCCATCCGGGCCTACCTCCACAGGCCGAGCAGCAGCCGTGCAGCGAGCCAGCGTGTCGTGCAACGTCCGGCACGAGTCTCTGGGACGACTGCTGGCCGAGAAGAGTTGACCGGAGGGCGCACCACCGTGCGTTCGGAATAATTATGATTTGACCCGCCGCCACAACGGCGGGTCAGCTTCAGCCGGGTCCTGACCACACCCGCGCCGACAGCGGCAGGTCGCGTGACGACCGCCCGGCGTGCACGGTGTACTGCCCGCCCGGCCAAATCCACTCGGCCAGGCTCTGGTCGTAGCGGGCGAACGCCCTGGCCGGGATCGTGAGCCTAGCCTGCGCCAGCTCGCCGGGCGCGGCTCGCACCGTGGCGAACGCGGCGAGCACCCGCCTGGGCCTGCCGCAGTCGGCAGAGCCGCCGGGCTCAGCAGGGCCACCTGGCTCGGCCAGGTACACCTGCACGACCTCCTTGCCCGGGCGCGGGCCGGTATTCCTGACCGTCACAGTGAGCTCGAGACCTTCACCCGCCGTCACGTCGGCCGGGCAGTCGATGAACTCATAAGCCCAGCTGGTGTAGCCGAGGCCATGCCCGAACGGGTACCTGGGGGCCACGCCGTTCGCGTCGTAGCCCCGGTAGCCGATCAGCAGCCCCTCGGAGTAGTCGAGGATGCCGTGCTCGTCGGGAGTCGCGTGCAGCACGGGGCAGTCGGCCTCCGCAGCGGGAAGCGTGACCGGCAGCCTGCCGCCGGGCTCCGCCGCGCCGAGCAGGACGTCTGCCAGCGCGTCTCCGAACGCCTGCCCTGGCAGCCAGGCGTAGATGATCGCGGCCACCCGCTCTGCCCACGGCATCAGCACGGGCATGCCCGAGTTGACCACCACGATCGTCCTGCTGTTGACGGCCGCGACCCGGCTGACCAGCTCGTCCTGGCGGCCGGGGAGCGCCAGCCCCGGCCGGTCGAAGCCCTCGCTCTCGGTCAGCTCGGCCGAGCCGACCACGACCACCGCTACATCCGCCGCGGCAGCCACTGCCTCGGCCTCGGCGAGCAGCGCCTCGTCGTCGGCGGCCGGAACGATGCCCAGCCGGACGGCAAGCGGGCCCGCGCCATCCTCGGCCGGCCAGAAATCGACGCGCAGCTCGGTATCGGTTCCCGGGTCGAGCCAGAGGCTGGCCCGCAGCTCGCCGGGGCGTGTCATCGCCTCGACGGGGTCGTCGGGGATCGCCGTGGCGTCGTCGAGCACGGTAACTCCGTCGGCCGTTAGCCTCAGCCAACCGACGCCCGCGACGCTGAGCAGGTGCGGGCCGGGCTCCGCGGCGCGGAACGAGGTCGACAGCGCTATCCGCCCCGGCCGTCCCCAGCCGATCCCCACCGGGACACTATCCCACCAGGTCAGGCTGGCCGAGCCACGGTGCTCGGCAGCGAGCAGCCTGTCCTCGGCGTCCCTGAACTCCAGCCAGACCCCATCGTCTCGGGTGACCGGATCACGCAGCGACCCGGCAGGCGGCTCGGGCAGCGACTGCCAGGTCTGGCAGCCGATGGCGATGCTGACGTCGGCCCGCCCGGCCAGCGCGGATCGCAGTGCCCGGGCCGGCATGGAGACCTCGGCCGGGATGACGCCCGCGCTGCCGCCGCCCTGGATGGTCGGATACGCCGCATTCGGGCCGACGACGGCGACGCGGCGGATCGTGCCCGGATCGAGCGGCAGCACGTCGCCGGAGTTCCGCAGCAGCACGAACGACGCGGCCGCAGTCCTGCGCAGCATCGCTGGATCGACAAGCTTCGGCGCGGCAGCGGCAGCGCCAGCAGTTACACCAACGCCGGGACGGTGCCCGTCCGCGCCGTCGGGACGGTGCCCGTCCGCGCCGTCGGGACGGTGCCCGTCCGCGCCGTCGGGAAGGTAACCGTCCGCGCCGTCGGGAACGTGCCCGTTAGCGCCGGCGAGCGCGCCGACCTCACGGGCCACCCACAGCAGCCTGACGACCTTGTCGTCAACCAGGTCCGCCGCCACTGCGCCGCCCTCAACGGCCCGCGCCAGCAGGTCACCCCAGGGACCATCGGGACCGGGCATGGACAGGTCGAGCCCGCCCAGCGCGGTGGCTTGCGTGCTGCGGGCCGCACTCCAGTCCGAGATCACGACGCCCGCGAAACCCCACTCGCGCTTGAGCACGTCCCGCAGCAGGCGGACGTTCTCGGTCATCGGGCTGCCGTTGACCTTGTTGTAGGCGGCCATGATCAGCAGCGCGCCGGCCTCGCGGACGCACGCCTCGAACGGCACCAGGTACAGCTCCCGCAGCACGCCCTCGGCGATCCGTGCGTCGTAGATCCAGCGCCCGGTCTCCGAGTCGTTGCCGACGTAGTGCTTCACCGTCGCCGCCACCCCGGCCTGCTGGACGCCGCGCACGTAGGCGCTCGCCAGCCTCGCGGTGAGGACGGGATCCTCGGCGAAGCACTCGAAGCCGCGGCCGCCGAGCGGCGTGCGCATCAGGTTGACCGTCGGCGCCAGCAGCACGTCGACGCCTTTGCTCCTGGCCTCGATGCCTAGGGCCACGGCAAGCTCGTAGACAAGCGCCTCATCCCAGGTGGCGCCGAGCGCCGACGGGCAGGGCAGGCTGGCCGACGGCTTGCGCTCGTCCTTGGTGGTGCCCCGCACGCCGGCGGGGCCGTCGGAGGTGACCATCGCACGCAGGCCGATGGCCTCGCAGGCCGGTGTCCGCCAGCTGTCCGCCCCGGTCAGCAGGCGGGCCTTCTCGGGCACCGCAAGCGCGGACACAAGCTCCGCGACGGTACCGGTACCGGCCGGATCGAGCTGCGGTCCGGCCGTCATGCCGCCCACCGCCTACGGCCGTCGGGGCGTGCTTGATTCGGGGTCCCGGCCCGGCCGGATGACCGGCCGGGCACGGAGCGCCCCTGTGATGGGATCGTCACGAGTCTGCGCAGCCTCAGGAGACTGGCTTGAGGTGCTGGATCACGACGAGGATCTCGGGGATGTTCGGCCCCGGGTCCATGTACGGGTTGCTGGCTGTCGGCCAGCCCGTGTAGTCGCGGGACGAGAACTCCGCCCACGACGCGCCCTGCAGCAAGGGCGCCACCGGGACCTCGGTGGTCTCGATGTTCGCCAGCGTGGCGATCGCCGAGCTCAGCGCGGCCGGCGTGGTGGCGCTCGCGTAGGCATTGAGTGCCGCCTGGGCCGCCGGGTCGTTGAACCGGCCGTAGTCGGCGCCGGCGGTCTTGCCGAGCGGTGCCGATAGCGTGTAGTTCATCCAGTTGTTGTAGGTGAAGTACGGGGTCAGCCCTTGGGCGCCCCAGTGGATGGCGGCGCTGAAGTCGCCGTCATTGAGGTCGGCCGTCCAGATGTTCGGGCCGTTGGTGCCGGCGTCGCCCTTGACCGAGGCGTTGAAGCCCAGCGCGTCGAGCTGCTTCACGATCAGCTGCGCGTCGGTGTAGTAGTCGGTGTAGCTGACCGGATCCTCGATCGAGAACGTGATCTTCTGGCCGTTCTTCTCCCAGAAGCCGCCCACCTTGGCGTAGCCGTCGCCGGTGAGGATCGAGCTCACCCGCGTCGCATCGCTGGCAGCGGGCAGGTTGGTGGCCAGCGCCGTCGGCAGGTAGCTCTGCTGCGCCGGGAGGATCATGCCGGCCGTGCTGTTCACGGGCGGCTCGTTGTCGGACTCGCCGTCCGTCGACAGCTGCTGCCTGTTGATCCCGAAGTTGATCGCCTGGCGCACCTTGGCGTCGTTCAGCGGTGCCTTGGTGGTGTTGAAGAACAGGCCCACCACGTTGTTGTCGCTGAAGTACGGCTGCGAGCTCTCCCAGGTGGTATTGCCCGTCTTGGACAGGTAATTCTGCGGCACGCCGATGATCGAGATGCCGCCCCAGTCGATCGAGCCGCCGGCGATGGGCGGCAGCAGGTTCGCGTTGCTTGCGTAGGCGGGGAAGTTGATCTCCGGCACGTGCAGGCTGGACTTGGCGTAGTAGTCCGGGTTGATCTTCATCGTGAAGCCGGTCGAGCTGAAGCGGTCCAGCACGTACGGGCCGGTGCCGACCGGGTTCGCGTCGGCGTAGGTGGCCGGGTCGGACACGCTCTGCCAGATGTGCTGCGGCACGATCGGCACCTGCAGGAGGTAGAAGATGCTGGAGAGCTCCGGCTGCGAGAAGGTCAGCACGGTGGTGGTGGAATTGGTCGCGGTCGCGCTGTTCGGGGTCGGGATCGTCCAGTTGGCGTTCAGCGCCGCGTTCGACTTGATCAGGTTGAACGTGAACGCGACGTCGCTCGCGCTGAACGGCTTGCCGTCACTCCACTTCACGCCGGACCGCGTGGTGATCGTGAGCGTCTCCCCGCCGTTCGACCACGCGTAGTGCGTGGCCAGTTCGGGAACCGGGGCCGCCGAGGTGTTCTGCGTGTTGAACACCATCAGCGGCTGGTTGTAGAGGTTCACCGCGTGCGTCACGTATCCGGTCGAGGTGGGGACGAACGGGTTGAAGTTCTGGATCATCGGCGAGATCGGCGTGGTGACGATCGTGAGCGGTGTCTTGCCCATGTCCGAGCCGCCCGAAGTCGAGCCGGAGCTAGACGTGGGCGACGAGCTGCTGCAGGCCGCGATCCCCAGTGTGAGGACCGCGACCGCGGCAAGGCTGCCTGCGAGTTTGTGTTTCATAGCCGTAAACTCCAAGAGTGCCCGGCCGGCCAAGCCGGCCTATTGCGAAGGACCGTGTCGGGGTCTGTTTCGAGTGGCGACTTCGGCCGGCTGGGTGCCCCGCCGGCCAAGCGCCTTATGAATGGGAGAGCTGGCTGCCGTTAGCCACTGTCGGCACTCATCACTTCTCCTCTCCCAGGTCAGTCCGGTCCCCGCCTGCGGCGGGGCCATTCCCGTCGGCGGCCGGCCCGGTGGATGCAGCGGACCGCCGGCGCGGGACGCTGGTGTCGAGCAGCCAGCAGGAGCTGACGTGCGCCGGGCCGGCCGGGAAGGCCGGCGGCACCTGCTCGGCGCAGATCGCCATCGCATGCGGGCACCGGGTACGGAACCGGCAGCCTGATGGCGGCGCTACGGCGCTCGGCGGGGCGCCCCGGCCGCGCAGCGTGACCGGCGTGGTCCGCTCCGGGTCCGGGGCCGCGCTGAGCAGCAGCTGGGTATACGGGTGGGCGGGGGAGTCTGTGACCTGGACGGCCGGTCCCGACTCGACCACCTGCCCGGCGTACATGACGACGATCTTGTCGGCCAGGTACCTGGCCGAGGCGATGTCGTGGGTGATGTACAGGACCGCCAGGTGTTCCCGGTCCCGCAGGTCACCGAGCAGGTTGAGCACGCCGAGCCGGATGGACACGTCCAGCATCGAGACCGGCTCGTCGGCGAGCAGGACGCGCGGCTGGACGGCGATCGCCCGGGCGATCGCCACCCGTTGCCGCTGTCCGCCGGACAGCTCGTGCGGATACTTGTGCCAGAACGCGTCCGCAGGCGTCAGCGCCACCCGCTCGAGCACCGCGGCGATCTTGTCGTCGAGGTCGGCCCCGGGCTTCGCCAGGCCGTGCACCCTGAACGGCCGGCTGAGGTGGTAGTGCACGTCGTGTACGGGGTTCAGCGACGCGAACGGGTCCTGCAGGACCATCTGGACTGTCTTGGCGTAGTCGATCCGGCGGCGCTGGCCGGCCGGCGCGGGCTTACCCCCGAGCAGCAGCTCGCCCGAGGTCGGCATGACCAGCCTGGCCAGCAGGCGGGCGAGGGTGGACTTGCCGGAGCCGCTCTCGCCGACCACCGCGGTGACGTGCGCGGGCGTGAGCTGCAGCGACACATCATCGACCGCGTGCACCACCGGAGCCGGTCCGGCAGGAAGCCCGCGCCCGCGCCGTAGCAGTCGGCGCCCGGCCGCCGCGGTCCCGTGCACCGCGAAGTGCTTGGTCAGGCCGCGCGCTTCCAGCACGGCCGGGGCCTGCTCGGGTGCCGCAAGCAAGGTCATGGCATGCTCCTCATCGCCAGATCCGGCTCGGGGACCGCCAGCTCCGGCGGAACCGGGACAGGACCGTCCCCGTGCAGCCGCCAGCAGGCAGCCACGCGGTCGCCGCCGGCCGTCTCCAGCGGCGGGGCCCCCACCGAGCAGCGGTCGACGGCGAACCGGCAGCGCGGGTGGAACACGCATCCGCTCGGCAGCATCCGCAGGTCAGGGGGCGAGCCCGGGATCCCGGTCATCGCCACGCGCGGCCCGTGCAGCGGCGGGAACGAGCTGAGCAGCCCCAGCGTGTACGGATGCCGCGGGGCGCGGAACAGCGCGTTCGCCGGAGCCCGCTCCACCAGCCGGCCCGCGTACATCACCGCGATCGAGTCCGCGATCTCGATCAGCAGCGACAGGTCGTGGGTGATGAACAGGATCGAGAACCCGAACTGGTCCCGCAGGTCCTTCAGCTCCTCGAGGATCTCCCGCTGGGTGACCACATCCAGCGCGGTCGTGGGCTCGTCCATGATGACCACCTGCGGCCGCAGCGCCAGCGCCATCGCGATCATCACGCGCTGCCGCATGCCGCCGGACAGCTCGTGCGGATAACTGGCCAGGCGGTCGCCGCTGATGCCGACCATCGCCAGCAACTCGGCGGCGCGCGCGTGCCGCTCCTTGCGGGACAGGTTTGGAAGGTGCGCGGCGAGCGCGTCGGTGAGCTGAACCCGGATCGTCATGACCGGGTTGAGCGCGTTCATCGCGCTCTGCAGCACCAGCGAGACCTGAGACCAGCGCAGCACCCGCAGCGCCGAGTACCCGGCCTCGAGCAGGTCAACCGACGAGCCGTCCCCGGGGTACAGCCGCACTTCGCCGCCGGTGATGACGCCGGGCGGTCGCAGCAGCCTGGTGGCCGCCATGACCAGCGTGGACTTCCCGCTGCCGCTCTCCCCGGCCAGGCCGAGCACCTCGCCGCGGTCCAGCACCAGGTCGGCGTCGGTCACCGCGTGCACGGCCGCGGGTCCCTGACCGTAGTCCACGCACAGGCCGCGGATCTCCAGCAGCCGCTCGCTACGGCCCCCGGTCACGGCAGCACCTCCGATCCGGAGCCAACCGCAGCGGGCGCCCGCCCCATCGTGCGGATGACCGGCGTCAGCGCGAACTGCTGGCTGCGCCGCACGCGCCGGACACGCGCCGGCCGCTGACCGCCAGGGCGCCCGCTGCCGGAGCGCCCTCGGCCCTCAGCCCGCCGGGTCAGCCCGGCCGCCCGCAGCCGCGGGTTGATGAACTCGTCGATGCCGAAGTTCAGCATCACCAGCGACGTGCCGAGCAGTGCGACCGCCAGGCCCGGCGGGATGAACCACCACCAGTACCCGGTCAGCTCCGCGTTGGCGCCCTGCGCATAGAAGAGCATGCCGCCCCAGTTCCAGTCGGGGTTGACCAGCCCCAGGAAGGCCATGGCGGTGTACGTCCCGACCGCATAAAGCACTGTGAACAGGAACGAGCTCGCGACGATCGGGGTGAGGTTCGGCAGGATCTCCGTGAAGATGATCCGCCATCGGCGTTCGCCGATGATCCGGGCCGAGTCGATGTAGTCCCGGTTGCGCATCGACAGCGTCTGCGCGCGCAGCACGCGGGCTCCCCAGGCCCAGCCCGTGACCGAGATGATCAGGCCGACGAGGAACAGGTCGTTGCTGCCTGTCTTGCCCAGGAAGCCGAACAAGATGACAAGCAGCGGCAGCGCGGGCATCACCAGGAAGATGTTCGCCAGCATGGACAGCAGCTCGTCGGCCCAGCCGCCCAGGTAGCCGGCCGTGACGCCGACTACCACCGACAGCGCAGTGGCGAGCACGCCGGCCAGGAACGACACCAGCAGCATGTCGCCCCCGCCGGCCAGGAGCTGCGAGAACACATCCTGCTGGAGGTTCGTGGTGCCGAGCCAGTGCGCGGCTGAGGGCGGCAGCGGGACCGGGGAGTTGGCGAAGATCTGGTCCGGGCTGTACGGCGCGACGAACGGCCCGATGATCGACAGGAGCACGAAGAACGTCAGCAGGCCCAGGCCCGCCAGGATCTTGGGGGAGCGGGGCAGCCGCAGTGCCCGCCGCCGGCCGCCGGCCGCCCCAGCCGGTACCACGCCGGGAGCGGGGGCACCCCCCGCTTCCAATTCGGTGCCGATGCCAACGGCCATGGCTCAGGCCTCCTGCCGGGTGCGCGGGTCGAGGAAGACGTACACGAAGTCGGCGATCAGGTTGGCCGCCAGCACGGCGAACGTGATGATCAGGAAGAGGCCCTGCATCAGCTCGTAGTCGTTGTTCGACACCGCCTGCAGGAGCAGCGTGCCGAGGCCCGGATAGCTGAACACGATCTCGGTGAGCAGCGAGCCTGACACGATGAACCCGATGGCCAGCGCGAAGCCGGACACGCTGGGCAAGATCGCGTTGCGGGCCGCGTACCAGATCACCCGGCTCTTGCGCAGGCCCTTGGCCGCGGCGATCAGCACGTAGTCCTCGTCCATCGTGGTGAGCATCACGTTGCGCATGCCCACGATCCAGCCGGCCGCCGAGGCGACCACGATGGTGAGCGCCGGCAGAACGGCGTGGTCGAGCAGGTCGCTGATGTAGGTCCAGTTCCACGCGGGGAAGTCGAAGCTCTGGTGCGCCAGGCCGCTCGGGAACCAGCCCAGCGTGATGGCGAACACGTCGATGGCCAGGAACGCGAGGAAGAAGTACGGCGCGGCCTGGAAGAACGTAACCGCGGGCAGCAGGTTGTCCAGCCAGCTGCCGCGCTTCCAGGCGACGAGCGCGCCGACGGCGGTGCCGGCGAGGAAGCTGATCACCGTGGCCAGGCCCACCAGCCCGAGCGTGTAGGGCAGCGCGGCGCGGATGACCTCGGTGACCGGGGCGAAGGCGTTACCGGAGGACACGCCGAGATTGCCGTGCAGGACGTTGTTCCAGTAATGGGTGTACTGGGACCACAGGCTGGCGTTGGTGCCGACGCCAAACTGCAGGTCCAGGGAGTGAATGATGGCGGGCGTAACCGTCACGCCCTGCATCCGGGACAAGATCGCGTCGACCGGGTTGCCCGGGATCAGCCTGGGGATCAGGAAGTCCAGGCTGATCGCGACGGCGGCGGTCACCAGGTAGAAGAACAGCCGCCTGGCTATCATGCGCATCTATCTGACCTCCCCTGGCGTCGCAGCGGAGGCCGCGGAGACGGCAGCCGGGCCGCAGCCGCAGCTCTCCCGGCGGACCACCACGGTGGGCAGGGCGATGTCACGTCCGCGCGCGCTGGCGTCAGCCCCGCTTCCCCGGTCGATCATCGAGTAGAGGACCTCGAACGCCGTGGCGCCGAGATCCTGGATGGACTGGCGCACGCTGGTGAGCTGCGGGCGCAGGTGCCGCGCCACCGGGATGTCGTCGAAACCGGTCACCGCGACCTCGCCGGGCACCGCGATGCCGTGCTGCGCTAGCACGTGCAGGACGCCGATGGCCGACTGGTCGTTCGCGCAGACGATCGCCCGCGGCAGCGAGCCGCCGCTCGCGAGGAGCCGCTCGATGGCCTGCGCCCCGCCTGCCGCCTGATAGCCGCCCCGCCATGACTCGCCTCGCAGCAGGGTCGCGCCGGTGGCTGCCACCTCCGTGGCAAGCGCGCTTTCCCGGGTCAGGCTGTCCGGGCTGCCCTCGTGGCCTGCCATGAAGGCGAGCGTCCGGTAGCCGTGATCGTCGATCAGGTGCCTGGCGAGCGCCCGCATCCCGCCGGCGTTGTCGCCGTGCACGTTCACCGTAGTCGGAGTCGGCACGCCGGCCAGCGTCACCACGGGGACCTGCCGCGCGAGCCGGTCAAGCTGCTCGGGGGAGAGAACCCGGTCGTGCAGTATCAGCCCGTCGCTCTTGCGGGCGAGCGCGAAGATCCGGCCGCCAGCGTCGGGCTCGTCGAGGTCGACGGACCTGACCAGCAGGTCGAACCCGTGACGCTGGGCGACGATCTCCATGCCCCGGTTGATCATGTCAGGGAACTGCAGGTTCTCGTCCTCGTCGGTGAACGTGTCGTCGTCGTGCCACCGCGGCCGCCTGACCACCACGCCGACGACTTCCTTGAGCCTGGCGCTCAGCGCCCTCGCGGCCCCGTCCGGTACGAACCCGAGCTCGGCCACCGCGGCCAGCACCCGCTCCCGCGTCTCGGCGCGCGGATTGCGGTTCCCGTTGAGCACCCGCGAGACCGAGGCGATCGACACCCCCGCCACCCGCGCGACGTCATAAATCGTCGGCATACCGGTCCCGTCCTCAGCCAGCCCGTCAGCGCCATCCGGCGCCACGGCCGAGTCGCCGTTCACCGCATCTTCGTCCGCAGCCACCGCACTCCTCACCTGCGGTAAGCGCTTACCGGCATAGCCCTAAATAAGGTGCCGCCACTGACGGCACCGGGACGACCGGTCCGGTAAGCGCTTACCGGTCTCGTATGCCTGGAGAGTACGCCTAACAACCGAAAGATCTCAAGTGTGACCGTCGGTCTTGTTACCGGAACGTGACGCACCCAGAACGCCAGTAGCAACAGGCCCTCCATCGCAGTAAGCCCCCGCCGACCCACTGACCAGGTGATCCACGGTGACACATGCAGGAAACGTCGGCCGCACTCGTTACCTCCCGCGTAACAACTGAGAAATACCTCCGAAACTCGCGCATGGGACACATGGCTTGCAGACACACGGCGGCCGGGGCAGAGCCAGCGGACAGTTGGACCCCAGACCCCAGAAGGCCCGAACGCCCCTGGAGGCACATTGGATCCCTATGCCAGCTACCTGAGCGCCGGGGATAACTCATGGCAGATGACAGCGGCCACGCTCGTCGGCCTGATGTCGATCCCGGCGCTGGCCGTCCTGTACGGCGGCCTGGTGCAGAAGAAGTGGGCCATGAACACCGTGCTAATGGTGTTCGCGACGTTCTGCCTGACCCTGATCGTCTGGGTTCTCTGGGCCTTCAAGATGGGCTTCGGCACCCCGCTGATCAGCACGTTCGTCGGAGATCCGCGGACCGTCCTCGGCTCGAACGCCGAACAGGGACAGGCAGTCATCCCGCTGCTGAACGGCTTGATGCCCAAGTTCAGGTTCCCCGAGTCGTCCCTGGTCTACTTCCAATTTGTGTTCGCGGCGATCACCCCGATCCTGTTCATCGGCAGCGTGATCGGCCGGATCAGCTTCAAGGTCTGGCTGATCTTCGTGCCGCTGTGGATCACCTTCGCCTACGCGGTCAACGCATTCCTGCTCTGGGGCGGCGGCTACTGGGCGGGCAAGGGCGCGCTTGACTTCTCCGGCGGCTACGTCATCCACCTGGCGGCCGGCGTGTCCGGCTTCGTCGCCGCCGCGGTGGTCGGCCCGCGGCTCAAGCGCGACCGCGAGCGCGCCATTCCGAACAACCTGCTGTTCGTCGCCGTCGGCGCCGGCATCCTGTGGCTCGGCTGGAACGGCTTCAACGGCGGTGACCCGTACTTCGCGGGCGCCGACGCGTCTGCGGCCGTGATCAACACCAACCTGGCCACGGCCGTGGCGATGATGACCTGGATCGTCATGGACATGGCGTTCAGCTCGGAGAAGAAGCCCACCTTCCTCGGCGGCGTCAACGGCATGATCTGCGGCCTGGTCGGCATCACCCCGGCGGCCGGCTACGTGAACGGCCTCGGCGCGATCCTCATCGGCGTGATCGACTCCGCGATCGTCTGGGTCGCCTGGATGTACTTGC
>Ga0181525_10002486_pt1 | contig 15017 bp, 16 predicted proteins | sample PEATcosm2014_Bin_48_FD_121100 | JGI IMG/M metagenome (GOLD analysis project Ga0181525, IMG submission 121100) | Peatland microbial communities from MTU Mesocosm Facility, Houghton, MI, USA - PEATcosm2014_Bin06_10_metaG | ecosystem: Environmental > Terrestrial > Soil > Wetlands > Peat | place...
CTCCGCCGAGGAATCCGGTGATCACCTTTGCTCCGGTGCGCGCACGGGCCGAAGCCGCCGTCTTCGACAACCTGCCCGAGCCCCTGCTCGACCGGGAGCCGCGTAGCATGGAGAACTACGACCAGGGATACGGCTCCGTCCTGTACCGGGCGACGATTCCCAGCGGGCCCGCGGCCCTCCTTGAGGCGGCCGCCGTAGGGGATTTTGGATACGTTTATCTCGACGGGCGGCGGGTGGGCGTGATGGACCGGCGCAGCGGCCGCTTCAGCATCGGACTCCCGGCGCGCGCAGGGGCCGCGCGGCTCGACGTCCTCGTCGAGCCCATGGGCCGGATCAATTTCGGGCCGCAGATGGCCGACCGGAAGGGGCTTGTTGGCCCCGTGAAGCTCGGGGGTGCGGCGGTCACGGGCTGGAGCATCTTCAGGCTTCCTCTGGACCCGGCGATGCTCGCGCGCCTCAGCTTCGGAGCCGCAGGCGCCGAAAAGGGCCCCGGGTTCTGGCGGGCGACCGTGAATCTTGCGGCCCCCGGGGACACATTTCTGGACCTGAGGGGCTGGTCGAAGGGGGTTGTGTGGGTGAATGGCCACTGCCTCGGGCGGTTCTGGGACATCGGACCCACGCAGACGGCCTATGCACCGGGCTGCTGGCTCCACGCCGGAGCCAACCAGGTCGTGATCCTCGACTACTTGGGCCCGAGCGACCCGGTGGTCTCCGGCCTGGGGACTCCCATTCTCGACCTGCTCCGGCCCGACCGGGATTTTGCGGCGGTCCCCTAAGGGCGCTACGACCCCGCCCAATGCCGGGCGGTCCCGACCGCGCGGGACCAGCCTTCGCGCAGTCCCTTCAGGGCGGCCTGGCTGCGGCCCGGTCGAAACGTGCGGTCTTTCCCGGAAAGGCCGGCCACCTCGGCCAGGTTCCTCCAGAAACCGACGGCCAGGCCGGCGAGGGCCGCGGCGCCAAGGGCCGTCGTCTCCGTGACGCGCGGCCTCACGACCGAGGCGCGGATCAGGTCGCTCTGCAGCTGCATGAGGGCGTTGTTGATGGAGGCGCCGCCATCGACCCTCAGCTCTCGGATCCTGCGGCCCGAGTCCGCCTCCATCGCGCCTATCAGGTCCGCGGTCTGGAACGCGATGCTTTCGAGGCAGGCGCGAGCGAGATGCGCCGCCGTGGTGCCGCGCGTGACCCCTACAATCGCGCCCCGGGCCGCGGGGTCCCAATAGGGGGCGCCAAGGCCGGCAAAGGCGGGCACGATCGTGACCCCTCCGTTGTCGGGGACCCTTGCGGCGAGCGCCTCGACGTCCGACGAGCGCGCGATCAGCCCGAGGCCGTCACGCAGCCACTGGACGACGGCGCCTCCCACGAACACGCTGCCCTCGAGGGCGTAGTCCGTCCGGTCGCCAATCCTCCAGGCGATCGTGGAGAGGAGCCTGTGCCGCGAAACAACCGGACGGGAACCGGTGTTCATCAGCATGAAGCATCCCGTTCCATAGGTGTTCTTGGCCATGCCCTCGCGGAAGCACCCCTGCCCGAACAAGGCGGCCTGCTGGTCGCCCGCGATGCCCGCGACCGGTACGCCTCGCAGTTCCGCGATGGACGCGATCTCGCCGAACACGCCGCTGCTCGGTCGAATCTCGGGAAGGACCTCCTCCGGGATGCGGAGAAGCCGCATGAGATCGCGGTCCCACTCCCCGGTCTTGAGGCCGGCGAGGAGGGTGCGCGAGGCATTGGACGCGTCCGTCGCATGGACGCGCCCGCGGGTCAGCTTCCAGAGGAGCCAGGTGTCCACGGTCCCGAATGCGAGCTCGCCCCGCGCGGCCCTGCGCCGCGCCCCCGGGATGTGGTCCAGGAGCCACGCGAGCTTGGTCCCAGAGAAATAGGGGTCGAGCACGAGCCCCGTCCTTCTCCGGAACAGCGGCCCGAGTCCGCGGCGCTCGAGCGCCCTGCACGCGCCGGCCGTGCGCCTGTCCTGCCATACGATGGCGCGGTGGAGCGGCCGGCCGCCCGCCCGTTCCCAGAGAAGCGTCGTCTCGCGCTGGTTCGCGATGCCGACGGCCGCGACCTCGCCCCGGCTGACGCCCGCCTTCGCGAGGACCGCCAGCGCCGCGCGCCGGGTCGTCTGCCACAGGTCCTCGGGGTCGTGCTCGACCCAACCTGGCGCCGGGAAATGCTGGCGGAACTCCTCCTGGGAGGAGGCGATGCACCTTCCTCCCGCGTCAAAGAGGATCGCGCGGGATGAAGTCGTGCCCTGGTCGAGGGATAGGACGCAGCGTTTCATGGCCCGGGTTTTCCGAAGCGTCGCAGGGCGGCCCCGGAGGCGCAAGACCGGCGGGAAACCGCGGGAAAATCAAATCGATTGCACAAAGAAACGCTGAACTTGCTCGCGCGGGGCCAGTCTCACCCCATAGGTACAGGCTGGCCCATGACGATCAGGCATTCCACAACCCTTCTTTCGGCGCTCTGCGCACTCGCCGGGCTTTCAGGCTGCTCCACGGTGCCCGCGCCGCAGGCGCCGCTCGAGACGACCAAATTCACGGTCGAGAACACGGAGCGTTTCGTCGCGCTCGACCCGGCGGCCGAGGAGGCGGTCAGCTGCACGGGCCTGCAGGAGCGGACGCTCGGCGACGGCAGGCTTGAGATCGTCGCGAACCTGAAGAACAGCGACATCAAGCCCGTTCACATCAAGGTCCAGTGCGTGTTTGCGGATGACCAGGGACTTCAGGTGGGCGGCGAATACCCGTGGCAGCCCCTGGATATCGCCAGCAAATCGACGGAGGTCATGCGATTCACGGCGCCCATCGTGGCGGCGAAGCGATACGTGATCCGAGTCCGCACCGCCCGTTAGGGCGGGCCTCACTTCTTCTGGGGCGGGTCCGCGGGGAACGTGACCGACTTCGAGGCCTCGTCCATCTCCTTAACCGCCTTGTCGAGGGCCGCCTTGTCCGCCGCGCTGTCCCTGATGACGGGGCTGCCCCCCGAGAAATCGAGGGTCTTTCCGTCCTGAATCGGCACGAACGGCTGTCCGTGCCTTCCCGCGCGCGGCTGGGTGGCATAAAGCCAGAGCGCCGCCAGGGTGGCGGCGGCGGCGATGGCGATGGATGCGATGCGGCGCTTGTCCAACGAAGGTATCATTGGACATCGCCCCAGGGTCCGCAATAACACTCCTCGATGCAGGCCGTAATCAAAGAGGCTCGCCAGACGCTGCTCCTGGCCGTGCCGATCGTCATCGGGCAGGTCGGCCTGATGCTCATGGGCGTTACCGACAGCGTCATGATCGGACGCGTCGGCACGGTGCCGCTCGCGGCGTCGTCATTCGGCGGAGGCGTCTTCAATATCTTCTTCATCGTGGGCGTCGGGCTCCTGGCGCCGGTCGCCATCTTCGCGTCGCGCGCCCGGGGGGCGGGCCGCCACGACGAGGCCGGCGAATACCTCAGGCACGGGCTCTTCCTGTCCTTCGTCTCGGGCCTCGCGGAGATCGGGCTGATCCTTTATCTCGGGATGCACCTCGAGTGGTTCCGCCAGAAGCCCGAGGTCCTCGCGGCGGTGAACCCCTTCTTCCTGCTGATCGGGTTCTCGCTCGTTCCGGTGCTCGCCTACCTCGCCCTCCGGCAGTTTGCCGAGTCCATGGGAAGGCCCTGGGTCCCGGTCCTGGTCATCCTCTCCGGGGTCCTGCTCAACATCCTCCTGAACTGGGTGTTCATTTACGGGCACCTCGGGGCGCCCCGCCTGGGGCTAACCGGTGCGGGCATTTCCACGCTGATTTCCCGCACGCTGGGTTCCTTGGTCATCTTCGCGTGGCTTCGCCTCGACCCCGGCATGCGTGCCGCCTGGCCGCGCCACTGGCTTGCGCCTCTCTCCTGGGAGCGCCTCAGGCGCATGCTTGCGGTCGGATTGCCGACGGCCGGATGCCTCCTTTTCGAGGGCGGCGCCTTTGCGGCCGCCACCGTCATGATGGGCTGGCTTGGAGCCGTGCCGCTTGCGGCCCACCAGATCGCGCTCTCCTGCGCGGCGATGACCTTCATGGTGTCGCTCGGCATTGCGATGGCGGTCGGCATGCGAACGAGCGCCGCCGTCGGCGCGGAACAGCATTCGAGGCTAAGGCCCATATGGTTTGGCGCCTCGGCGATCGGCTTCACGGTCGCCCTCGCCTCGACGGCGCTCTTCCTGTTCTTCGGCCACGCGATTGCAGTCACCTTCATCTCGGACGCAAGGGTGATCCCCGTGGCCACGCTCCTTCTCGCCGTCGCGGCCGTCTTCCAGATCTTCGACGGGGGCCAGGTGATCAATTCCGCGGCCCTCCGGGGACTGACCGACGTGAAGGTTCCCGCGCTCATCACGTTCATCGCCTACTGGATCGTGGCCCTTCCCCTGGGCTACATGCTCGGGATTCGGGGCAGCTTCGGCGCGGCCGGCATATGGATGGGGCTTGCCGCGGGCCTCGCCGTGGCGGCGGTCGTGCTCGGAGCGAGGTTCCTGCGGATGACCCGCCCGGAGGGCCCGATCGGGTCGTGAGCCCGCGCCCTAGGCTCCATCCAGCGCTTCGCGAAGCGCGCCAATAATCTCGTCCGCCGGCTCGGTGCCGACGCAGAGGCGGAGCAGGTCCGGGTCGAGCCCGTTCGCCCGGAGCTCCGCGCGCCCCTCGGGCGTTGTCACCAGGTCATAATGGGCGAGGTACATGAAGGGGCAGATGAGCGTCGTGCGCATGCCGAAGCTCGGGCCCTTTGGGAGCCTCAGCCGGTCGTAGAAGGCCTCCAGCTTCCCGCGCAGCGTGAATGAAATGACGCCGCCCGTCGCGCCGGGCGACCTTGCGATCCTCAGGTAATTGGCGCGCGAGGACGCCTCGAGCGCCCAGTGGGTCGTCCGGATGGCCGGATGCGAGGCGAGGAACGCGGCGACCTTGGGCGCGCTCTCCTCGATTCGGGCCAGGACGGCCCCGGTATTGGGGATCTGGGCGGCGAGGCGGGCCAGGTCGCGGGGATACGGCCCCTCGATTGCGTCCGACGCCGCGCGGCGCAGGGGATCCGCGTCGGGCGCGGCCGGGTTCACGGCGATCATCCCGGCGATGACGTCGCCCTCGTTGCCGGTGTATTTCGTGAGGCTCGTCACGACAAGGTCCGCATGGGGCAGGCAATCGGCGCTGAATGCGGAGACAAGTGACGGATCGAGGACGAGCTTGACCGAATGCCTGCGGCAGAGCGCCGCAAGGGCCGCCACGTCGGGTGTCTGGACCAGGGGATTGTTGGGCACCTCCGCCATCACCCCCGCAATCCGATCGCCGCGCAGGGCGAATACCCGCTCAAGCTCGGCAAGGTCCATGACATTGCGGACGTGGATGTAGTCCTCCTTTGCGGCCGTGAACTTCCGGAGGATCGCGATCGTGTCCAAATAAAGCCAGCCGAGCTGCACCCAGCCGGTGCGCCCCCTCGGGGCCTGGACTTCATTCACCGCCCTGAAGGCCGTGTAAATCGCGTTCATTCCGCTGTTCGCGAGGAGGATGAAGGCGTCCGGCGCGCCGGAAAAGAGGGGCCGCAGCGCCGCCAGGACGCGGGCGCGTGCGTCGCCCTTGCAGGTCTCCTCGGCGCGGGGCTGGGGCCCCTCTCCCAGGGCCGCGAGCCTGTCCTCGGACTCGCGCGAGGAGATGAACCCTCCTAGGTTCTGGAGGTAGAGCTTCGCCTTGAGCGAAAGCTCCGCCGACTCGGGATGGGTGACTCCGTAGAGGTCGTCGTCCTCGAAAAGCTGGGCTCCCGAGACGCCTCCAGGTCCCAGGTGTTCCAGGAGCGCCAGGGCCATCTTTCGCGAGGAGGCCAGCCAGAGCCTTCGGCCCCCGAGGCCGTGTTTGCGCGAGACGACCTCCCCGAGCCGGCGCGCAAACGGATGGACCACGAACCTGGGGTAGCCGGTCCTCAGCCTCGCGGTGATCGCCGGGTCCTTCTCCTCATAGCCGCGGACCGCGGACATGGTGGGCAGGCTGCACGAGACAGCGTGGGGGCTGTCCGGAATCGGCGCGCCTAGCGGGATGGGAGCGAACGCATGCATCGGGTCCGCGAGTTTTTGGCGGGACGGCGCGCTTGGCAACCGGAAGCTGGGTCCAATCGTGTCATGCGCCGCCCGCCGGTTTGCGCCTTGTTTTGGCGGCCCGCCCCGCTAGCGTCGCCCGCCAAGCCTTGATCGAGGCCCCGGCCAACCCCCCTAATCCATGATGATCCAAGCCGCCGCCCCCCTGAATCCGGGGCCTACCCCAACGGGCGCAGCCCGAGCATCAATCCGGTGAAGATCATCTCCTGGAACGTAAACGGAATCAGGGCCGCCCTGAAAAAGGGCCTCCTCGGGTTCATCAAGGGGAGCCGGGCGGACGTGATCTGCCTGCAGGAGACGAAGGCCCACCCGGGCGACATCCAGCATGTCGAGTGGCCCAAGGGCTATGAGATCCTGTGGAACAGCGCCGAGAAGAAGGGTTACAGCGGGACCGCCGTCCTCACCCGGGTGAAGCCCATGTGCGTGGCCAACGGGATCGGGTCCCCCGAGCACGACAAGGAGGGGAGGGTGCTTGCGGTCGAATTCCCCGACTTCTGGCTCGTGAATGTTTACCAGCCCAACTCCCAGCGCGGCCTTGCGCGGCTCGACTACCGCGTGGGAAGGTGGGATCCCGCCTTCCGAAAATACCTGAAGAGGCTCCAGTCCAAGGGCAAGCCGGCCGTCTTTTGCGGCGACCTGAACGTGGCCCACCAGGAGATCGACCTGGCCAACCCGAAGTCCAACCGCAGGAACGCGGGTTTCACCGACGAGGAGCGGACGAGCTTCGCCACGCTGCTGGGCGACGGGTTTGTCGACACGTTCCGCTGCTTCGAGGCGGGCCCGGGCCACTACACGTGGTGGAGTCAGATGGGAGACTGCAGGGCCCGGAACGTCGGGTGGCGGGTCGACTATTTCATCGCGGCCGGTGCGCTTCGACCGGCCCTCAAGCGGGCGTGGATCAGCCCGGAAGTCATGGGCAGCGACCACTGTCCGGTGGGCCTCGAGCTTGGCTGAGGCCCGTTGTTATCGGATCGCCTCGGCCGTTTTTGCGCCCTACATCGAATCCCGTGAAGATGCTGATCAGGATCTTCGGCGCCGTGGTGGGCCTTTGGCTTGTGCTCCTTCTGATCGGGTTCGTCCTGCCGGGCCATTACCGCGTGGAGCGCTCGGCGGCCATCGGCGCGCGGCCGGCGGCCATCTTCCCGCTGGTCGGCGATCTCAGGGCATGGAGCAGGTGGGGCGTTTGGTTCGCGAGGGATCCGGCCATGCAGATCCGCTATTCGCCGGTGACGAACGAAGTCGGCTCGTGGAGCCAATGGAAGAGCAAGAGCCAGGGCGACGGGAGGATGACCATCACGACCCTTCGGCCCGCCGATGCCTTCGAGTACCGGATGGACTTCTTGGACATGGGCATGGTTTCTCACGGCGCGGTGGAGCTGGCTCCCGGGCCCGGCGGCGCGACTCGCGTGACCCTGTCCATGGAGGGGGACCTGGGGCGCAGCCCGGTGAACCGCTGGTTCGGCCTCTTCATGGACAGGCTGGTGGGCCCGGACTTCGAGGAGGGGCTTTCGAACCTCAAGAGGATCGCCGAAAGCCCGTCGCATTGATTTCACACAAATGATTGATATAAAGAATATTATGATGGAGAACCCACGGCTTTCCCTCGCCGTAGCCGAAAGCGTCACCTGCGGGCGGGTCCAGGCGAAGATTGGCGAGATCTCGGGGGCCTCGGGCTTCTTCCTGGGAGGCATCACCGCGTACTCGCTCGACGAGAAGGTCCGCCATCTCGGGATCGACCGCGCCGAGGCCGAGGCCGTGAACTGCGTCTCAAGCCGCGTCGCCGAGCAGATGGCGCGCGGTGTCTGCCGGCTCTTCGGGGCGGACGTGGGCGTCGCGACGACCGGCTACGCCGAAGCGTCGGCGCAGTGGAATGTGACCGTCCCCTATGGATGGTGGGCGCTCGCCCGAAGGCGGCCCGACGGGGACTTTGCCGTCAGCAGCGGGCGCGTGGACTGCCCGGGATCGCCCCGGGTGGAGGTTCAGGAGCGGGTGGCCCGGGCGGCCCTTGAGGCCCTTGCCGGATCGCTCAGGGCGCGATCTGCTGCATGAACGCCATGAGCGGCTGCACCTCGGTCGGAGGCGTCACCCAGTCGCTGTAGAGGAGCTCAGGCATCGTGTAGGTCGTGTTATAGAGCGTGAAATTGGCGAAGTCATTGCGCTCGACGCGCCCGGCCTTGACGGTTGCGCCCGCGTAGAGGCCCACGGATTTGGAATAGACGAGCACCGGGGCGATGAAGATCTGCCTCGCGTCCCTTTCCACGGCAGCCGAGCTCGGGCCGGCGACCGCCTTGGCGTCGACTCCGATGTTGAAGCGGTTTGCGAACAGCAGGCGGGGAGTCGCGTCATCCGTCAGGATGCAGACGGTGTCGACCGACTTGGCGCCCAGCTGGAGCCCCAGGCTCGCCTCGCTGGCGTCGACCAGGACCGGCAGGCTCCACCGGCCGCTCGGCTTCTTGACCATGAGGACGCCGTAGCCGCCCTTCACTCCGAAGATGAAACCCGCCTTGAACTGGCTGAGGATCAGGACGCCACGGGCGTTCTGAAGGACTCCGCGGGGAATGGCCGTGGCGGGATTGGCCATGAATTCCCTGATGATCGCCTCGCACGTCTCCACCCGCACGACCAGATCGCCCCTCGGCGTGTGGGAGTCATCGGCGCGCACGGAGGCGGCGCCCAGAATTGCGATCAGGGAGAACGTTAGCAGTTTCTTCATGGCTGGAATCTTAGACATTGAAAGTGTGGGCCGCTTTGAGGCCGGCAGAATGGTTAAAACACGGTGTCATCGACTTGGAAAGCGCGGATTGGCGCTAGTTCCTCGGCGACGACCTTAATCCCGGCGGCCTCAGTCGAGGCCGCGTGCGGCGACCTGATCCTCGTCCCAGCCCAGGAAATGCCCGAGTTCGTGGAGGTAGGTCAGGCGGACCTCCGCCCGGAATTCCCTGAGGTCTTCTCCCGAAAAATCCCACAGGTTGGCCATGTACAGGTGGATCTGGGGCGGCACCGACCCGGATCCGGAGTCCTCCGAGCCGAGCGAGCTGCCCGTGAAAAGGCCCAAAAGGTCGGGTTCAAAGCCCTCGTCGAGAACGTCCTGGGCGGGCGCGCGCTCAAAGTGGACCGCAACCCCTCCCGCGGCCTCGAGGATTTCGGGCGGCAGCTGGCGCTGGGTTCTCGCCACGGTCTCGGCTGCGACCCGCTCAAGCTCGGACTCCTTCATCGCGATTCCGTGGAAAGGTCGAATCTCTCAAACCTTTCACCGAGCCACCATAACCCCACGGCGGCCTCGGCTCCAAGAATGAAGAGCACGACCAGGGTGCCGAGGACGACCGAAGGGCCGGCGCCCAGGAGCGGATGCGATGCGAAGATGAAGAGCGCGGCCCAGCCCCCGGCGGGAACGGCGGCGAGCAGCGCGAAAAAAAGCTGCAGGATTCCGAAGATGAGCCTCTGCCCGAACACCTCGATGCCGCCAGTCCGGGTCCTTGCCGTCTGGTACCACCCTGGGAAGAGGACCATGATCGTGTTGGGCACGATGAGCTGGGTGAGGCACAGGAGCGGCGCCGCGCAGGCCAGGCAGAGGCCGATGGTCAGCCTGACCCCGGGAGTCAGCCATTCGATCTGGCCGGCCGGATCGGTCGCGGTCACCGCGGCTGCGATCGTCAGCCAGAGGACAAGCGTGAGAATCGCGGTCGGGGCGAGCATCTCGCCGAGCGCGAGCCTCCATCCCTCAAGGGGGTACGTCTTGAGGATGTCGGCATTGGCCAGGTCGCCGCGCAGGTCCTGCCTCGCGACCTGGGGCCCGAGGAGAACGGTGTAGGCGGCGATGAAGCAGCTCGCCGTCACGATGATCACGCCGTAGGCGTCGCCGCCGGGCGACCGGGAGTGCCTCGAAAGGAGGGGCCCGAGGAAGGACGCGGCCCAGACCGTGAGGACGAGGACGACGACGAGCGCGCGGCGGCTGAAGAGGGAGCTGCGCATCGAGAGCAGGTTCTTCCACAGGAACGCCACTTCCGGAGGGCCGCGCTCGGCCAGGGGAAAGGGGCCCGAACGGGCCGCGGGCCTTGCGTTGCCGATCTTCGGCGCCTCGCCGCGCAGCGCCGCCGCGCGGACCGCCGCCCGCTTCTCGGCAAGCGCGATCGAACCCTCCTCAAAATGGGCCTCGGTGTTGCAGACCCAGAGGTAATGGAGCGCCATGAACAGGAGGGCGGGGACGATCGCGACCGCGAATTCCCGGAAGCCCGTTGCGAAGTAGGGGGCGAGCACGATCCTCAGGGGAAGGGTGAGCCAGTGGAACGCGGGCGAGGCCATGAGCTGGCGCAGGAACACCGCGGGCTCCACCCGCGCGCCGCCCGCGCCCGACAGGTACAGGTTCACCCGCCCCATCGCGGACTCGATCACCGCGCCCGCGTAGAGGACGATCGCGGCGACGGCCGCGAGCCGCCAGAGGCGGAAGTGGGAGCTCCGTTCCCTCAGGCGGGAGAGCGTCAGGTTGGTCCCGTTGAGGTGGAGGTCGAAGGTCGATAGGATGACCCACCATCCCACCGCCTGGATCACGCGGCTGCCGCCGAGGTAGCTCGACCGGTTGAAGAAGACGGCGATCAGGGCCGAGGTGAACAGGATCGCGAGCTGCGAGCTCAGCAGCCGGAAGTGGATCAGCGCCTTGCGGGTGATCGGCGCGGGGAAAAGGAAGGCGATCTCCGCCTCGCTGAAGCGCAGCCCCGGCTTCTCCGCGGGCGCGATCCATGCGTAGGCGATCCGGATGAGGGCGACCAGGCAGGCGCCGCTGCAGACGAAGGCCGCTGCGACGGACCCGGCGCCCGCGGCGGCGTTGGCCGCCATGGCGGACGACGGGCCCATGGCGCCGCTCCTGCGCACGAGGAAGAAATAGAAATAGCCGACCGCGACGGCGGTGCCGATCAGGTATTTCGGCTGCCTGAGCCTGCGGATCCGCTGGATGACCAGGTTCCGAAGGGACGTGAGCCGCAGGTACAGGAGCGTGCCGATCATGGCCGGATGCGAGGGGTCCCGCCGTCAGCTCTCCGACCCGCCCGTCGCGCGGATGAAGATCTCCTCGAGGCTGACGTCCGGCTCGCCGTTGCTGAACTGCGCGGAGACCTCCGCAAGGGTGCCGTCGGCGACCTTCTCTCCCTTCTTCAGAATGAGCACGTTCGTGCACACCTCCTCGAGCAGGTGGAGCAGGTGGGAGCTCAGCACGATCGCGGCCCCGTTCCGCGCCCGCCTCACGATCGAATCCTTCATCCTGCGGATGCCGAGTGGATCGAGCCCCGTGAGGGGTTCGTCGAAGAACATGACGCTGGGCGAGTGCAGGAGTCCGCAGGCGATGACAAGCTTCTGCTTCATGCCGCGCGAGAGCTCCGCAGGGAGCACGTCCGCCTTCTCCGAGAGCTCGAGCTCCTCAAGAAGCGGCGCGGCGAGGGCCTCGTGGCCCGCGACTCCGTAGATGCGGGCGACGAATGCCAGGTGCTGGCGGACCGTGAGGTACTCGAAGAGTCGCGGCTCGTCGGGGAAGAACGCCAGCGAGCGTTTGGCGGCCACGGGCTCGGACGAAAGGTCGTGGCCTGCGATGCGGACCCTGCCCGAACTCATCGGTATGATACCGGCAAGGCACCGGAGCGTGGAGGTCTTTCCGGCCCCGTTTGGCCCGACGAGGCCAAGCACTTCGCCCGGCCGGACCGAAAAGGTCAGGCTGCGGACCGCCGTGAACGTTCCGTATTGCTTGGCAAGCGCCTCCACCTCAATCATCGCGGTCGACGGTGCAGGCGCGCGGGCCCGGGGGCAAGTCCATCGGGAGAAAATGAGTAACCCGGGCGCTTTCCCGGACGTCTTATCCCCGCATGAAGCACATTCCCCTCAGGTATTTTTCGCTTTTCTCGATGGGCCTGGTGCTGTCGATGGCTGACGCCCGCGCCGACGACGCAGCCAATCCCCCGGCTCCGCCGCCGGCTCCGGCGAGCCCCCAGACGAGCCCCGGGGGCGGCACGCCGCCGGCGCGCCACAGGCACATGCGCCCCGGGTTCATTCTCGAGGACCTGACGGCCAAACTCGGCCTCACCGCCGACCAGCAGAAGACGGTGGGCGCCATCATCGCCAACTCGCGGAGCCAGGCGAAGGCCCTCCGGGGTGACGACTCCATCTCCAGGGAGGACCGGCGCCAGAAGATGCAGGAGATCCTCGGCACGGCCCGCACCCAGATTCGCGCGGCGCTGACCCCCGCGCAGCAGGCGCTGTTCGACGCGCTTCCCGCCAACGGAGGCGGCCCGCCGCCCCCGCCGCCGCCCAACACCTGACCCCCTGGGGCCGGTTTTTTCGCGTGCGTTCGCACGCGATTGCGTCATCCCTCCCCCAATCGAGATGACGATTGGGACGCTTTTCATCCTCATACTTCCGGTTTTCGCCCTCATCGCAGTCGGCGTCGCCCTGAGGCGCTTCCATCGGATAGAGGGGGCGGCGGAGACGAGCATGATCCGCCTCGTGGTCCAGGTGTGCATGCCCTGCCTCGTCTTTGACGCGATCGTCGGCAACGCCTCGCTGCGCGACCCCTCGAACCTGCTGCTTCCGCCGATCGCGGGCTTTGCGACGACCGTCGCCGGATTCGGGGTGGCGCGCCTGGCGGGGCAGTGGATCGGCCTGACCCGGGGGACGGGCCTCAGGAGCTTCGCGCTCGCGGCCGGGATCTGCAACTACAGCTACCTGCCGCTCCCGATTGTCGGCGGGATCTGGGGCGAAAAGGCGCAGGGCATGGTTCTCGTCCACAACATGGGGGTCGACCTGGCGCTCTGGTCGGTCGGGCTCCTCGTGCTGACCGGCGCGTCCCCGCTGGAGGGGTGGCGGCGCATCGTTTCACCGATGCTGGTCACGCTTGTCGCCGCGGTCGCGATCAATGTCTCCGGCCTCGGGCCCCTCGTCCCGGGGCTTGTCAGGAGCCTCGCGCATTCGCTGGGTGTCTGCGCCGTTCCGATCGGACTGGTGATGACCGGGGTGAACCTTGCGGGGTACCTCGACGAACCCTCGAAGCTTCTCCACCGAAACGTGGCGATAGGCGCCTGCGTGGTGCGCCTTGGGGTCCTGCCTGCGCTCATGCTGGGCTTCGCCTACCTGCTTCCGTGCACGGTGGAGCTGAAGCGCGTGCTCGTGGTTGAGGCGGCCATGCCCGCCGCGGTGATCCCGATCATCATCGCGCAGTATTACGGGGGGCAGCCGCTCACGGCGGTCCAGGTCGTCCTTTCGACGACGGCCGCCGGCCTCGTGACCTGCCCCCTCTGGATCCGGGCCGGCCTGGCGTGGCTCGGGATCAGCTAGGCGTGGCAATCCGGGGAAAGTTGTGCAACGGTTCGGGCCATGATGCGGAGAATCCTCGTTGCAGGCCTGGCAGCGCTCCTGGGGGCGGTCGGCGCCCGTGCCGCCGATCCGATTGACGCCTTTGAGGGGCGTCTCTCCGAGGCGACGGCTTCGGCGAAGGTCACCGTCGTCCACCTGTGGGCGCCGTGGTGCCCCAACTGCCGGGCCGAGCTTGCCGACGGCGGTTGGAGCCGCTTCATCGCGGCAAATCCCGGCGTCAATTTTGTGTTCGTGACGACGTGGAACCCGACCGACGGGCGTGACGTCCTGGAGAGGAACGGGGTGGGCGACCAGAAGAATTTCCAGCTGCTGCTCCATCCCAACGGCTCCCGGAAGAAAGGCGAGAAGGTGACGCAGCTTCTGGGGCTGCCCGTGTCCTGGATCCCGACGACGTGGATCTTCAGGGACGGAAAGCTCCGCTATGCCATGAACTATGGCGAGCTTCGGTTCCCGATGCTTCAGCAGCTGGTGGCGGACTCCTCCGCGAGCTGGGACCGATAGGAGGCCTCCATGAGCGCGAAGCCCGCAATCGCATTCATAGGGACCGGCGTCATGGGCCGCAGCATGGCCGGCCACCTCCTGGCCGCCGGCCACGAGCTGCACGTCTTCAACAGGACCCGGGCGAAGGCGCAGCCGCTCCTCGACTCGGGGGCGCTCTGGCACGATTCGCCCGGGGCCGCCGCGGCGGCGGCCGGGGTGGTCGTGACGATGCTTGGGTTTCCGCACGACGTGGAAGAGACCTACCTCGGGGCCGGCGGCGTCGTGGAACGGGCGGCACCGGGGAGCCTCCTCATCGACATGACGACATCCAGCCCCCTCCTGGCCCGGAAGATCTCGGCCGCCGCGGAGGCCCGGGGCCTGGAGGCCCTGGACGCGCCGGTGTCCGGCGGCGACGTCGGGGCCCGGGAGGCGCGCCTGGTGATCATGGTCGGGGGCAAGGCAGCCGCCTATGAGAGGGCCCTGCCGATCCTTTCGCTCATGGGCAAGAACCTCGCCCTCCAGGGGCCCGCCGGAGCCGGCCAGCACTGCAAGATGGCGAACCAGATCGCATGCGCCGTCGGGATGGTGGCCTGGTGCGAGGCGCTTGCGTACGCGAAACGCGCGGGGCTCGACCCCCTGCGCGTCCACGGGAGCATCAGCGGCGGGGCTGCCGGCAGCTGGGCGATGACGCACCTTGGGCCCAGGACGCTGGCCGGCGACTTCGCCCCCGGCTTCTACGTTAAGCACATCCGCAAGGATATCGGGATCGCCATCGCATCCGCCGAGGAACTGGGGCTTGAGCTGCCCGGGCTCGAGTGCGCGCGCAAACTCTACGACCGCGTCGCGTCCAAGGGCTGGGAGGAGTTCGGGACGCAGATCCTCTACCGGCTCTACGCGTCCCTCTAGCCGAGCGGCGCGGGCTCCTCGGAGGGCGGCGTGAACCCGCGGCGCATGATGTTCTCCGCGATCACCCGCGGGAAGAGGAAGTTCTCGAGATAGCCCTTTCCGCCCGCCTTGGTACCGCCCCCCGACATGCCGAAGCCGCCGAAGGGATGTCGCTGGACAATGGCGCCGGTGATGCCCCGGTTCAGGTAGAGGTTGCCGACCCGGTA
>Ga0181525_10002488_pt1 | contig 15015 bp, 14 predicted proteins | sample PEATcosm2014_Bin_48_FD_121100 | JGI IMG/M metagenome (GOLD analysis project Ga0181525, IMG submission 121100) | Peatland microbial communities from MTU Mesocosm Facility, Houghton, MI, USA - PEATcosm2014_Bin06_10_metaG | ecosystem: Environmental > Terrestrial > Soil > Wetlands > Peat | place...
CACCAGCTTTCTTGACGGCGGCGGATTGACGTTGATGGAAAACATGCCTGCGCCTTCATCGTTGCTATACGTTCCACTCACCTCTGTTACATTGCCATTGTTATCGGTGATGACGGCAACGTAGGTGTCAGTTTCTTCAGGGCACACCCATTTGTATTGCGTTTGCATAGGCGAGATTTCTTCAACTTCTGCTGCGCCTAATTGTATTTTCAGCCATCGTAAATTCATCCACGGCAATTGTTTGTTTGCAATGGTCGCGCTGTAGCGGGATTTATCAGCGTAGATCTGATTTGCAAGAGATGAACAGAGGGAGGCGTGTACCAGGGATGAAGACAATAACGTTAAACCCATTAACAGAATTCGCCGCATGCATGAAGCTCCCTGATGGAATTGAAATAGTATAAACAATTAATAGGTTAAGACACTAGCTGAGATTCGCGGGCAAAAAACAGGAATAGCAGTCAACATGATGTGGGCGCAGTGTGTAGGGTGGGTAAAGCGCTTCTCAGCGTACCCACCATCATTCTGGCTAACATCTTGTATTTATTAATTCATTTCACTACCGTTCCTATCATCTATAATCATTTTATAAATAAAAAAAGGAGTGGGTGTCATGAAGTCGACAGGATTAATGTTCATCTCTGCTTTTCTGTTTGCGCCTTCATTATTTGCGATGCCTGCACAAATCAGTCCGCCAGGCGAAAAAATGGTATTGGTCGATCCGCAAGAACATGCCTGGGGTGCTTATGATGCAAGCGGCAGATTGATACGCTCAGGTGTTGCTGCTGCTGGTGCTGACTGGTGCAAGGACATGGGACAAGAATGTCATACTTCAACAGGAAGTTTTCGGGTGAGATCACTGGGCAGTAAAAATTGTGTATCGCCTACTTTCCCTATGCCGCACGGCGGCGCGCCTATGCCTTATTGCATGTATTTCACACCGGAACAAGCCTTGCATGGTTCATACGAGGTACGTCGTGCAAACATCAGCCACGGTTGTGTGCGCTTGCATGTTGCAGATGCGGCGTGGCTGCGTTTTCATTTTGTGGATGTGGGAACGCTGGTGGTGGTTGAGCCTTATTGAAGGAGTATAAATGCAAGGTTATATTCCCCCTTCCGTCCTTCGGACACCTTCCCCCGGTGGGGGAAGGCCTTCTTATCAAGCATTATGTCAAATAGAAAACCCAAACAACTTCTCGCACAACAGGCTCGCGGAATTTGACAACCTCGCCATCAGTGGTTTTTTCACTTCATAAGCGACTTCAAATAACTTCGCGGTTTTTGCTTGTTCGAAGAGATAATCATCGCTGGTTTTGATTTCATCGACGAGATTAAGCGTGAGTGCTTGCAAGCCCAGCCAGTGTTCGCCGGTTGCGACTTTGTTGATGTCCACTTGCGTGCGGTATTCATGAATAAGATTTTTAAATAAGCCGTGAATATCTTCAATTTCATGCTGTAATTTATCGCGGCCTTCCTGCGTGTTTTCACCAAACAGGGTAATCGTGCGTTTGAATTCTCCGGCAGTATGTAATTCGTAATCAATCTGCTTGTCTTTTAATAAGCGATGAAAGTTGGGTAATTGCACGACCACGCCTATGGAACCAATGATTGCAAACGGTGAGGAAAGAATTTTATTTCCCACGCAAGCCATCATGTAGCCGCCGCTTGCTGCAATTTTGTCGATGGCAATGATGAGCGGAATATTTTTTGCGCGCAGCCGCATTAACTGTGCAGCAGCGAGACCGTAACCGTGTACAACACCGCCTGCGCTATCCAGACGCAGCACAACTTCATCTTTGGGGGCGGCAACGTTTAAGATGGCGGTGACTTCTTCAGCCAGTGATGAAACGGCGCTGGCTTTCATGTCGCCGTGGAAAGTTAAGACAAAAATATTTTTGCAGGTTTGCCCATTCTTCTGTCTGGCTTTTTCTTCCGCTTTTTTATTTGTTAAAAATTGTTTGAATTCTTTTTTCGGCAAGGTTTCTGTCAGCAGGGTTTCAGTGTTTTCTTCGTATTTTTTATTGAGATTTTTGACGACGAGTCTGCCTTTGGTTTTTTCCTTGCCTTTGGCAAGCAGGGAAAAAAATGTAATGAGGATGAAAATGAGTAATAACGTAATGATGATGGCTTCGGCTGTGAATATGCCGAGCTGAATAAAGGCTTGCAGCATGGGAGTTTCCTTGTTTTTACGATGCGTGGAGTTTAGCAGGAATTTTTATTGGAGCGTAGGGTGGACAAAGCGTTTTTTGCGGAGAGCGTTCCCTCTCCTCCACAAAAAGCGTGGAGGAGAGGGAACGCTCTCCGCAACAAGCTTCTACTCGCAATGACCTTACTTCTTCCTATGCACCTTCTTATTCTCGCGTATCAGCATGATCTTCTGCATATGATGGTGAGGTTCATTCATCATGATGATCTTCCACTCCCACGCAGCAAGGCCGGCCTTGTTGGGAAAAAGATAAAGAGGATCAATCATGATTTCACCCGGATGCGATTTGTATAACCAGCTGTAAGATCGCGGCACAACGGCAACAATGCCAACCCAAAGTCTGGTGTCTGTTCCTGACAATATGCGGCTCGCATCCCAGAGTCTCAGTACCAGCAAGCCTTTTACGCCTTTCGCACCGTGTCTTGCGAGAATGAGTGCCGGGCGTTTATCGAGATATTGCGGCGAAATCATGGATAAATATTCTGTGCTTTGAATGTCTGCAATGCGATGCAGCGTGCTGACAAGATCACGCGCCGGCGGTTTGGCCCAGCCTTCTTTTAACAGGGTTTGTTCAATCTGGTTGATATCACCTGCCCACACAAGGTTAATGGCAAGTGAAGGAAAGCCAAATAAACTGGCGGTATAGGCCGGCAATTCATTCTTCTTCCACCAATCGTTCATGGTAATTTTTTCGGTAGGAAGACCAACTTGTGTATAAGCGATTTTAAGTTTGTCGAAATAATAATGATGATAAATGCCAAACACAGCGGCAAGCGATAAAAAGAAAACAAGGGCAGTGACACCAGGATTCACTTCTGCTTCTTTCTCACGCTCGTAAGATAAAATCACCAGCATTAATAAGGCAGAAGCCAAAAGCCAGGAACTTAAAACATCCGTAAACCAGTGCGCGCCCAGATATAATCTTGAAACACCGACAATGAAAGAAATAAAAATACCGGTGATGTAAATCGGTAAACGAAACTTCGCAGGCACTCTTCTGGCAATGAGAAAGGCAAGCCCCATGAAAACAGTGGTGGCAAGCGCTGTGTGACCGCTAGGCATGGAAAATGTTTCAGCGTTTGCAAAAATTCCAAAAGGACGCGGCGAGCGAATTAAATTTTTCAGCACAAAAACGCTGCCGGCAGCCATGATTCCCAGTGCAAGCGCATGAAAGGCGGTACGCCATTGTTTATAAACCAGCAGCATCGCAAATATCACGATGACAACAGGCAGGATGACTTGCTTTTGACCTAGCAATGTAATGTTAATCATGATGGTGTCGAACAGGTCTGTGCGTATGCCGCGGAAGAGATGATACAAGGCATCGTTCACCATCAGGCTGGGCGCTGAATAAGCTTTTACATAAATCGCAAGACAAACAAACAAGAAGCTGGTCAGCAGCAGATAAAAGAAAAGATTTAACTGACCGTGCAATTTTTCCTGATTGCGGTGCTTGAGTAATTTTGTGACGGGTGCAAACGTCCGTGAGGATTTTAATTTTAGCCAGATGGCATTTTGCATTTGTTCAATTTGCTCGTGGAAAAGTTTAAGCAGTTTGTAAGTGAGCCACAGGCAGAGAATGACAAATAAAGCGATGAGCAGTAAAACAAGTATGACGTGAACGGCAATATCAGGCGGTAATTCAAGGGATGCAGCACCGAGCAGAATGCCAGGCAGCATATACGCAGGCGCCCAGCCGATAGCGGATGTGATATTGGCAATGATAAAAGGCAGCGGCCGCATACCCAGCATGCCGGCGACCAAAGGAACGAGTGCGCGCACAGGGCCGACAAAGCGGCCGATGAAGACGCTCATCACACCGTGTTTATGCAAAAAAACTTCGCCTGATTTGAGTAAGCCTGGATGTTTGCGGAAAGGCCAGAAGCCATTCAGTCTGTCTTTGAAGTAACGGCCTAATAAATAACTGATGCCATCGCCGACAATCGCGCCAAGAATGGCAGCGATGAGTGTCTCCCACAAGGGAATGACACCCGCGCCAGCCAGCGCGCCTATGGCTGTCATGGTGATAGAACCAGGGACTACGGTGCCGATGATGGCGACTGATTCACTCGCAGAAATAATAAAAGTAACAAGACCCGCAAGATCGGGGTTGGCGTTCAACCATTCCAGCAAAGGGCTGACAATGTCTGACATTAAGTAACCTCTTCTCCGGCAGCCTGTTTATCTGCGTGATAGGAAGATCTGACCAAAGGGCCGCTCGCGATATTTTTGAATCCTAGTGTTTTGGCTAGCTCACCAAAATGTTTGAATTCTTCTGGTGTCACGTAACGCGATACTGGCATGTGATATTTACTCGGCTGCAAATATTGTCCCAGTGTCACCATGTCGACATCGTGCTCGCGCAAATCTTTCAGTGTTTGCTCGACTTCTTCATTGTTTTCACCGAGGCCCAGCATGATGCCGGATTTGGTGGGAATGCCAGGATAAAGTTTTTTAAATTCCTGCAGCAAGCGTAATGAATGCGCGTAATCAGAACCAGGACGTGCTTGTTTGTAAAGACGCGGCACGGTTTCAATATTGTGATTGAAGACATCGGGTAATTCTGTGCCTGTTACAGCAAGAGCGACTTCCATGCGGCCGCGATAATCCGGAACCAGGACTTCAATTTTAATAGTAGGGGAATGTGTGCGTATGGATTTGATGCATGCAGCAAAATGACCGGCACCGCCATCGCGTAAATCATCGCGGTCAACTGAGGTGACAACAACATAGCGCAAACCCATTTTTGCGATAGTCTTGCCGAGATGCTCAGGTTCGTCAGCATCCAGCGGATCAGGTCTGCCGTGTGCTACGTCGCAAAAGCTGCAGCGGCGTGTGCACTTGTCACCCATAATCATGAAAGTCGCTGTGCCGTGGGTAAAACATTCCGGCAGGTTGGGACAGGCGGCTTCTTCGCAAACGGTGACCAGTTTATTTTCGCGCAATAATTTTTTCAGATCGCTGACGGCAGGGGAGGCTGGAATCTTGACCCGTATCCAGTCAGGTTTACGCAGCGGGGATTCCGTGGGTTCAATTTTTACAGGAATACGTGATAGTTTTTCCGCACCGCGTTGTTTTGCATAAGGATTTTGGCTGGTTTTTTCCATGGCTGCTCTTATTCAAAAGTCACTCAAACAAAAAGTTCGCACGAGTATACACTAAATTCCGCATTAAATGATTGGCGAGTTGACGTCCTGCTTCTTGTGCATCATCAAGGCCGTTTAAGGCTGCAAATTGCGTCATTTCAAGTGATTTGAAACCGCAGGGGTTGATGCGGCTGAAAGGTTCAAGATCCATGGCGATATTAAATGCAATGCCGTGATACGAACAGCCGCGGCGTATGCGTAATCCTATGGATGCAATTTTTTTTCCTTGCACGTAAACACCAGGCGCTTCCCGTTTGGCGGCAGCAGAAATTTTATATTCAGCCAGTAAATCCACGATGGATTGCTCAAGCTTGGTGACCAGCTCACGCACGTTTAATTGTTTACGCCTAAGATCAATCAGCGTGTAAATCATGAGCTGGCCTGGGCCGTGATACGTCACTTGTCCGCCGCGATCTGTTTGCACCACAGGAATCTCGCGCGGATTGAGCAAGTGTTCTGGTTTGCCATTTTGTCCCTGCGTGAAAACAGGCGCGTGTTCCAGCAGCCAGATTTCATCCATCGTTTCAGGCGTGCGCTGATTGGTAAAATCCTGCATGGCTTGCCAGCAAGAAGCATACTCTTGTTGTCGGCCTAGCCAGCGGATATTGATGGATTCATTTAACATCACAAAACCATAATGACGTGCGGAGAAGAAGATAATTCGCGGTAAAGATTATCCAGCTGTTCTTTGGATTCCACATGCACGGTAATGGAAAGCGCGCAATACTTGCCTTGTTGACTAGGCCGCGTTTGCAGCGCGCGTCCAGACAAGTTGGGTACGTGCTTGTGAACAATCATCAGCACGTTTGCTTCAAACTCATCTGAGCGCAAGCCAAATACCTTGAGTGTAAAATCACAAGGAAATTTTAAAAGACTTTCATCGGGTGACGCGGGTTTATCTGTCATGACTAACCTGTATTCGCTTTTTCCTCGGTTTTGGAAAAATATTTTTTAATGTTGAATCGCACGGTATCGCTTGCACGGCGCAAGAAGCCGCCTTTGGGATTATCATCCAGCGCAACCAGCGGTGTTGATGCAACGACCTGGCCATTCAGCATGAGATTAATATTGCCGTAAGTCTGGCCTTTTACCAGCGGAGCTTTTAATGGATTAGGCAAATCCAGCGCCGGCGTGACTTTTTTATATTGACCTCTCGGAACAGTGACATACATATCATCTTTAATGCCGAGATAGGTATTCGCGTTTTCACCTTGCCAGATGCGTGCGCGCACAACAGGCTTGCTTGCGCTATACACTTTTTGTGTTTCATAAAAACGGAAACCGTAAGTCAAAAGACGCATGGAATCTTCGGTTCTTGCTGTGTCGCTGGGTTCACCCAAGACAACTGCAATCAGACGCATGCCGTCTTTCTTCGCGGAAGAAACGAGGCAATACCCCGCTTCAGTCGTGTGACCTGTTTTCAAGCCGTCAGCAAACTGGTAGCGCCACAATAAACGATTACGATTAGGTTGTTTGATGCCGCCGTAGGCAAACCATTTTTCAGAATACAGTGCGTAATCTTCCGGGAAGGCAATGATATAAGCTCGGGTCAGCGTCGCAAGATCGTGGGCGGTTGAATAATGATTGGGATTCGGGAGACCGGTGCTATCCATGAAATGACTATTATTCATGCCTAGAACCTTCGCTTGCTGATTCATCATGTCAGTAAAGCCTTCTTCTGTACCGGCTACATGTTCTGCCATGGCGACCGTTGCATCATTGCCGGAATCCACAATAATGCCCTGGATCAGATCTTTTGCTGGTATTTCATCACCGGCTTTTACAAACATGCGCGAGCCTTCGGTCTTCCAGGCTTTGGTGGAGATGAGGACTTTGTCTGTGGGTTTGACCTGGCCATTCTTGATCGCGCCGGAAATGATGTACATGGACATCAATTTGGTAAGGCTCGCAGGCGGCATGCGCTGATCCGAACTTTTTTCTGCGAGAATTTTGCCGCTGGTTGCATCCATGAGGATATAACCTGTGCCTTCAAGATTGGGGGCGCTAGGCATGTAACTCACTTGTTGGGGCTGAGTCGGCACGGGGATGACGGAATCGGCGAATAAGGGGGAGGAAGCGAGAAAGGTGGTTAGTAATACGATAAATCGGTGTTTGGTTTTGATAAATGGGTTTGCGGCCATTGAAGTCTATCCCTTTGCGGCATGGTGAATGATGGCGAGAGTTTAGCAAAAATAACACATTGGCTGCTAGAGCCGGGAAGGGATTTTTTCATGGCTAATTTTTAACCAATTAAGTGTGTCTTAAGACTTGGCTGTTATAATTGCGGCACTTTTTTAAAATTCAACAAGATGAGGAAGAAAATGAATAACCGTAAACTTACCGTCGAAGAACGCACTAACAATCTTTTTATGGCTGTTGAAGCGGATGCTCCGGATCTTGTTAAGTATTATCTTGAGAACAATGCTGGTTTAACAAGAACAGTAAATAACACATCTGAATCCGTGTTAATGTTTGCATATCAACTTGCATATCAAAAAGATGCTCTCGAGATTTTTCAGTTAATTGCTATGCATAAGCCGAGTGGGTGTACCGAACATCCTATAAGAACAATAATCAGTAACGAAAGAAATCTTCCCGAAGAGCTAGTGTACAAATATGTTGATGTTCTGTTAACTGCAAATCCAGCGGCTGCAGCCAAGACCAACGGTTATGATGGTGGTCCGAGACAGCTCATCGAATTAGCCGCTGAGAAAGCATACTTTAGTATTGTGTCGCTTCTTGCGCAAAAAACAAAACAGCCAAGTTATTATCATAATGGTGCATACACTAATGCATTAACCAGGGTTCTTACAGCAAATGAAAAGCAGTTGACAACAGAGCAGCAGGGTGCGCTTGTATCTATACTTATACAAGCTGGCGCCAAGATGGATCTGATGCAAACATTAAGAAATCAGGCGATAACAGAAGATAAATTGATTATGTGCGTTGATGCGCTTGTGACTGCGAATCCAAAGTTGGCTGCGAGGACCAGTTGCAAGAACAGTTATAATTCTTTCGAGGAAGCAATCGAATTAGCTGCTAATAGAAAATGTTTTAAAGCGGTGCGGATTTTGGCACAAAAAACAAAACAACCAGATCTGTTTCATGCCGATGCTTACGGCAGGGCATTAATTCAGGTTTTGCTTAATGAAGATGAGAGTAAATTAGCACCAGGAGAGCAATATGATCTTGCATTATTGCTTTTACAATCTGGCGCGAGTGTAAATCAAAAATTCAAAGAAGAGTATGCATTGCACATTGCTGCTAGAAAAAATAATAGAAAATTGGCTGGGTTGCTTTATTGGTTTGGTGCAAAGGGGGATGTAAAAAACGCATATGGTAAAACACCAATGGATGTTAATAAAGAATGCATCGTCCAAGGGTGGGCAATATCGGAGCGTAATAGATTTATGTTTAGGATTTATGAAATTATGGCTCAGGGAGTCAGGCAAAATAATCCTCTTTCTATTTTTCTCAGCACGAATTCTGACGTTGCAAATATCATTTTCGCGATGCTGGGGGGAGGTGAATCTTTGAATCTATGCACGTTTGAAGGCACTCATAAAAAAATGAAGAGAGTTCGTGGGCTGATTGAAGAAGATCGTGCAAAGCGTCTTCAGGAAGAGGAAGAAGAGCGTATTAATCTTGCTAAGCGTGAGCAACAACAGGAATGCCGCTTGAAAGTTGAGAAATGTATCTCTGCATACCGAGTGCCAGACTTGGGGCAAAAATGGTTTAGTATTAATAACAGAACTCTCGAATCACAATCACTTATCAATGCAATGGAAAGAGTAAAAAATTCACCGGCTGACATTAAGAACCTTATTGATAACTACTTTATGAATATGCCGCTTGAAAAATTTGAACCCTCTAAGCTTGCTCAATCACGTGCAGTCAGGTTGTTAAAAGAATATGGATTGGTGACGGATGAGCAGATTCAAAATTATCTGAAGCAAAGGCTGGATAATGGCGAGATGGCTGTTGTTGAAGGGAAGTTTAATTTTGGTGGTAAGAAGTAAATCAGAGTTGCGTTGTTGCGAGGAGCGGGATTAGCGGAGAGCCGTCATTGCGAGGAGCGCTTTTTGCGGTTGCGAGCGAAGCGCGGCAAAGCAATCCAGTCTTTGACGTTAGCAAGCATAAAATTACCAGCATGTTAACGTCAAAGACTGGATTGCTTTGCCGCGCTTCGCTCGCAACCGCAAAAAGCGCTCCTCGCAATGACGGCTCTCCGCTAATCCCGCTCCTCGCAACAACGATACTGCGTGCAGATTTGCGCCTCCCGCTTGTTTTTTTAAATAATCACGATTACCATTCACCCGTCCCTGTTCTGGGATCACTGCAAAATTATCAAGCTTCCTCTCAATGTGCCGGCCATTTTGGCTGAGCTTCTTTCTTATCAACAATAATCATTTAAATTTTTTTATTAAGGAGAATATCCATGTCATTTTATCGTTCATTATTTACTGTTCTTACTATCTGTGTTCTTGCAAGTCCTGCGTTTGCTGAAAACCCAGCGCCTCAATCTCAAGTGAAACAAGCCGCGCCTGCTGCCAATGCTGTTGCGAAAATTAATGTGAATCAGGTGAAAACCAAAGAACTCTCGGGTTTAAAGGGAATGAATCCTGCCATGGCGAGATCGCTCATCGCTTATCGCAAGCGGCATGGGGATTTCAAATCGCTGGATGATCTTGTGAAGGTGAGGGCGCTTAGCACGCTGAATCCTGCGGATTTGAAGGTGATACAGGATCAGTTGAGTTTGTGAGGTGACTCAAGAAGAGGGTAGCTTTGAAGAGGTGCCCTCTTTATTGCACGTAGCTCCGTCGTTGCGAGGAGCGCTTTTTGCGACGAAGCAATCCAGTCTTTGACTTTAGCGAGCATAAATTTGCCGGGATGCTAAAGTCAAAGACTGGATTGCTTCGTCGCAAAAAGCGCTCCTCGCAATGACGTTTCTTCATTATGACGTTTCTTCATCGTAAACACCCACAATCTCCCCCAGCACCTTCTCATTATCAATAAACACCCGTAGTTTTTCTTCGCCGTTTTTGCCTAGTCGGGTAATCAACTCCATATTCCCCGCCAGCATCAATATCTTTTCCGCAAGATCACCTTTCTTGACAGGATCAAATATCAAGCCAGTCTCACCATCATTCACCACCCAAGGTGGTGTGCCGCGGTTGGAACCAAGAACAGGGCGTGCGTGACTCATGGCTTCTGTCATGACAAGACCAAATGTTTCAAGACCAATACTGGGGAAAATAACAGCCGCGCATTTTGCATATTCTTCATCAAGATTTTTTTGCCAGCCAATGAAGCGAATATTTTTTTCAAGATGTAATTCGCTAACACGTGCTCGCAACTGTTTTTCTTCACGGCCTGTGCCTGCAATGGTTAAAGTAAGCTGAGGGTTTTTTTGATGAGCAAGTGCAAATTCTTCCAGCAAAATATGTATGCCTTTATGCACGCCCAGATTTCCAGCAAATAAAAAATGATAAGGCTGGATAGCATCAAATGCAGCTGGTTTAGGCTGGTTTTTGAAGGGTGGAATATACACCGCTCGCTGCAATTGATTCATTCTCAGGTAATCAGCAAGAAGCGGCGAGGGCGCAAGAAATGTGTCGACGGTTTTTTTTACGTGCTTGCGCCGGCTTAAAAATGCCAGCGTAAGTGCTAAATACGTCAGCAGGGAATGATGCAGACGATGCTGCCAGAAACAGGCAGCACGCACACCTGTCGGACAAGGCGTAAGATCACGATGAAGATTCTGCGCGCTCGGACAGAGAATGCTGTAATCATGCACGGTTTGTACCACAGGTAAGTGTTGAACAGCGCGCAGCAAGGAAACGGTATATTGCTTGATGTTATGAAGATGAATGATGTCCGGCTGAATTTTTTTTATGTGTCTGCGTAAGGTGAAATACATGCGGGGGTGCAGGAATAATTGCCAGATGAGTTTGGCGAATTTCGATTGCACACCTTTTAGAATGATAAAGTCTTCACCCTCGGTGTGCGTAGAACCAAAGCCGAGAGAATAGACTTCAAGGCCGTCAATATTTTTTAAGCGTGTTTTCAGGTCGAAAAAATAATTTTCTGCGCCGCCTGCACGTGCATGATTATCAGTGATTAACAGAATGCGCATTAGATGAGGGAAACTTCTTCACGTTTTGCATAATGACCGGCACGAAAAGCTTCGCCGGATTTGATATACGTCATTAGTAAAACATGACGCCAGTCGTCAGTGATGTTGGGATTAGAGCCGTGCACAAGATGGCCGTGAATAAACAAGGCAGCACCTTTGGGAACGGCAGCGTTATAAGCGGAATAAGCCGGCGGCACGATGACTTCTTCATTATTGGCATTGGGATCTTGTGAAGCATCGAGATGCATATTTAATTTTTGCGTGGGCAGATCGCCTTCTTTATGACTGCCTGGATACACAATTAAGCCGCCTTTTTCCAGATACGTGTCTGTGAGCGCGCACCAGGCAGAGGCGAAGATTCCATAATTGGCTTCGACGTAGAAATTATCCTGATGCAGGGAAAAGCCGCGTGTGCCGGGCTTGCAGTAAAAGAATTCGCTTTGCAAACCTGCAGCCTGACCGCCGACGAGTGCGTTGATGATTTGCACGAGCGGGGATTTTTTCATGGCTTCGGTGTAAATGTCGTTTTGTCTATGCGGCATCATGCACGGACGGAAAATACCTTTTTTAGCTTCTTCAAGCTCAAGACTGGCCTTGATGAGATTTGCGCATTCTTCGTCCGAAAAAATATTGGGTTCGATGTGATAGCCAAGTTCGAGATAGTCTTCCAGGGCTTTTTGAGGGGAGGTGAAAAAAGAATATCGGGAAATATCAAATTGTTGTGCGGCGCGTTCTTTCATCTTCTCTCTCTCCCTCAAGGCAAAAACTATTTCAGGCGATTCTATCAAAGCGAATGGTAAAAAAATAGTTGATGTCATATAATCCGCGGGGTTCTACGGAAGGTTCGTCATTGGAAGGTTCGTCATTGCGAGGAGCGCTTTTTGCGACGAAGCAATCCAGTCTTTGGCGTTAACATGCTGGCAATTTTATGCTTGCTAACGTCAAAGACTGGATTGCTTCGTCGCAAAAAGCGCTCCTCGCAATGACGGCTCCTCGCAACGACTAACCTTCGTGCATTCACCAACGCTGAGGAAAGTTATGACAAAAAAGTGTGCGCTTATCACAGGTATTACAGGGATGGTAGGGTCTCATCTCGCAGATTATATTTTGGCTAACACAGATTGGGACATCGTCGGCATGTGCCGCTGGCGCAGCCCGCTGGATAATATCAGCCATCTGATTCCGCATGTGAATCGCAAGGAACGTCTGCGCCTTGTTTACGGCGACCTGCGTGATTCTTCTTCCATAGATCATGTCGTGAAAGATGCCAAACCCGATTATGTTTTTCACCTCGCTGCACAAAGTTTTCCGCAAACCAGTTTTACCAGTCCGCTGGATACTTACGAAACAAATATTCAAGGCACATCACGTGTGCTGGAAGCATTAAGACATTATAAAAAAGATGCTGTCATTCACATTTGCGCGTCTTCAGAAGTCTTTGGCCGCGTACCAAAAGAAAAACTGCCTATCAGTGAAGATTGCACATTTCACCCGGCATCACCTTATGCCATTTCAAAAGTAGGTACCGATCTCGTCGGCCGTTTTTATGCCGAAGCTTATCAAATGACTATCATGACCACGCGCATGTTTACACACACTGGTCCAAGGCGCGGTGATGTGTTTGCTGAATCCACTTTCGCAAAACAAATCGCCATGATTGAAAAAGACTTGATCGCACCCGTGGTGAAGGTTGGTAATCTGAATTCACTGCGCACCATTGCAGACGTGCGCGATGCTGTGCGTGCTTATCACATGCTGGTCACGCATAACCCCATCCCTGGCGAGTTTTATAATATTGGCGGCACGTATAGCTGCACGATTGAAGACTTGTTGAAATATTTAATTTCTTTGTCGCCTAAAAAAGATCAGATCAAAATTGAAATTGATCCCGAACGTTTGCGGCCGATAGATGCAGACTTGCAAGTGCCGGACACGAAGAAGTTTGAAAAACACACGGGTTGGAAACCAGAAATATCATTTGAAAAAACCATGGCTGATTTGCTGGATTACTGGCGTGAACGCGTTAGTTCATCCGCATCATTTTTAACGAGGTAAGATATGCAGCATTTTATACAAGAACAGATGCAAAAACTTTCTGTCCTGCTCATGCAAATGCAGAATGATGATTTGTTATTGTCTATCGTGGAAAAAGTTGCAGCGGAATGTACGCAAGCGCTAGAGCAGGGCAAGAAGATTTTATTTGCCGGCAATGGCGGCAGTGCGGCAGATTCGCAGCATCTGGCAGCGGAATTGGTGAGTCGTCTCAATTACGATAGGCCAGGGCTTGCTGCTCTTGCATTGACAACAGACACATCTGCATTGACAGCCATAGGCAATGATTATGCGTTTGAAAATATTTTCTCTCGTCAGATTGAATCATTAGGACAAGCTGGCGATGTGTTTATTGGTATTTCAACCTCGGGCAAATCCAAAAACATTCTCCGTGCCTTAAGCGCTGCGCGCGCAAAAGGCATGACCACCATCGGGCTCACCGGCATCAGCGCGCCGCTCATGGCGGAAACCTGCGATTGGGTGATTAATATTCCTTCGCGCGAAACACCAAAAATCCAGGAATGTCATATTTTATTCGGCCACATCATTTGTGGGCTGATTGAAGATGCCTTGTTTGGCGAAGCGTATGATCCTGCTAAAAAACAAGCTGCGGATAATAGTTAACGATGCAAGCCATTATTTTAGCCGGCGGTTTTGGTACGCGTTTGCGTGCGGTACTGCCTGATTTACCCAAGCCCATGGCCCCCATTCTGGATAAGCCTTTTCTCGCACATCTTTTGAATTATCTGCAAACGCAAGGGATGACGGATGTCATTCTTCCCGTGCATTATCTTGCAGAAAAAATCATGGATTATTTTCAACTGGAATATGCAGGCATGCGTATTCGTTACGTGCATGAAGATGAGCCGCTAGGAACAGGCGGTGCAATGGCGAATGCGCTTTGTATTTACGATGCATCCCAGCCGGTTTTTGTATTGAATGGCGATACCTTTGTGAAGCTGGATTATCAAGCCATGTACGAGCAGCACGTGCGTGCAGGTGCAGACATCACCATGGCGCTGCGCAGTGTGGCAGATTGCAGCCGCTATGGAAAAGTGATGACAGATAATAAACGTATTGTGGAATTTCGCGAAAAGGGAGAGGCGGGTGCGGGTCTGATTAATGCCGGTGTTTATCTCGTGCAGCCAGATTTGTTTGCAAAATATAATTTACCGCGCGTATTTTCGTTTGAAAAAGATTTTATGCTGCCGCATCTTTTAGAGATGAATGCAGAGACGTTTATTGCGAATGATTATTTTATTGATATTGGGATTCCAGAAGATTACGCCCGTGCGGTGAGGGATTTTTCGCAAGATGAATAAACCAGTCATCTCCATCATCATGCCCGTCTTAAATCGCGGTGACATGATTGAAAAAGCCATCACCAGTGTCTTGAATCAGCATTACCCGCACACGGAACTGATTATTCTGGACGGCGGTTCAAGCGATAACACCCTCGATATCATCAAGCGCTA
>Ga0181525_10002490_pt1 | contig 15008 bp, 14 predicted proteins | sample PEATcosm2014_Bin_48_FD_121100 | JGI IMG/M metagenome (GOLD analysis project Ga0181525, IMG submission 121100) | Peatland microbial communities from MTU Mesocosm Facility, Houghton, MI, USA - PEATcosm2014_Bin06_10_metaG | ecosystem: Environmental > Terrestrial > Soil > Wetlands > Peat | place...
GGCCAGCGCGTACGGCAGGTCGGTGCCGGTCAGCACGGCCACCGTGAACACCACGAACAGGACAACGTGCTCGGTGATGGCCGAGAACGTCTTGGCCCCCTTCGAGCCCAGCTGCGCGTACGGGCTGCCGGTCTCCAGCGCCGCGGTGGCGACGACGAAGCTGGCCAGGGAGAGCAGGAAACCGCCGCCCAGGATGTCGCCCATGTAGCCAAGCGGCAGCCCGTAGGTGGTCAGCACCGGGATCAGCAGCGGGATCGTCAGGTACGCGGCCACCGCGATCAGCGGGGCAGCGAGGAAAAACCAGCTCGCTCCCTCGGGGGCCAGCGCCTCCTTGCGTACCAGCTTGGCGAGGTCGTAATACGGCTGAAGTACCCGTGGCCCGCGGCGTCCCTGCAGCCGCGCCTCGACCTTCGCGATCACGCCCGTCACGCCGGGCGCGCCGAGCGCGATCGTGAGGACCTGCAGCAGCTGGATGACGGGGATCGGGAGGGCCGCGCTCACCGCGCAGCCCGACGATCATTGCCGGGTCGATCCAGAGCGTGGTCCATCGTTGGTCTCCTACCCTTACGCCGGTCACGGCTTTCTCGGGTAGAGGCCATCAGCGCGGCATCGCCGCACGGTTAATGGCGAGCCTCATCGCCAGTGGTCACTATTGTCCCTCACGTCGTCCCGGTCCGGCAAACCGGGATGGGGATCGGTAACGTATGCCGAGTGACGAACGCACTTCCCGGCCTGCCGTCCCCGCTAGGCGCGACGCCGCGCGACGGTGGCACGAACTTCGCGGTGGCCTCCAGTATCGCCGAGGCCGTCGAGCTGTGCCTCTTCGACGAGGCCGGAACGCAGACCAGCGTCCAGCTGCCCGAGTACGACGACGGGGTATGGCACGGGTTCGTGCCCTCGGTCGGTCCCGGGCAGGCCTACGGGTACCGCGTCCACGGGCCCTGGGATCCCGGCCGGGGACTGCGCTGCAACCCGGCCAAGCTGCTGCTCGATCCCTACGTGCGGGCGGTGCGGGGCGGGGTGTCGTTCGGGCCCGAGGTGTTCGACTACGAGTGGGGCAACGCCGACGCGCCGAGCTCGCTCGACTCGGCCGGGCACGTGCCGCTCAGCCTGGTCACCGACGCGATGTTCCGCTGGGGTGCCGACAAGTCCCCCGGTCACAGCTTCTGCGACACGATCGTATACGAGGCGCATGTCAGGGGCCTGTCCATGCGCCATCCGGGGGTGCCTGAGGCGCTGCGCGGGACCTACGCCGGGCTCGGGCACGACGCCGTCATCGAGCACCTGACCGGCCTCGGCGTGACCGCCGTCGAGCTGCTTCCCGTGCACCAGTACGTGCCGGACGACTTCCTGATCGAGCGCGGGCTGACCAACTACTGGGGCTACCAGTCGATCGGGTACTTCGCGCCGCACAACGGCTACTCCGCCGCGGTGCGGTCCGGCGCGGACGGCCAGTACGCGGGATTCGGCGGCCCCTGGGGCGTGGTCGACGAGTTCAAGGGAATGGTCAGGGCGCTGCACCTGGCCGGGATCGAGGTCATCCTCGACGTGGTCTTCAACCACACCGCCGAGGGCGACACGAACGGCCCGTCGCTGTGCTTCCGCGGGCTCGACAACCCCGCCTACTACCGGCTGGATACCGACAACCCGCGCGAGTACTACGACACGACAGGCACCGGCAACTCGCTGAACGCGGGGAACCCGGTCACGCTGCAGCTGATCATGGACTCGCTGCGGTACTGGCTGACCGAGATGCACGTCGACGGCTTCAGGTTCGACCTCGCCGCTACGCTGGCCAGGCAGGACGGCGGGTTCAGCTCCGCCTCGGCGTTCTTCGACCTGGTCGCCCAGGATCCGGTGGTCTCGCAGGCCAAGCTCATCGCCGAGCCGTGGGACGTCGGGCAGTTCGACAGCTACGACCTCGGCCGCTTCCCCGCCCGCTGGCATGAGTGGAACGGCAGGTTCCGGGACAGCATGCGCGACTTCTGGCGCAGCCACGCGATCGGCCTCGGCGAGTTCGCCACCCGGTTCGCCGGGTCGGCCGACCTGTACCGGTCGCGGGGCACCCCCACCGCGTCGGTGAACCTGTTCACCGTGCACGACGGCTTCACGCTGCGGGACCTGGTGTCCTACGACACCAAGCACAACGAGGCCAACGGGGAGTCCGACCGGGACGGCACCGACGACAACCGGTCCTGGAACTGCGGCGCCGAGGGCGCGACGTCCGATCCGCAGATCCTGGCGCTGCGGGCGCGTCAGTCCCGGGCCATGCTCGCCACCTTGATGTTGTCGTTCGGAGTCCCGATGCTGCTCGGCGGGGATGAGCTCGGCCGGACGCAGCAAGGCAACAACAACGCGTACTGCCAGGACAACGAGATCTCCTGGTACGACTGGTCCGCCGTCGACGGCGACCTGCTCGCGTTCACCTCCACGCTGGTCAAGTTCAGGCGGGCGCATCCGGTGTTCCGGCGGCGGCAGTACGCGACCGGGGTCGACGTCTCCGAGCTTGGCTGGTTCACGCCGGGCGGTGCGGCGATGACGCAGGCCGACTGGGACGACGCCTCGGCGCTGGCGATCGGGGTCCACCTGGACGGGTCCCGCGACCCGGACCTGGACGCCGAAGGGCAGCCGCTGGTGGACGACGACTTCCTCGTGCTGGTGAACGCGTGGTGGGAGCCGCTGGAGTTCGCCATCCCGGCGACCGGGGACGGGCAGCAGTGGCAAAAGGAGATCGACACCTTCGATCCGGCCGACGCGGCTGGCGCCTGGATCGGCGCAGGGGAGAAGGTCCCGGTCGGGCCGCGCTCGGTGGTGGTGCTCCGCAGCCCGCTCAAGGGCGACGAGCCGGCGCCGGCGGGTTCGTGAACCACGACGATGGTCCATCATCGTGGCCAGGACAACCACGATGGTCCATCATTGCGCTGCCTTCTTGTTGCCTGGCAGCCTTCAGTCCGCAGTTTTTATCAAATGCTGAGATAAGCGTTAAGTCCTATTGCAGCGGGCCGGCCGGGCGGCTTTGCCGGACGACCCGCCGCGAAGAATAGATACGCCTGGTCAGCCGACTGGGGTGGGTTGACCGGAGGCGAGTGCCCGGAGCTTATCCATCGCCTTGGCGTTGCGTCCCAGGGCCATGGGGGTCCAGACCAGGCCGAACGGGATGCCCCAGCAGCCATGCCGCCGAACATGGAGCCTGTGTCCAAGACCTTTGGACGGATTGGGCGGGGACGGCTAGGGCCGGCGGGCGGGCATGGGTTGGGTGGCTACGGCGGGCGGGCCTGGGTGAGCGGGGCCGGTTACGGCGGGCGGGCGGGAGCGGTCGGGGACCGAGGCGGGAGCGGCTGCGGTCATCATGGTGAAGGCCGCGGACAGCACGAGGAGACCGGTTAGCCCGGTTAGCCACGTCGCCTTGGCGCGGTCGCGGCTGACGATGGCGGTCATGTCGGCTTACCCCGTTTCAGATCGGTGTCCATCCCTCTGGTCCTTACGGTAGGAATCCGGCCATGCAATTACGACCGGGCTGGCACCCGGAAATCATCGGGGGGTTATCCCCCGGGTGGGATGATGGCTGGCATGCCGAGCCAGTTCAGGTATCCGGACAAGCCGCGCCGCGGGGACGCGGTGGCGGTGCTCTCCCCGTCCAGCGGGCTGGCCGCGCGGTTCCCGCGGCCGTACGAGCTGGGGCTGCACAGGCTGTGGCAGGAGTTCGGGCTGAACCCGGCGGTGTTCCCCACGACGAGGGCGGCCGCGGCGTCGCCCGCGGAGCGGGCGACCGACGTCATGGCGGCGTTCGCCGAGCCAGAGATCAAGGCGATCATCGCCACCATCGGCGGGGAGGACGAGCTCAAGGTGCTCGCGCTTCTTGATCCCGAGGTGCTCGCGGCCAACCCCAAGCCGTTCTTCGGGTACAGCGACAACACGAACCTGCACCTGTACCTGTGGAAGCTCGGGCTGGTGTCGTACATCGGCGGGTCGGTCATGGTGCAGTTCGGCTGGCCGGTGGCGATGGAGCCGACCTCGCGCCTTTCGCTGCAGCGCGCGCTGTTGGAGCGGGGCAGCTACCGGCTGGAGCCGCCGGACCGGTACACCGACGAGGAGGGCAACTGGGACGATCCGGCGATGCTGGAGACCGCGCCGCTGTCGTTTCCTGCCACCCCGTGGTCCTGGCACGGACCGCGGGTGGCGGCGACCGGGCCCGCCTGGGGCGGGAGCCTGGAGATCGTCGACTTCCACCTGCGCACCGGAAGGTACCTGGCGCCGGACGACGCCTACGACGGCGCGGTGCTGTTCCTCGAGACATCCGAGGAGCTTCCGCCGGCCAGCTACGTGTACCGGGTGCTGATGTGCATGGGCGAGCGGAGGCTGCTGCAGCGGTTCGCCGCCATCGTCTGGGCGCGGCCCAAGGCGTGGTCGCACGACCAGCGGAACGACGCGGCCGCCAAGGCCGACTACACGCGGGACCAGCACGAGGCCGTGCTCGCCGCGGTGGCCGAGTATCACCCGGGGGTGCCGCTGGTGTTCGGGGTGGACTTCGGGCACACCGAGCCGCAGCACGTCGTCCCCAGCGGGGGCGCCGTCACGGTGGACGGCGAGAAGCAGGAGATCTGGGTGCGCTACTGACAGTGTCGCGGCCGGGCGGTAAGGCCATTTAGCGGCCTGTGGATTTGTTGTGCATAAGCGGGTGGATAACCCTGTTTACCTGCGGATAACCGGTACGGGTCTGTGGATTTTATTGTGGAAAGATAATCTGCAGGAATTAATTTATTGCCGGGTCTTGCGCGCGCGTCGGATAAGCAGTAGAAATACATTCACCGCTGAGGCGGGGCAGCATCCGGGGGTCACTCCGGGACGCGGGAGGAGCCGGGAAACCGGGGACTCGCGCGGGTGCCTGGCCCTGGTGGCCGGCCGGCGGTACTGGGTCGGCCAGGTAACTGGACGGCCTGATGCGGCTAAGGCCGGACAAGGCCCCCTCCATCTCATACATGGAGGGGGCCTTGTTGTATCTTGCCCGACGCGGACGCGTTGTTAACGCCGACACGCCGGGCAATGCCAAGATGTCAGCCTGGGTTAACCGGCTAGCCTGAATGGCACGATCGTGGTTAGCGCCGGCCTGGTTCGCCCACCAAGGCGTCGGGGATCATGGCCCGGCGGAGCCGGTCTAGGCAGCGGGCGCGCTGCGGGCCGATGCTCCCGACCGGGATGTCCAGCGCGGCGGAGATCTCCGCGTAGGAGTGTGGCGGGTCGCTGGCGAGCATGGAGAGCAACTGCTGGCAGCGCGGCGGCAGGCTGAGGACGGCCGCGCGCAGGGTGGCGTTAAGCTCGGCGGCGAGGATCTCGGCCTCGACGGCGGCGACTTCCCCGGCGTCGGCCGATAGCCAGGCCGGATCGTCCGGTGTGGCCAGCCGACCGGCTCGCCTGGTTGCCTGGATCACCCGCTGGCATTCCCGGCTGGTGGTCGTGGCCAGCCAGCCGGGGAGTGCGGCCGGCTCGCGCAGCCGCCCGATCTGCTCTACCAGCAGCAGCCATACCCGCTGTCCCACGTCCTCGCGGTCGTGATCGGTCAGCCGGTAGCGCCGGCAGATCGCCCAGACCAGCGGCGCGTAGCGTTCGACGATCTGGTTCCACGCCTCCCGGTCCCCGGCGGCGGCCCTGCCGACCAGCTTGGCGGGCGGGTCGGGGCTCGGCGACGTCGCCGCCCGCCGTGCGGCGTGGCGCTCCACCTCACGCAAGGTCATTTGCCGACTCACAGCGCCCCCTCCCCTTGCCCCGTCCGCCGCTTCTGCTCAATAGAGCCGACTGGCGGTCCGGACGTAAGGTCTGCTCCGCGCAAAACCCCCGCCGCGCGGTCGATACTCGGACGATCCCGGGGGGGTCAAGGTTGCATCGCGCGAGGTTACATTCCGGCATCGGCGCTGACGCCGGAGCCTGGCCGTCCCGGTCTGCGTTACGTTCGGTTACGTTCACAGCTGCGGCAAGGTTAGCGCGAGCGCCACCGCCGCCAGCGCGACGATCAGCGCGGTGACCAGCTTGAGGCGGCCGGGGCGGTGGTGGGAGATCCGGCCCAGCTGCCAGACCACCGGGACCACGCACAGCAGGATCAGGCCGGGAGCCACGTCCTTCTTCAGCACCGCGCCGCCGACGGCGGCGAAGGACAGCGCGGTCCTGATCCAGGCCAGCGACGTCCGCTCCCGGGCCAGGCCCGGATCGCGGTCCTCGGGGTCGTCGTCTGTCATGGGTGTCGTCCTTTGCCGCTTGTCTTCTCCGGCGTCATCAGCGCAGGGCCGAGATCAGGACCACGATGGCGGACAGGGCCGCCATCACGGCGACTATGAAGGACAGCAGCCGCGGCATGACGGATTTTGGCAACGGCTCGCCGTGGCGCATGGCCCGCTGGCTGCTTACCCATTCCCGGTAGGCGGTCACGGCGACGATCGCGCCGAACGCGATCAGCGGGACGCCCAGGACGTGCCGGCCCCACGGCACGCCAGGGAACGGCGGCAGCAACTGGACCACGCCGAGCCCGGCCACCACCAGCGCGAGCGCGGTCCTGCTCCACGCCAGGAAGGTGCGCTCGTTGGCAAAGGTCCAGCGTGGATCGGGTTCGGTGCCCTCGTCGGACTTGCCAGGTTCGGTCACCGGAGCCCTCCCTCGGCGGTTGATCATGATCGCCGCAGAAATCTTCGCAAAAAAACGTTGGTGGCGGCGGGTCGTTGCGCTCTTACCTACGGGAGCAAGGGGGACCCAGGGCGATGCCGGGATCTGGTCACCAGGGAACAACCACGATCCCGGCACCGGCCGCCAGCTTGCCGGGGCGGCAGGCTTGCCGGGGCTCCCGCGGGTGGCAATGGCCGACCCGCCGCGGGGGGCGGCGGATGGCCGGGCCGGGTGGTGCCGGGACCTCGCAGGCTGGAGCGGGGACCCGGGACCGCCGATGATCGGGCGCCTTCCGGGTCGGTCAGTGGGGGGATCCGGGGGGCGGGGCTGGGGGGCGTGAGGCCGGGCCTTCATTGAAGGCCCGGCCTCATCGTCTTGCGGGCCCATTTGACAGCCGGATCGGCGTCTGTATCTTTGTCTTATGGTTATAGATAAAGGGCACGGCTCGGCGGGCGGCGGGGCTGGTGCTTCGCCTGTGAGCGGGCCGCGCGGGCCGGGGGCGCCGATCGAGTTCCGGCTGGACGCCGGCTCTGGCGTGCCGACCTACCTGCAGCTGGTGCATCAGGTCGAGCACGCGCTGCGGCTCGGTTACCTCAAGCCCGGCGACCAGCTGCCGAAGGTCAGGGACGTGGTGGCCTCGCTGGCCATCAACCCGAACACGGTGCTGAAGGCCTACCGCGACCTGGAAATGAAGGGCCTGGCGGCCGGGCGGCCCGGCCAGGGGACGTTCGTCCAGGCCACGCTGAGCCAGGTCGCGCTCCCTGAGCTGACCACGCTGCGCCGGTCGCTGTCTGGGTGGCTGGCCGCCGCGGACCAGGCCGGGCTTGACGAGGACGGGATGGTCGCGCTGTTCACCAGCGCACTGCGGGATTTCTATGAGCGCCGCGGCGGGTCGCGCGCCCGCGGCGGCGCGGCGAGCGGCGAGACGGAGGGCATCGCATGAGTATCAACGTCATTGAGACCAATGGCCTGGGCAAGCGGTACGGCGGGACGTGGGCGCTGCGCGAGTGCTCATTGGCGATCCCGGCCGGGCACGTGGCCGCGCTGGTCGGCCCGAACGGCGCGGGCAAGACTACGCTGCTGAACCTGGCGGTCGGCCTGGCGTCGCCGTCGGCGGGCGGGGTCACCGTCCTCGGCGGCCGGGCGCCCGGCTCCCCGGCCGCGCTGGACGGCATCGCGTTCGTCGCCCAGGACGCGCCGTTGTACAAGAACTTGTCGGTCGCGGACATGATCCACCTGACCCGCAACCTGAGCCGGCGTTTCGACCAGGAATACGCGGAAACGCGGCTGGGCGAACTGGGCATCCCGCTGAAGCGGAAGTCGGGCAGGCTTTCCGGCGGCCAGCAGGCACAGCTCGCGCTGACGCTGGCGCTGGCCCGGCGGCCGCGGCTGCTGATGCTTGATGAGCCGGTAGCGATGCTGGACCCGGTGGCCCGGCACGACTTCATGGCGATCGTGCTGACGGCGGCGGTCGACGACGGCGTGTCGGTGGTGCTGTCCTCGCACGTGCTGACCGAGCTCGAGCGGGTGGCCGACTACCTGATCCTGCTGTCGCGGGGCCGGGTGCAGATGGCCGGCGAGGTCGACGACCTGCTGGCCAGCCACCGCGTGCTGACCGGGCCGGCCCTCGAGGCGGACAGATATGCCGAACGGCCGGTGGTGCACGTCCGGCGGGCCGAGGCGCAGGCCCACCTGCTGGTCCGGGCCACCGCGGCCGACCCGGTCCCGCCTGGCTTCCAGGCGCACCCGGTCGGCCTGGAGGAACTCGCGCTGGCCTACCTGCGCGAGCCCGGCGCCGCGGCGTTGCCCGGCCCGGCCCGCGGCCGTCACGCTGAACCGTCGGAGGTGGCGAAATGACCGCGCTGACCACGCCCGGCCGCCCTGAGCAGGACGCAAGCCCGCGGCCGGTGCCGTGGCGGCGGATGGCCTGGGTCACCTGGCGGCAGCACCGCTTCGCGCTGGGCGGGGTGGCCGCGCTGCTTGGCGCGCTGGCGGTGTGGCTGTGGCTGATAGGCCTTCAGGCGCACCACGCCTACGCCGCCGCGGCCGACTGCCACCCGGCAAGCTCGAGTGCCTGCGGACTCCTGGTCGGCTCCTTCATCTCCCACCTGTCGGCGGCGCAGAACGTCGCGATCGTGCTGCAGGTGGTACCCGCGCTGATCGGGGCGTTCGTGGGCGCGCCGGTGCTGGCCAGGGAAGTGGAGACCGGCACCTTCCGGTACGCCTGGACGCTGGGCTTCGGCCGGTGGCGCTGGACGCTGGCCAAGCTGGTGCCGCTCGGGGTCGCGGTGGCCGCCGCCGCCGGGTTGTTCAGCCTGCTGTTCTCCTGGTACTACCAGCCGTTCTTCGTCCAGACGTTCTCCGGCAACGTCCAGGTCCCGCTGTATTCCACGGTGTTCGACCTGCGCGGGGTCGCGTTCGCCGCCTGGACGCTGGCGGCCTTCGCGATCGGCGCCCTGGTCGGCATGCTCATCCGCCGGGTCGTCCCCGCGCTGGCCGCCACCCTGGTCGTCTACGCCGGGCTCGCCGTCGCGGCCGGGGCTTACCTGCGCGAGCACTACCTGACGCCGCTGCTCGTCAAGAACGTGAACCCGCCCAGCTCCGCATTGATTATCAGCCAGCAGTGGTACGCCAAGGGCGGCCAGCCGGCCAGCCAGGCCGTGCTCGGCCAGGTCCTCCAGCAGGGAGCGCCACAGCTGGGTGGCGGGAAGGGCGGGATCCCGCAGCAGGACGTCACCGTGAACCAGTGGCTAATCCAGCACGGGTACACGCTGTGGACGAGCTACCAGCCGGAAAGCCGGTTCTGGCCATTCCAGTGGATCGAGGGCGGCTGGCTGCTCGCGCTGTCGGTGCTGCTCATCGCGGCGAGTGCCTGGCTGGTCAGCCGCCGCGCCGCCTGACTATCCGAGTGGCTGGTCGACGGCGGCGCGCAGGGCGGCGAACTCGGCGGCGATGGCGTCCAGGGTCCAGTGGGCGTTCAGACCGCTGGGGTTGGGGACGACCCAGGCCCGGGCCCCGGCCAGCGGGTCGGGCTGAGGGCCGACGATGGCGTGCCGGTGGCCGAACGCGGTGCGGTAGGCGGTTACGCCGGCGATCGCGACGATGCGCGGACGGCGGGTTTGGACCAGCGCGGCCAGTCGCTCGCCGCCTGCCTTCAGCTCGGCGTCGGTCAGTTCGGAGGCCTGCGCGGTGGCGCGCGGGACCAGGTTGGTGATGCCGAGGCCGTAGCCGGGGAGCAGGTCCTGCTCGCTCGGGGCCAGGCGGCGCGGGGTGAAGCCGGAGCGCTCAAGCGCGGGCCAGAACCTGTTGCCCGGGCGGGCGAAGTGCCAGCCGGTCGCCGCGGAGTACAGGCCGGGGTTGATGCCGCAGAACAGGACCCGGAAGCTCGCGCCGGGTTCGGGGAGTACATCGGGGATGGTGAGGTTCCTGGCCGCCTCCAGGTCCAGTTTCGGCACGGATAGGAGCCTACGCGGAGGGCTTGGCGGCCCGGAACCGGTCTGGGCGGTAAGGGGCCAGGTCGGTGGGAGGGGTTCCGGTGGTCAGGTCGGTTGTCAGGTCGGCGGCGATCAGGCGGGAGAGGCGGGCGGCGAGGGTGACGCCGCTGTGGGTGACGGCGACGTAGAGCCACCCGGCGCCGGGGAGGCGGCCGACGATGGACTGGCCGTCTACCGGCAGGGGGCGGACGCAGACCTGATAGTCGACGACGGTCGCGTGGTCTAGGCCGCGGACGGTACGGCGGGCTCGGTCGAGGAGCTCGGTGGCCAGGCCGCGGAGTTCGGCGTCGGAAGTGTGCAGGTCCACGGCGGCTGACGTGTCCTCAGCCTCCAGGTGAAGCAGGCCGCCGGAGTGCGGGCGCAGGGCAAGCTGCGGGGTGTGCAGCACGCGCGACGGGCGGTATCGGTCGACCGGGCCGACGCGGACGACCAGGCCGGGAGCGGTGGAGCCTGGGGTATCCCAGGGGACCAGGGGCACCTGGGAGGCGGAGCCGAGCAGGGCGGCCAGGACGGGGGTCCAGCGACCGGCGCAGCAGACGACCTCGTCGGCTTCGATGGCGGCTCCGGTGGCGGTGCGGACGCGGCCTTCGGCCAGGGCGATCACGCGGCCGTGCTCGCCGGTCAGGACGGTGGCGCCGCTGGCGGTCGCGCTGGCGACAAGGCGGTCGATCAGGGGTTCGGTCAGCAGGTAGCCCTCTTCGGGGAACCAGGCGGCCGGGGTGCCGGGGACGGGGGTGTGCAGTGAGGGCTCGAGTCGGGCGGCTTCTGGCAACGTGATCAGGCGGGCGGGGTAGGACCAGTCGGTCAGGCGCCGGACGCGGGCTGCTAGCTCATCGGGGTCTGCCGCCAGCTCGACGTGGCCGGCGGGGCGGTGCCAGGCTGCGCCGTCGAGGTCGGGGGCGAGCTCGGCCCAGGCGCGGATGCCGGCGTGGTTGAGGTCGTGGTAATGCCTGGGGGCCTTGTCGTTGGAGTTGATCCAGGCGAAGCTCCACCGGCTGGTGGCGCGGCCGGGTTCGTCCTGGTCCAGGAGCGTCACGCGCTGGCCGGCGGCGGCGAGGCGAGCCGCGACGGACGCGCCCATGATGCCAGCGCCGATGACCACGCAGCGGCGGGGTTCCATGTCGCCATTCTCACGCGAGGCGGGACATAGTGCTCATCGGGCCCGCTGATCTTTACCGGGTTCGATCAGCGGGCCGTTTACGGGCGGCGGAGTGCTAGGGCTGGCGGCCCAGCCAGGCGGCTAGCTGGGCGTAGGGGCCGGCTTCGGCGCCGACGTCGACGACCGGGCCGAAGGGGATCTCGTCGCCGCCCCGGGGCTCCGGTGGCAGGATGCGGCGGGCGATGGCCAGGACGTAGGCGGCGAGTTCGGGGTCACCTTCGGTGGGCTGGCCGGTGGCCTTGGCCAGGTCCCAGCTGTGGGTGACGATCTCCATCACGTAGCCGGAGATCGCGATGTGGCCCGGGACCTTGCCCCATGGGACCTCGACGAGGGCGTCGAGCCTGGCGTCGTCGGACCAGGCGTTCCGGGCGCGGGCGGCGGCAGCCCGGTAGGCGTCCAGCCAGCCGTCGTCGGGCACGCCGTCCGCAAAGGGCGGGACGGCAAGCCCGTCGCCGCCCTCGCCGACGGTCGCGATCCGGTTCTGGCCGCCGACCATGTGGCTGAGCAGGGTGCGGACGTCGTACTCCGAGCAGGGCGTGGACAGGCCGAACTGGTCTTTCCCGACCCCGGCGACTATCGATTCGGCCTGGGCAAGTGCCCTCGCGTGTACGGGGCGGGGATCTGGGATGTTCTGCGTGTTCGTCATGTTCGTCACCCTGGCAGGCAAACATGACAGGTAACGTCATATTTTAGAAGACATGAAATCGGGTCGTCTGCTAGAGATGCTGCTGCTCCTGCAGGCCCGCGGCCGGGTGACCGCGGCCGAGCTTGCCGAGCGGCTCGAGGTCTCTTCGCGCACCGTGTACCGGGACGTCGAGGCGCTTTCGTCAGCGGGAGTGCCGATCTACACCGAGCGTGGACGGGCCGGGGGCATCGCGCTGCTGCCCGGATACCGGACGGACGTGACCGGGCTGACGAGGGACGAGGCGCGGGCGCTCTTCGTCCTCACCACCGGCGGGGTGCACGAGGACCTGGGCCTTGGAGCCGCCGCTCGTTCGGCCGTATTGAAGGTGATGCGGGCGATACCCGCGCCTTTCCAGCCCGCCGCCGCGGCGACCAGCCAGCGGATCCTGGTGGACCCCGCCGGGTGGATGCGGGGGCGGGAGAGCGCCGGGTCGCTCGGCGTGCTGCAGGCGGCGGTGTTCAGCGAGCGGCGGCTGCGGCTTGGGTACCGCAGCAGCGGGCAGCGCGAGGCCAGCGAGCGGGTGGTGGACCCGTACGGGCTCGTGTGCAAGGCGGGGATCTGGTACCTGGTGGCAGACCAGGGGGGTGAGGGACGGCTGTTCCGGGTATCGCGGGTGATTTCTGCGGCTGTGGACGAGGCGCCGGTGCAGCGGCGAGACGGGGTGGAGCTGGGGGCACTGTGGGAGGATCTGCGGCGGCAGGTGGAGGAACGGCCTGCCGAGATTCGGGTGGTCGTGCGGGTGCGACGGGAGTGGCTGGACATGTTCCTGCGGATGAACGCGTCGCATCTGGTGGACGGGTCCGGGGACGGCGCTTCGGGCAGCTCGGGGGATGGGGACGGTGAGTGGGCCGAGGTGCAGCTCCGGTTCGCGGCGGTGATGGCGGCGCGGCCGCTGCTCAGCTACGGCGCAAACGTAGAGGTGGTGTCACCACCGGAAGTGCGGGCCGACCTTGCCCAGGTGGCGGCGGAAGTGGTGGCGCACTACGGTGTCGAACATGCGTTTGGTAGACTGTCCGGGTGAGCGTTTCGGTTCAGGAGTCGCTGCTGGATGTGGGGTCCGAGCCCGCGCTTGGGCCGCTCGGGACCACGGTGCGGCGGACGTCGCTGACCCGCGGCGCCTGGGTCGACGTCCGCCCGGGCTGGCTGGCGGGCTCCGGGGACGTGTTCTCGCGGCTGCTCGAGACGGTGCCGTGGCGGGCGGAGAAGCGGCACATGTACGACCGGGTGGTGGACGTGCCGCGGTTGCTGTGCTTCTACGGCGAGGACGCGCCGCTGCCCCATCCTTTTCTCGTGGCGGCGCGGCGGGCGCTGAACGCGCACTACGGTGCGGAGCTCGGCGAGGAGTTCCGTACCGCGGGACTGTGCCTGTACCGGGACGGGCGGGACAGCGTGGCATGGCACGGCGACACGATCGGGCGGGGTCAGACCGAGGACACCATGGTCGCGATCCTGTCGCTCGGCACACCGCGGGCGCTGATGCTGCGGCCGCGCGGGGGCGGCGGCGCGCAGCGGTACGAGCTCGGGCACGGCGACCTGATCGTCATGGGCGGCAGCTGCCAGCGGACCTGGGAGCACGCGATACCGAAGGCATCCCGGGTCGTCGGGGCGCGAATCAGCGTGCAGTTCCGGCCGCGCGGGGTGCGCTGACCAGCTCGCCGAGGATCAGCCGGGGCGGCCGCGCGCGGCGTGCGGCTCCGGACGGCCGTCGGCGACGCCCGCGGCCTGGGGACCTTAGCGATGCCCCGGTGGACGCGGTGCTGCTGCTCTCGCGGAGAGGCCTGGATGACCCGGTGGCGCGTGGCGTGGTGCTGGACTCCGCACGGGCCGTTGAGCGGGTCCCGGAACTGCTCGGCATCGGCCCGCACCTGCTGGTCACCGGGGTGCGCTCCGGGCCTGTTTCATGATCATGGCCAGAAATGGCCGTCCGTATTCGGTCCGAACTGGCCGCGATCATGGAGCGCCCCTTGGTCGGGGAACGGATGGGCCGCGGGGCTATTGAGCGGGGGTGCCGGGTGACGGAGGGCGTGACCCGTGGCGGGGAACCACGGCTCGTTCGGCCAAAGTTTTTGAATGGGGATTACCGGCGGTGGGCTGGGGAGCGGGACGGCGGCCCGAGCGGGCGTCAGCGGAAATCCCTGCTGGGGACGGTGGCGGCGACCCTCAGCGGGCGGAGGGCGGTGGCTAGGAGGTTGACGGCGCCGCTGGACTGCTCGATCCGGCCGTGGATTAGGAGGGCGGGGGCGGTGGTGGCGATGCGGCGGTGGCGATCCCAGACGTGGGGCGGGCAGATGACGTTGAGCATGGCGGTCTCGTCCTCTAGGCCCAGGAAGACCACCCCGCGGGCGGTGGGCGGGCGCTGGCGGTGGATGACCAGGCCGGCTACGGCCACGGTGGTGTCGTCGGGTTCGGCGGTCGCCTGGGCGATGGTGAGCACGTGACGCGACGCGAGCGCCGGACGGAGGTGGGCGACCGGGTGGGTGGTGTAGGTGCTGGTGGCCCACAGGTCGGCGAGGGTTTCCTCTTGCGGCGTCATGTCGGGGAGCGGCGGGGCGGTCAGGCCGGTGGTGGTGCCGGGGAGCTGGCCCTCGCGGACCGACGCGACGGCGCCGGCCGCCCAGAGGGCCGCGCGGCGGGTGAGGCCGAAGCAGCCGAACGCGCCCGCGGTGGCCAGCGCCTCGAGCGCGGCGGCGGACAGCGGGGCGGCGCCTTTCGGGGCAGTGCCTTGAGGGGCTGAGCGGCGGGCGAAGTCTTCTAGGTCGCGGTAGGGGCGGGCGGCGGCGATCCGGTCGGCGGCGGCGCGGCCCAGGTTGCGTACCTCTGCCAGGCCGAGGCGGATGGCGGGGAGGCCGGCCGAGCTCTCCAGGGTGGCGAGCGCTTCGCTGGCGTTCACGTCTACGCCGCGGACCTCGACCCCGTGCCGTCTTGCGTCATTGATCAGGCTGTGCGGGGCGTAGAAGCCCATCGGCTGATTGCGCAGCAGGGCGGCGGTGAACGCGGCCGGGTAGTACAGCTTCAGCCA
>Ga0181525_10002491_pt1 | contig 15005 bp, 12 predicted proteins | sample PEATcosm2014_Bin_48_FD_121100 | JGI IMG/M metagenome (GOLD analysis project Ga0181525, IMG submission 121100) | Peatland microbial communities from MTU Mesocosm Facility, Houghton, MI, USA - PEATcosm2014_Bin06_10_metaG | ecosystem: Environmental > Terrestrial > Soil > Wetlands > Peat | place...
CCGCCTTCCATGGTCTTCCAGGGCTGGTCGATCGCTTCGACGATATTGTAGTCGATGCCGTAGGCTTCGGCCCGATTGACGAAATCCCGGATCACCTCGGCCTGCGCCATGCGGCCGGGTTCGGCGTCGTGGAAATTATAACCCGCGCTCGGCCAGCCGAATTCGGCGATCACGATCCGCTTGCCGGGATGCATCCGGCGCAGCTTGTCGTAGAACTCGATGGTGTGGTCGACGGCGCGCGAGGCATCGAACCCCTCCCAGTACGGCAGGATGTGCGCGGCAATGAAGTCGACCGACGAGGCAAGCTCGGGATGGTCGATCCAGACCGTCCAAATTTCACCAGTAGTTACAGGTACTGGGCTCGATCGCTTCACCCTTTGGATGAGCTTGATAAGGTCGTCCACGCTCATATCCGCCCGCAGCGTGGTTTCGTTGCCGACCACGATCGCGTCGACATTGCTGTAGTGACGGGCAAGGTCGAGCGCCGAGCGGATTTCCCGCTCATTGCGGTCCTGATCCTTATCGATCCAGGCGCCGACCGTGACTTTGAGGCCGAACTCGGCGGCGATCGGCGGGACCAATTCAGCGCCGCCGGTGGCCGAATAAGTCCGGATCGCCCGCGTATAGGGGGCGATGGCCTTCAGATCGGCGCGTATTTGCTCGGCGGTGGGGCGGGTCCCGGTATCGGGATGCGAGGAGTCGACAAATGGCGAATAAGAGACGCTGGCAAGCTGACCGGTGAAATCCGGAGCCGTTCCTACCGGTCTCGTCAGAGCCCATAAGCCCGCATGCACGCACGCTACGAGCGCGAGCACGGCTGCGACAGTGCGCATGGACTTCAAACTCAAGTGGGGCGAACCACACAGGCCCGAACCTGCCCCCAGGTTCGACGATGGTCGTAAGGAGAGGCAACCTTGCGAGCGGCAATTCCTAAACTAGCGTTGTGTAATGGCGAATTCAAGACAACAAGTTGCGAGCAGCGTTACCGCGGCGAGCAATTTTCATTTTTTGCCAAAACCCGACGGTCAGCGGGTCGTCGTTGGGCTTGGCACCGCCGCTGCGGGCGCTGCCGCAGGCTGCAAAGCGGGGTTCAGCCAGCAGTCGTAGACCTTGCCGTTCAGGCTGTCGGCGGCCTTCGGATCTATGCTGTTGGAATGCAAAACCAGGCACCGGAACGTCGCCTGGATATGGCCGCTCGGACAGCCGAAGCGATCGTAGAGATCGAGATGGCGGAAAGCGGTATCGAGGTCGTCGCGCCAGAGCAGGCTGACCACCCGGCGGCCGAGCCAGACGCATTCCGGATTGCCGGCCGGTCCGCTGAGCGTGTGTTGGGCTTCGGCATATTCGTCGACTTTCTGGGTCGCGCTGGCGGCGTCCTGCCCTGGCGGCGTCGGCGGGTCCGCCGGCTTGGCGTCGGTGGCCTGGGCCAGAGCCGAGGGGATTACGGGGCCAAGGGAGGCCGCGACGAGGCAGGCAGCAACACACAATCCGCCGACAAAACTGAGCACGCGATGGGACATGGTTCTCTTGGTATGTTGAAAGCCGATCTGAGCCGATAAAGGGTCGTTTCCCCGAACGTTATGTCGGCCGTGTTGCCAGAGCCGCTTTAACCGTCGTCTTGGCCGTCCGATTGGGCCGCTATTGCGCCGGCCGCCTGATCGAAAGAACCGCCAGGACAATACCAGGACAATACCAGGACAATACCAGGACAACACCTCAACTCCGTTGTTTTGTCCAGCGCGCAACGTGCCGCGCATGGGCTGCACGTGGGCTGCACATGGGTTGCACATGGGCTGCGCTTGGCAGCGGCGTCCGCGACGGTTAATGCGAAAGCATGCCGCCGCCCGCGAACGGAAATTCCATCCTCCCCGCGCTTGCCCATTATGCGCTTACGGCGCTGGCGATCGGCGTCGTATGGTGGTGGCTGGGTGCCCCCGTCCACTTGTCGCCGTCTCCGCTCGCCGCCGGCGGCAAGCTTTACTGCATATCTTACGCGCCGTTTCGCGACGCGCAGAATCCGTTGGTCGAGAACACGCGCGTCAGCGCGGAACAGATCGACCAAGACCTTGCTTTGCTGTCGCGCTACACCGACTGCATCCGCACTTATTCGGTGGCGAACGGGCTTGAGCAAATCCCGGCCATCGCCCAGCGTTACGGCCTGAAAATGCTGCTGGGGCTGTGGCTGTCGAACGGCGCGGAAAAAAACCGCGTGCAAATCACGACCGCGATCGATCTCGCCAAGAAATATCCCGACGTCATCCGCGCCGTCGTCGTCGGCAACGAGGTGCTGTTGCGCGGCGAGCTGGCGGCGACCGACCTCGCCGCCACGATCCGGGAGGTCAAGGCGCAGGTGTCCATGCCGGTCACCTATGCCGACGTCTGGGAGTTCTGGCTGCGTTACAGCGATCTGCAAACCGCGGTCGACTTCGTCACCATTCACATCTTGCCCTATTGGGAGGATTTTCCGCTGCCGGCATCGCTGGCCGCCGCCCATGTCGACGCCATTCGCAAGCAAGTCGTGGCGGGCATCCCCAACAAAGAAATCGTCATTGGCGAGATCGGCTGGCCGAGCGCCGGCCGCATGCGCGAAGCGGCGCGGCCGTCGCCTTCGAACCAGGCCCGCGTCATCGCCGAGACGCTGACGCTGGCGCAGCGCGAAAATTTCCGGGTCAACGTCATCGAGGCCTTCGATCAGCCGTGGAAACGCGATCTCGAAGGTTCATCGGGCCGCTATTGGGGAATTTTCGACCGCGCCACGGGGTCGCCGAAATTCAATTTCGACGGCATCGTCTCCGACCACCCGTATTGGCCGCTGCAGGCGCTGGCGGGGATGATCCTCGCGGCGGCGGCGTTTGCGGCGGCCGCGATGGCCGGGCGCGGCAAGAGCGCGCCGCCGTTACTGTGGATGCGCATCGTCGCGCTGGTATTGGTCCCCTCGGTTCTCCTCGGCTGGACCATCGAAATGGTGCCGGTCGACAGTTACACGATGGGCGGCTGGCTCCGCTCTTTGGCCTTCGCGGCCACGGCGGCCGCGGCGCCGATCGCATGCGCTGCGGCATGCGCGAGCGGGCGGCGGCAACCGAGCTTTGCCGATCTGCTCGGCCGCTCGGTCGGACGATCCGATGTGTTGGGCGTCGCGCTCGGCGTGACCTTGATGGCGCTCACATTACTCTCGGTGCTGACCGCGCTCGGGCTTGTTTTCGACCCGCGCTACCGCGACCTTCCATTCGCGCCGCAAAGCGGCGCCGTCCTTGCGTTCCTGGTCTTGCTGGCTGCGACGCCGCGCAAATCCGAACCGGGCACCGCCGGCGCGCGGGCGATGGCGGAGACCGTGGCGGCGGCGCTGCTCGCCGTCTCGGCGATTTACATCGCGATCAACGAAACCTTCGCCAATTGGCAAGCGATCTGGCTGTGCGCCGGATTGATCGGACTTGCCGTCATTCTGGTGCGGGCGCGGGACGCGCCAGGCTAAGGATCAGCACACCGGCCGCGAGCGCCGAAAGGTCGGCGTTATGCAGCACGATGCCGAAACCGGCCGCCGCAAGCGCGAGCGTCACCAGCACGATCGACGGCCGCAGCAAATTCAGCAAAGCGGCGGCAAGCGCCACGCCGCCGGGAACTTCGTGATTGAACAGCACGATCGACAACCGAAAGGCGCCGCACAGCCAGGTGTTCAGCCCGGCCTGGCAGGCGAGCTCCACGTTCAGGTTCTCGATCGCCATGTAGCGGATATAAAGCGCTTCGCCGACCGACAAAAAGGCGACGATCAAAAGCCAGTTGGTCTGGCGTGCGGTCGGCAGGAAAAGCGGACGGTGCATGGCTAACGGGCTGTGGCTGCAGTCAGGTCGGCGACAACGCGGATCCGGCCGAGCACACGGCTACGTGGCTTGTCCTTTATAGTGATGTCCACATCTTGGCCGAGCGAGGTGAGAAGCCGCATGAGACGCTCGCTGGAGAAGTTGGCTAAACGGCCATTCAGCAAGGCGGATACCTTCGGCTGATCGATGCCCATGAGAATTGCGGCGGCGACTTGAGTGAGGCGCTGCCGCTTGATGAGCTGTCGAATGTGGCTCGCAAGTTGGGCCTTAGTCAGTTCCTCCTCGGGCTCCGGCAGACCCATGTCGGCAAATACATTGCCGGTGCTCGCCGTTACCGGGATTTGACGTTTTCTTTTTTTGACCATTGTTCGTAATCCTCTCGCGCGCGTTTGAGCCGGCGGTCGATCAACTCCAGTTCGTTCTTAGGCGTCGCAATGCCGCGTTTGGATTTCTTCTGAAAGGCGTGCAGCACGTAAATCGCCATGGCGAAGCGGACCGTGTAGACGGCGCGAAATGTATCGCCGTCGAAATCGTCGACAACCTCCAGTACCCAGGCATGACCAAACCCTTTCAGCGGCCGCGCATATCCCGCTTTTTGGCCAATCTGCGCTTCCCAAAGCGCGCCGCCCACTCGTAGTCGCACTTCCTTTGGGAACCTGCTCAGGTCCGACTTGCTACTGCCGACCCAGCGCACAGGCTTCGGGCGCGTTGCATCGGGGCGCGTTGCGTCAGGCGGCGTCGCCATGGCTCGAACTTAGCGCAGCATATGCTCGTTCAGGCATAGGCACAAGCCGGGTTCAACATCTACCTGGCTAAAAATCACGGCAACGCGAGGTGCTGACCGTCGTAGATCGTCGGCTGGCAAAATAGGCTGAAGGCCGTCAGCGCGGAGCAGAGCTGTGTTGCGGCTCCGGGCTGTGCAAAGGGTCCCGCCACCAGGCGCAATTCCACGCGGTTGCCCCGCGGGATTTCCTTGACGCTGACGATCGGCTGCAAATCTTCAAAAAGCTCCGGATGCGCTACGCGCAAGACCTCCCACCGGATGCGCAAAGCTTGGATGGTCAGGCCGCTGCCGACATCGACGCCATATTCGGTTTGCGGTGATCCATTGGGATCGGCCGATGCAATCGCGACGGGCCGCGCCGTGACGGCGCCGAGCGACCGCGCCGTGCTGGCGGCCATCGAAGCGGAGACAGCGGCGGTGGCGGCAACCGACGGTCCATCGTCGAAGCGCCGCGTTCCATTGGCGGTTTCGATTTCCTTGCTGATCGAGCCGGTGACATCGTCCATATCGTGTTCGACGGAAGCAAGGCGGGTTTTGATCTGGTCGCTGTCGGCCGTAAGCCCGCGCACGGCGTCGCTCAGGCGCCGCGTCTCGGTCTCGGCATCGAACGCCTGCGCCGCCTGCGGCCGGCCGCCATAAAAGACCACCGCCAAGCGCTGCGCGCCGACTTCGCTGCGGCTCGAAATCACGGCAAGCAGAAGCGCGCCGACGGCCGTACCGCCCCATATTGCCAGGCGCCGCAGACCTTCCATCGTGAAGGCCCCCGGGGTTTCACCCTTGCGCGGCGGCGTCTCCTTGACGATTTGCTCTCTCACGGCTTGCGCGAGATCCAGCATGCAGTGCTCCGGCACTTTCCCCGACGAATCAGTGGTAAAAACCTATCAGATTCTGTCATTCGGCACCTCGGATCGCTGCATTCGCCCGCTTCAAGGGTGTTGTTTCGGCCGTTTTCCATTGCCGCATTCGCGGCTTTCGGCGATCCGGCGCCTCGGCTAAGAGTGCGCCGCGGAGGTTGCGATGAAGCCTCGAAGCTGCCTTGCGATCGTGCTCGCCGCCGGCGAGGGCACCCGCATGCGTTCGGCGCGGCCCAAGGTGCTGCATGCGATCGCGGGCCGCTCGCTGCTGGCGCATGTTCTTGCCGCGCTGAGCGGGACGGGCGTTAGCGCCTTTGCCGTCGTCATCGGTCCCGGACAGGAAGAAGTTGCCGCCGCGGCCAAGCGCGTCGCGCCGGATGCCGCGGTCTTTGTGCAGGAGGAGCGGCTCGGCACGGCACATGCCGCGCTTGCGGCAAAGTCCGCGATTGAACGGCTGCCGGACGATGTTCTCGTTGTTTACGGCGACACGCCGCTGATCCGGCCGCGGTCGCTATCGCGCTTGCGCGCGGCGCTGGCCGACGGCGCCGCTGTCGCGGTGCTCGGCTTTCGCCCGGCCGATCCCTCCGGCTACGGCCGCCTGATCGCGGCGAACGGCGAGCTGACCGCCATTCGCGAGGAGGCCGACGCCAGCGCGGCCGAGCGCGCGATCACGCTGTGCAACGGTGGCATCATGGCGCTCAACGGGAAAACTGCGCTTGCCATCCTGGAACGGATCGGCGACCACAATCGCAAAGCCGAATTCTATCTGACCGATGCGGTCGAGATCGCGCGCGGCATGAAGCTTCACGCGGTGGCGGTCGAAGTCGAGGAGGACGACGTGCGCGGCATCAACACCAAAGCTCAGCTTGCCGAAGCGGAAGCCGTGGCGCAGCAGCGCTTGCGCCGGGCCGCGCTCGACGCCGGCGTCACGCTGATCGCGCCGGACACGGTCTATCTGTGCGCCGATACAAAATTCGGCCGCGACGTTGTGGTCGAACCCTATGTGGTGTTCGGCGAGAAGGTGACGATCGAGGACGGCGCGGTCATTCGGTCGTTCTCGCATCTTGCCGGCGCGCATGTCGGCAAGGGCGCTTCCGTCGGACCGTTCGCGCGGCTGCGGCCGGGCACGCAACTCGGCGAGGGCACACGCATCGGCAATTTCGTCGAAGTGAAAGAGGCGGTCGTCGAAGCCGGCGCCAAAGCCAATCACTTGAGCTATATCGGCGACGCCTTCGTCGGCGCCAACGCCAATGTCGGCGCCGGCACCATCACCTGCAATTACGACGGCAGCGAAAAGCACCGCACCGAAATCGGCAAAAATGCTTTCATCGGTTCGAACTCGGCGCTGGTCGCTCCTGTCAAAATAGGCGACGGCGCCTATATCGGTTCCGGCTCGGTGATCACGGACGACGTGCCGGCCGATGCGCTGGCGGTGGCGCGCGGCCGCCAAACCGTTAAGGAAGGTTGGGCCACGCGCTTGCGCAGCCTGAAATCGCTCGGCAAAAAGAAGGCGCATTCGCGCGATTAACACGGCTTTTTTGCCGGAAATGTCACGGAACGAAACGTTATTTGATTTCTGGGATAATGGCGCTTGCGCTTTAACCATTAAGGGCGGGGCGGGATTTAGCCGCTCTACGTTTGAGGAAAATATCCACACGTATGTGCGGCATCATCGGAATCATCGGACACGAGGCGGCGGCGCCGCAGCTCATCGACGCGCTTAAGCGCCTCGAATATCGCGGCTACGATTCCGCGGGCGTCGCCACGCTCGAACACGGCAAGCTGGTGCGACGCCGCGCCGAGGGCAAGCTCAAGAATCTCGAACTGAGGCTTTTGCGCGAGCCGCTCAACGGCACCATCGGTATCGGCCACACCCGCTGGGCCACACACGGCCGTCCGACCGAGAACAACGCGCATCCGCATGCCACCGAAAAATTGGCGGTGGTGCACAACGGCATCATCGAGAACTTCAACGAGCTGCGGCGCGAACTGCAAGCCAAGGGCGTCAAATTCGCCACCGAGACCGATACCGAAGTCATCGCGCATCTCGTCACCGAGGAGATGAAGCACGGCGCCTCGCCGATCGCCGCGGTCAAGGCGGCGCTGCCGAAATTGCGCGGCGCTTTTGCGCTCGCGTTTCTATTCGCCGGCGAGGAGAATCTGTTGATCGGCGCGCGCCGCGGCTCACCGCTTGCGATCGGTTACGGCGACGGCGCGATGTATGTCGGCTCAGATGCGATTGCGCTGGCGCCGTTCACCGACATGGTCAGCTATCTCGAAGACGGCGATTGGGTGATCGTTACCCGCGACAGCGCGGAGATTCACGACGACCGCGGCGCGGTCGTGCAACGTACCGTTCTGAAATCGCAAGCCTCGGTCCTGCTCATCGACAAGGGCAATCATCGTCATTTCATGGCCAAGGAAATCTATGAGCAGCCCGAGGTCGTCGGCCACACGCTTGCCAATTACATCGATATGACGGCGGAGCGTGTCGCACTGCCGATGAAGCTGCCGTTCGATTTCCGCGATCTCAGCCACATCTCGATCGTGGCCTGCGGCACCGCCTATTACGCCGGCATGGTGGCACGCTACTGGTTCGAGCATTTCGCGCATTTGCCGGTCGAGGTCGACATCGCGTCGGAGTTCCGCTACCGCGACGTCCCGCTGGCGCCGGGCAATCTGGCGATCGTGGTGTCGCAATCGGGCGAGACCGCCGACACGCTGGCGTCGCTGCGTTATGCGCGCGCCCACAAGCAGCACGTCCTCTCGATCGTCAACGTGCCGACGTCGAGTATTGCGCGCGAGAGCGATATCGTCATGCCGACGCTGGCCGGACCGGAAATCGGCGTCGCCTCGACCAAGGCGTTTACGTGTCAACTGGCGGCACTTGCCGCGCTGGCGATCGCCGCCGCCCGCGCCCGCGGCGTGCTCAGTGAGAGCGACGAGAAAGCGATCGTGCACGCGCTCATCGAGATGCCGCGTCACCTTAACGAAGCACTGGCGCTCGAACCGCAGATCGAGCAGCTGGCGCGCGATCTCGCCAAATCGCGCGACGTGCTCTATCTCGGCCGCGGCACCAGTTATCCGATTGCGCTCGAAGGTGCGCTGAAGCTCAAGGAAATCTCCTACATCCACGCCGAGGGCTACGCCGCGGGCGAGCTCAAGCACGGTCCGATCGCGCTGATCGACGAGAACATGCCGGTGATCGTGATCGCGCCGCACGACAAAGTCTTCGAAAAGACCGTCTCAAACATGCAGGAGGTCGCGGCGCGCGGCGGACGGCTTATCCTCATGACCGACGCCAAGGGCGCCGATCAGGCCAACGACGGCCAATCGGTCGTGACGCTGACCTTGCCGACGGTGCATCCGGCCGTGGCGCCGCTGGTTTATGCCGTGCCGGTGCAACTTCTGGCCTATCACACCGCCGTCATCATGGGCACCGACGTCGATCAGCCGCGCAATCTGGCGAAATCGGTGACGGTGGAATAACGCGGCTTCGCGGCCGGCGGCGCTGTGAAAATTGTCGCGTTGTTCCTATATGCTTTGCGCAACGAGGCGGACGGGAACGATGGCCAACGACAATAATCAGATTGCGGGACCGCCGGCGGGCGGTGCCAAGACGCCGGGCGTGATGAGCCGCATCCGCACCTATTTCCTGACCGGGCTGATCGTCGCCGGACCGGTGGCCGTGACCGTGTGGCTGATCTGGTGGTTCGTCACCTGGGTCGACAATCTGGTGCGGCCGGTCATTCCGGTGGACTACCGGCCGGAAACCTATCTGCCGGTCCAGATACCCGGCACCGGCTTGATCGTTGCCTTCGTGGCGCTGACGCTGCTCGGCTTCCTTACCGCCAATTTGATCGGCCGCAAGCTCGTCGAGTTCGGCGACGGCCTGTTGAACCACATGCCGATCGTGCGGCCGATCTACCGCACCGCCAAGCAGATTTTCCAGACGCTGTTCTCGAAATCGGATTCCAGTTTCCGCCGCGTCGGCCTGGTCGAGTTTCCCTCGCCGGGGATGTGGTCGCTGGTGTTTCTGACGCAGTCGCCGACGCCGGAAATCTCCGATCGCCTGCCGCCGACCGAGCATGTCTCAGCCTTCATGCCGTGCACGCCGAATCCGACGACGGGTTTCTTCTTTTATGTGCCGAAACACGCCGTCATCGATCTCGACATTACCGTCGAGCAGGCCATGACCTTGATCATGTCCGCCGGCATCGTCCAGCCCGGCGCGGATGCGCAAAGCCAAAGCAAGCTTGCCGCGCTCGCCGAAACCGCCCGCGCCGCGCAAGCCGCGCGTAAAGCTGAACCGATGGCCGTCAAGTGAACCGCGTCGACCTCGCCGCCGACTAAGTGCTAGCCTTCTTCGGTTACGCCATCTGCGGGGGCAGCCATGAATTTCCAGCAAGCGGTCCGATCGGCCTTTGCCAACTACGCGAATTTCAAGGGCCGCGCCCCGCGTTCCGAGTTTTGGTACTGGCAATTGTTCTTGCTGGTGGGCGGCGTGGTCGCGGAATTGTTCGACTATGGCACCGGCTTTCGTATCTCGCCGTTTTCGACGCTTTTTTGGCTCGCCACGGTGATTCCCGACATCGCCGTCTATGTGCGCAGGCTGCACGACACCGACCGGAGCGGCTGGTGGCTGCTGCTGTTTTTCTTGCCGTTGATCGGCGCCATCGTGCTGCTCGTCTGGTTTTGCACGAAGGGCACCAACGGCTACAACCGGTTCGGTCCCGATTATTTCCGGCCCGGCGGCTATGCCCGCGCCAGCGAAAGCGCCCGCGGGGCATAAACGTCAGCCGGCGCCCAGCAAGCGGATCGCCTCGTCGCGCGCGAATACATAGAGCAAATCGCGCAGCGCCTCGCCGCGCGGCGATTTCAGTTTCGGATCGCGGGTGAGCACCAGCACCGCGTCGTCCCGGGCCGCTGTCAGGAGTTTGCCGTGAACTCCAATCTGGGCGATGCGGAAGCCGGGCTCGCCGCTCTGCCGCGTGCCGAGCAAATCGCCTTCGCCGCGCAGCTTCAGATCCTCCTCCGCGATGCGGAAGCCGTCGTCGGTCTCGCGCAGGATCGCGAGCCGGGCCTTGGCGGTCGCACCGAGCGGCGGTTTGTAGAGCAGGATGCAGGTCGAGCGCGCGGCGCCGCGGCCGATGCGGCCCCGCAATTGATGCAATTGCGCGAGCCCGAAGCGTTCGGCGTGCTCGATCACCATGACGCTTGCTTCCGGCACGTCGACGCCGACCTCGATCACCGTGGTTGCCACCAGCAGTCGCGTCTCGCCCTTGGCGAAGCGCTCCATGGCGCGATCCTTGTCGGCGCCGCGCATGCGGCCGTGGACGAGGTCGACGGCGTCGCCGAACCGTTCCTTTAGATCGCGGAAGCGGTCCTCGGCGGCGGCGAGGTCGACGGTTTCGGACTCCTCGACCAGCGGGCAGACCCAATAGACCCGCCGGCCGTCATCGAGCGCGCGGGCGACCGCCGCGATCACCTCGGCAAGCCGGCCAAGCGGCACGGCGCGGGTGTCGATCTTTTGCCGGCCCGCCGGTTTGTCGCGCAGTTCCGAAATGTCCATGTCGCCGAAATAAGTCAGCACCAGCGTGCGCGGGATCGGCGTCGCGGTCAGCACCAGCAGATCGACCGCTTCCCCCTTGCGGGCCAAAGCGAGCCGCTGATGCACGCCGAAACGGTGCTGCTCGTCGACGATCGCCAAAGCCAGATCGGCGAACGCCACATTGTCCTGAAACAGCGCGTGGGTGCCGACGATCAGATCGATATCGCCCGCCGCGAGCGCCGACAGGATTTCCTCGCGGTCGCGCCCGCGCTCGCGGCCGGTCAGGATGGCGAGCCGGATGGCGGCGGCGCGCGCCAAGGGCGCGATGGTGGCGAAATGCTGCCGCGCGAGAATTTCGGTCGGCGCCATGAAGGCGGCCTGGCGGTCGGCCTCGATGACAGTGGCCGCCGCCAGCAGCGCCACGACGGTCTTGCCCGAGCCGACATCGCCGTGCAGGAGCCGCAACATGCGCTGCGGCTGCGCCAGGTCGGCAACAATGTCGGTGACGGCGCGCTCCTGGGACGGGGTGAGCGCATAAGGCAGTGCCGCGGTGATGCGGGCGCGCAGCCGGCCCTCGGCCGAACTGCCGCGGCCGGGGCGCGTGCGCATATGCGCGCGCAGGAGAGCGAGCGCGAGCTGGCTCGCCAGCAATTCGTCATAAGCAAGCCGCGACCACGGCTCGCTTTCGGGCTTGATGTCGTCGGGCGCCGCCGGACGATGGACGCTGCGCAGCGCATCGGCAAAGCTCGGTGACCCGTTGCGCGCGAGCCACGCGGCGTCCCGCCATTCCGGCAGCGCCGGCAGGCGGTCGAGCGCCAGATCCATCGCCTTGCGCACCTGGTTCGGGTGCAGCCCTTCGGTCAGCGGATAGACCGGATCGAGCTGCGGAAGTTTGGCAAAACCCGCCGCGTCGACCACGCGGTCGGGATGCAGCATCTGCAAATGGCCGTCGTAGAGCGTCGTGGTGCCGGAGACGTAGCGCAGCGCGCCCTCGGGCAGGAGCTTTTCCAGATAATCCTTGCGTGCGTTGAAATAGGTCAGCGTCAGCGTGTTGGTGTCGTCGCTGGTATCGATATTGTAGGGCGCCTTCGGCCGGTTCGGCGGCGGCGGCCGGTGCCGGTCGATCGTGACGGCGACCGTCACCACCGTCTCCGGCACGACTTCGGAGAGTTTCGGCTGGTTGCGCCGGTCGACAAAGCCGGTCGGCAGGTGAAACAGCAGATCGATAACGCGCGGTGGCTCGCCGTCGCGGCCGATCAGGCGGCCGAACAGCTTTTCCAGCTTCGGCCCGATCCCGGGCAGCGCGGCCAGCGAAGCGAACAGCGGATTGAGGAGCGGCGGGCGCATGGCAATTCATACTTCGTCATTCCGGATTGCCGCCAACGGGTCCGGCCCGAAGTGGCCGGCCCGATGACACGCTCCGCGGCAAGTCCGGAATCCATACTCCCTGACAGGGGTTATGGATTCCGGGCTCCTCGCTGCGCGCGGCCCCGGAATGACAGAAGGACCGCTGACATTTTGCGCGTTGCCCTCTATATACCCGTCGCCCGGCCGCGTCCGGGCTTTCGGCGTTTGCCGCCAATACGGGCCGTGGACAAATCGATGACGCAACGATCGAGCGAGGGATTGAGCGAGCGGCGGCGCAAGCTGTTGTTCCGGGCGTGGCGGCGCGGAGTGCGCGAAATGGATTTGATCGTCGGCCGTTTCGCCGACGTCTATATCGACAAATTCGACGAGCCCGGGCTCGACGATTTCGAGCATTTGATCGAAGCGCCCAATGCCGCGCTTTACGCCTGGGTGGTCGGCGACGAAGCGGCGCCGGCGAATTACGACACCGCCGTGCTGCGCCAGCTCATCGCGTTCCATAATCGGGCCGGGGAGGGCGCCAAGGCGCCATGACCGCGCCGTCCCCGCTGCTGACGAAATCGCCGGCGCAGCGGCTCGCGCCCGGCCAGCCGCTGACGCTTGCCGGCATCGCCGACGGCGCCGAAGGACTGGTCATTGCCGACCTCGCCCGCTCCATTGCGGCGGGCGCCAAGCCGCCGGCGATTTCGATGGCGGTGATCTGCCGCGACGGCCCGCGCATGGCGACGCTGACGCGCGCGCTCGGCTTCTTCGCCCCCGAGATCGAGGTTTTGGAATTTCCGGCCTGGGATTGCCTGCCCTACGACCGCGTCTCACCGCACGCCGCGGTGGTGGCGCAGCGCATGATGACGCTGGCGCGGTTGGCCCGCGTCCAAGGCCGCGTCCAAGGCCGCGAGCATCCCGCCGTCCTCCTCACCACCGTCAACGCAGTGCTGCAACGCGTGCCGGCGCGCGAGCTGTTAGCCAAGCAATCGCTGTCACCCGCGGCCGGCAATATTTTGCCGATGGCCGGCATTACCCAATGGCTCGACCTCAACGGCTTTAACCGCGCCGCGACGGTACGCGAAGCCGGCGATTATGCAGTACGCGGGGGGATCGTCGATCTGTTCGCGCCCGGCATGGACGAGCCGGTGCGGCTCGATTTTTTCGGCGACACGCTGGAATCGATCAGGAGCTTCGATCCGGAGACCCAGCGCACCACCACCGAATTGCGCGCGCTCGATCTGGTGCCGATGGCGGAGTTTCAGCTCACCAGCGACACCATCCGGCTGTTCCGCACCGGCTATGTCGCGGCCTTCGGCGCCGCCGCGCCCGACGACATGCTTTACGAAGCGGTGAGCGAAGGCCGCCGCCATGCCGGCATGGAGCATTGGCTGCCGCTGTTTCATACGCGCATGGAGACGCTGTTCGATTACGTGGCGGCGAGCCCGGTCGCCATGACGCCGATAGCGCTGGAGCCGCTCGCCGAGGAAGCCGCCCACGAGCGCCTGGCGCAGATCGCCGACTATTATCAGGCGCGCAAGGAAGCGCTCGATCAGACCGGCGCCGGCGCGCCGTATAAGCCGCTGCCGCCGGACCGGCTCTATCTCGCCGAAACCGAATGGCACGAGCAGCTCGATCATGCCGCGCTGGCGCGGCTGACGCCGTTCGCGGCGCCGGAGCAAGCCAACGTCATCGAGATCGCGGCGCATGCCGGCCACAATTTCGCGGCCGAGCGCAACACGCCCGGCGCCAATGTGTTCGAGGCGGTGACCAAACACGTCTATGCCCTGCAAGCGGCCGGCAAGCGGGCGCTGATCGCGCTGTGGAGCGAAGGCTCGCGCGAGCGCATGGCGCACGTTCTGGCCGAACACAAGCTTGTCAATCTCACGCCGGTCGCGTCGTGGCCGCAGGCTTTGGCGCTGTCGCGCCACGAGATCGCGCTCGCCGTGCTCGGCATCGATTCCGGTTTCGAGACCGCTGATGCCGCCATCATCACCGAACAAGACATTCTCGGCGAGCGGCTGGTGCGCGCGCGCCGCCAGGGCAAGCGCGCCGACAATTTCATCGCCGAGGTGACGAGCCTCGCCGCTAGCGATCTCGTCGTCCACGTCGATCACGGCATCGGCCGCTTCATCGGGCTGCGCGCCATAGAAGCCGCCGGCGCGCCGCACGATTGCCTCGAACTGCATTATGCCGGCGGCGATAAACTGTTCCTGCCGGTGGAGAATATCGAGCTGCTGTCGCGCTACGGCTCGGAAGAAGCTGGCGCCGATCTCGACCGGCTCGGCGGCACCGCCTGGCAGTCGCGCAAGGCGCGGATGAAGAACCGCATCCGCGAAATCGCCGGCGAACTCATCAAGATTGCCGCCGAGCGGCAATTGCGCGAAGCGCCGCGGCTTGCCGTGGAGCCCGGCGTCTACGACGAATTCTGCGCCGGCTTTCCCTACGAGGAGACCGACGATCAGCAGGCCGCCATCGGTGCGGTGCTCAACGATCTCAATTCCGGGCGGCCGATGGACCGGCTGATTTGCGGCGACGTCGGCTTCGGCAAAACCGAAGTGGCGCTGCGCGCCGCCTTCAATACGGCGATGAACGGCAAGCAGGTCGCTGTCGTGGTGCCGACGACGCTGTTGTCGCGCCAGCATTTCAAG
>Ga0181525_10002493_pt1 | contig 15002 bp, 10 predicted proteins | sample PEATcosm2014_Bin_48_FD_121100 | JGI IMG/M metagenome (GOLD analysis project Ga0181525, IMG submission 121100) | Peatland microbial communities from MTU Mesocosm Facility, Houghton, MI, USA - PEATcosm2014_Bin06_10_metaG | ecosystem: Environmental > Terrestrial > Soil > Wetlands > Peat | place...
AGCCGAAAAATATCCACCGCCACCGGCAGCGCGGCCCAAGCCGCCTCCGCCGCCACCCTGCGCCGCGTCCGCTCCGACCCCGGCCTGGGCTCCGACTCCTCATCCACCCACGCCCCATCCCGGTTGCCATAAACCCCGGTGGTGGAAAGATACCCCGCCCATTGCAAATCCTTGGCCGCCGCAATCTGCGCCCCATAGCGAAGCAACACCGGATCCCCCGCCGCATCCGGCGCCGCCGTGGTCACAATATGCGTCGCCCCCGCAATCGCCGCCTCCGCCGCCGCAAACGGCACCACGCAAACCCCCGCCTCATCGACGGCGCCCCGCGACGTCACAACCACCTCAACCCCCGCCGCCATCGCCGCCAGAGCAATCGCCCGCCCAGTATAACCCAAGCCAAAAACCAGCAATTTCAAGCCATAAGCCCCGATTAAAAATTCAAGGGGTCTGGGGCCTCACGGCCCCAGCAGGGTCCAGGGGCGGCGCCCCTGGCGGGTGCAGGCCAGCGCCTGCCCTAAAAATCCAAATTCGCATAATGCGGCGGCGGTTCCATGCCCTTCACCCGGTCCGCCAGCACCAGCCGAAACGCCGGACGGGACTTCATCCGCGCGTACCAGTCCTTCGCCGAGGGCGACACCGACCAATCCACATCGCCGATAAAATCAATCGAAGACAGCATCGCCGCCGCGGCAAAATCCGCCAGCGACAAATTCGGCCCCGCCAGCCAGGTCCGATGCTCCGCCAGCCAGCCAATATACAGCAAATGTTGCTTAAGATTAATATACCCCGCGCGCAGACACCCGCCATCGGGTGCGCCCAGCCCACGCACCTGCTTCATGGTCTTTTCCCACAGCAGATTGCGCATCACCTCATCGGCGAACTTCTGATCAAACCACGTCACCAGGCGTCGGATTTCCACCCGCTCGGCCACATTGCGTCCCAGCAGCCCGATTTCCGGGTAAACCTCTTCCAAATACTCGCAAATCACCCCGGAATCCGGGATAACCAACCCATCTTCCTCCACCAGCGTCGGCACCGTGCAAGCCGGATTCAGCTCGACATACGCCTCCCGCTGCTCCCACACCCGCTCCATCCGCAGCTCCACGGGCAGCCGCTTTTCCGCCATCACCAGACGGACTTTGCGGGAATATGGGGAAAGTGGAAGATGATAGAGGATTCGCATAACAACGTTATGGCATCGGAGTGTGTCCACATAAAGTGAACACACCCTAATGTTACCCCATTCAGGCCAGCGCCGCCTCCACTTCGTCGTTCAGCGGCTGTTCCAGATACTTCACGTAATCCTTAGGCACCACCTGCCAGAAATTCGGCAGCGCGCGCGCCCAGTCATTCAGAATACTGGCCGCATACCGGCTGCCGGTCTCTTTCACGTGCTGTTCCACCAGGGTCTTCAGCACCCCTTCCCAATGCGCCGTGGCCACGCTCTGCCACAGTACCGTGTCCGGGTTCACCCGCACCTCAAACTGCCGCGCCGGATCGTAGACAAACGCCACGCCCCCGGTGAAGCCCGCGCCAAAATTATCGCCAACCTCGCCCAGCACCACCACGGTGCCGCCGGTCATATACTCGCAGCCATTGGAGCCAATGCCCTCAACCACCGCCACGGCGCCCGAGTTGCGCACGGCAAAGCGCTCGCCCGCCCGCCCTGCCGCAAACAGCGCACCGGAAGTCGCGCCATACAGCACGGTATTGCCGATAATCGTATTCTCGTTGCTCTTCAGCTTCGAGGACGGGCTCGGATGCACAATAATCGTGGCCCCCGAGAGCCCCTTACCGACATAGTCATTAGCATCGCCAAACACTTCCAACCGCAGCCCCGCCACGGCAAACGCGCCGAGCGACTGCCCCGCCGACCCGCGCAACCGCACCGTCACATGGTCCGGCTGCAGCTTCACCTTGCGGAACTTGGCGACAATCTGCGACGAGAACTTCGTCCCAATCGCCCGGTCCGTATTGCGGATGCTGTACTGCAACTGCATCTTCTCGCAGTTGGTGAAAAACGGACTGGCATCGGCAATCATCTGCGCATCCAGCGTCTCCGGCACCTCGTTGCGCCCCACGCGCGTGCAATAGCGCGCATGCCCGCCCGGATCGGCCTGCGCCAAAATCGGGTTGAGATCGAGATCGTCCAGATAATCCGCACCCCGGCTCACCTGATGCAGCAGCTCCGTATGCCCGATCACTTCCTTCAGCGTGCGGAAGCCGAGCGACGCCAAAATCCCGCGCACATCCTCGGCGATGAAGGAGAACAGGTTAATCACCTTCTCCGGCGTCCCCTCAAACTTCTTGCGCAGTTCTTCATCCTGCACGCACACGCCCACCGGGCATGTGTTGGAGTGGCACTGGCGCACCATGATGCACCCCATCGCCACCAGCGACGCCGTGCCGATGCCAAACTCTTCCGCGCCCAGCATAGCGGCAATCACCACATCGCGCCCGGTCTTAATCCCGCCATCGGCACGCAGCGTCACCAAATGGCGCAGCCGGTTCAGCATCAGCACCTGATGCGCCTCCGAAAGCCCCATCTCCCAAGGCATGCCGGCATACTTGATCGAAGACTGCGGCGAAGCCCCGGTCCCGCCCACATGGCCGGAAACCAGAATCGCATCCGCCTTGGCCTTGGCCACACCGGCCGCAATCGTGCCAATCCCCGAGCGCGACACCAGCTTCACGCACACGGTGGCATTCGGATTAATCTGCTTCAGATCATAAATAAGCTGAGCCAGATCCTCGATCGAATAAATATCATGATGCGGCGGCGGGCTGATCAGCGTGACCCCCGGCGTCGCATGACGCAGGCGGCCGATCAGCTCCGTCACCTTAAACCCAGGCAACTGCCCGCCCTCGCCCGGCTTGGCGCCCTGCGCAATCTTGATCTCAATTTCCTTACAGTCATTGAGATACTGTGCCGTCACGCCAAACCGCCCGGAGGCAATCTGCTTAATCGCCGAGGAAGCATTATCCCCATTCGCCCGCGGCTCAGAGCGTGCCGGATCTTCCCCGCCTTCGCCCGAGTCCGAACGCGCGCCAATCCGGTTCATCGCAATCGACAGCGTCTCATGCGCCTCCGGGCTCAGCGCCCCCAGCGAAATCCCAGGCGCCAGCAGCACCTTGCGGATCTCGGTAATGCTCTCCACCTCATCCACCGAAATCGGCGTACGCCCTTCGCTGCGGAAATCCAGCAAATCTCGCAGCGCCACCGGCGGCTGCTTACGCACCATATCGGTATAGCGCTTGAACATCTGATAGCTGTTGGAATTCACCGCGCTCTGCAGCAGATGAATCACATTGTTATCAAACGCATGCGTCTCGCCCTGGCGGCGCAGGCGATACATGCCGCCAATCTCCAGCGGCCCGATATTCCCGCTCCAGGCCGACTTATGCAGCTCCAGCACCTTATGCGCGATGCCCGGCAAACCAATGCCCGAAATCCGCGACGGCATGCCGGGGAAAAACTCCCCAACCAGCGCGCGCGAAAGCCCAATCGCCTCAAAATTATACCCGCCGCGATACGACGCAATCACCGAAATCCCCAGCTTGCTCATCACCTTGAGCAAGCCCTTATCCACCGCCTTCTTATAGCGCCCGACGCATTCCTTCAGGCTGAGCTTGCCAAAAAGCCCGCGCGCATGGCGGTCCGCAATGCTCTCCTGCGCCAGGTACGCATTAATCGTCGTCGCCCCCACGCCCACCAGCACGGCAAAATAATGCACATCCAGGCATTCCGCAGCCCGCACATTCAAACTGGTAAACGTGCGCAGCGATTGCCGCACCAGATGCGTATGCACCGCGCCCGTCGCCAGAATCATCGGGATCGGCGCACGCTCCGGGCTCATCGCCTCGTCGGTCAAAATCACATGCGTACACCCCGCGCGCACGCCTTCTTCGGCCTCGCGGCGAATGCGCTCAATGGCCCGGCGCAACCCGCCTTCGCCATTAATCACCTTGAACGTACAATCCACCACACAGGCGGAATCGCCCATCGTCCGGCGCATCGCCTCAAACTCAACGGTGGAAAGCACCGGTGAATCCAGCTGCAACAAATCGCACTGCTCGGGATCTTCATCCAGCACATTGCCAAGGTTCCCCAGCCGCGTCTTCAGCGACATCACCCGCGTCTCGCGCAAGCTGTCAATCGCCGGATTCGTCACCTGCGAAAAGCACTGACGGAAAAAATGGTGCAACCCGCGATACTTTTCCGAAAGCACGGCAATCGGCGTATCATCGCCCATCGAGCCCGTGGCTTCCCCCGCATCTTCCACCATCGGATGCAGCAGCAGCTCCAGCTCTTCCAGCGTCAGGCCCACCGCCAGCTGCCGGCGGCGCAAGCCGGCCGCATCCAGCCGCACCGGCTCCGGCGCATCGGTCTTCACAATCTTATCGATGACCGTAATCCGCTTCGTCCAGGCGCCAAAATCATGACGCCCAGCGAGCATGTCTTTAATCTCACCATCATGGTAAAATTTCGCCGCATCCAAATCCACGGCAATCGTCTGCCCCGGCCCCACATGACCCTTCTCGATGATATCTTCCTCATCGAGCTTCACCATGCCGGTTTCCGAGCCGACGATCAGCATCTTATGCGCGGTCACGGAGTAGCGCAGCGGGCGCAGCCCATTGCGGTCCAGCCCGGCAATCACATAGCGCCCATCGGTGGCGGCAATCGCCGCCGGCCCATCCCACGGCTCCATCACCGCATTGCAATACAGGAACAAATCCCGATGCGACTGCTTCATCGTCGCATCATTGGCAATCGAGGGCGGAATCATCAGCGCCTTGGCCATCGGCGCATCGCGGCCCGCGCGCACCAACAGCTCAAACACATTATCCAGCGCCGCGGTATCGGACCCGCCCGCCTGCACCACCGGCTTCACATAATCCAGAAACTCATCCAGCCCTTCGGCGGCCAGACGCGTCTCATGGCTGCTCATCCAGTTGATGTTCCCCGCCAGCGTATTCACCTCGCCGTTATGCGCCAACATGCGGAACGGCTGCGCCAGACGCCAGGTCGGAAACGTATTGGTCGAGTAGCGCTGATGATAAATCGCAAACCGCGAGACAAACCGCTCGTCCAGCAAATCGGGATAAAAATCCGTCAAACTGGCGGCCAGGAACATCCCCTTATAAATAATCGACCGGCAGGACAGCGAGCACAGATACAGCTCGGGAATCTGCGCCGCAATCGCCGCCTTCTCAATCTTGCGCCGGATAATATACAGCTCACGCTCGAACACATCTTCCGACACATCCCGAGAATTCCACAGCATGATCTGCTCGATCTCAGGGCGCGTCGCATTGGCTTTCTCGCCGATGCAATCGACATTAATCGGCACCTGCCGCCAGCCGTAAATGCGATAGCCGAAATTCAGAATCTCAGTCTCGACAATCTGCCGGCAGCGTTCCTGCGCGCCGAGGTCCGTCTTGGGCAAAAACACCATGCCCACCGCAATCGGCCCATCGCGCAGCGCATCCCCGCTATTGCGAATCTCGGCGGCGAAAAAGTCCTGCGGAATTTCCACATGGATGCCCGCGCCATCGCCGGTCTTGCCATCGGCGTCCACCGCGCCGCGATGCCAGAGCGCCTTCAGCGCATCGATGCCCGCCTGCACAATATCCCGGCGCTTCTTGCCGTCCAGTGCCGCGATCAGCCCCACGCCGCACGCATCATGCTCCTGCGCCGGGTTATAGGTCTCTTTCAAAATCTCGGCATTGGCTGCCCAGTTGGCGAGAAATTCCGCCCCGTTCTCCTGCGTCATGATACTTACTCCGCCGCCTGGGCCAGATTTTCGGCCCGCAAATAGGAATGAATGGAAGCCGCCGCATCGCGCCCGTCGCGGATCGCCCACACCACGAGCGACGCCCCTCGCACAATATCGCCCGCGGCGAACACGCCCGGCACGCTGGCCTCAAAACTCTTAGGATTCACCTTCAGCGTCCCCCAACCGGTCAGCTTCAGCCCCGGCTCCTTAAACGCCACCGGCAGATCCTCCGGATCAAACCCCAGCGCCTTAATCACCAGGTCGGCTTCCAGCGTGAACGAAGACCCGGCAATCACTTCAACCGATTGCCGCCCCGTCGCATCGGGCAGGCCCAGATGCATCCGCACCGCGCGCACACCGCTCACCGTGCCTTCACCCAAAAACGCCTCGGGTGCGGCCAGCCAGTTGAACACCACGCCCTCGTCTTCAGCGTTGCTGACCTCGCGCAGCGAGCCCGGCATATTCTGCCGGTCGCGCCGGTAAAGGCAGGTCACGGACTTCGCCTCTTGGCGAATGGCCGTGCGCACGCAATCCATCGCGGTATCCCCACCGCCGATCACGACCACATTTTTCCCCGCCGCATTCAGCAGCCCGGAATCAAATTCCGGCACCGCATCGCCCAGGCTCTTGCGGTTGGACGTCACCAGATACTCCAGCGCCGGCACAATCCCCGCCAGCCCGGCACCCGGCCCGCCAATATTGCGCGACTTATAAACCCCCGTCGCCACCAGCACGGCATCATGCGTCTCGCGCAGCCCGGCAAAGGAGATCTTGCCGCCAATATCCGCATTCAGCACAAACTTAACGCCGCCCTCTTCGAGCCATTTCCAGCGCCGCAGCACAATGTCCTTCTCCAGCTTAAAGCCGGGAATCCCATAAATCAGCAGCCCGCCCACGCGATCATGCCGGTCATACACCGTCACCTGATAGCCGTTCTGGCGCAGCGCCTCGGCCGCCGCCAAACCCGCCGGCCCAGCGCCGATAATCCCCACCGACTGTCCACGCTCGGCCGGCGGCACAATCGGCTTCACCCAGCCATTCTCAAACGCGGTATCGGTCACATAGCGCTCCACGGCGCCGATGGTCACCGAATCAAACCCCTTCTCGATGACGCAATTGCCCTCGCACAGCCGATCCTGCGGGCAGATGCGCCCGCAAATCTCGGGGAAGGTATTGGTCGCGGCGGAAATCTCATAAGCCTCTTCCAACCGCCCCTCGGCGGTCAGCTTCAGCCAATCCGGGATATTATTATTCAACGGGCAATGCACCGAGCAGAACGGAATCCCGCACTGGCTGCACCGGCTGGCCTGCGCCTTGGCCGATTGCGGCTCGAAGCGCTTATAAATCTCGTCGAAATCCGCGCGCCGTTCACCGGCGGCACGTTTCTCGGGGGTCTGCTGGGGCAGATGAGTAAATTGCAGCATACGCTCGGCCATAGATGTCCCGCCTCTTCGAACAGAAGGAAGCGCCGCGCGGCCAACTGCCGCGCAGCGAATGAACGAGGCCTTAACGCAATTTCCCGCCGCTTACCAGCGTTTTTTAACCATTAGGACAGTACACAACACCTAATAACTGACAAAAACCGGAAATCTCCCAATTTATTTTCCCGGACTTCGCTAAATTAGGTCCGCTTTGCCCCTCATTCGCTCACCAACGCCGCCCGGCGTCCCCCGCTATCGCGGTGCCGCGCCAGATAACCCGGCAAAATCAAGTCCATCGGCGTCGCCGCCACGCCCAGGCTCGCCAGATCCAGCGCACCGGGGGAAACCACATTATCGCGCGCCAGCATCTTAATCTGGTCCGTGGTCAGCAGCTTGCCCGGCAACCGCTCCAAAAACAACGCCTGCACCTTGGCCAGCCCCAGTGGCAGATCCACCACGCAGGCTTCCTGCTCGGTCACCTTCAGCATCCGCTCCATCAGCGCCTTAAACGCCGCCACTTCCGGCCCGCCCAGCTCATAGGTCTTGCCCACCGCGCCCGCGCTCAGCCCGGCGACCACCGCGTCCGCCACATCCCCCACATAAACCGGCTGAAACTTCGTGCCCCCCGAAACAATCGGCACCACCCGCAGCAGCCCAGCCATCGTCGCAAAGCGGTTAAAAAACTGATCCTCCGCGCCAAACACCACGGAAGGCCGCAAAATCACCGCCCCCGGAAACGCCGCGCGCACCGCCACTTCCCCCGCCGCCTTGCTCTGCCCATACAGACTCGGGCTCGCCGCATCCGCCCCCAGCGCCGAAACATGCACCAGCTTGCCCACCATCGAACTCGCCGCGAGCCGCGCGACTCGCCCGGCCCCCTGCTCATGCACCCGCAAAAAGTCGCCCTTGCGCCGCTCATTCAAAATCCCGGCCAAATTCACCACAATTTCGGCGCCCTCAACGGCCCGCGCCACCAGCGCTTCCTCATGCAGCGGCGCATGCAGCAGCACAATCTGCCCCACATCGCCCATCGGCCGCAGAAACTTCGCCGCCTCGGTATCGCGCACGGCCACCCGCACAATATACCCCTGCGCCGCCAGCCGCTTGACCACATAGCGGCCAATAAACCCGGAACCGCCGAAAACCGTGGCAATTTTGCGCGTCGCAGACATGAGGACCCCCGTTAAGTTATGCGGCCCTTGTAGGATGGCGCCTCGCCTCACTCAAGGCACGGTTGACGCCTTCGGTTGGCGGATGTAAACGCGCCGCTCCGGGCCCTAACGGGTCAGGAAATACGGTGTGCCCAGGTGGCGAAATGGTATACGCACTAGCTTCAGGTGCTAGCGATCGCAAGGTCATGGAAGTTCGAGTCTTCTCCTGGGCACCAACGTATTTCTTAAAGGAACTCCCCCGATGAGCACGATCCAGCTTCACCAGCACGACCTCCCGGCCGGCTTGAGCCTCGGCAACCTCGTCGCCATCGACACGGAAACCATGGGGTTAAACCCCGCGCGCGACCGCCTCTGCCTGGTCCAGCTCTCCTCGGGCGACGGCACCGCCCACCTCGTCCAGCTCATCCCCGAGCGCCTCGGCGGCCAGGGCTTCAACTGCCCCAACCTCAAAGCCCTCCTCGCCGACCCCGCCATCACCAAACTCTTCCACTACGCCCGTTTCGACATCGCCGCCCTTTATAACGCGCTCGGCATCCTCACCGCCCCGGTCATCTGCACCAAAATCGCCAGCAAACTGGTCCGCACCTACACCGACCGCCACGGCCTGAAAGACCTCTGCCGCGACCTCGCCGGGGTCGAAATCTCCAAACAGCAACAAACCAGCGACTGGGGCGTCGCCGAACTCTCCCCCGAACAGCTCACCTACGCCGCCTCGGACGTGCTTTACCTGCACACCATCTGGGCCAAACTCGAAGCCCTGCTCGTCCGCGAGCACCGCCTGGACATCGCCCAGGCCGCCTACGCATTTTTACCCACCCGCGCGCGGCTCGACCTGCTGGGTTATATCGACCCCGATTTGTTTCAACATTAAGCCTTTACGCCAAAAACCTCAGAGTCCGGGTGCACAGGGTTGCGAGAACATCTGTTGACCATCGCAGCCCGCCTGTTCATACCGCTCCCATGAGTATCGGCGAACATGAGCTGCGCAGCGCAGCAGCGGCGGATCTGCCGGCACACGACTCCCTTTCCGACCTGACCATCGCCCGGGACGTCCTGGCGACGGAAGCGTCTGCCCTCACCGCGCTCGGCGCCGGCCTGGGCGAGCCCTTCTGTCACGCCATCGACCATCTCATCAGCATCACGGGCCGCGTCGTCGTCACCGGCATGGGCAAATCCGGCCATGTCGCGCGTAAAATCGCCGCCACGCTGGCCTCCACCGGCACCCCCGCCCTCTTCGTCCACCCGGCGGAAGCCGCGCACGGCGACCTCGGCATGATCATCCCCGGCGACGCCGTCATCGCCCTCTCCAACTCGGGCGAGGCGATGGAACTCGCCGCCATTGTCGCCCATGCCAGCCGCATCGGCCTGCCCCTCATCGGCATCACCTCGGCGGCCGAGAGCACCCTCGCATTAGCCTCCACCATCGCCCTCATCCTGCCCCCGGCACCCGAGGCCGGCCCCATCGGCCTGGCCCCCACCACCAGCACCACGCTGCAAATGGCCCTGGGCGACGCCCTCGCCGTGGTCCTGCTGGCGCGCAAAGGCTTCTCCGCCAAAGACTTCCGCGACATCCACCCCGGCGGCAAACTCGGCGCCCGCCTCAAGCGCGTGCGCGACCTCATGCACCAGGGCGACGAACTCCCCCTCGTCCCCCCCGGCACCACCATGGACCGCGCCCTCATCACCATGACCGCCAAGCGCTTCGGTGCGCTCGGCGTCGTAGACGCCAACAACAAACTCCTCGGCGTGATGACCGACGGCGACTTGCGCCGCGCCATGGGCCCGGACCTGCTGAGCCGCCCGGTGGACGAGATCATGAACCGCACCCCCAAAACCATCGCCCCCGAGGCTCTGGCGGAGGAAGCGTTGCGCGAAATGAACACCCCCACCCGTCCCATCACCGCCTTATTCGTGGTTGATGACTCGCGCGTGGTCCGCGGCATCCTGCACATCCACGACCTGCTGCGCGCGGGCCTGGCATGACCGAATCGCCACGCGACAAGATGCTGGGAGATCTCCAGCGTCACCGTCAGGAAACCCCCTCGTCCATCGCCCGGCGCAGCGTCGCCGTCACCATCTTCAAAGCCCTGCTTCCCCTGGCCGCCGCGGGCGTGCTCATCGCCCTGGTGGTCTCGCCGTACTGGCGTGCCGGGCCGGACGCCGACCGCGTCACCTACCACATCCCCAGCGTCACCAGCAGCAGCAGCACCGCCTCGCAAATGCAGGGCGCGGAATATCACGGCGTGGACCAGCAGGGCCAACCCTACACCCTCACCGCCGACAGCGCCGCCCAGCAAGGCGCGGACGGCATGTCCCTCGTCAACCCCGAGGGCGACCTCACCCTGAAAGACGGCGCCTGGCTCATGCTGAAATCCGCCACCGGCCTGTTCCACCAAAAATCCGAACAGCTCGGCCTCAACGGCGGCGTCACGCTTTACCGTAACGACGGCACCACCATGACCGTCGCCAGCACCGTCATCGACATGAAAGCCGGCACCGCCACCAGCACGGACCCGGTGCAGGCCCAGGGCCCCTTCGGCACGCTGCACGCCGATAACGGCTTCACCCTGCTCAATCGCGGCACGGACATCACCTTCAACGGCCCAGTCGCCATGACCCTGACGGGGGCACCATGAAACATCTAACCCTCCTCACCGCCCTGGCGCTTTCCACTGGCCTCACCGCCGCCCACGCCCAAAGCCTGGACCTCGGCAGCACGCAAGGCGGCCCGTCTCTGCCCATCAACATCACCGCCTCCCAGGGCATTGAGTGGCAGCAGGACACCCAGACCGTCACCGTCACCGGCAACGCTAAAGCCGTACGCGGCGCCGTCACCGTGCTGGCTGACCAGCTCATCGCCCATTACCGCAAAAAGCCCGGCGCCCCCGCCGCCACCGGCGCCGACGCGCTCACCCAATCCGGCGCGCAGCTCTACGAGCTGGACGCCATCGGCCACGTCCATATCTTCACCGCCACGGACAACGCCTACGGCGACCATGCGGTGTACAACATGGACGAATCCGTGCTCGTCCTCACCGGCGAGAACCTGAAGCTGACCACCCAGCACGACACCCTCACCGCGCGCGACGCCATTGAGTATTACTCGGTCAAACGCATGGCCGTCGCCCGTGGCGATGCCCTGGTCGTCACCGATGACGGCCGCTCCGTCGCCGCCGACACGCTGGTCGGCTATCTCAGCCCCGCCAACGCCCCCACCACTCAAACCGCTGCCGCAGGCGGCCTGCCGCAAGCCGGCGCCCTGCAAAAGGTGGACGCCATCGGCCATGTCGTCATCCACACGCAGACGGATACCGCAACCGGCGATGCCGGTGTATATCTGCCCCAGGAACAATTGGCCCGCCTAGGCGGGGACGTGCACATCGTCCACGGACAAAATGATTTGGAAGGGAGCGATGCACTCGTGAACATGAAGACCGGCATCGCCACCTTGCTGGCCGCGCCTGGCGGCCAGGTCGCCGGCACCATCCTGCCCAATTCCGTCAACAGCGCACCCGCCACAACCAGCAGCAAACCCAAAGCCGCCAACAGCAAAGCCCCCACCCCATGAGTGCGCTTTCCGTCGTCGAGAACCATGGCGGCCTCGTGGCCACGGGCCTTGGCAAGCAATTCAAAAAGCGCCCCGTCGTGCGCAACGTCTCCCTCTCCGTCAAACGCGGCGAGGCCGTGGGCCTGCTCGGCCCTAACGGCGCCGGCAAAACCACGACGTTTTACATGATCGTCGGCCTCATCAGCCCCGATAGCGGCCACATTACACTGGACGGCGCGGAAATCTCCGGCCTGCCCATGTACCGCCGCGCACGCTTAGGCATCGGCTACCTGCCGCAGGAAGCCAGCGTCTTCCGCGGCCTGACGGTCGAGCAAAACATCATGGCGGCGCTGGAAATCGTCGAGCCGGACCGCGACAAGCGCGACTCCATCCTCAGCGCCCTGCTCGCTGAATTCGGCATCTCCCATTTGCGCCGCACCCCGGCCCTGGCCCTCTCGGGTGGCGAGCGCCGCCGCGTGGAAATCGCCCGTTCCCTGGCCACCGCCCCCAACTACATCCTGCTCGACGAACCCCTCGCCGGCATCGACCCCATCGCCGTGGGTGAAATCCGCGACCTCGTCTCCCACCTCAAACATCGCGGCCTCGGCGTCCTCATCACCGACCACAACGTCCGCGAAACCTTAGAGATCATCGACCGCGCCTACATCCTCTATGACGGCCAAGTGCTGATGGAAGGCGATCCCGAAGCCGTCGTCGCCCATGAGGACGTCCGCCGCGTCTATCTCGGCGAAAAATTCAGCCTCTAACGCCAAAGGGCGGCAGATGAGCGACCCCATCGAAGCCGCCCTGAAAGCCGTCCGCCGCCGCATCGCCTCCCCCGCCTGGGCGGACGACCTCTCACTCCCCGCCCCCATCGGCACCGAGCTTGACGGCCTGGCCGATGAAATCCACCCGCATAGCTGGTCCCCCGAGCGCCAGGCCACGCTGGCAGCGCTGCGCACCATCCGCCCGCGCCAAAAAATCGCCGTCCTCAGCATGGCCAGCAACGAGGCCCCGTACCTCCCCGAATGGATCGCCCATTACCGCGCCATCGGCGCCGACCACCTTTTCATCTACACCAACGCCAACCATGACGGCACGGACGACCTCCTGCGCTGGTATGCGCGCCACGCCCCCGTCACCCCGATTTTCACCACCGCCACCCCAGGCATAAACATCCAAGCCAAAAACTACGAACACGCCCTCTTCCTGCTCCCCGAACTGCGCCTCTTTGAGTGGATCATCATGGCCGACGCCGATGAATTCCTCATCCCCGGCCCGCAATACCACCACCACCTCCCCACCCTGCTGGCCGCCGCCCCCGCCGACACGGACACGCTCCTCTTCCCCTGGCGCTGGCGCCTATGGGACCGCGCCTTCGAGCGCCAGCCCGGCCTCCTCGCCGAGCGTTATCCGCACGCCGGCCGCAGCCACCTGGACAAATTCGTCACCCGCCTGCGCCACGTAAACTCCCTGCGCGACGTCCACGCCCCCCGCCTGGACCCCGGCGGCATCTTCCGCGACACCGAATTCGCCCTCGTCCCCCCCGAAAAAATCTGGAGCGACACCGCCAAAACCGACACCGGCGGCTGGATGGACCATTACTGGGGCAAATCCTTCGAAGAATTCCTCATCAAAAAACGCCGTGGCGAAGCCCTCGCCTTAGAAACCCTCTTCCAACGCGCCTACGACGATTATTTCACCTGGACCGGCCCCGCCACCCCAGCCAACCACAGCCCCACCCCCGAACCCATCCTCACCGGCATCCAGCGCGAAATGGCCCGCATGGCCGCCAAACCCGGCTACCGCGAACTCATGGAAAAAATCGAAACCACCTACACCACCTACGCCCAATCCATCCGCAACGACCCCACCCTGCGCGAGCTTCACGCGGACTACCTCCGCCGCACGCCTTAGATAGAAGGAAAGCAAGCAGCGCTTTTTTGCAAAAAAGCGCGCAAAAAACGCTTATTAATCGGGGGCTGTGTCGGCGTCACAGCCCCCGATTAATAAGCGTTTTTTGGTTCTTTTTTTCAAAAAAGAACTTCTTCCTAAATCACCCAAACCCCCATGCACATTCCGGGCCAAAAACCCTTGGAGAACCCCCCGCTTTGAGCTAACTTCCTGGCATGGCTCTTGCTGGCTTCCCTTCGAGTTTCGGCCCCCGCCTGGATCTGCGCCAATCGCAGTCCCTGGTGATGACGCCGCAGCTGCGCCAAGCGATCCAGCTCCTGCAATACACCAACCTCGAAGCCAGCGCGTTCATCGAAGATGAATTGCTTAAAAATCCGCTACTTGAACGCGTTGACGGACCTGAAACCGTAACTGCGATCGAAGCCAGCCTCCCCACCCCAACGCCCACCGAGGAACCCGACTCCGCCAGCTTCGCCAGCAGCGGCGCTATGCCCAGCGCCGACAGCGCCCCCCTCGATATGGACACCTCCAACACCTACGACGCCGGCACCGCCTCAGACGGCTACGGCCCCCAAGGCGGCGGCTTTGAGGGCGACGACGACTGGAACCCCCTCGACGCCCTGAGCAGCGACAAGCCCAACCTGCGCGAACATCTCGAACAACAAGCCCGCCTCGCCTTCGCCACCCGCGCCGAGCGCGTCATCGCCACCGCCCTCATCGCCATCCTCGACCCCTCGGGCCGCCTCGCCGACCCGCCGGACTCCATCGCCGAAGCCCTCGGCGTCGCCCTGGATCTGGTCGAGCAAGTCCGCGCCACCATGCTGCGCTTCGACCCCGTGGGCGTCTTTGCCATCAGCCTGGCCGAATGTCTCGCCGTCCAGCTCGCCGAAAAAAACCGCCTCGACCCCGCCATGGCCGCCCTCATCGCGCATCTGGACCTCCTGGCCAAACGCGAACTGCGCGCCCTCCAGGAAATCTGCGGCGTCGACGCCGCCGACCTCGCCGACATGATCGCCGAAATCCTCAGCCTGGACCCCAAACCCGGCGCCCAATACGATTCCGAGCCGCTGCGCCCCCTCATCCCCGACGTCCTGATGCGCCCCATGCCCGCCACCATCGAGGGGCAGAACGACTGGATGTTAGAGATCAACCCCGAAACCATGCCCCG
>Ga0181525_10002494_pt1 | contig 14998 bp, 10 predicted proteins | sample PEATcosm2014_Bin_48_FD_121100 | JGI IMG/M metagenome (GOLD analysis project Ga0181525, IMG submission 121100) | Peatland microbial communities from MTU Mesocosm Facility, Houghton, MI, USA - PEATcosm2014_Bin06_10_metaG | ecosystem: Environmental > Terrestrial > Soil > Wetlands > Peat | place...
ATGTTTCTCGCCGACAAGGCGACCGAAGCGATCGTCATGATCGGCGAGATCGGCGGTTCGTCGGAGGAAGACGCTGCACAATTCCTCAAGGACGAAGCAAAACGCGGCCGCAAAAAGCCGACCGTCGGGTTTATTGCCGGCCGCACGGCGCCGCCGGGGCGGCGGATGGGCCACGCCGGCGCCATCATCGCCGGTGGCAAGGGCGACGCGGAATCCAAGATCGCGGCCATGACTTCGGCCGGGATCAAGGTCTCCGCCTCACCGGCCCGCCTGGGAAAGACCCTCGTTGAAGCATGGAAATAAAGATTCATTTCTTATGTCTTTCGGGTGCCGCATCGCGGCATTAAATAGGGTAGAGTGGTATTGCCTGCGCCGGGCCGGGACGCTTCGGGTGTGGTTTTCGCCGCCTTAGGGTGCCTCTATCGCCGCTGTGTCATCTCACTTGGTCCGGTACTGCCCAGGAAATCGCTCATGTCTCGCCAGGACGCGAATGCCGCCTTCGCACTCACATCGTTCCTCTACGGCGGTAATGCCGACTACATCGAAGACCTTTATGCGCGCTACGAGGCCGACCCCAAGGCGGTTGACGCCGAATGGCAATCCTTTTTCCAAAGCCTGAAGGACGACGCGCGCGACGTCGCGAATAACGCGCACGGGCCTTCATGGGCGCGGCCGGGCTGGCCGCCCGTCGAGCGTAGCGATCTCATTTCCGCCCTCGACGGTGATTGGGCTGAAGTCGGCAAGACGATCGGCGCCAAGGTGCAGGCGAAGGCGCAAGTCAAAGGCGTCGAGCTTTCCACCGCCGATGTCGAACGCGCCACGCGAGACTCCGTGCGGGCGCTTATGCTGATTCGCGCCTATCGCGCCCGCGGGCACTTCCACGCCAATCTCGATCCGCTCGGCCTACAGCCGCCGAACAACGAGGCGGAACTTGATCCCTCGACCTACGGCTTCACCGAAGCCGATTTCGATCGGCCGATTTTCCTCGACAAAGTGCTCGGGCTTGAATTCGGCACCATCCGCCAGATCGTTGGTATCTTGCGGCGCACATATTGTCAGACGCTCGGCGTCGAATTCCTGCACATCTCCGACGGCGCGCAAAAGGGCTGGATACAAGAGCGCATCGAGGGGCCCGACAAGGAAATCAGTTTCACGCGCGAAGGCAAGCGCGCCATCCTCAACAAGCTGGTGGAAGCCGAAGGGTTCGAGAAATTCTCCGATGTGAAATTCACCGGCACCAAACGCTTCGGTCTCGACGGCGGCGAATCGATGATCCCGGCGCTGGAACAGATCATCAAGCGCGGCGGCGCGCTCGGTGTCCGCGATATCGTGATCGGCATGGCGCACCGCGGCCGGCTCAACGTGCTGGCGCAGGTCATGGGTAAGCCGCACCGCGCCATCTTCCACGAATTCAAGGGCGGATCATCGACCCCGAACGAGATCGAGGGCTCGGGCGACGTGAAATACCACCTCGGCGCATCGTCGGATCGTGAATTCGACAACAACAAGGTGCATCTGTCGCTTACGGCCAATCCTTCGCATCTGGAAATCGTCGATCCCGTCGTGCTCGGCAAGGTGCGCGCCAAGCAGGATCAGCTCGGCGCCACGCGCGGGGATCGCACCACGGTGATGCCGCTCCTCATCCACGGCGATGCGTCGTTTGCCGGGCAGGGAGTTGTCGCGGAGTCGCTTGGACTATCGGGCTTGCGCGGTCACCGCACCGGCGGCTCGGTGCATTTCATCGTCAACAATCAGATCGGCTTTACGACAAATCCGCGCTATTCGCGGTCCTCGCCTTATCCCTCGGACCTCGCCAAGATGATCGAGGCGCCAATCTTCCACATCAACGGCGACGATCCGGAAGCCGTCGTCTATGCCGCCAAGGTAGCGACCGAATTCCGCCAGAAGTTTCAGAAGCCGGTCGTCCTCGACATGTTCTGCTACCGCCGGCACGGCCACAACGAAGGCGACGAGCCGTCGTTCACCCAGCCGCTGATGTACAAGGCGATTGCGACGCACCCGACCACGCTCGAAATCTACGGCGATAAGCTCATAGGCGAGGGCGTGGTGACCGCCGGCGAAGTCGAGAAAATGAAAACCGATTGGCGCGATCGCCTCGACGCCGAGCTTGAAGCCGCCCAGAACTACCGCGCAAATAAGGCCGACTGGCTCGACGGCCGCTGGACCGGCTTCAAGCGTGCCGACGATGCCGACGATCCGCGCCGCGGTAAAACCGGCGTCGAAATCGCCACGCTCAAGGATATCGGCACCAAGATCACGACGTTGCCGCCTGACTTTCATCTGCACCGCACGCTCAATCGCTTCTTCGAAAACCGGCGAAAGGCGATCGAGACGGGGGTCGGTATTGACTGGGCGACGGGCGAGGCATTGGCGTTCGGCTCGCTGCTGCTGCAAGGCCACCGAGTGCGATTGTCCGGCCAGGACAGCGAGCGCGGCACCTTCTCGCAGCGCCATTCCGTGCTCACCGACCAGGAGGACGAGCACCGCTATACGCCGTTCAATCACGTCGGCGCCGAGCAAGCGCGTTTCGAAGTCATCAACTCGATGCTGTCGGAAGAGGCCGTGCTCGGTTTCGAATACGGCTATTCACTTGCCGAGCCCAACGCGCTGACGCTGTGGGAAGCGCAGTTCGGCGATTTCGCCAACGGCGCGCAAGTGCTGTTCGACCAGTTTATTTCTTCGGGCGAACGCAAATGGCTGCGGATGTCCGGCCTGGTCTGCCTGTTGCCGCACGGCTACGAAGGTCAGGGACCGGAACATTCCTCGGCGCGGCTCGAACGTTTCTTGCAGATGTGCGCCGAGGACAACATGCAGGTCGCCAACTGCACGACACCAGCGAACTACTTCCACATTTTGCGCCGGCAGCTCAATCGCGAGTTCCGCAAGCCGCTGATTCTGATGACGCCGAAATCGCTGCTACGTCACAAGCGCGCTGTTTCGCGGCTGGATGAAATGGGTCCCGGAACGTCATTCCACCGTCTGCTATGGGACAATGCGCAGACCCAGCCGGACGAGAAGATCAAGCTCGTGCCCGACGCCAAAATTCGCCGTGTCGTTCTCTGCTCCGGCAAGGTTTATTACGATCTCCACGACGAGCGCGAGAAACGCGGCATCGACGACGTCTATCTGCTGCGCGTCGAACAGCTTTATCCGTTCCCCACCAAGGCGTTGATGATCGAGCTTTCGCGTTTCAAGGAAGCCGAGATTGTCTGGTGCCAGGAAGAGCCGCGCAATCAGGGCGCGTGGGTGTTCGTCGATATCTTTCTCGAGTGGATACTCAATCAGATCGAAGCCAAGCATCGCCGGGCGCGCTATGCCGGCCGGCCGGCTTCGGCATCGACGGCGGTTGGGCAGATGTCGTTGCATCTCGCCCAGCTCAAGACCTTCCTTGAAGAGGCGCTGGGCTAGTTTCCGGCGCGGGGGATACCATGGCTGAGATTCGCGTACCCACGCTGGGCGAGTCGGTGACCGAAGCGACCATCGGCAAGTGGTTCAAAAAGGCGGGCGACACGGTCGCCGTCGATGAGCCGCTGGTGGAGCTTGAAACCGACAAAGTCACGATCGAGGTGCCGGCGCCGGCTGCCGGCGTACTCACCGACGTTGCGGTGAAAGACGGAGATACGGTCGCCGTCGGCGCGCTTCTTGGCGCCATCAAGGAAGGTCCCGGCGCCCCGCCGGCGAAGCCGCAAGCCAAGCCAGCCGACGCCGCGCCGAAACCTGCGCCTGCACAAGTGCCGCAGCCTGCGCCGTCCAAGCCCGCCGCTACTCCCGCCGCCGATACAGCCCAGGCGCCGTCGGTGCGCAAGATCGCGGCCGAGACCGGCGTCGATCCCGCTTCCGTGCCCGGCACCGGCAAGGACGGCCGCGTGACCAAGGGCGACATGCTCGCTGCCATCGAGCGCGCCGCCGCGCAACCGACGCCGGTTGCCGCGCCCGCTGCCGCCGTCCACGTCCGTGCCCCTTCGCAGGCCGATGACGCCGCGCGCGAGGAGCGGGTGCGCATGACGCGGCTGCGTCAAACCATCGCGCGGCGGCTGAAGGATGCGCAGAACACCGCCGCGATGCTGACGACCTTCAACGAGGTCGACATGAGTCACGTCATGGCCCTGCGCACGCAATATCGCGAGCTGTTCGAAAAGAAGCACGGCGTCAAGCTTGGCTTCATGGGTTTCTTCGTGCGCGCCTGCGTGCAAGCGCTCAAAGAAATCCCGGCCGTCAACGCCGAGATCGACGGTACCGACATTATCTACAAAAATTACTATCACATCGGCATCGCCGTCGGCACCGAGCGCGGCTTGGTCGTGCCGGTGGTGCGCGACTGCAAGATGAAATCGCTCGCCGAGATCGAGAAGGCGATCTCCGACTTCGGCCGCCGTGCCCGTGACGGCACGCTGAAGATCGACGAATTGCAAGGCGGCACGTTTTCGATCACCAACGGCGGCATCTACGGGTCGCTGATGTCGACGCCGATCCTCAACGCGCCGCAATCGGGCATTCTCGGCATGCACAAGATTCAGGAGCGGCCGATGGCGATCGCCGGCAAGGTCGAAATCCGGCCGATGATGTATCTGGCTTTATCCTACGACCACCGCCTTGTCGACGGCCGCGAGGCGGTAACCTTCCTGGTGCGGGTGAAGGAATCACTGGAAGAGCCGGCGCGGCTGGTGCTGGATCTGTAGTCCATGGCCTACGATGTCATCGTCATTGGTACCGGTCCCGGCGGTTATGAATGCGCCATTCGCGCAGCGCAGCTGGGCCTGAAAACAGCCGTGATCGAGAAATGGGCTACCTTCGGCGGCACCTGCCTCAATATCGGATGCATTCCGTCGAAGGCTTTACTGCACGCGTCCGAAATGTACGAAGAAGCGGGTCACAAATTCGCGCAGATGGGCATCAAGGTCGGCGCGCCGGGCGTCGATCTCCCCGCCTTGCTCAAATACAAAGAAGGCAACGTCGACAGCAACGTCAAAGGCGTCGCCTTTTTGTTCAACAAGAACAAGATCGAGGCGTTTCATGGGGTCGGACGGATCGCGGCGCCGGGCAAACTCGAAGTGAAAAGCGCGGACGGCAAGACCCTGACACTGGAAACAAAGAACATTGTAATCGCCACCGGCTCGGACGTCGCCCGCTTGAACGGCATCGATATCGACGAGAAACGCGTCGTGTCGTCGACCGGCGCGCTCGATCTGACGAAAGTGCCGGAAAAGCTCCTTGTCGTGGGTGCCGGCGTTATCGGAATGGAGTTGGGTTCGGTGTGGCGGCGGCTCGGCGCGCAAGTGACGATCGTCGAATTCCTCGATCACATCCTGCCTGGCATCGATAGCGAGGTGGCGCGGCAATTCCAGCGCCTGCAGGAAAAACAGGGCCTTGCCTTCAAATTATCGTCGAAGGTCACCGCAATCGATGCCTCCGGCAAGGTGCTCAAAGTCAATATCGAGTCGGCTGCGGGCGGCGCTGCCGAAACCATCGAGGCCGACATCGTCTTGGTGGCGATCGGCAGGGTGCCTTACACCGAGGGCCTCGGACTCGAGGTGGTCGGCGTGAAAAAAGACAATCGCGGCCGGGTCATCGTCGATCCGCATTACCGCACCAACGTCGAAGGTATTTACGCCATCGGTGACGTCGTCGCCGGCCCGATGCTTGCGCACAAGGCCGAAGACGAAGGCGTCGCGGCAGCCGAAATCATTGCCGGGCAGGCGGGCCATGTGAACTACGGCGTCATTCCCAACGTCGTCTATACGAGCCCGGAAATCGCTTCGGTCGGGAAAACCGAGGAGGAGCTTAAAGCCGCCGGTGTCACCTACAATGTCGGCAAGTTTCCTTTTTCCGCAAACGGCCGCGCGCGCGCCAATCTCGCAACCGACGGCTTCGTCAAGATATTGGCCGACGCCAAGACCGATCGCGTGCTCGGTGTGCACATTCTTGGTGCCGACGCCGAAGCCCTGATCGCCGAAGCGACGATCGCCATGGAATTCGGCGCCTCAGCGGAAGATATCGCCCGTACCTGCCACGCCCATCCGACGTTGAGCGAAGCGGTGAAGGAAGCGGCGCTGGCGGTCGCCAAGCGCGCTATCAATTTCTGAGCCACTCGGCGCGCCATCGTATTCCTGGTGATTCCTCACGCGTCGATCTAGCTTGGCGATAATGACAGCACGCGCGCACTGGCCCGTCATCATCATTGGCGCGGGTCCGACCGGCCTGACGCTGGCCGGCCTCCTCGCCCGGTACGGAGTCGACGTTCTCGTCGTTGAACGCAATCCACGGACCGTGGAGGAGCCGCACGCCGTCTCGATCGACGATGAATCGCTTCGCGTCATGCAATCGGTGGGCGTGATCAACGAGTTGGTGCTGCACCTCGTGCTCGGATACGGCTCCGAATATCTCTCGCTCCGGGGACAACCCTTCCTCAAGGTCAAGCCGACGACGCTGGAATATGGCTATCCGCGCCGCAACGCCTTCCGGCAGCCGGATTTTGAGCGAATTCTGCTCCACAGTCTTTCGCGATATGCCAACGCCAAGACTTTATTTGAGACGGAGCTGATTGAATTTTCCCAATCGCAGGAAGCCGCGACATTGCGGCTACGCCAATCGTCGAAGATGGTCGACTTATCCTGTGACTATCTTGTTGGCTGTGACGGCAGCCGCAGCTTTGTGCGCCAAAACCTTGGCATCGACATGCACGGTTCCACTTTCAGGGAAAGATGGCTCATCGTCGACGTCGAAGATACCACCGACCCGACGCGGGATACCAAGGTCTACTGTAATCCGGAACGGCCGTGCCTTTCGCTGCCCGGTCCTCGCGGTACCAGACGGTTCGAATTCATGCTCCACGACGGGGAACAGGACGCGGATGTGTTGGCGCCGGACAATGTCACGGGGCTGCTGCGGCTCTACGGTACCGACGACAAGGCCACGCTTCGCCGCAAAGTGGTCTACACCTTTCACGCCCGCATGGCCGATCGCTGGCGCGCCGGCCGCGTGTTTCTCGCCGGCGACGCCGCGCATCTCATGCCGCCATTCGCCGGCCAAGGCATGAATAGCGGGCTGCGCGACGCCCACAATCTGGCGTGGAAGCCCGCGGCCGTCGTGTCCGGCCGCCTCGGCGATCGCTTGCTCAACAGCTATGAAATGGAGCGGCGGGACCACGCGGCGGAGATGACGCAACTGGCGATCCGTATGGGACATGTGATGATGCCGCGCGGCCGCATCCGGGCGCTGGCACTGCAGACTTTCTTCCGCGCTCTTGCGCTTTATCCTGCCGCCCGTTCCTATTTCGCGGAGATGAAGTACAAGCCGAAGCCGCGTTTCCATCACGGCTTCCTGCTCGCCCCTCAGAGCGCATCAAAAGGATCGCTGGTCGGCAAATTGTTTCCGCAGGCACTGGTCATGACGTCCACCGGTTTTGCGCTCCTCGACGATGTGCTCGGCGATGGCTTTGCCATTCTGGCGCCGCCCGGAACGTCGCCGCAAGCGCTCGGGCAAATCCAGCTCGGCGATGCAACGCCTCGGATGCGCCGTGTGGCGGTGCTGGACAGGGAGGACGCCACGGCGGTCGAGGAAGGGATTGTCGCGGCGCGGGATCTTCGCGGCGATCTCGCTCGGTTTCTGGCCGGGCACCCATCCGGCCTTTTTCTGCTGCGCCCGGATCGCTACGTCGCCGCGTTTTTTCCGGTCGACGAACTGTGGTCGGCGACCGATGCGATCACCGACCTCCTGCGCTCGACATGGCGTGCGATCGAGCCGTCTGTTACGTCGGAATCTGCCGTACGATCAAATGAAACAGCTTGAGGGTGGCTCGATCGGCGGCGCGGACGGCGCGGTTTCCGCAGGGTCGCGATAGACACCGGCGCCATTTTCGACATCATAGTCGCGATTGTCGAGCCGGATGCGCCCTTTCTCGTCCATCAGATAAATAAGCACATGCTTCCCGCTCGCTTCCGCGCATATGAGCCAGCGCACCGAGCCATGTATGCTGGGCTTCGTTGCCGATCTATTCGACGACGATCTTGACTTCGCTGCCCGACTTCAGCTTCTCGCCCGGCTCCAGTCCGTTGAGCACGCGAAAGCGCTCCACTTGGCGGTCGGCAAGTGCCATGCGGGTTGCCAGTTTCTCGATCGTATCACCGGGGCCGACCGTCACCACCTGCAGCCGTAGCGGCTTGGCATCTTCGATTTCGGCGAGGCTCATGCGGCGGAACGTGCCGACCGAATCGCGGAAGATGCGGTCGGTTTCGGGTGTGCGGTGTTTGGTTGCAAAGATGAAGCGGTAAACGTCACTGCCGAAGCGAATGGCGTAAAGGCGGAAGTCCCATTGGTCGCCCTTGGCCGCGGCGGTTGCACCGGGAAAGCCGTTGACGGTGACATCCTCCACCGTGCCGGGATCGATATTCTCGATCCAGCCGGAGGTCAGATAACCAGCAAGCGTCTGCTCCGAGGGCACGCGCACGACATCGAGGCGAAGCGCCTGGCCGCCTCCGTGCCTGACGCCGAGCACCGCCTGCGCCGTGTTGTCGAGCGTGAAGCCTTCGGGGGCGGTGAAGGTGAAGCCCAGACGCGGATGCAGGAACCGGCGCCCGCGGACAAAGCCTTCACTCGGATCCTCGCCGAACACGATGCCGTCGATGCCGGATAGGTAGGCGACTTTGTCGCGAAGCCCGACCCTGCCGGTGGCGGATGGTCCGCTAAACTGGCGGGCGTTGGCGGTGGCGTTGGTGATCCGCTCCGGCGTTGCCGGATGTGAGGACAGGAAGTCCGGCGCGCGCGGATCGATGGCGCCGCCACCCTGCTGCGGCTTGAGTTCGGAATTGCGCTCCATCGAGCTGAGGAACCGCACCGCGCCGTAAGGATCGTAGCCGGCGCGCGTGGCGATGCCGATGCCGATAGCGTCAGCCTCGAATTCCTGCGCCCGCGAGAAGCTCGCCAGCGCGAGCTTCGATTTGGCAAGCGCGAGCGCGCCGACTTCCGGGTCGCTGATGACGTCGCTAACGACGCGGCCGACCAGCGCAGCCTGCTTGGCCTGTTCCTCGCGCACCGCCGCGTGGCGCGCGACCACGTGTCCCATCTCGTGCGCGAGCACCGAGGCAAGTTCGGATTCGTCGTTGGCCAGCGCCACCAGACCGCGCGTGACGTAAAGCTGTCCACTCGGCAAGGCGAAGGCGTTGATCGATTGCGAATTGAGCATGGTGACCTTGTAGTGCAGATCAGGTCGCTCGGACGCGGCCACCAGGCGATCGACGGTCTGCTCGATGAGGGCTTGCAGCTTGGGATCGTTGTAGACACCACCATAAGTGGTGAGGATGCGTTGATGCTCGCGCAACACCGCGGGTGACATGTCGGTGGTTTCGGCGGGCTTGGCCGGGGCCGGTAGTGCCGCTTGCGGCTCGAGGCTGGGCGGTTGGGCCGTGCAGGCGGCCAGCGCCAAAGCGAGCGTCAGGGCCAGCGCCGCGAGGGCGGCGTGCGCCGGACGAAGCCGTTGCGTGCCTATGATCTGCAAATCGGTCACCGCTTCACCCAATTTATTCCTGATCGGTGAGCTCTATCTGTTCCGGGCGCGCCGCCTCGATCCAAGGTCCGCCACGCTCCTCGATCCATCCGCGTACCCGGACGCGCCGCCCGCTGAGCGTCTAGCGCTCAAGTCCAGCCGCCGTGAAGTTACGCGCATTTCGCTTCAGGATCGTAACAGTGAAGTCCCTGCTCCACCGCCGCCCGAAATTCACGTAGATGGTCGCCCCGCTTTCGCGCACCGAAACCACCTTACCCTCGACCAGCGCAAAATGGCCTTGCTCGGCCAGCACATCGGCGGGGTTGTCGGCGTCCAGCAAGTGATAATACGAATTGGCCCAAAGGCCAAGCTTGGCCCGCCGCGCGACCGCCTCCCGGCCCAGGAGTTCCGCTGCGCAGGCGCGATTTCCCACCCTTGCCGCCACCCGCGCCCGCCCGGCCGCGATCAAATCCGCCTGCACCGAGCGGTCGACGCCATCGCGCGTGGTAAATGCATACGCCACGAGGCGGCCGTAACGATCGGCCTTTTGTGGCTCGGCTTGCCGGAGCACGACTTCGCTACCCTGGAGCAGTCCGGCGAGCGCGTCGCGCGTTGCGGCGCCTTGCGGCTCCGCGCCTGCCGAAGACGACAGCGGCGGGACTTCGATAGCGGCAAGACGAACCTCGCGGCCGTCGTCGAGGACAAAGGTGCGGCCGTCGATAACGCGGTTCGATAGGCCGCGGGCGATTGTCTCTCCAATGCAGACAAATGCCGGCTGCTGCGCTTGCTCCGCCGCGGCCGAAAAGCTGGAATTCGCGGCGATAAAGCCGATTCCAAACAGGACAACCGGCACCCCATTCCGCCCGCTCATAAGTTCCAAGCGAAAGGCCGGAATGCGGCGGTACTGCGGCGGCAGGGGATCGTAGGCGCGGAAACGCGGTTCAGCCGGCCTTGCGGTGTTTCGCGGCAGGCCGGCTTGCTTTGCCATGCTCCTGGCGGGCGCTCTTCTTACCCGATATCGGCAGCAGCATTTCCTTCTGGCCTTCGATTTTCTTGCGTCCCTTTTTTCCTGTCGTACGCGGCGCCGGGCCACTGCTCTCGGCCTGTACGGAACGGCGCAATGCGTCCATCAAATTGATGACTTTGCCGGTCGGCCGCTCTTTTGGAATCTCGATCTTCTCGCCCTTGGCCTTCTTCTCGATCAATTCCTTAAGCGCGTGCTCGTAATGGTCTTCGAAGGCCTGCGGCTTGAAATGCCCGCTTTTCGTCTCGACGATGTGGCGGGCCAAATCCATCATGTCCTTGGTGAGCTTGACGTTCGGAATGTCGTCGAAATATTCGGCCGAATCCCGCACCTCATAGGGATAGCGCAGCAGCGTCCCCATCAGCCCCTTGCCGCGCGGCACGAGGGCGATGACGTGCTCGCGGCTGGTCAGCACGACGCGGCCGAGCGCGACCATTTTCATCTGTTCGATGACGTCGCGGATGACGACGAAGGCGTCCTGGCCGACTTTGCCGTCGGGCGCGATATAATAGGGGCGGATGTTGTAGAGCTCGTCGATCTCGTTGCGCGGCACGAATTCGTCAATCTCGATGGTCTTGGTGCTCTCAAGCGCGATCGACTCAAGCTCCTCGTCGCTGACCTCGACGTATTCGCCCTTGGCGACTTCGTAACCCTTGATGATCTGGTCGGACGGCACTTCCTCGCCGGTATCGGAATCAACTTTGCGATAGCGAATGCGATGGCCGGTCTCGCGATTGATCTGATTGAAGCTGACCTTCTCGCGCTCCGAGGTCGCCGGAAAGAGCGCGATCGGGCACGAAACCAGCGAGAGCCGCAAATAGCCTTTCCAATAAGCGCGCGGGGCCACGATCAACTCCTGAAAGCAACGTCGGACAACGAAAGTGGATGATAGCCTGTTCCGCAACATCGGGGCAGGCACAGCAGACCATCCGTTCTCGGTCTGTTCGAGCAGGTGTCTTTAGGGTAAAATAATTGCCTAAAACGATTCGCATCCAGGACCCGAAATGACCGCGTCAAAGGCCAGAGGCAGGCCGAAGCTCAAGACCTTCCACGCCACGGTTCTGGTGACCCGTGCCGAGCAATGGTGGGTCGAGGCCGAAACCGCGGAAGAAGCTCGCGCGCTGCTGGCGGCGGGGGAGGGCCATCATGCGGCGCTTGGCGAGCGTGTCTGTGTCGAGTTGGAAGGCATGCTCGACGATGCTGCTTAGTCCGCGAGCAGGGCGCGGATTGCATCAGGCGGTTTTTTGCTCGCTCAAGCCCAATTCCTTGACCATCGCTTCGCGCATGATGAACTTTTGCACCTTGCCGGTGACGGTCATCGGGAAGGCATCGACGAATTTGATGTAACGCGGAATCTTGTAATGCGCGATCTGGCCCTTGCAGAAATTCTGGATCTCGTCGGCGCTCGCCATGGCGCCGGGCTTGAGCTTGATCCAGGCGCATAACTCTTCGCCGTATTTCGGGTCGGGCACGCCCACCACCTGCACCGTTTCGATCTTGGGGTTACGGAACAGATATTCCTCGACTTCCCGCGGATAGACGTTCTCGCCGCCGCGGATCACCATGTCCTTGATCCGGCCGACGATGTTGCAGTAGCCGTCTTCATCGAGCGTGGCGAGATCGCCGGTATGCATCCAGCCGGCGCAATCGACTGCCTCCGCCGTTCGCTCTTCGTCGCTCCAATAACCGAGCATCACGGAATAGCCGCGCGTGCACAATTCACCGGGCGTTGCCGGCGGCACGATACGGTCCTCGGTGTCGACGATTTTGATTTCCACATGAGGGTGGATGCGGCCGACGGTGCTGACGCGGCGCTCGAGCGGGTCGTCGTGCGAGGTCTGCGTACTGACCGGGCTCGTTTCAGTCATGCCGTAGGCAATGGTGACTTCGCCCATATTCATCTCGGCGATGCAGCGCTTCATCACCTCGACCGGGCAGGGCGAGCCGGCCATGATTCCGGTGCGCAGCGAGGATAGATCGAAGCGCTTGAACTCGGGATGGCCGAGCTCGGCGATGAACATGGTGGGCACGCCATAGAGGGCGGTGCAGCGTTCCGCCTCGACCGTCTCGAGCGTGGCCAGCGGGTCGAAACCCTCCGCGGGATACACCATGGCGGCGCCGTGGGTGACGCAGGCAAGATTGCCGAGCACCATCCCGAAGCAGTGATAAAGCGGAACCGGAATGCAGACGCGGTCGCGATCGGTCAGGCGTTGCGCTTCGCCGATGAAGTAGCCGTTATTGAGGATGTTGTGATGGGTCAGCGTCGCGCCTTTGGGCTCGCCCGTGGTGCCGCTGGTAAACTGGATATTGATCGGATCGTCGAATTGCAGCTGTGACGCTAACTCAGCCAGCCGGGCGCGATGGCGGTCGCCGCCCATGCCGAGCACATCGGCAAAGCGCAAGAAGCCGCGTTTTTCGTCGTTGCCGATGCGGATCATCGTGGTCAACGCCGGTAGCCTTCTGGCCTGCAATTTGCCGGGCGCGGAGCGGTCGATTTCCGGCGCAAGCTCGCGCAGCATGCCGGCATAGTCGCCGGTCTTGAACGAGTCCGCGGTGATCAGTGCCTTGGCACCGACTTTGTTGAGCGCGTAATCGAGCTCTGACAGCCGGTAGGCGGGATTAATATTGACAAGGATCAGCCCGGCTTTGGCAGTGGCGAATTGCGTGATCACCCACTCGGCGTTGTTCGGCGACCAGATGCCGATGCGATCGCCCGGGGAAAGCCCCAGCGCGAGCAGGCCAGCAGCGAAGGAATCGATCCTGGCCTTGAGCTCGCCGTAGGTCCAGCGGATACCTTGCTGGCGCACAATCAGCGCATCGCGGTCGCTCCAGCGTTCCACCGCCTTGTCGAAATGCACGCCGATGGTGTCGCCGATCAACGGCGTGGTCGAACCGCCGTGGACGTAGCTTTGCGTGAGCTTGACCATCGAATTCCTCCCAACCGCAATCCAACTCCGGACGCTTGGTTGTTGATCTTATTTAGCGGTTCTTGTTTAGCGGTTCTTGCGCCCATTCACTAATCTGGGGCCGGTACCACTGAGTGTCACGCGTCCAATTCCGCGTAGGCTTCCGGCAACAGCCGCGCCAGTCGATGGGCCCATTCCTGCTGTCCTTTGTCGTCGGCGATCAGATCCTGGCGGATTTCGATCAACGCGTGCGACAAGTGGCGGTGCTCGCCATGTACGGGAATGGTGTAGTCCGTCTCATCGCTCACGAAATACGGCTGGTTGTCACCGACGTTGAGCCCTTTTTCCTTCTCGAACAGCGTGATGAGGCGGCGGGCGAGGCGCGGGTCGCGATGATAAAGAAGCGCGGCGTGCCAGGCGCGGGCCGCGCCTTTAAACACCGGCGTGAAACTGTGCAGGGCGATCAGCGCCGTCGGGCGGCCCGCTTTGCGCCGTCTTTCAAGCTCGGCTTCGATGCGCGCGTGATACGGCCAAAAGATCGCGCGGGCGCGCATCGCTTTATCGGCGTCGCTCAATGCCACGTTGCCGGGGATCGCCGTGAGCTCACTGATTTCCGGGATCGACGTTGCCGCGCCCGGCGGCCGATTGCAGTCGATGACCAGGCGCGAATAGTTCTGCGTGATCAGCGCGGCGTCGAGGGCGTCGGCCAAGAGCCGTCCAAGACCGGCGATACCGATGTCCCAGGCAATGTGGCGGCGACTGTCCGCTTGCGCAACGCCAAGCCTGCCGAGCGCGCGCGGGATCGTATTGCCGGCATGATCGGCGACGAGCAGGAACGGCGAGGGACCGCCGGCGTTGTAAACGGTGACCGGCGCGGGCTCGTCGGCGGCCAGCAAGCCCTCCGTCGCCTCATTCATCGCCGCTTACGCTCATGAATAATCATGTGAATTTTGTGGCCCGAAGCTGTGACCTGTGAAACCCACGGCCCAAGAACTCATGGCCCAAGAACTCATGGCCCAAGAAATGCATATCGTAGGCACGTCCGATATTGTAATGCGGTTGCGCCGATTCTCAGCCTCGAACACACGATGACACAGAAGTCCGACGCCGTGATCCGAAGAGATTTTTGATGAGAATTCGCGCCGGCTACGAAATCTCCTACCAATGCCCGCAACCGACCCCGATGATCCTGACGCTCAGCGTGCATCCTTCGCGTGCGCCGGATTTGATCACGCCGGATCTGATGCGGCTCGATCCTCCGCTTCCCGCCAACGCCTATCGCGACGGCTTCGGCAATATCTGCCACGTGATCCACGCGCCGCAGGGGCGTATCACCCTGTCGGCGGATTTTTTGATCAACGACAGCGGCACGCCGGACGAGGTGGCTCTGGACGCCGAGCAGCATCCTTTGGAGAAGCTACCGGTTGAGACGCTCGTTTATCTGCTCGGCAGCCGTTATTGCGAAACCGACCGCTTCATCAAGATCGCATGGTCCCGATTCGGCAACGTGCCCAAGGGGTGGAAGCTCGTTCAGGCGATTTGCGATTACGTCCACGACCATATCGA
>Ga0181525_10002497_pt1 | contig 14993 bp, 15 predicted proteins | sample PEATcosm2014_Bin_48_FD_121100 | JGI IMG/M metagenome (GOLD analysis project Ga0181525, IMG submission 121100) | Peatland microbial communities from MTU Mesocosm Facility, Houghton, MI, USA - PEATcosm2014_Bin06_10_metaG | ecosystem: Environmental > Terrestrial > Soil > Wetlands > Peat | place...
AACGCCATTTGACACGGCACCGGACTACACGCCCATCGATGAGCACCATCCGCTGCGCCCCGAGTCCTCCTACGGCCTCTCGAAGGTGCTCGGCGAGGAGATGGCAAGGCAATTCGTTCGCTGGAACTCGATCCCGATCATCGGCTTGCGCTTCTCCAATGTGATGGACCGCGAACGCGGCGACTACGACCCGTTCCCCTCCTACTGGGATGACCCCCAGATCCGCAAGTGGAACCTCTGGAGCTATGTCGACACGAGCCACGCGGCGCAGAGCGTGCGATTGGCGCTCACGGCCGACGTGCAGGGCGCTGACGCGTTCATCATCGCCGCCTCCGACACGGTGATGCGCCGGCCGAGCCGCGAGCTGATGGCCGAGGTCTTCCCCGGCGTCCCGGTCGCCGAAGGGCTCGGCGAGTTCGGCAGCCTGCTCGGGATCGAGAAGGCGCGGCGCGTCCTCGGGTATGCGCCCGAGTTCAGCTGGCGCGAGCTCTTCTAGACCCCAAGGATCAGCTCGAGCATCAGCTGGTCGGCGAGCTCGTGGTGGCGCCCCTCGCGATTGGCGAGCAGCTGCGCGAAGTCCTCCTCGCGAATCGCCCGGAGGGTCTCGGGCGAGAACACAGGCGTCGGCTCCGCGAGCTCGCCGGAGCCGGCGGCGAGGCAGGCGTCGCGGATTGCCGGGTCGGCGTCGAACGCAGCGGCCTTCGCGGCGAGGATCTTGTAGTTGCGGATGCAGCCGCGGGCAAACGCTGCGTAGACGTCGCCATCGTCCTCGCTCCGGTAGGCGCGGGCATCGAAGTGACGCGGCCCGTCGTAGCCCGCGCGCTCGAGCAGTCGCACTGTCAGGAATGCCTCCTTGATGTCCTCCGCGCCGAACCGGAAGTCCTGGTCAAAGCGCGGCCCGTTCTGCGAGTTGAGGTCGATGTGGAACAGCTTTCCGGCCCACAGCGCCTGTCCCACGACGGCCGAGAACGACAGTCCGGCCATCGACTCGTGCGCCATCTCGGGGTTGACACCGACGATCTGCGGATGCTCGAGCGTCTCGATGAAATGCAGCATGTGACCGGTCGTCGGCAGGTAGATGTGACCGCGCGGCTCGTTCGGCTTGGCTTCGAGCGCAATCCGCGTCTGCAGTCCCTGCGAGAGCACGTACTCGCAGAGGAAGTTCACGCCCTCGCGGTAGCGCTCGAGTGCCAAACGGGGATCTCGCGCCGCGCCGGATTCAACGCCCTCGCGCCCGCCCCACAGCACGAAGATCGATGCCCCGAGCTCGGCCCCGATGTCGATCGCAGCGGTCGCCTTGCGCAGCGCGAAGCGCCTGGCCGCGGGATCTGCGGCGGTCAGCGCACCATCGCGAAAGACGGGATGGGTGAAGAGGTTGACGGTCGTCATAGGCACACACAGCCCGGCGTCCTTGACCGCCGCGGCAAAGCGGCTGACGATCCGATCGCGCTCCGCGACGGAGGACCCGAATGGCACCAGATCGTCGTCGTGCAACGACACCCCCCAGGCTCCGACCTCTGCGAGGCGCCCGACGATCTCCGAAGGCTCAATCGGTGGGCGCGTCGGCAGCCCAAACGGATCCTGGCCGCGGTGTCCAACGGTCCATAGACCGAAGCTGAAGCGGTCGCTGGAAGTTGCTGAGAAGGGATCGTCCATCGGGAAAGCGGGATACGGGAATCGAACCCGTCTCTCGAGCTTGGGAAGCTCGCGTTCTACCGATGAACTAATCCCGCCGGATCGCGAGAGATCCTAGCCGTCTAGGCTTGACCGAGTGAACCGCCGGATCGGTCCGATCGTCACCGCGCTGGTAGCTGCGGCGTTGCTGGCGTTACTCGGTTACGGCCTCGCAAAGCAGGGGCCAAGCCGCGCACTCGACGCGGCCGTCGAGGCGGGGCGACAGCCGGCTGCGCCACAGGTCTCACAGGCCCTGCCCGTGCTGGACCGCCTTCGGGCGCAGCGCGCCTCGATCAGTCACTGGCGCGGCGGTGTGATCGTCGTCAATTTCTGGGCCTCCTGGTGCACCACCTGCGATGCCGAGGAGCCGCTGCTCGAGCGCACGCAGCGCGCCCTCCTAGCCGGCCACGAGGGAACCGTTCTCGGCATCACCTACAAGGACGTCAGCAGTTACTCGCTCAGCGCGATCAAGCGCTACGGGCTCTCTTTCCCGAATCTGCGTGACGCTGACGGCTCGTTCGCGGCCGCCTACGGTACGGCGCAACTGCCGGAGACGTTTGTGCTCAACTCGCGCCTGCACGTCGTGGCGATCTCGCGCGGTCCGATCCCGCAGGCTGCCTGGCTGGCCCGCGCGATCAGCGCCGCCGAGGCATGAGACGCGCAGGCGCCCTCGGACTGCTCGCGCTGCTGCTACTGCCGGCCGGCGCGGCAGCTGTCAAGCAGCGCACCTCGATGTCGCTGGTGCTCCCGCAGGTGATGTGCGTTACCTGTCAGATCCCGCTCTCGCAGGCACAATCGCCGCAGGCCGACGACGAGCGCCGCTATATCCGCCAGCTGATCGATCGTGGCGACACGCTCGCGCAGGTCAAGAGCGCGCTCGTCGTGCAGTACGGCAGCGCCGTACTCGCACTGCCGCCGGATCGCGGCTTCGACGTGACTGTCTACTTGGTCCCGGTCGTCGTCGTCGCGGCGCTGGTCGCGCTGCTCGCGCTCCTGCTGACGCGCTGGCGGCGCACGCCGCGTAGCGCTCCGGCTGACGGCGCCGGCGGGAGCAGGCAGCTCAGCTCAGCCGACACAGCGCGACTCGAGGAGGACCTGCGCCGCTACGACTGACGGCGGTGCTCACATCGCCGCGGGCGCGCTCACTCCGAGCAGCCCGAGGGCGATCGCGAGCGTCCGCTGCGCCGCCAACGCAAGCGCGATCCGCAGCGACTCGGTCTCGCGCGGCTCGGCGCCGACGACGTGGCAGTCGCGGTAGAAGGCCGTGAACTCCTGGGCGATCTCGAGCGCGGCCGAAGCGACGCGGTGCGGCGCGCGCCGCTCGCAGGCCTCGGCCAGGTCGTCCGGAAAGGCGAGCAGACGCTTCAGCAACGCGCGCTCCGAGGGATGGAGCGCGGCGACCGGGTGCAGCGACCCGAGCGCCTCGGCGACGCGTCCCTGCTCGAGCCGCGCCAGCATCGAGGCGATCCGGGCGTGCGCGTACTGGACGTAGTAGACAGGGTTGTCACCGCTCTCGCGCCGGGCAAGCTCGGCGTCCAGCTCGACCGTCGTGTCGTGCGAGCGGGCGAGCAGGAAGAAGCGCGCCGCATCGACGCCGACCTGCTCAACGAGCTCGTCGAGCGTGACGTACTCGCCCTCGCGCTTTGACATCGCGATCCGCTCGCCGGCCCCGACGAGGTGGACGAACTGGAAGGTGATCAGCTCGATCGAGTCCGGATCGCCGCCGAGCGCCGCGCAGGCCGCCTTCATCCGCCCTTCGTAGCCGTGGTGGTCGGCACCCCAGACGTAGAGCAGGTGCTCGAAGCCGCGCGAGCGCTTGTCCTCGAGGTAGGCGATGTCAGAGCAGAAGTAGGTCGGCTGACCGTCGGAGCGAACCAGGACGCGGTCCTTGTCGTCGCCGTGCGCGGTCGTCCGAAGCCACAGCGCACCGTCGGTGCTGAAGCTCTCACCGCGGCGGGCAAGCTCGGCCAGGACTGTCTCGACAGCGCCGCTGTCGTGCAGCGAGCGCTCCGAGAACCAGACGTCGAAGTACACGCCAAAGCGCTCGAGCGAGCCCCTGATCTGCTCGAGGCAGGCAGCGAGGGCCTCGCGCGAGAGCTCGTCGATGTCGAGTGTCCGCGCGCGCTCGGGCGCCACCAGCGTCGCGACGTAGTCGCCGTGATAGCCGTCCTCGGGAACCGGCTCGCCCAGTGCAAGCGCCCGCACCGATTCGCCGAGCTTGCGCACCTGGCTGCCGTAGTCGTTGACGTAGAACTCGCGCGTCACGCCGTAGCCGCGAAACCCGAGCAGGCGCGCGAGCGCGTCGCCGTAGACAGCCCCGCGAGCATGCCCGATGTGGACCGGACCGGTCGGGTTCGCCGAGACGAACTCGACGTTCACCGATTCGGCGATCGGCAGTTCCGCAGCGCCGAATCGCTTGCCCGCGGTAAGCACGCCGCCGAGCGCGTCGACGAGCCAGCTGTCGCTGACGAACAGGTTGAGGAAGCCGGGTCCCGCGACCTCGGTCCGGGCGAGCGAGCCGCCAAGCCGCTGCGACAGCGCGCGCCCCAGTCGCTCGGCGACCGCGCGCGGCGGCTCGCCGAGCCGCGGCGCGAGTAACAGAGCAGCGTTCGTCGAGTAGTCACCGAGCTCGGCCCGGCGCGGGCGCTCCAGCTTGACCGCAGACGCCAGCGCCCCGTCGCCGTCGAGCAGCGACGCGGCGGAGTCCCGCACCGCGTCGTGCAGCTGCTCAAGCGGCCCCATGATCCCAGCCTATCTATTGGGCCGTCTGCGAAACGTCGGCCCGCTGGGCGCGGTTCGCCCGGCTTATTGCCGATTCCAGCCCGGCGTTCGAGAGACGGCCGACAAGCTCAGTAGTGGTACGGCTCACCGGCGATGATCTTGTGCGCACGGTAGAGCTGCTCGAGCAGCACGACGCGGGCAAGCTGGTGTGGCAGCGTCGCCGGCCCGAGCGAGAGTCGGTGGTCGGCCCGTTCGAGCTCGAGCCCCTCGGCGCCGCCGATCACGAACGCGAGATCACGCCCCGACGCGCGGCGTTGCTCGATGAAGGCGGCGAAGTCCGCGCTCGCGTAGGCAGCGCCGCCGCTTGCCAACAGCGACACGAACATGCGCTCACCGATGCGCCCAGCAACCTTTTCGTCACTGCGCAGCTCGATCTGTTCGAGCCGCACGTAGCGCCCCAGCAGCCTCGCGTAGTGGGCGACGTCGTCGACGTAGGGCGCGCGCAGGCGCCCGACCGAGATGACGAGTAGCCGCACGCCTTGCGATACTACGGCCGTATGCCCGAGCAGCCAGGCGGCGAGCGCCAGATCAACATCCACCTCTCCCCTGAGGTCATGGCCGGTCACTACGCGAACTTCGCGAACATCAGCCACTCCGACTACGAGTTCACGATCACCTTCGCACGCGTCGACCACGAGGTCGAGACCGGCGAGATCCCCGGCGTCGTCGTGTCGCGGATCAACCTCTCGCCGCGCTTCGCGCGTGAGCTGATCACCGCCTTGGAGGACAACTACTCGCGCTGGACGGCGCGCGAGGGGATCAAGAACCTGCCCGAGTTCACGGGCGAGGCGGGGAACGGCGAGGACTAGCCCCGCCGGCGGCCTTGAAGGCCGCTGCGGCACCGATCCGCTCGAGCGCCGGCGGGTGGGTCGCGAGCAGCAGCGAGTACCACCGAGGCGGCTGCGGATCGGCGAGGTTGGAGCGCGTGACCTGCTGCTCGAAGCCGATGAAGGTGTCCGGGTCGCGCGTCAGCTCGAGCGCGAACACGTCGGCTCGACGTTCGGTCGCCCGCGAGAGCTGGCGCGCGAGCGGCCCCGTCAACAGGGCGGTGACCGCTCCGGACAGCGCCAGCGCCGGCAGCGTCGCGTCGGCTTGAGAAGCGTCGCTAGTCGGGAACGGGGCGAGTCGCGCGACGGCGCGAACCATCGCGGGCGATACGAGTCCGCTGAACAGCAGGCCACGCATCACGTCGCGGTGGCGAACATGCGCCAGCTCATGCGCGACGACGAGCCTCGTCTCAGGCGCGCTGAGCTTCTCGAGCAGCGTGTCGAACAGGACAATCCGCCGCGTCGCACCGATGCCGGCGACATAGGCGTTGACAGCCTCGGAGCGCCGACTCGCATCGACGCTGTAGACCTCTCCCAGGTTCACGCCGGCGCGATCGGCAAGCTCGAAGATCGAGCTGCGCAGCTCGCCATCGGGTAGTGGATCGAAGTTGTTGAAGATCGGATCGAGCAGCACCGGGCCCGCGAACGACGCGATCGCGGCGAGCGCCAGCCCGCCGGCCGCAGCGCCCTGCCACCAGCGCTCTCCCTGACGATCGATCAGACACCAGACCGCGGCGGCGGCGCCACCGGCAAACGTGGCATTGAGCACGCCGGCACGCACGAGGTCCCAGCCCCAGTCGCGCCAGGATTGCGTCGCCAACCCGACGTTAAGCGCCCGCTTGCGGGCGAGCGCCCCGAGCGGAAGCCCAACCCCCGCGAGCGTCAGCGACAACGCAGCGCCGTCGCGCGCTGCGCGCGCAACGCCGAGCGCGCGCAGTGGGACGCGAGCCTGGCGCGCCAGGGCGGCGAGCGTAACGAGAGCGAGAGCGCTCTGCGCCGCGCCGATCGCGCGCTGCGGGCGCTCGTAGCCGCGCGCGCGCTCGACCTCCTCATCGCTGAAATAGGCATCGAGTGCCACGGCGGCCGGTGTGATCGATTCCCCTCGCGGTCGTAGCAGCAGGTATGAGATCTCTGCCGCGCCGGCGCTCAAGGCGAGCGCGCACGGCCAGCTGCGCTGTCGGCGTCGCTCCACGCGAATTCAGAATAGTCGAGCACCATCGGCGGCCGGCCGAACGCGGGTCTGACGCCGTGCAACCGGCCGGACTGCAAGACTGGGGGCCTCTGCAACACCGCCCCGGCGCGGTCTTGCATCCTCGATGAGGGTCGCAATCATCTCTGACATTCACGCAAACCGGCACGCGTTCGAGGCAGTGCTGACAGACATCGCCGAGCACTCGGTCGAGGAGATCTGGTGCCTGGGCGACGTCGTCGGCTACGGCGCCGAGCCCGACGCCTGCGTCGAGCTCGCGCGTGAGCGCACCGCACTGTGCCTCGCCGGAAACCATGATCTCGCGGTCACGGGAGAAGTGGCGATCGAGGACTTCTCGCGCGCGGCAACCGAAGCGGTCGCCTGGACACGCGACACGATCAAGCCGGCGAACCTCGACTTCCTCGCCGGTCTCGCGCCTTCCGGCGCACGCCAGGACACCGGCGTGTACCACGCAAGCCCGCGCGAGCCCGTTTGGGAGTACGTGCTGTCGGCACTGCTCGCCGACCTCTGCCTCGACGCGCAAGAGCACCGCATCTGTCTTGTCGGCCACTCGCACGTCGCATTGTCGTTTGAGCGCGCCGCCGGCGCCGCGACTGTCGGGGAGCTGCGCCCGGCGGCGAGCGAAGTGGACCTTGCAGACAGCGAGTGGCTGCTGAACCCCGGCAGCGTGGGCCAGCCGCGCGACGGTGATCCACGCGCCGCCTGGATGCTGCTCGACCTCGACGCGCAGTCCGCCCACTTCAACCGCTGTGAGTACGACGTCGCAGGCGCCGCAGCCGCGATCCTCGCCGCCGACCTGCCGGCCTCGCTGGCCGAGCGCCTGGAGTTCGGCCAGTGACGCGCCGTCCGCCTCTCCTGATCGCCGCCACGCTGGCGAGCGCGGTCGCGCTCGCCGCTTGCGGCGGCAGCTCCTCGGGGCTGATTCCGACGACCGACGCACACACGCTCAGCACCGACCTCACCGTGCTCTCGAGCGGGCTCGGCGCTCACAACTGCTCCGAAGTCAGCTCCGCCCTCAGCGCCGTCAACATAGACATCTTCAACCTGCCCTCGAGCGTCGACACCAAGCTGCGCAACAACCTCGTCAAGGGCTACGAGAATCTCGACAACCACGCCCGAACGCAGTGCCAGCCAAAGGTAACCCGGCCACATCACCCGCCGACGCACGCGACAGGTCCGACCGGCACGACACACGCGACCGGCCCGACCGAAACGACGACCGGCCCGACCGGGCCGACCGAGACCACGGGTCTGACAGGCCCGACGAGCAGCACGGGTGGCACGACCGGCTCCTCGGGCACCGTCGGATCGGGTGGCGGCGTCCAGGCACCCGGCAGCACCGGCGCGACCGGCGACACTAGCGGCGGAACGGCGGGCGCCGGCTTATGAGCACGCTGATCGCGGAGCGCTATCGGCTCGAGAGCCGACTCGGCTCGGGTGGCATGTCGACCGTCCACCTCGCCTTCGACGAGCGCCTCGAGCGTCTCGTCGCGGTGAAGCTGCTCGCAGAGCACCTCGCCGACGACCCGGCGTTCGTGTCGCGCTTCCAGCGCGAAGCGCTCGCGGCGGCGCGCCTGATCCACGAGAACATCGTGCAGGTCTTCGATTCGGGTCTCGACCAGAACACCGACCAGCACTTCATCGTCATGGAGTACATCGAGGGCCAGTCATGCGCGGAGATCCTTCGTGCGCGTGGCTGGCTGCCGGTCGAGGAGGCACTGCCGATCATCGTCGCCTGCTGCGCGGGACTCGACTACGCCCACCGCAAGGGCGTCGTCCATCGCGACGTCAAGCCGGGCAACATCCTCCACGCCAACGATCACCGCGTCAAGCTCGCCGACTTCGGCATTGCCAAGGCAACCGAGCAGTCGAGCATCACGCAGGCCGGCTCGGTCCTCGGCACCGCCGCCTACCTCGCCCCGGAGCAGGGTCGCGGCGAGGAGGCGGGTCCGCAGGCCGACATCTACGCGCTCGGCGTCGTCACCTATCAGCTGCTGTCGGGGCGCTTGCCGTTCGAGGGCAAGTCGTTGACCGAGCTGGCGCTCAAGCAGCAAAGCGAGCGCCCAGTACCGCTCGACCGCGTCGTCGGCGGCATCAAGCCCGAGCTCGCCCTCGCGGTCGACGTCGCGCTGCGCCTCGATCCGACCTTGCGCTACCCGACCGCCGTCGACATGGGCCGCGCGCTGGAGGACGGCGCGCGCGGCGTGCGCCCCGGCTCGGGCGCGGCGATCGTTCCCCCGCTGCCCGGCGAGCTTCGCGACGAGACTGAGGCAACTGTCATCTCGAGCCGCGGCCGTGACGTGACAGCCGTCGCGGGACCGGACGCGACCCGCGTCTCCGGGGCGGTGCGCGCGCGCGAGCCGCGCCAAGGTCCGCCGCGCGATGCCGAAAGCCGCCTGCCGGCACGAGCGCCACAGGGCCGCCGCCCGCCGATCCCGCCCGACCGCACCCACGACAACCGCCGTCTCGTCGTGCTCGTGGCGGGCATCGCGGTGGTGGTCATCGCCGCCGCGGTGATCATCCTCTCGCTCGGCGGGGGCTCGAGCAACGCGCCGACGCTGCAGCCGAGCTTCTCGTCCAACGCCTTGCAGGCGACTCAGCAGATGCAGACCGTCGTCAGCGATAACCAGCAGTAGTGCTGCCCTGAAGCGCGCCTGGCGCGGCGCCCGCGCGGAGTGCCGTCGCAACCGCGCCGAGGCAGCCGCGCCCGATCGCCTCGCGCAGATCGGTCATCAGCCGCGCCACGAAGGTCAGGTTGTGGAGCGTCAGCAGTCGCGCACCGGTCAGCTCGCCGCCGCGCGCAAGGTAATGAAGGTAGGCGCGTGACAGCCTCCCGGCGCAGGCCGGGCAGGGACAGCCTTCGACCAGCGGCTCGCGACTTTGGCGCCAGCGCGGGCGGTCGAGCTCGAGTCGCCAGCGGTTCTCGGGCTCCGGTACGAGCGCCACGCCGTGGCGCCCCAGGCGCGTTGGCATCGCGCAGTCGAAGCTGTCGATGCCGAGCTCGACGCCGCGGATCAGATCATCGATGTCGCCGATCCCCAGTAGGTGTCGCGGCCGTTCGGGGGCGCCGGCCTCGAGCGCGCGCGTGCACCACGCAACGACCTCGTACATCTGGTCCTTCTCGCGACCAAGCGATCCGCCGATCGCGATCCCCTCCGAGCTGCTCGCGACGACCGCGCTGATCGACTCGGCCCGCAGATCCTCGTAGACACCGCCCTGCACGATCCCGTAGAACAGCGATCCGTCGCCGGCCGCATGCTCTGCGCGCCAGGCGATGCAGCGATCGAGCCAACGGTGCGTGCGCTCGGTCGAGCGCGCCGTGTAGTCGCGCTCGACGTTGTACGGAGTGCACTCGTCGAAGGCGAGCACGATGTCCGAGCCGAGCTGGTGCTGGACGTCCATCGAGGTCTCGGGCGCAATGAAGCGCTCCGACCCGTCGATGTAGGAGCGAAAGCGCACGCCCGCCTCGTCGATCGCGAGGATCGCTCCATCGCGCGCGCCGCCGCGCCTTCCCTTGATCTCATCGGCAACCGTCCCGTGGCCCATCGAGAAGACCTGAAATCCGCCCGAGTCGGTGATGATCGGACGCTCCCAACCCATGAAGCGGTGTAGCCCGCCGAGCTCTGCAATCAGCTCAGCTCCCGGCCGCAGGAACAGGTGGAAGGTGTTGCCGAGCACGATGTCGTAGCCGAGCTCCGCAACCTCCTTCGGGCCGAGTCCGCGGACGCTCGCAGTGCTCGCCAGCGGCACGAATGCTGGCGTGCGGACCTCGCCGTGCGCAGTTGCCAGGACCCCGCTGCGCGCCGCCGACCCCGGATCGCGCGCGTTGATGGAGAATGCGCTCACCGCGGGATCGTAAGCGCGGCGTACTCCGATGATCCTCGCGAGCTTCCTCAGCGTCACGCAGAACCTCGGCTATCCGGTGCTCGCCGCGGTCGTCGCAGCGGAGGCGCTCGGGGTGCCGCTACCCGGTGAGACAGCGGTGATCTTCGCGGGTCTCGCGGCGAGCGAGCATCGCCTCAATATCGTCCTCGTGATCGTCATCGCTTCGGCGGCGGCGATCGTCGGCGACAATATCGGCTTCCAGATCGGCCGCCGCGGCGGCCGCGCGGTGCTCGAGCGCCCGGGCCGCTTCTACGAGGAGCGCCAGCGCGTGATTGCGATCGGTGACCCGTTCTTCGAGCGCCACGGCCCGAAGGCTGTGTTCCTCGGCCGCTGGATCGCCGGACTGCGCATCTGGGCCTCGTGGCTCGCCGGCGCCAGTGCGATGAGCTGGCGCTCGTTCCTGGTCTGGAACGCGCTCGGGGGCATCGGCTGGGCGACTAGCGTCTCACTCGCCGCCTTCTACGGCGGCAAGGGTGTCGAGCATGTCCTCAGCACGATCGGCCTCTACGGGCTGATCATCGCCGGCGTGCTGATCGTCGTCGGCATCGCTGTCCTCGTCTTGCACCGCCGCCGCCGGCGCGCGCGCCGCGCCGGCGAGTAGCGATCAATTCGCCAGCGCGGGCGCCGCGACCGGCTTCGCGACGGGCTCGCCGCTGCGAATCTTGCCGGAGAACAGCACTGCCGCAGCCAACGCGCCGACCAGGAAGATGCCCGCCGCGAAGCCGAATGCCGTCGTGTAACCATGCACGGTGGCCTGGGCGAGGAGCGCCGAGGTGCGGTGCTGGCCGCCGATGTAGCTCGTGACCGCGCTTGCCGCGAGCGTCGAGAGCAGCGCAACACCGATGGAGCCACCGACCTGCTGGGAGGCGTTGAGCGTCGCCGAGGCTACACCGGCATCGGCTGCCTCCACCCCATAGGTCGCATTGCCGATCGCCGTCGAGAAGACGAGGCCCATCCCGACACCCATGATCAGCAGCGCCGGCAGAATCGCCGCAACGTAGTTCGAGTGGACGCCGACGCGTGTCAGCAGCGTCATCCCTGCTGCGCCGAGTAGCATGCCCCCGGCGGCAAGCCAGCGCGGACCCATGCGGCCCTGGAGCTTGGTCAGACCGACTACGGCGGTGACCATGATCACCGCAGTCAGCGGCATGAAGGCGAGGCCTGTCTTGATCGGCGAATAGCCGAGGCTCCGCTGCAGGTAGTAGGTGAGGAACAGGAACACCGCGAACATCGCGCTCGTCGTGAGCCCGATCGAGATGAAGGAAGCCGCACGATTGCGGTTGAGGAAGACGCGGGGCGGTAGCAGCGGATGCTTGGCGCGGAACTGGATCACGGCGAATGCGACTAGCAACACCACGGCGATTACCAGCGAGGCGATCGTCAGCTGGTTTGTCCAGCTTGTCGTCTGGGCGCGACTGAAGCCGTAGACGAGGGCGAACAGGCCGCCCGACACCGCGAGCGTGCCGGGTATGTCGAGCTTCGGCCTGACGGCGGGCCGCGAGTTCGTGAGCAGGATCAGGGCGCCGATCACGGCGCCGGTGGCGAAGATCAGGTTCACGTACATGCAGAAGCGCCAGTTGAGGGTCTGGGTCAGGACGCCGCCGAGCAGCAGGCCGACGGAGGCGCCGCTCGCGGCGACGGCGCTGAAGATGCCGAAGGCCTTTGCGCGCTCCTTGCCGTCGGTGAAGGTGACCGTCAAGAGCGACAGCGCCGCCGGCGCGAGCAGGGCGCCGAACGCGCCCTGGAAGGTGCGCGCGATGACGAGCATGCCAAAGGACTGAGCGGAGCCGGCGACGGCGGACGCCAGCGAGAATCCGACGAGGCCGGCGATGAAGGTCCATTTGCGCCCAAACATGTCGCTGATTCGGCCGCCGAGCAGCAGCAGGCTGCCGAACGCAAGGGCATACGCCGTCACGATCCATTGGCGGTTGTCGCTCGAGAAGTGGAGCGCCTGCTGCGCCGAGGGCAGCGCGATGTTGACGACGGTGGCGTCGAGGACGACCATCAGCTGGGCCGTCCCGAGGATCGCGAGGATCGCCCAGCGGCGGGCGTGATGGGGGTCGGTGTCAGCCATTTGCATTCCTTACCGGGACGTAAGTGGACTACTGCTATCCAAGTGGATAGACAGTATCGGTTTCCCGCGAAGCGTAGCACAGAAGCGGATAGATCTCGTCCGTTTTGGTAGAATGTTGTAGTGCAGGTTGTTGATCGCCCCCTCCGCAAAGACGCCGAGCGCAACCGCGAGCGGATCCTCCAAGCCGCGCGGGAGCTGTTCGCGCAACGCGGGCTCGGCGTGACGCTGAATGACGTCGCCCACCACGCGGGGGTCGGCGTCGGCACCGTGTACCGCCGCTTCCCCGAACGGGCGGCGCTGCTCGAGGCGCTGTTCGACCAACAGATCGACAGGGTTGCGTCGATCGCCGAAGGCGCAGTCGCCGACGCCGATCCGTGGCGCGGTCTCGCCGGCTTCCTCGAGCAGGCGGCCGAGCTCCAGGCGGCCGACCGCGGCTTCTGGCAGCTGATGCTCGGCGCGCCCGAGGCGCCGGAGCGGGTGCGCCGGATGCGTGAGCGGATGATCCCGCTCGCGACGGAGATGATGCAGCGCGCGCACGCCTCGGGTCAGCTGCGTGAAGGCATCGCGCCCGCGGATATCCCGATGATCCAGCTGATGCTCGGAACCGTCATCGATTCAGCGCGTGGCGTCGAGCCCGAGCTGTGGCGGCGCTACCTCGCGATCCTTCTGGAGGGACTGCGCGCCGAGCCGGATCCGCACCAGGCGCTGCCGGTTCCACCGCTGGCGACCGACAAACTGCCCGACGTCATGGCTTCGTGGCAGCCCCCGCGCCGCTGAGCGCCAGCAGCTAGTCCGCGGCGCCGAGGCGCTGCCACAAGACGCTCATCGCCTCGAGCTCCGCGGGGCTGAAGCAGCCGACGAAGTGTCGCCGAATCCCGTCGAGGTGCGTGACGCGAGCTGCGCGAAACGCATCCAGACCCTCAGGCGTGATCACGGCAAACGCCCCTCGCGCGTCGTGCTCGCAGCTGCCGCGCGCGACAAGCCCGTCGCGCTCGAGCCGGTCGACCATCCGCGTCAAGCCGCTACGGCTGAGCAGGACCGACTCGGCGAGCTCGCACATCCGCATCCGCCCGCCGTCGGATTGCGCGAGCCGCGCCAGCACCTCATACGAGGTCAGCGCGATGCCGTGTGTCTGCTCGAGCTCACCGTCAAGCGCCCTGACGAGCGCGGCGTGGGCGCGCAGAAGTCCCCGCCAGGCAGTCGACTCCGTCGCCGTCAGCTGCTGCTGCTCCGGCTCAAGCGCGGTACTCATGGCCGAACGGTACCAGCGGAGCCGCGCACCTAGCCGCGCACGGCGTTGAAGTCAAAGCCGCCCGCAGCCGAGACGCGCTACTGCACGAGCGAGCGCCCCGTCATCGCGTCCGGCTGTTCGATCCCGAGCAGCGACAGGGCGGTCGGCGCAACGTCAGCGAGGATTCCTTCGGGCGCGAGCGCGAGCGCAGCGCAGGTGACGATCAGCGGCACGGGGTTGAGCGAGTGGGCTGTCTGCGGCGAGCCGTCCGCTGTCAGCATCTCCTCGGCGTTGCCGTGGTCGGCGGTCACGATGCAGGCGCCCCCGCTCCCGTGGACCGCGCTCACGACTCTGCCGAGGCACTCGTCGGCAGTCTCGACGGCACGACGCGCGGCATCGATCACGCCCGTGTGGCCGACCATGTCGGGGTTCGCGAAATTGATGATCGCGAATCGTGGTCGCTGCTCCGCCCACGCTTCGACAAAGGCCCCCGCGGCGGCCCGCGCGCTCATCTCGGGCTTCAGGTCATAGGTTGGCACGTCGCGCGGGGACGCAACCAGCTCGCGCCGCTCGCCGCTCAGCGGAGCCTCCTCGCCACCATTGAAGAAGTACGTCACGTGCGGGTACTTCTCGGTCTCGGCGACATGCAGCTGCGGCGCGCCGGTCGCGGCGATCACCGCGCCGATCGTGATCTCGGGTCGCTCGGGCGTGAACGCGACGGGGTAGGGCCAGCCCTCCTCGTACTCCGTCAGCGTCGCGAGCGCGCGGACCGGCTCACCTCCGCCGCGGTCGATCTCGGCGAACGCGGGGTCGGCGAGCGCTTGGACGATCTCGCGCATCCGATCCGGACGGAAGTTGAAGCAGAAGACGCGGTCGTCGGGGCCGATCGTCACCGCGTCGCCAACGACCGTGGGCTCGATGAACTCGTCGGTCTCGGCGCGCGCGTAGGCAGCTTGCACAGCCTCGACAGCGCTTTTGGCGCCGTGCTCGGCCCGACCATGGACAAGCAGGTCGTAGGCCTTCTGCACGCGGTCCCAGCGCCTGTCGCGATCCATCGCGAAGTAGCGCCCGATGACCGACGCAACACGGACGCCGGTTCGCCGCTCGAGCTCGCCGAGCGTCTCCAGCCCGTCATGTGGTCCGGTGTCGCGCCCATCGGTGAAGGCGTGGACGATCACCTCGGCCTCGCCGAGCTGCTTCGCGAGGTCGATCAGCGCCACCAGCTGCTCGAGCGAGGAATGGACGCCGCCACGCGACGCGAGGCCGATCAGGTGGACGCGACCGGGCGCGCCGAGCGCCGCGCGCAGCACG
>Ga0181525_10002498_pt1 | contig 14990 bp, 14 predicted proteins | sample PEATcosm2014_Bin_48_FD_121100 | JGI IMG/M metagenome (GOLD analysis project Ga0181525, IMG submission 121100) | Peatland microbial communities from MTU Mesocosm Facility, Houghton, MI, USA - PEATcosm2014_Bin06_10_metaG | ecosystem: Environmental > Terrestrial > Soil > Wetlands > Peat | place...
AAAAACGCTGATAGAATCGAGCTTTATCGCGCAAGTAAGATCGCGACCGAAGGAGGAGTCTGGCAAAATCGTGGGACCGCCGGTCCGGCCGCTGAAAATCATGTTGAGCCAAAAAACGTTGATATTTCAAGGCCGAGGTCACCAAGATCTCTACTACTTTAGTAAAAGTAGTTACGAGGATTCCCCTCTAATGCATCAGAGATTCCCTGCTATTGAGTCAGAGTTTCGCTGCTATGTCGAATTCGTTCCCTGTTAATTTTCTGCAGGGAACGATGCTAGTAACCCTCGTGGAACCTGCATTAGATACTGATCCCCGTCGAAGCCCTCGGCCTGTATCGCCGAACTTCCCTGTATTTTTCCTTGTTGGCAGGGATTTTAGCCGATGGTCGCACATAGTCCGACATGAGACCTTTGCCTGATCGTGCCGGCTTATTCCGTGCGCGCGAAACTACTCCGCTGCGTCTGCCGTTTTTTCATCCGCCGATCCCTCGACGATGCGGCAGAGATCGCTCATGATGCGGTTTAATTCGAAATCCTTCGGCGTATAGACCGCGGCGACACCGTCTTTCTTCAGCGCGCTTTCGTCTTCCGGCGGGATGATGCCGCCGACCACGACCGGCACGTCGAGACCCGCCGCCTTCATGCGCGCCACCACGTCGCGCACCAGCGGCAGATGCGAGCCGGACAGGATCGAGAGGCCGACGACATGCACGTCGCCCTTGGCGGCGGCCTCGACGATGGCCTCCGGCGTCAGGCGGATGCCTTCATAGACGACATCCATGCCGGCATCGCGTGCCCGCACCGCGATCTGCTCGGCGCCGTTGGAATGGCCGTCGAGACCGGGCTTGCCGACCAGAAACTTCATGCGCCGCCCGAGCTTGCGCGAAACCCGATCGACCTCGGCGCGGATATCGTCAAGCCCCGTCGTGTCATTGCGCGCGGCGCGGCCGACGCCGGTCGGCGCGCGATATTCGCCGAACGCCCCGCGCAGCGCAAAACCCCATTCGCCGGTGGTGACGCCGGCTTTGGCGCAGGCAATCGATGGCGGCATGATGTTTTGGCCGTCGCGCGCCGCGGCCCGCAAATCGGCAAGCGCCGCCGCGACGGCCTTGGCGTCGCGCGCCTCGCGCCATGCGTTCAAGCGCGCAATCTGTCCGGCTTCGACTTCGGGCGCCACGGTCAGGATGGAGTTCTCGCCGGTGGTGAGCGGCGAGGGCTCGGTCTCGACAAACCGATTGACGCCGATGACGGCCCGTTCGTTGTTTTCGATGGCCTCGAGCCGCAGCGTGTTGCTCTCGACCAACTGGCCTTTCATGTAGCCCATCTCGACCGCGGCGATGGCGCCGCCCAGCCGCTCGATGTGATCGAGCTCTTCGAGCGCGCCGCGCTTGAGCTCGGCGACTTTTTTCGCAATCACCGTCGAGCCTTCGAAGATATCGCCGTAGTCGAGCAGATCGGTCTCGTAGGCCAAAATCTGCTGCATGCGGATCGACCATTGCTGGTCCCACGACCGCGGCAAGCCGAGTGCCTCGTTCCAAGCCGGAAGCTGCACGGCGCGCGCGCGCGCCTTTTTCGACAGCGTCACCGCCAGCGTCGAAAGCAGAATGCGATAGACGTTGTTTTCCGGCTGCTGTTCGGTGAGGCCGAGCGAGTTGACCTGCACGCCATAGCGGAAGCGCCGCTGCTTGGCGTCGGTCACGCCATAACGCTCGCTGGTGATCCTGTCCCACAATTCGCCGAACGCGCGCATCTTGCACATTTCGGCGATAAAGCGCGTCGAGGCGTTGACGAAAAACGAGATGCGCCCGACCACCTCGCCGAAATCGTTGACGCCGCCGGCCGCCTTCACCATGTCGAGCACCGCCACCGCGGTCGCCAAGGCGAAGGCGAGTTCCTGCTCCGGCGTCGCGCCTGCTTCCTGCAGATGGTAGGAGCAGACGTTCATCGGATTCCATTTCGGCATTTCGCGGGTGGTGAACAGGATGGTGTCCTTGATCAGCCGCATCGACGGCGCCGGCGGGAAGACGTAGGTGCCGCGGGAGAGATATTCTTTGATGATGTCGTTTTGGGTCGTGCCCTGCAGCTTTTCGCGCGGCACGCCTTCTTCGTCGGCGATGGCGATGTAGAGCGCGAGCAGCCAGGCGGCGGTCGCATTGATGGTCATCGAGGTGTTCATCGCGTCGAGCGGGATGCCCTCGAACAGCATGCGCATGTCGCCGATATGCGAGATCGGCACGCCGACCTTGCCGACCTCGCCTTTGGCGAGCGGGTGATCGCTGTCGTAGCCGGTCTGGGTCGGCAGATCGAAAGCGACCGAAAGTCCGGTCTGCCCCTTGCTCAGATTTTTGCGATAGAGTTCGTTCGACGCCTTGGCGGTTGAATGCCCGGCATAGGTGCGGAAAATCCAAGGTTTATCGCGCAATGGCTTGTCGCGGCGCGGCTGGTCGCCCATCGGTGTTCCACGATCACTAATGGGGTTAGTTTGAGCCGCTTTTTGTTGCAATGCAATAAGCGCGTTGCGCGACCAGAGCCAAAACCAGCGCCACGGCGGCCAAACCGGTTTGGGTGTCGGCGTAGGGAAAGATCAGAATCAGCGCGCCGGCGGCAAGCAGTCCGGCGCATTCGCTGGCGAGAATGCCGCGTTCGAGCATATAGCGGATGAGAAAGGCGGTGGCGACGGCGAGCACGGTCAGATCGTACATATAGAGATAAGGCGTCGCCAGCAGCGTGCCGCAAGCGAGCGCGGCGGCTTTGAGGTCGTAGGGCAAGCGGCTTCGCCACAGCCAGGTCACGCTCGCCGCCACGATGAGGCCGCCGATGGTCTGGACGATCCAGGCGAATTGTTCGCTGCCGCCGTGCGCGCGCACCAAGCCGAACAGGCTTTGCAGCCGGCCCCAGTCGGCTTGGCCCTCGCCGAACACGATGCGGCTGGTGACCGGCATCCAATGCACAAAAGCCTGCCAGCTGGCGCTGCCGAAGGCGAACCATGACAGCGCCGCAACGCCGAGCGCCACGACGGCGGCGACGGCCATCGTCAACCAGCGCCGATCCGCGATCAACACCAGCGGGAACAGCAAGCCGAATTGCGGTTTGTAGGTGAGAAGCCCGAGACAAACGCCGGCGAGCGCCGGCCGCCGCTGCAAAAGTCCAAGCGTGCCGCCGATCAGGGCCGCTGTCAGAAATCCGTTTTGCCCCGCGGTGACGTTCCACAGCGCGGCGGGAAATCCGAGCGCGACAAATATACCGGTGCGTCCCAAAATGCTCCGCATTGCCGCGAGGTAAGCGGCGAGCGTTGCCAGCAAGGCGACAAGGGCCGCGCCGAGATAGGGTAGCGCCGCCAGCGCCGCCGCGACGAACAGAAAAGTCGGCGGGTAGGGCCACGGGTAATAGCCGTCAAAATCGTGGCCGATGGCGCGGACTTCCGCCGCCTTTTGCGTGGAAAAGTCGTACGCCGCGGCCGGCTCGCCGCCGCGCGCGAGGCGGCCCGCCGCGACGACATTAACGAAGTCGTTGGCGATCGGCCGGCCCTGCCGGTCGACCAGAAAATCGCCCTGCAGAGCGGCGGCGCCGAGGAACACCAGATAGCCGAGCGCGAGCGAAAGACCGATCACCCGGATCGTTCGCGCCGCGGAAAATGCCGGAACGGCAATCGGGGAACTCGGTGCGGCGGCGTCCATGAATGCGCGGTGGTGTGAAGCGGTCGCTCCTTCCTTAAACGCGCATTCCTTTCCGCCCCCTTAGCGTTTGATCAGCCTTAGAATGATCAGCAAAATCACCGCGCCGATAAAGGCATTGATGATCGCGCCGACGAGCCCGCCGCCGATGACGATGCCGATCTGCGGCAACAGCCAGCCGGCGATAACGGCGCCGATAATGCCGACCACGATGTCGCCGATCAGCCCGAATCCGCCGCCCTTGACGACCATGCCGGCGAGCCAGCCGGCGATCGCGCCGACGATCAGCCAAATAACAATACTTTGCGCTGCCATGATTTCCCCCCTGTTTCTGTTTCTCGACAAGGGCTAACCCCCTGAGCGCGTATTGGAGCGCCTCGAATAGATTAAGGATGTTTGGCGGCCCTGTCAGCACCTCACGGCGGCTCAGCCGCGCGGTTTTGCACTTAAGTAATTATTGCGCCGCAACATAAGGTGCGGCACACTGCGGCCCACCGTGCGACCCTCCCGTCGCGCATAGCGGTGTAGTCCGGAGTTCACCATGGCCGTCGCGCAAAAGAAACCGTCAGCCGCGCCGCTCAAGGATCTCTATGAGATCGGCGAGGTCCCGCCGCTCGGCCATGTGCCGGCTAACATGCATGCCTGGGCGATCCGCCGCGAACGCCACGGGCCGCCGGAAACCGCGATGCAGCTGGAAGTGGTTCCGACCTGGCCGATCGACGCCGACGAGGTGCTGGTTTACGTCATGGCCGGCGGCGTCAATTACAACGGCGTCTGGGCCGGCCTCGGCCTGCCGATTTCGCCGTTCGACGTGCACAAATTTCCGTTCCACGTCGCCGGCTCCGATGCCTCCGGCATTGTCTGGGCGGTCGGCTCCAAGGTCAGGCGCTGGGCGGTCGGCGACGAAGTGATCATTCACTGCAATCAGGACGACGGCGACGACGAAGAGTGCAATGGCGGCGATCCGCTGTTGTCGCCGTCGCAGCGCATCTGGGGCTACGAGACGCCGGACGGCTCCTTCGCGCAATTCTGCCGCGTGCAGTCGCGCCAGCTGATGCGCAAGCCGCCGCATCTGTCGTGGGAAGAATCGGCCTGTTACACGCTGACGCTGGCGACCGCCTATCGCATGCTGTTCGGCCACGCGCCGCACATTCTCAAGCCCGGCGACAATGTTCTGGTCTGGGGCGCTTCCGGCGGCCTTGGCGTGTTCGGCGTGCAACTGGTTGCCGCTTCCGGCGCCAACGCCATCGGCATCGTGTCCGACCCGTCGAAATCCGAATACGTGTTCAATCTCGGCGCCAAGGGCGTCATCAACCGCAGTGAATTCAAGTGCTGGGGCCAGATGCCCAAGGTCGGCACTCCGGAATACGACGTTTGGGTGAAAGAGGCGCGGCGCTTCGGCAAGGCGATCTGGGACATCACCGGCAAACACGACGTCGATATCGTGTTCGAGCATCCCGGCGAGGCGACGTTCCCGGTGTCCTGCCTGGTGGTCAAGCGCGGCGGCATGGTGGTGTTTTGCGCCGGCACCTCGGGCTTTACCATCACCTTCGATGCGCGCTACGTCTGGATGCGCCAGAAGCGCATTCAAGGCTCGCATTTCGCGCATTTGAAGCAGGCCAGCGCCGCCAATCAGTTCGTCATCGACCGCCGCATCGATCCCTGCATGAGCGACGTCTTCCCATGGGAAAAGATCCCCCATGCCCACGAACTGATGCGCATGAACCGCCACAAGCCCGGCAATATGGCGGTGCTGGTCAACTCGCCGCGGCCGGGCTTGCGGAATTTCGAGGACGTGCTGGAAGCGGTGTCGTTGCCGGAGTTGAACCGGGAATCCGCGCGGGGCTGAGTAAGATCAGACGTCCACGCGGGGCGGCGTCCGACCTTCGCTAGCGTGGGTGAGAGCGTCGCTGCGGCTTTGGGACCGGGGACGCAGGCTCGGCGGCCAAGTCGGGATTTTTATCGCAAAATCCGTGGTAGTCGACCGTCTCCTCGCATTGTTGCAGCGTCATGTAATAGCAGTGCAAGCTCTCGCCGACGCTACACCAGGGATAGGGCGGTGTCTGCGCGGCTGACGGCACCGACTGTCCCATCGACAGCGCGGCGGCGAAAATTCCGAAGGTCAGATATGTCAGCCGCTTGAAGTATCTTGTCGGCATGTTTGCCTCGTTGGCGGCCGTTGAAATTTTTTCGTCCTGGGCAAACGCATTGACGTCCGTCCTAGAGATAGGTCTCCGCGGTTGCGTGCGCCATGTCTTGAACCGCCATGTCTTGAACCGCCATGTCTTGAACCGCGATGTCTTAAACCGGGATGTCTTGAACCGGACGTCACGCCTTATGCCGCCGGCTCCACTGCCGCGCGATCGCGGCGTTGAGTTCGCCGCCATAGATGAAGATCAAGGCGGTGAAATAGAGAAACACCAGCGCAATCATCGCGGAGGCGAGGCCGGCATAATAGGTCACGTAGGCATAGGAAAAATCGGACAGATAGCGGCCGAACACGAAGCCACAGGCGAGCCACAGCACCAGCGTCGCCACGATTCCGGGCCAGACCTCCTCGATCTGCCGCCGGCCGGCCGGCAGCCACATGTGCAAAATCAACAGCGAACTCGTCAGCAAGATCGTCGCCACCGAGAAGCGGCCGAAATCGTAATGGCTTTCGAGTGGATCGAGCCAAGGTGCGTAATTAAGCGCCGCCTTGAAAGCCAGCGGGCCGAGCACGATCAGAAAAGCCAGCGTCAACAGTCCGATAGCGCTAACCAGCACATAGCCGATCGATTCCAGCCGTAACAGCCACCACGGGCGCGGGTCGCTTAGCCCGTAGGCGCGATTGAGTCCGATGCGCAGGCTCTCGACTCCGCTCGAGGCGAAATAGATCGCAAACACTGCGCCGATGGTGAGGACGTCGCCCCGGGCCGTGGTCAGCACGCTGTGGATTTGGCCGGCGATCTGGCTGGAAACCTCTTTGGGCCACGCCGTGATAATCAGGCGCGCTACCTCGTCGGCGAGACCCTGAGAGCCGACAAAGCCCGCGATCGCGGTCACCAGGATCAGGAACGGGAACATCGACATCAACACCGATAGCGCGATGTGGCTCGCGATCGCCCAGCCGTCGTCGGCGTTAAAGCGATAAAAGGCGTCCATAGCGACGCGATAGCATAGGCGGAGCGTCAACAATGCCGGGCGGCCTCGGTGGTGAACGCGACGCCAATCAAATACGTCATTCCACGCCGAAGGCGAAGCCCTGCGCGGCCAATTAAAATTATGCCGCCTGCACCTCGGCGAGGAAGCGGCGCACTTCGTCTTGGAGGCTCTCGGCCTCGACGGCGAGCGTGTCGGCCAGCGCCTTGACGTCGGCGGCCGTCGCACGCGCGCCATGCGAGGCGTTGGCGACGCGGCTCATGGCCTCGGCTCCGGTCCTAGCTTCGCCCGAGGCCAGGCTGACGCCTTCGGCGATCGAGGCCACCGCGTTGTTTTGTTCCTCGACGGTGGCCGCGACGGTTGCGGCAATCTCCGACATGTCGTGGATAATCGCGGACACTTGCTCGATGGCTTGCGATGCGTCCGCGGTCGCCGACTGGATCGCGCCGATTTGGGCGGCGATATCTTCGGTGGCCCGCGCCGTCTGTGCCGCCAGCGATTTGACTTCGGATGCGACCACGGCGAAGCCGCGGCCAGCCTCGCCGGCGCGCGCCGCCTCGATGGTGGCGTTGAGCGCCAACAAATTGGTCTGGCCGGCGATGGCATGGATGAGGCCGACAACCTCGCCGATGCGGTTGGCGGCGGTGCCGAGTTCCGCCATGGTGCTGCCGGTACGGCGCGATTGCGCGACCGCGCGGCCGGCGACGTCGGTTGACTTGGTCGCCTGCGCGGCAATTTCCGCGATCGAGGCCGCGAGTTCCTCGATCGAGCCCGCCACCGTCGTGACATTGACGGCGGCGCCCCCGGCCGAGTTCTCGGCGGCGCGCGCTTCCGCGGAAACCGAATCGGCGGCATCGTTGAGCCCGCTCGACGCGTCCTCCAGCCGCGTCGCGGCACCCCGCAGCCGCGCCAGCGCCTTTTCCACCGAAGCGCGAAATTGCCGGATCATGGCGCCGATCGCCTCGCCGCGCGTTTCGCGTGCCGCATTGGTTTCGCTCTGCGCCGCCGCCAGCCGCTCGCGCTCGATCATAGTGTCGCGAAACACCACCACCGTGCGTGCCATGGCGCCGATTTCGTCGGCGGCGCGGATCGCGGGAAGCGGTGCCGATGTATCGCCATTGGCGAGCCGCTTCATCGCGCCGGCAAGGCCCTCGAGCGGAATCGTAATCGAGTTGCCGATGCGAAAGCTCAGAGCCAGACTGAGCAGCACCGTCGCTAGGCCTACCCACAGGATAAATTCGCGGATGTGCGCCCGCGACGCCGCGAGTTCGGCGGCCGCGGCGGCGGCGCTGAACCGCGCCATCTCGACAATGCGGTCGGCCTCGGGCAGCACGCTTTCGGTGTCGTGGCCGATCTGCGAAACCAATGGCGCGATCCGGTCGACGGTGGCGGCCCATAGTTGGAATGTACGGTCGTAGGTCGCAATCTGGTCATTCAATCGCCGCTTCATCGCCGGGGCGCCGTCCACCGACTCGAACAATCGGTTGAAGTTGTCGATCTCATCGTGGAAGTGCCGCTCGGCGGCCGGCGCGCTCGAATTCATGGCCGCCGAGTAACGCAGCCGGCCGAGCCGGTATTCGATCTCATCGCGGCGCATGGTCAAAAGCGATATCAAAAGCTTGCCGCTGTCCAAGTCGGCGACCCACGATAAATCCTCGTGGATGATCGCTTCGACCGCCGTGCTCGCGGCGATCAGTGCGGCGGTAACGCCATCGGAATCGTGAAAGCCCAAGACGTTCTGCTCGCGCACCAGATCGCCGAAGCTGGTCTTGATGTTGCCGACCGAGCGGCGCAGCGGCGCGATCACGACTTGCTGCGCGGGAGACAGCGTCGCCGCGATGCGATCGAGACATTGCGTCGCCAGGGCTTGGCCGTCGTCGAACTGCTTGACCTCGCCGTCGGAGGGATGCGCGACGAACTCCGTCGTCGCGGCGCGCATGATCAACAGGCCGGCCTTGAGATCGCGGCTGGCGTCGGCCACCTCAGTGTTCCGGTGCACGCTGTCAAAGGCGCTGCCGACTTCCGTATCGCCGGCCAAGAACGCAATGCCGTTGGTGAGGAATCCGACGACCGGGATGACGCCGAGCACGATGATGCGGGTGCGGACCGAAAGCCTGGACAAGATCTGCGTATTGAACATCAAAGGTCCGGGGTGATGATAGGCCGCCAAGATGGCGACCGCGGCCCTGCATTCTCGCGCTGCGGCATGTTCCGCCAGCAAACCGGAAATTGGTTAAGATTTGGCAAGAATCGGCACATTTGGCCCGTCGTCCGGCCTGTTCGCTGGCCGGCACCGGATCGATGGCTCCAGCCGACGTTGAGGCCGCTGCCGCATTGGCTTTTGTGCACCGCACGCGTAAGCTCTTGCCGCCACGCCGGGCCGTCCAATTCAGCTCATCGGAGCCAGTCATGACGCTTGCCGACTCCCTGATGCCCGCAGGCCACGAATTGGCTGCCCCGCTCGCCGACGCGGTCGCGGCCATCGAAGCGCTCTTTGACGATGCCCGCCGCGCCGTCGCGACCCGCGTTACGATCGAGGGTCGCGCAATTCCCCGCATCTTCGACCGCGAACAGCGCGCCACCCACGGACTGGCCTGGTTCGCCACTTACGTCGAAGCCATCCGGCAACTTGAGGCCTATGCGCTGCGGCTGGCGGCGGCCGGCAGCTTTGGCGAAGTCGAGGAGCTTTTGGTCCGCATCGGCGTCGGCGAATACCTGGCCCAGATCGTCGGCGGCATTTCCATGAGCCAGGGCGAGATCGTGCGCTTGTCCGACCTCGGGCTGGGCGCCGCCGCGGTGGCGGCGCGCTTGACGCCCGCCGTCGATCATCTGATCGCTACCGGCAATACCGCGGCGCGCCGCGCGCGGCTCGTCGAACTGATCCGGCAACGGAACTTTGCGACGGTCGGTCGGTGCGGGCTGGAAGAAACGCTCGACTCGATCCGCGAGGAAATGCGCAAATTCGCCGACGACAAGGTCGCACCCTACGCGCAGCAATGGCACCTGAAGAACAGTTACATCCCCCTCGACATCATCGCGCAAATGTCCGAGCTCGGGGTTTTCAGCTTGACCATCCCCGAGGATTACGACGGCATGGGGCTCGGCAAGGAATCGATGTGCGTCGTCTCCGAAGAGCTGTCGCGCGGCTATATCGGCGTCGGCTCGCTGGGCACCCGCTCCGAAATCGCCGCCGAGCTAATCCTCGGCTCCGGCACCGAGGAACAGAAACGCAAATGGCTGCCGAAAATCGCCTCGGGCGAGGTGCTGCCGACCGCGGTGTTCACTGAGCCCAATACCGGCTCCGATCTGGCCACGCTGAAAACGCGCGCGGTGCGCGAGGGCGGCGTCTACAAAGTCTACGGCAACAAGACCTGGATCACGCATCCGGTGCGCGCCGACCTGATGACATTGCTGGTGCGCACCAATCCGGCCGAGACCGGCTATCGCGGCCTATCCATGCTGCTCGCCGAAAAGCCGCGCGGCGACGACGCCAATCCGTTCCCGGCGCCGGGCATGTCGGGCACCGAAATCGAGGTGTTGGGCTATCGCGGCATGAAGGAATACGAGATCGCGTTCGATGGCTTTGAGGTCAAGGCGGAGAATTTGCTCGGCGGCGTCGAAGGTCTCGGCTTCAAGCAATTGATGGCGACTTTCGAAGCCGCGCGCATCCAAACCGCGGCGCGCGCCATCGGGGTGGCGCAGGCCGCCATGGAACAGGCGCTCAGCTACGCCGCCACGCGCGTTCAGTTCAAAGAGCCGATCGCCCATTTTCCGCGCATCTCCGACAAGCTTGCCATGATGGCGGTGGAGATCATGATCGCGCGCCAGCTCGCTTACTATGCCGCGCGGCAAAAGGATTCCGGGCGGCGCTGCGACCTTGAAGCCGGCATGGCGAAACTGTTGGCGGCGCGGGTCGCCTGGGCCGCCGCCGACAATGCGGTGCAGGTCCACGGCGGCAACGGTTTTGCGCTCGAATTTCCGGTGTCGCGCATTCTCTGCGACGCCCGCATCCTCAACATTTTCGAAGGCGCCGCCGAAATCCAGGCCCATGTCATTGCCCGGCGCCTACTTGACGGGTCGAATTGAAGGTTACGTGCTGATCGTTGCCTTGGAACGTCTCATTCCTTTTGTTCGGATTCCGCCGCTAACGCCGCAATGGCAGCCTTAAGGCGCGGTAATTCGTCGATGACGACGTTCCAAATGATGCGGTCGGATAGGCCGCTGTATTCATGACGCAGAACGTTGCCAATACCGCGTACCCGTGGCCACTGAATTTCGGGCCTTTTACTGGCAAGATCGTTCGGGATGGCGCGGCTCGCCTCCGATATGATTTCAATCGCTCGCTGAACGAGCCAGCGCAATTGCCAGCTGCCTTCGAAGTCCGATAGCGTTTTATCGCGCGTGATCTGGTCAACGCGGTCGATCGCTTCCAGTATGTCCTTAAGGACATGACCTACTTTGCGTGGCATTAGAAAACACGGAACGCCGACTGCTCGATATCGGCCCGCAGCATCGGGTGGAGACCGTCACGGGTGGTGATGTCCACTTCCACGCCCAGCTCGTTTTCCAGAAATTGCTTAATTCCGACCAGATCAAAGGCATTGAAACGGCCCTCGGGATCATAGTCGATGAACAGGTCGATGTCGCTGTCTTGCCGTGCTTCGTCATGCGCTGCCGAGCCGAACAGGTAAAGCGAGGTCGCGCCCATGGCCCTGACGGCATGGGCTCGGCGTTTCAGTTGTTCAATCGCTTCGATTTTGTCCATCCGAGGTATTTTAGCCGATCCGATGGGTTTCCACAAAATGGCGATTTGCGCCCCGTCCAGCAAGAGCCACGCGCCGCCGAGAACTTTCCTGCTTGGGTTCCGCTCGCGCCCAACCCAGGCTACAAGGATGCCATGGCCAATTTCATGTCTCACATCGCGGTCCCGATCGCCATCGGCGCGGTCGCTCTGGTGCTGCTCGCCGGCCTCGTCAACATGATGCGCGGCGGTTCGGGCAATACCTCGCAAAAGCTGATGCGGCTGCGCGTGCTGCTGCAATTCATCGCCATTGTCGTCATCATGTTCGCGCTCTGGGTGATGGCCAAGTGAGCCCGCGGTGAGCCATGGTGAAACTCAATAAGATCTACACCCGCACCGGCGATGACGGGACCACCGGGCTCGGCGGCGGCGAGCGGCGCAAGAAATACGATCCGCGCATCTCAGCCTACGGCACCATCGATGAGGTCAACGCCGCGCTCGGTATTGCCCGGCTTTATACCGCCGATGACCCGCCGCTCGATGCGGCGCTGTCGCGGATCCAAAACGATCTGTTCGACGTCGGCGCCGATCTGTGCACGCCCGGCAAAGGCAGGGGACCCGGCGGCGCACGGCTCACGGTGACCGAAAATCAGGTGACCTGGCTCGAAGCCGAAATCGACCGGCTCAACGCCGAACTGTCGCCGCTGCGCTCGTTCGTGCTGCCGGGCGGCAGCGCTGCGGCGGCTACCCTGCATCTGAGCCGCACGGTGTGCCGGCGGGCCGAGCGGTTGATCGCCGAGCTAAAGGACAGACCCGGCGAGGAGGTCAGCGCCGAGGTCCTCAAATACGTCAATCGCCTGTCCGATTTCCTTTTTGTCGCAAGCCGTTATGCCAACGGCAAAGGGGCCGGCGACGTGCTCTGGAAGCCGGGCCAGAACCGCTAAGCGGCGTTGACCGCAGCGGCCTTGGCCGGTAGGTTTCCGCACCGCAGCAATGCCGCGATTCCGACGCGCGGCCAATAGCGGCCAAGAACAACAGCCCGATAGCCCGTTACGGCAGCAAAAAAAGCAGCGATTTCCAGCAGCCAAAAGCAGCATCATGAAAATTCTCGTGCCGGTGAAACGGGCCATCGATAAGGACGTAAAAATCCGGGTTAAGGCGGACGGCTCGGGCGTGGAACTCGGCAATGTCAAAATGTCGATGAATCCGTTCGACGAGATTGCCGTTGAGGAGGCGCTGCGGCTCAAGGAGGCCGGCAAGGCGACCGAAATCGTTGTCGCCTCGATCGGGCCGCAACAGGCCGCCGAGACCATCCGCACCGCGCTGGCGATGGGCGCCGACCGCGGCATTCTGGTCAAGACCGAGGGTGCGGTCGAGCCGCTCGCGGTCGCCAAGATTCTCAAGGGCATCGTTGCCGAAGAACAGCCCGGCCTTATCATCATGGGCAAGCAGGCGATCGACGACGATTGCAATCAAACCGGACAAATGCTCGCCGCGCTACTTGGCTGGCCGCAGGGCACCTTCGCTTCCAAGCTCGCGCTCGAAGGCGAGGCGATCATGGTCACGCGCGAAGTCGACGGCGGCTTTCAGACCGTGAAGCTCAAAATGCCGTCGGTGGTGACCACGGATCTGCGTTTGAACGAGCCGCGCTACGCGTCGCTGCCCAATATCATGAAAGCCAAAAAGAAGCCGATCGCGGAAAAGACCGCCGCCGATTACGGCGTCGACATCAAGCCGCGTCTCGAAGTGGTCAAGACTGCCGAGCCCCCGGTCCGCAAATCCGGCGTCAAGGTCAAGACCGTCGCCGAACTTGTCGACAAGCTCAATGCGGCCGGGGTGATCTGATGGCTACTCTTCTCCTCGCCGAGCACGACAATATCTCGCTCAAGGACGCGACCAACAAGGCGCTGACCGCGGCCTTGGCGCTCGGCGCCGAGGTGCACGTCCTGGTCGCCGGCGAGAACTGCAAAGCCGTCGCCGAGGCCGCGGCGAAGCTCGACGGCGTCAAGAAGGTGCTGCTAGCGGACGCACCCGTCTATGCGCACATGCTGGCCGAGCCGACCGCGGCGTTGATCGTCGCGTTGGCGGCGCCTTACGAAACCATCTTGGCGGCGGCGACCACGACGGGAAAGAACATCATGCCCCGCGTGGCGGCGTTGCTCGATGTGATGCAAGTCTCCGAGGTCATCAAGGTCGTGGCGCCGGACACGTTCGAGCGGCCGATCTATGCCGGCAACGCCATCCAGACCGTGCGCTCGCACGATGCCAAGAAGGTGATCACGGTGCGCACCGCCGCGTTCCAGTCCACCGGTGCCGGCGGCGGCAGTTCGGCGCCGATCGAGCCGGTTGCCGCAACCGCCGATCCGGGCCTGTCCGGTTTTACCGGCGAGGAACTTTCGAAGTCCGAACGGCCAGAATTGACGTCGGCCAAGATCATCATTTCCGGCGGCCGGGCGATGCAAAACCGCGAAAACTTCACCAAATATATCGAGCCGGTGGCGGACAAGCTCGGCGCCGCGATCGGCGCGTCGCGCGCGGCGGTCGATGCCGGCTATGCGCCGAACGACTGGCAAGTCGGGCAGACCGGCAAGGTGGTGGCGCCCGAACTCTATATCGCCGTCGGTATTTCCGGCGCCATTCAGCACCTCGCCGGCATGAAAGATTCGAAAGTGATTGTTGCGATCAACAAGGACGAAGAAGCCCCGATTTTCCAGGTCGCCGATTACGGCCTGGTGGCGGATCTTTACCAGGCTTTGCCGGAGCTGGCGACGGAGCTCGACAAGGTCAAGCATTGAGTTGAGGTGGCGCCCGATCCGGGATCGTCGTAGAAGGTGAACGAAATGGTCGAGGTCAGGGAACGGCCCAAAGAACGCAGCCAGGCGCGCGGCGCGCAGGCGGACTGGATGTCGCATCCGATTCGTAAAATCGGCATCGTCGGTGCCGGCCAGATGGGCAACGGCATCGCGCATGTCTGCGCGCTGTCGGGCTTTCATGTTTTGCTCAACGACCATGCCGCCGACCGCATCACCGAAGGCTTAGCCACCATCAGCGGCAATTTGGCCCGGCAGGTTAGTCGCCAGCGCATCAGCGACGAAGAGCGCCATGCCGCGATCGAGCGCATCGCGCCCGCCAAGACGCTCGACGATCTTGGCGACTGCGATCTGGTGATCGAGGCCGCGACCGAACACGAAGAGACCAAGCGCAAGATTTTCACCGCGCTGTGCCCCTCGCTAAAACCCGCGGCCATCGTCGGCACCAACACCTCGTCGATCTCGATCACGCGGCTCGCCGCCGCGACCGACCGGCCGGAGCGCTTCATCGGCATTCACTTCATGAATCCGGTTCCGGTGATGGAATTGGTCGAAGTGATCCGCGGCATCGCCACCGACGATTCGACGTTTGAACTGACCAAGCAATTCATCGGCAAGTTGCAT
>Ga0181525_10002499_pt1 | contig 14987 bp, 8 predicted proteins | sample PEATcosm2014_Bin_48_FD_121100 | JGI IMG/M metagenome (GOLD analysis project Ga0181525, IMG submission 121100) | Peatland microbial communities from MTU Mesocosm Facility, Houghton, MI, USA - PEATcosm2014_Bin06_10_metaG | ecosystem: Environmental > Terrestrial > Soil > Wetlands > Peat | place...
CTGCCGATCGCCATCACGGCCATCATGCTGCTCAGCTTCGGGCGCGCGCGTCCCATTCTGGTCGTGCTGTTCTGCGCCGCCGCCGGAGCGCTCGCCTAGAACCCGGCTATCCGGTGACTACCGGCTATACTCAATCACTTCGCGCAGCATCGGATAAATCTCATTCTCCCAGCGCCGCCCGGAGAACACGCCATAATGCCCGACTCCGGTCTGCACATGGTTGCGCTTGAGCATCGGGCGCAGGCCGGAGCAAATATCCAGCGCCGCCGCCGTCTGCCCCAGCCCGCAAATATCGTCGCGCTCACCTTCAACCGTGAACAGGAAGGTTTTTTTAATCAACTCCGGCCGCACCGGCCTCCCGCGATACGTCAGCAGCCCCAGCGGCAAATCATGATCCATGAAAATCCGCTTGATCGTCTCCAGGAAAAACTCAGCCGGCAGATCCATCACGGCAAGATATTCGTCATAGAACGAGCGATGCGCCACCGCCGACTCTTTATCTTCCGACGCCAGCGCGCGGAACTGTTTAACATGCGCGCCGATATGGCGGTCGAGATTCATTGAGATAAACGCCGATAACTGCACAAACCCCGGATAAACCCGCCGCCCCGCGCCGCGATACCGCCACGGCACGGTGGCGATCATCTTATCCTCGAACCAGGCGATATCCTTGGTCTTCGCCAGCTCATTCACCCGCGTCGGGTTGCGCCGTGTATCAATCGGCCCCGCCATCAGCGTCATGCTGCGCGGCGTCGCCGGATTGTTGTCCTCCGCCATAATCGCGACCGCCGCCAACACGGCCACGGTCGGCTGGCAAACCCCCACGACATGACATCGCGGTCCCAGAAACTCCAGAAACTTGATGATATGCTCAACATATTCATCAAACCCGAAAACCCCGGCATCGAGCGGCATGTCGCGCGCATTGTGCCAATCGGTGATATAGACGTCATGGTCGCGCAGCAGTGTCGCCAGCGTATTGCGCAGCAGCGTGGCAAAATGCCCGGACATCGGCGCCACCAGCAAAACCTTCGGCTGATTGCGGTCCGAGTCTTTCTTGAAATGCAGCAGCGTGGCAAACGGCGTGGACATCACCGGGACGTCCTCCACCTTCACATTGCTGTTGCCGACCATCACATCATCCACCGCATAAGCCGGGCGCAAATGCGTCGTGCCGGAATGGGCAAACACGTCGAGCGCCGCGGTGACGTGGCGCAGGCCAAAGCCATAAGGCTGACTGGGCGTCAGCGCACGCAGCAAAGAACTACTGGATCGCGCCATTCTGCGCAGCGGGTTCAGAATATCGGCTTGCGCCTGATATAATTGATAAATCATCGTTTAATCCCTAACCGATCGTGCTATCGAAGTAAAATAGAAGCAGACTTGGGCGCCATTGTGTGCTTGGATCGGCGTTGGTAATCATGGGTCTAATTTCACCAAAAAGAAAGGGTTATCATGAGCGAGGCGACTTTGCTGATCAGCAGCAAGAATTATTCGTCCTGGTCGCTGCGCGGTTTTCTGCTTGCCAAGCTCTCGGGAATTGACTTTGTCGCCGAAAGCGTCGCCCTGGATGACCCGCGCGCCCATGAGGAACTGCTCATGCGCACCTCCTCGATATTGGTGCCCTGCCTGCTGCATGGCGAAGTCACGGTGTGGGACACGCTGGCCATCGCGGAATACCTGAACGAGGCTTTTCCGAAGGCGCAAATGCTGCCCAAGGAAGTTTCGGCGCGCGCGCGCTGCCGCTCCATCTCGGGGGAAATGCATTCCGGCTTTGCCGCGCTGCGTTCCTCCCTGCCGATGAACCTGCGCTTCCGCAAACCCGGCTTCACCGTATGGTCCTCGGCCCAGGCGGATATCGACCGCATCACCACCATCTGGCGCGAATGTCTGCACACCTGGAAGGGTCCCTTCCTGTTCGGCAAGGAGCCGACCATCGCCGACGCCATGTACGCCCCGGTGGTCACGCGCTTCATCAGCTACGACGTCGCCGTCGGCGCATTGTGCCAGGATTACTGCACCACCATCATGGAGTGGCAGCCGATGCAGGAATGGGTGGCCGACGCGCTGGAAGAACCGCAGGAAATCATCGAACTCGATCTGGATTTTTAAGACTTTCACAGCGTCATGCCTCAGCCAAAAAAGGGCCGGTCCAACCGGCCCTTTTTTATTGCTCCGCCGGGCCGGGCCAGGGCGTGGGAGGCGGAATCGTACACAGCCCCGCCACCTCCACCGTGCCAAAATCCGCCGGTGAGACGATTTCGATATATTCCATATCCGGTGAGTAATCGAACAAATAGTGGGTAATGCCGGGCTGCTGATGCACCACATCCCCCGCCGCGACGAGATGCTCCTCCTCGCCATACATAAACCTGGCCCAGCCCTTAACCATAATCACGATGTGAAAATCGGCGATATGCTTGTGCCAGCCAGTGCCATGCTCAGGCGGCCGTGCGGGATTGGCCTTGGTCAGCTGGCAGATCACCCGCCCGCCCGTTGCATCCTTCACCCCCAGATCGCGGTACAAGAAGAAATCGCGCAACCCATCCGTGCGCCACGGCGTATCACCGGGTTTCACATGCGAAAACAAATTCACGACGGACTTGTCCAGCATCGGTCAGCCTCCGTAAGACCAAACAGCTGCTGAGCATGACACAAAACCGTCAAATTAGCCAGATTTTTCCGCAGCGCAGCAAGGATTCCCCGCGCTAATCCTCCCGCTCCGAGCGCACCAGCACCTCGCGTTTGCCGACATGGTTCGCCGGACTCACGACACCATCTTTCTCCATTTGCTCGATCAGCTTCGCTGCCCGATTATAGCCAATCTGCAAATGCCGCTGAATAAACGACGTACTCGCCTTGCCCTCGCGCGCCACCAGAGACACCGCCTGATCATACAGCGCATTCTCCCCCGTGGTATTGCCGCCAATCGCCCCGGAGACCGCGCCGCCGTCCTCCTCCACGGCTTCGGTCACCTCATCCAGATACGCCGGCTCCCCCTGCTCGCGCAGGAACGCCACCACCGCCTCCACTTCCTGGTCCGACACAAACGGCCCATGCACGCGCGTAATCCGCCCGCCGCCCTGCATGTAGAGCAGATCGCCCTGCCCCAGCAGCTGCTCCGCCCCCTGCTCGCCCAAAATCGTCCGGCTATCGAACTTGGAAATCACCTGGAAACTGATGCGCGTCGGAAAATTCGCCTTAATCGTCCCGGTAATAACGTCCACGGAGGGCCGCTGCGTCGCCATAATCACATGGATGCCCGCCGCCCGCGCCATCTGCGCCAGGCGCTGCACGGCAATCTCAATCTCCTTGCCCGCCACCATCATCAAATCGGCCATCTCGTCGATGAACACGACAATAAACGGCAACGGCTCGAGCGCCAGCGGCTGATCCTCGAACACCGGCTTGCCGGTATCGGCGTCAAACCCGGTCTGCACCCGGCGCGTCACCACTTCACCGCGCGCCCGCGCCTCGTTCACCCGGTCATTATACCCCGCGATATTGCGCACCGCGAGCTGGCTCATCGCCCGGTAGCGCCGCTCCATCTCGCGCACCACCCATTTAAGCGCCGCCACAGCCTTCGCCGGCTCCGTCACCACCGGCGCCATCAGATGCGGAATCCCGTCATAAACGGAAAGCTCCAGCATCTTCGGATCAATCAAAATCAGCCTGCACTGCTCGGGCGAAAGCCGGAACAGCAGGCTCATGATCATGGCATTCACGCCCACCGACTTACCCGAGCCCGTGGTCCCCGCAATCAGCAGATGCGGCATCCGCGCGAGGTCCGCCACCACCGGCGCACCGGAAATATCCTTACCCAGCGCAATGGAAAGTTTCCCCGTCTGCGCCTGCCACATCTGCGCGCCCAGCAGTTCGGAGAGAAACACCGTCTCGCGCTTGGCATTGGGCACTTCAATGCCAATCACATTGCGCCCCGTCACGGTAGCAATGCGCACTGCCACCACAGAGAGCGAGCGCGCAATATCATCCGCCAGCCCCACCACGCGCGCCGAGCGTATGCCCGGCGCCGGTTCCAGCTCATAGAGCGTCACCACCGGCCCGGGCCGGATTTCCACAATCTTCCCCTGCACGCCGTAATCCTGCAGCACGGTCTCCAGCAGGCGGGCATTGCTTTGCAGCGCCTCCGCCGAGGGCCCGGTGCTGGCGCGCGGCGGGGCCGGGCGCAGCAGATCCAGCGGCGGAAAATTCCACCCCACATCCAGCAGCGGCAAACGCTCCTGTACCGGCGCCGCCTTCTTCGCCGGCGCCACGGCTTTCACCACGGGCCGGACCGCCGCCGGGGTCAGAAACGGCATCACCGCCGGTTCATCCTCCTCCTCGGGCTCATCCTCCTGCGGGCTCGGCACCCAAATCCGCCCGGACGCCACCTGTTCCGAGGCCGTCGCCAGCAGCGGCGTAATCCACGACGACACCGCCTCCGCCCCCTTGCGGCTCTGCGCCACGGAAGCCGCCGCCACCCGCGCCGCCTTGGCCCCGCCCTGGCGCCACTCGCCCGGCGTAATCCCCAGGGCAAAGCCGAACGCCGCCATCGCCAGCACCAGCGTCAGCACCATCACGGCGCCTGCCCCCGCCTTGCCCAGCGTGGAGCTGGCCGCCGACATAAAGAAGTGGGAAACAATCATCCCCGCCGCACCACCAATGCCCGCAGGCACCGGCCAAGTCTGCGGCGGCCCGGGGATCACCGTCATCCCCATCGCCAAAGCGCAGGCCAGCAGCGGCAGCGCCATCCCGCCCAGCACAATCCGGGTTTTCAAATGCCCCACCGTGCCGCGCATGCCCAAGCGATAGGCCCAGGCCAGCAAAATCAGCGCCGGCACAAACCCCGCCACGCCAAACCCCTGCAACAGCAAATCGGCCAGCCCCGCCCCCACCGGCCCGGTCAGATTGGTCGTATGCACCGCCCCGGCGGAATCAAATGAAGGATCTTGCGGATTATAGGAAATCAGCGCCAGCCCCAGCGCCAGCCCCACCAGCGCCAGCGCCAAGGCGGCAAGCTCCGACATCCGCCGGCGCAACTGCGCCCGGATGGCCGGAGAGATAAACTGCCGCGCCTCAAAATTCACCGCCATACCTGCGATATACGTGAGAGAGCCCTGATTTTCAAAGTATTTCACAGCGCCCCAAAAACAGAAACAGCGCCCGAAGGCGCTGTTTCCTTAACCGCTCTCCTAGCAGGAGAGATTAGTCACCCATCACCGGAAGGCGGTGGCTGCCGTCGCCGAAGATCGCATAAGCTTCTTCGCCGTGGATCGCGTCATCGCCGATCAGCAGGGTCTCTTCATCCAGGCGCAGCGGCACAACCAGGCCAATGAGCTTGAGGATGATGAAAGTGCCGATCACGTTGATGACGATGATGAAGGCCGCGCCGTAAGCCTGCAGCAGAACCTGATGCCAGTTGCCGAAGATGCCGCCGGTCACGTTAAAGTTGCTGCTCGAACCCGTGCCGAAATACTCGATCATGCCGGGATCAGCCAGGATACCGGTGCCGAGGCCGCCGACGATCGCCGCCACACCATGGGTGTGGAAGACGCCGAGGGTGTCATCAACCTTGCGGAAGAGCCAGGTCTTGCCGAGATAGTTCCAGGAAGCCCAGGGCAGAACGCCAGCAACGATCCCGAGGATAATCGCCTCAGCGCCGTTGATGTAACCCGCCGCCGGGGTGATGGCGACGAGGCCGGCGATCATGCCGTTCACAGCGCCAAGCACGGAGGGCTTGCCATAGGCGAACACGTCAAGGACGGTCCAGGACAACAGCGCCGCAGCAGCCGCGATGTTGGTGTTCAGCACGGCAGCGCCGGCGTCAGCATTGGCGAAGTACGGATCGCCGCCGTTGAAGCCATCCCAGCCGAGCCACAGAATGCCAGCGCCAACCAGCGTCATCAGCAGGTTGTTCGGCTGGAAGTTCTCCCGGTCACGCGCCAGACGCGGCCCGATCACAGCAGCGGCGGTGAAGCCGGAAGCAGCTGCGGTCAAGTGAATGACGTAACCACCGGAATAATCGACCACGCCCATGGAGCCGAGCCAGCCGCCGCCCCAAAGGGAGAACGCGCCAATCGGGTAGATGATGCTCATCCACACCGGCACGAAGATCATCCAGGCCTTGAAGCTCATACGGCCAATGACGGAGCCTTGCAGAATGATCACCGTAATGGCTGCGAACACGAACTGGAAGAACACCATGGTCGCCATCGGGAAACCGATTGCCGGCATACCAGCGGCAGCGGCGGGAATGACAGCTTCCTTGGTTTCGTTCCAGGCAGAGGTGATCTGCCCGGCATGACCGAGGAACTGATTACCACCGCCAATCAGCGGCATGGTCAGCCAGGGCTTACCGAACGACATGTTATAGGACCACAGCACCCACACCATGAGCACTGCCGCAAAAGCGTAGAACGCCATGAAGGCGGAGTTGATCGCCCACTTCTTTTTGACGATGCCGCCATAAAGCACCACCAGACCCGGCACGCTCTGCAAGCCGACGAAAGTCGCCGCCGTGAGCTGCCAGGCATTATCGCCTGTATCGAGCCAACCGCCCGGTAATGCAGGTACTATTGCCATTTATTCGTCTCCATAACGTCCCAGCCGTGTGTGTTGCACAAAGATGCCACGCAGTTTCACGGCCGCGTTGCACCGCAACAACCCTTGCAGCTTTCGTGCCAAACCTTACGCAATCTTTATACGCGGAGTCGGACGGCATCTCGGTACGCTAACAAAACCTGAACGCACAAATATTAATCGGTTTTATGCGCAATTTCTATGCAGACCCACCGCCGCGCCGCAAAGCGGAGCAGGTTACGGCAAAATGCCTGAAACGGCGGGGGTGGGGCAAAAATGGCGGTGAAAGGAAGAGAAGCAAGCAGCGCTTTTTTGCAAAAAAGCGCGCAAAAAACGCTTATGAGTCGTGGGCTTTGGCCGCGCCAACGCCCCCGATTCATAAGCGTTTTTTGGTTTTTTTTTTGCAAAAAAGAACTTCTTCCTACCGCCCCTCAGGTAAAATTCCAGACGGTCTATAAGCCGGGTTCTGTCCACCCCCTTGCGGGCGCTGGACGGCCATTCCTCTGGGGTGCGTCTCACAACGCACCTCAACGCGACCAACCCGGGCGACGGATCGAAAACACTCCCGCGTTCACGCCCAAAGACGCAACGCCGGCCGCCCCTATTCGGTCTTGCTCCCGGTGGGGTTTACCCTGCCAACCCTGTCACCAGGGTTGCGGTGCGCTCTTACCGCACCGTTTCACCCTTGCCTCGGGCGAACCCTTGGCGGTTTGTTTTCTGTGGCACTGTCCCTGGGGTCGCCCCCGCCGGCTGTTAGCCGGCACCGTATTTCCGTGGAGCCCGGACTTTCCTCCAGCAGTGCAAGCACCACCAGCGGCCGTCCAACCGTCTGGAATTTTGCTCCTTGCGCCCGCAATCAGCCCCGGTCAACCAGCGCGCGCAGCGCCGCCGCCCGCCTTGCCGTCTCCACATCATCCGCGCCGCTCAAATTCCCCGGCAAAAAATGCCGCTGAAACGCCAGCATCACCCCCGTGGCGGAAACATCATACCCAATCGCCGCCAAATCCTCCCAAACATCCCCCGGTGCGGCAAATTCATCCGTCCACACGCCCACGCCCGCCGCCGCCAGCCCCTTCCAGTCAAACAGCTCCCCCGGGTCTTGCTTGCGGTTGGGCGCAATATCGGAGTGACCCACCACATTGCGCGCCGGAATCGGATGCCGCGCCAAAATCCCCTGGCACAACGCCGTCACCGCCCGCATCTGCGCCGGAGCAAAAACCCGATAGCCAAACTCATGCCCCGGATTCACAATCTCAACCCCGATGGAAGCATCATTCAGCCCGCTCACCCCGCGCCAAAAGCTCACCCCGGCATGCCAGGCCCGCTTGCCCTCCTCCACCAGGGCGTAAACCGTGCCATCCTCATCCACCACATAATGCGCCGACACCTTGGCCGACGGATCGCACAGCCGCTCCAGCGCCGCCTCCGCGCTCTGCATCCCGGTATAATGCAGCACCAGAAACGCCACCCCGCCCGTCCGCGCATCAAAATTAGGCGACGGGCGCGAAATCACAGTTTTCGCTCGCGCTTGATCACATCATAAGCCGCATTAATCCGCGCCAGCCGCGCCGAAGCCGCCTCGATCGAAGCCTTCGACCCGCCGCGCGAAACCATCCCATCGGGATGGTTCTCGCGCACCAGCACCATCCACCGCGCCCGTATCGCCTCAGCACTCGCCCGCCGCTCAATCCCCAGCACCAAATACGGGTCCTCGGACGGCCGCTGCGCCACCGCCCCGCGCCCGGCACGCTCCGCATCCAGCCCAAAGGCCTGCGCCACGCGCGCCAGAAACTCCGCCTCCGCCGGATTCACCGGCCCATCCGCCCGCGCAATCTGCGTCAGCCCGGCCAGCACCTGCTCCAGCACGCCCCGATCATCCGAGAACGCCTGCCCCAGCTGCACCGCATAGGTCTCATACCCGTCCACCGAATCGCGCGCCCGGTCGAACAACCGCCCCACCTCGGCCACGCTGCTCTCGGGGATGGCGAAACTGCGCTTAAACGCATCCACCTCCACCCGGCTCACCGGCCCATCGCACTTCGCCAATTTGGCCGCCAGCACGGTCACACTGGCGGCAAAAATCTGATCGCGCCGCCCCAGCATCGCCGCCACCTGCGCCGGCGTGAAGCCAAAAGCGTAGTTATAGCCAAACCCGCCCGTCCGGCCCTCATCGGCCGCATGCCCCAGCGCCGCGCCAAACAGCGCCCCCACCGGCCCGCCCATGGCAAACCCCGCCATGCCTCCGATAATCTTACCCCAATAGCTCATACCTCAAGCCTAACACGCTCACGCCCTTGAACCAAAGCCAACAATCATACATCAACCAGTTGAATCTTCAGGGCAGGTTACATGGCAGGCTGGCAATTCTGGATCGATCGGGGCGGCACCTTCACCGACATCGTCGCCCGCACGCCCTCCGGCGCCATCGCCACCAAAAAGCTCCTCTCCGAGAACCCCGGGCGCTACCAGGACGCCGCCTTGGCCGGCATCGCCGAGTTCCTCGGCCTGCCCCCCGGCGCGAAAATCCCGCCCGGCGTCATCGACAGCGTCAAAATGGGCACCACCGTCGCCACCAACGCCCTGCTGGAGCGTAAGGGTGCGCGCACGCTGCTGCTGGTCAATCGCGGCTTCAAGGACCTCCTGCGCATCGGCAACCAGGCCCGCCCGAAACTGTTCGACCTCAACATCCAGCTCCCCACCATGCTCTACGAGCAAGTCGCCGAAATCACCGCCCGCACCGATATAAACGGCGCCATCCTTGAGGAACTGGACGAAGAATCCGCCCTGGCCACGCTCACCGCCGCCCACGCGTCCGGCATCCGCGCCGTCGCCATCGCCCTCATCCATGCCTGGAAATACCCCGCCCAGGAGCAGCGCCTCGGTGAACTGGCGGCCCAAGCCGGTTTCACCCAAATCTCCCTCTCGCATATCGCCAGCCCCCTGCTCCGCCTGGTCCCGCGCGGCGACACCACCGTCGCCGACGCCTATCTCTCACCGATCCTGCACCATTACGTCGCCCAGGTTTCCCACGGCTTAAACGGCGCCGAACTCTCCTTCATGCAGTCCCATGGCGGCTTAGCCCGCGCCGACTCCTTCTCCGGCAAGGACGCCATCCTCTCCGGCCCCGCCGGCGGCATTAACGGCGCCGCCCGCACCGCCGCCCTGGCCGGCATCACCGCCGTCATCGGCTTCGACATGGGCGGCACCAGCACCGACGTCGCCCTCTACAACGCCGCCTTCGAGCGCAGCTTCGAGACCGAAATTGCGGGCGTCCGCCTGCGCGCCCCCATGCTCGCCATCAACACCGTGGCCGCAGGCGGCGGCTCCATCCTCACCTTCGACGGTGCGCGCCTGCGCGTTGGCCCGGAGAGTGCCGGCGCCAACCCCGGCCCCGCCGCCTACCGCAAAGGCGGCCCCCTCACCGTCACCGACGCCAATATTTTGATCCGCAAAATCCTCCCAGAACATTTCCCCGCCATCTTCGGCCCGGCGGGCGACCAACCGCTCGACGCCGCCATCGTCCGCGAAAAATTCACCGCCCTCGCGGCGCAAGTCTCCGCCGCCACCGGCATCCCCCGCACCCCCGAGCAGCTCGCCGAAGGCTTCATCGCCATCGCCGTCGCCAACATGGCCCACGCCATCCGCCAGATCTCGGTGCAAAAGGGCCTAAACCCCGCCGACTTCACCCTCGCCAGCTTCGGCGGCGCAGGCGGCCAGCACGCCTGCCAGGTCGCCGACGAACTCGGCATGGACCGCATCCTCATCCACCCGCTCGCCGGTGTCCTCTCCGCCTACGGCATCGGCCTCGCCGATTTTTTACACCTCCGCGAACAAACCGTCGAAACCCCCTTCACGCCCGCAGCCTTCCCCGCCCTCACCACCGCCGCCGCCGCGCTCGCCGCAGAAGCCACCGCCGCCCTACACGCCCAAAAACCCGGCGCCACCCTCACCGCCCGCACAAACCTCCACGTGCGTTACCAAGGCACAGACACCGCCCTGCCCATTCCGCTGACCACCCACGCCCAAATGTCCGAGGCCTTCGCCACCGCCCACCACCGCCTCTTCGGCTTCATCACGCCCGAAAAGCCCCTCATCGCCGAACTCATCGCCGTCGAGGCCCTGGCCCCCGGCGAACACCCCGCTGAGCCCACCCTCCCCCCGCGCCCACTCCCCGCGCCGCTAGAGTCCGTAAATATCTTCACCAACAACGCCTCCCACCCCGCCCCGGTCTACGACCGCGACGCCCTCGGCGCAGGCACAAAAATCCCCGGCCCCGCCATCCTGCGCGAGCAAACCGCCACCACCATCATCGAGCCCGGCTGGACCGCCACCATCACCGCCCAAAACCACTGCCTCCTGCACCGCACCACCCCGCGCCCCAACGCCGCGCCCGCCTCGGACACCTCCCGCCCGGACCCGGTGCTCCTGGAACTCTTCAACAACCTCTTCATGGCCATCGCCGAACAATCCGGCACCATCCTGCGCAACACCGCCCAGTCCGTGAACATCAAAGAGCGCCTGGACTTCTCCTGCGCCATTTTCGACGCGCAAGGCGGCCTCATCGCCAACGCCCCGCACGTCCCCGTCCATCTCGGCGCCATGGGCGCCTCCGTCCGCCACGTCATCGCCCAGCGCGGGTCCACCCTAAAACCCGGCGACGCCGTCGCCCTCAACAACCCCTACGCCGGCGGCACCCACCTGCCGGACATCACCCTCATCACCCCCGTCTTCGCCGAAGACGGCCAGGAAATCCGCTTCTTCACCGCCTGCCGCGGCCACCACGCCGACATCGGCGGCCTAACCCCCGGCTCCACCCCGCCCTTCTCCACCACGCTCGAAGAAGAAGGCGTCGTCATCGACAACCTGCTCCTCCTCGACGGCGGCAATTTCCAGGAAGCCGAATTCCGCGCCATCCTGGCCGCCGCCAAATACCCCGCCCGCAACCCGGACCAAAACATCGCCGACATCAAAGCCCAGATCGCCGCCAACGCCACCGGCGCCGCCGCCCTCAACACCGTCATCGCCCGCTACGGCTGGGAAATGGTCCGCGCCTACATGGCCCATGTCATGGCCAACGCCGAAGCCGCCATCCGCACCGCCATCTCCCACCTGCAAAACGGCAGCTTCGCCACCACGCTGGACGACGGCACCCCCCTCTGCGTGCAAATCACCGTCAACCAAGCCGACCACAGCGCCACCATCGACTTCACCGGCACCGGCCGCTCCGCCACCCCCAACAACTTCAACGCCCCGCAGGCCGTCACCACCGCCGCCGTGCTGTATTCCTTCCGCTGCCTCACCGGCCCCGGCATCCCGCTGAACGAAGGCTGCCTGAAACCGCTGCGCATCATCATCCCGGAAAACACCTGCCTCTCGCCCGCCCCCGGCTCAGCCGTCGTGGCGGGCAACACGGAGGTCTCCCAAATCGTCACCGTCGCCCTGCTGGCCGCGCTCGACGCCTGCGCCTCGTCGCAGGCCACCATGAACAACTTCCTCTTCGGCAACGCCAAACACCAATATTACGAAACCATCTGCGGCGGCGCTGGCGCTGGCCCCGGTTTTCACGGTACTTCCGCCGTACACACGCACATGACCAACACCCGCATCACCGACCCGGAAATCCTCGAACTGCGCTACCCCGTGCGCGTGGAGGCGTTCGCCATCCGCGCCAACTCGGGCGGCGGCGGGCAATTCCACGGCGGCAACGGCGTCACCCGCAAAATCCGTTTCCTGGAAGCCATGACCGCCACCCTCACTGCGTCCCGCCGCACCCTCGCCCCCTTCGGCCTGCACGGCGGCGCCCCAGGGGCCACGGGCCGCCAATGGGTCGAACGCGCCAACGGCGCCATCGAGCCGCTCCCCGGCAGTGCGCAAGCCCAGCTCGCCCCCGGCGACGCCTTCATCATTGAAACCCCCGGCGGCGGCGGCTTCGGACTCTCGTGAAAAAGCACCTCCTCTGGCTCCTCCCGCCGCTGGCCCTCCTCGCCGCCCTGGCCGCCGGGCTTGCCGCCCTGCCAAACTTCGCCTCCGCGCCGAAACACCGCGCCGCCATCGAGTCGCTGGCCTCCTCCCTCACCGGGCGGCAGGTCCATATCGGCGGCCACCTCTCGCTCGGCCTGTTCCCCGCGCCCGAGCTGACCGCCACCCAAGTCACCATCACCGGCCCGGACGCCGAGACCATCCAGGCCCATTCCCTGGCGCTCGCCCTCTCCCTGCCCGCCTTGCTGCACGGCCAGCTCAGCGCCACCTCCCTGGTGCTGGACAGCCCGGTCATCGCCTTCCCCTGGCCCCTGCCCGGCGGCCCGCGCGCGGTGGCCCCGCCCACCTGGCTCACCGCCCTGCACGCCGAACTCCATAACGGCGACATCAGCCTCGGCAGCGTCCGCGCCACCCATATCGAGGCCGACATCTTCACCAGCACCGGCGGCTCGGTCACCATCGCCGGCACCGGCAACCTGCAAGGCCAGAACCTCACCCTCTCGGCTGCCCTGGGCGCCATCGCCCTCACCGGCAGCGCCCCGCTCACGGTCGACGCCTCCAGCGCCGGCCTCGCCCTGCACCTCACCGGCAATCTTGATAATTCAGGTACTTACACCGGACAGCTTAACCTCACCGCGCCCCAACTCACCGGCTCCGCCAGCGTCATCGCCAGCGGCAACACGCTCACCGCGACCACCCTGCACCTGACCCGCGCCAACACCACCCTCACCGGCAACGCCACGCTCACCCTGTCCCCGCTCGCCCTCAGCGCCACGCTCAACGCGCAAAACCCGGACTTCGCACAGGCCGAGCCCTGGCTCACCCAATGGCCCAGCCTGCCCCTCACGCTCACCCTCAGCGCCACCAACGCCACGCTCTACGGCCAAACCCTCCCGGCTTTGCAAACCAACCTGGACATCTCGCCCACCGGCCTCATCGTCCACTCAATGCAAGCCACGCTCCCCGGCAGCGCCACCCTCAGCGGCGCCCTCAGCCTCACCGCCACCGGCACCCTCACCGGCCACGCCAACCTGTCCGCACCCAGCCTGCCCGCGCTCTTCACCGGCCTGCACCTCGCCCCGCCCAATTTCTGGCCCAGCGCCCAGCTCAGCTCCGATTTCTCCGGCACCGCCAGCCAGCTCACCCTGACCAACCTCACCGGCAGCCTGGGCGCGGACAACCTCACCGGCCACCTCATCCTCACCGGCCCGCACGCCGCCGGCAGCCTCAGCTTCGACCAGCTCGACCTCACCGCGCTCACCACCTGGCTCGCCCAGAAAAACGCCCTGCCCGCCTTCACCGCCGACGGCCAGATCACCGCCACCCGCGCCACTTACGGCCCCGTCCCCCTCACCAACCTCTTCCTGGACGGCGCCTTCACCGACCACCTGAACCTCCGCCGCTTCAGCGCCGCGCTCTATCACGGCCAAACCGCCGGCAGCCTCACCCTGGACGCCAGCGGCCAGATCACCGCCGCCCGAGGCTTCCTCTCACTGCCCTCCGCCGCCCCTCTGCGCGCCCTGCTCCCCGCCGCGTGGCAGCCGCCCGCCGCGCTGCTGCAACCGCGCCTCAGCGTCACCTTCGTCGCCCAGGGCCCGGCCACCGCCCTGGCCACCGGCGCCATCGCCACGCTGGGCGACTTCACCCTCACCGCCTCGCCCCTCATCAACCTCACCCAGCACACCGCCACCGGCCCGCTCTCGCTGCGCCACCCGGAGGCCATCGCCGCCCTCAACCTCTTCGGCCTGTCCCAAGGCCTGGCCTGGCCCGGTGCGGGCTCCATCGCGCTGCGCGCCACCGTCACCGCCTCGCCCACGCAGTTCGGCCTGCCGGATTTCGTGCTCTCCCTGGGCAGCCTCACCGCCAGCGGCCGCCTCCTGCAAAATAACGGCACGCTCACCGGCCAGATCGACGCCGACACCCTCGCCATCCCCCCGATTCCCAGCAGCCTCACGCTCCCCTGGAACAGCCTCTCGGGCCTACAGGGGAAAATCACCCTCACCGCCAACCGCGTGCTCTACGCAGGCGCCCCCATCCTGGGCCGCAGCCTCGCCGCCCTCACCTTCGCCCCCAGCCAGACCAGCCTGAACCTCACCCAAGCCGCCCTGGCAGGCGGCACGCTCACCGGCGCCATAACCGCCACCCTGTCGCCCACAGCCGCCCCAGCGCTCAAAGCCACGCTGTCCGCCGCCAATATCGACACATCCCAGCTCGCCTTACCGCTCAGCTTCCCCATCACCCTGCCGTCCGGCACGCTCACCGCCCAGGCCAGCCTCACCGCCACGGGCTACGAGCCGCGTATCTGGGCCGCGACCTTAAGCGGCAGCGCCAACCTCACCGCCAAGGACGGCACCCTGCACGGCTTCAACCTCGCGGGAATCATCCAGGCCCTGCACCTGCCGGAGCGCAGCACCGCCCTGCGCCACGCC
>Ga0181525_10002501_pt1 | contig 14984 bp, 12 predicted proteins | sample PEATcosm2014_Bin_48_FD_121100 | JGI IMG/M metagenome (GOLD analysis project Ga0181525, IMG submission 121100) | Peatland microbial communities from MTU Mesocosm Facility, Houghton, MI, USA - PEATcosm2014_Bin06_10_metaG | ecosystem: Environmental > Terrestrial > Soil > Wetlands > Peat | place...
CGCGCTTCCGCTCGGCGGACGCATCAAACTCGATCCCTGGAGCGATCAGGTGGAAATGGCGAAAGCCAAGCCGGTGGCTCTTACCTCAGCCAAAGAAAAGATGCCCTTCGAAATTACGCCCTTCTTCCCTTACCTTACCCGGCTCTCAATTCCCGGCAGCGAAAAAGTGGCGCTAACTGCTCCCGCCCCAAAGTGACGGAAAATAATTTCCTGAGTTGAAAATGGATTGAGGTCTTAGCTGGCAGGTGGGGCGGCGGTTCTCAGGTCTCAGGGCTTTGCCTAAGACCTAACGCCTAAGACCTGATACCAGACTACTGGATGGCGCTGCCCACATTCGAGAATACGTTATTGGCGTTCGAACCGATCAGCCGGATCGTTCCCACCACAATCACCAGTATCACGGCCAGCATCACCGCGTACTCCGCGATATCCTGACCGCTCTCATCGCTCCAAAGATTCTTCAAAAAGTTTGCCACGGGCTCCGTCTCCTTAGGTACTTGTCTGAACCACGCCCCCACAGGGGGAACATCAGCGAGTCTTGTGACCGGATCAATTTTTATCCCGAGGCTGGTCTGCAAAAATCATAAAGCATAGGCTCATGCCCGCCAATAGCTCTTAAGTGCCATCCTAGTTACTTTAGAGTGCTGCCGGATTACCGATCAGCCAATGCTCTTCAGCGGCAGCGACTGGTTCACGGCGAACAGCGCCAACTCCAGCCGCGTCGACACGCCGAGCTTGTCGAAAATATTGCTCAGATGGTGCTTGACCGTGTCCTCGCTGATCTTGAAGTATTCGGCAATCTCTTTATTCGAGTATCCCGCCACCACGGCGGCGACAATCTCCAACTCGCGCGGGGTCAAACCGAATTTCTTCTGCCGGGCTTCGTCGCTCGAGGACTGCACCAGCGTCCGCAGATATTGCACCAGGTTTGAAACGCTCTCGCGCCCCACCCAGTACTCGCCCGACATCACGGTTTGAATCGCCTTCAGCAGCAACTGCGTAGCGGAATCCTTCAGCACCACGCCGCGCGCGCCCAATTGCAAAGCTTCTACGATCTGGCTCTTCTCCGCCGCTGCCGTCAGCAGGATCACGCGCACCGGCGTCGCGTTCGCCCCCGTGCCCAGCTCGCGCAGGGCTTCCAGGCCGGGATGCTTGGGCATGGCCAGATCCAACAAGAGAATGTCAGGCTTCAACTGCCGCGCCAGTTTCACCGCCTCCGCGCCATCCGAGGCTTCTCCAATCACTTTCAAATCAGGCTCGGCTTCCAGCAGCCGCCGCAATCCATCGCGGAAAATTGGATGGTCGTCCGCGATCACGATTCGAACCTGTGACTTCTTAAAATTCATCGGACACCTCTCCACTCTTCGGAACCTTGACTTCCAACCGTGTCCCCGCCCCAGGATTCGATTCTACCGTGAGCGCGCCTGCAATCAAACGCACCCGTTCCTTGATGATCATCGGCCCCTTGCCCATCTCGTCCAATTCGTCCTGCGTCAGCCGGCCGGAAAACGCAAACCCTTTGCCGTCGTCCTCCAGCGTCAGGCTCCACTGGCTGTCGTTCGAACTCAGCCGCACCAGCACATGACGCGCCTTGCTGTGCTTGCGCACGTTGACCAGTCCCTCCTGCACAATGCGTAACAATTCCCGGCAGACTTTGTCCGGCATCTGCAGTTTCTCGATGTCGGTCACGAAACGCGCCGAGATTCCCGTCTCCCGCTGAAACCTTTCCACCGCATCGGTCACCAGGCTCAACAATCTCCGCGAATCCACGTCGATCGACTTCATCTGCTGCATCAACTCCCGCAGCTTCAGCACTTCTTCGCGCAGCAAGCCCTGGATACGCCCCAGCTCGCTGCTCACCACGGCCGGTGTAGTTTCCGCCTGGCGCCGCAGAACGTCCACCTGCATCTCCACCGCGATCAGCGACTGCACCGCTCCATCGTGCAGTTCCCGCGCAAAGCGCGCCCGCTCGGCCGCTCCCGCGCGGCGTCGCAGCCGGTGCAGCAGATAAACGTTGTACACCGCCGGCCCCACCTGGCGCAGCAAATCCTGCAGAAAACGCAACTCCTCCTGCGTCTCCCCCCTCCACCACGGGTCGAAGACAAAAATACGTCCCCGCCACTCGCCGCCGAACACGAATGAAATCGCAATCATCGACCGGAAAGTTTGCCGCTCCTTCAGCCGATCCAACGCACCGGTCGATGGCGACGACAGCTGATTCCCTTCCCGATCCAATGCGACCACCGACCAGTGATCTTTTTCCTGCGTCGCGTACAGCACCTCCCCGGGAAAATCCTCCAGATAAGTGTTCGCCTCTCGCGGAGCGGAATCCAGCCAGACAAAATCGGCAGCCGCGCCGTCCCCATTCCTGCCATCCCCATTGCGCAACTCTCCCAGGAAGGTCCGGTGGCTGTGAATCTCCTGCGACGCCACCAGCAGCCGCGCCGCGCGATACATGCTCACAATTTCACGGCACATCTGCTGCAGCGTTCCCGTCAGCCCGGCCTCCACGCGCACCTTCGCCAGCATGCTGGTTACTGCCGCTTTCTCCGTGCGCAAATGGTTCTGCTGCTCCGACAAGTAGCCGAGCAACAAACCCATGACCAGCAAATACACCGATAGCATGAACAGCCGCCTGGGCTCGAACTCCGTGGTATTCATCTGCAGGCCGGAGAAAATATGCCAGGGCAGAACTCCTCCCCGCGCGACCCACACGTGGAACAGCATGAAGCTCTCTGCCCACAGCAACACCACTTCCGCCGCCGCCGTGCTCAGCGTCTCCCATAGGCCCCACCGGTAAGCCGCCGCGGTCAACACGAAAACAAAAAACAGGATGAACGGGCTCCTCGGTCCGTCCCCAAAAACCGAGATAAACGCCGGCCACACAATGTCTGCCAAATGCACCAGAACCCGAAATCGCGCCGTCGAGGCCTTCCGCCGCCGCAACAGCATCAGCACCAGGATGCTGTTCCCCATATAAAACCCCAGCAGCCCGTAGGCTGCCGGAGAATTTCCCAGTTGTGTGGGGTCCATGCGGATCGCGACCAGCGCCGACACCGCCAAAAACACGCGCGCCGTCGCCAGCCAACGTTCGACGCGGCGAACCTCGCTCGGATCGGCGGGGGCTTGCGCTCTTCCCAGGAAACGATGCTTTCCGTCAACGTGCAATTCGAATCACTTCCAGATGCCGCACCGATTGGTCAGGTATAGGAATGCTTCGCATATTATTGATAAGAAAGACGCGGAGCAAGCAAAAATTTGTCCCCAAAGTCTTTCACTTACAAAATTACCAAATTCCCCAATTACCAAATCTCCCGAGTTACTCTCGTAACCCAGCCCGGTTCCGATCTCATTCTAGAATGACAGCGAGGATCGCCTTCTTGCGCACCTATTCCAAGGTCTGGGCCGCGACGGTCGCAGCTTGTCTGGCGACTTTGGTTCTGGCTGCGCTTCTTCTGCATCAGTCGTTTGGCCTCACCGCCCTCAGCGACATCGTCCAGTGCATCCTGCTATTTGCCGGCACTGCCGTCTTCATCCCGCATGCCGTCGAATCGCGCGGGCGCTTGCGCCTGTTCTGGACGCTCATGACGGCCGGCATCGCACTGTGGTTTTCTTACCAGTTGTGTTGGACTTATTACGAAATCTGGCTGCGTCAACCAGTGCCGGATTTGTTCGTCGGAGATATCGTTCTGTTTCTCCACATCGTCCCCCTGATGGCCGCGCTGGCCCTGCGCCCGCATGCTCCCGAAGACGAGTACGCCGCCCGTCTGCGCCGTCTCGATTTTGCTTTGATGTCGATCTGGTGGGTCTATCTGTACGTCCTCGCCGTGATCCCTTGGCAGTACGTCGTCGCCAACCCTGACGCCTATGGCCGCAATCTGAACTCGCTCTACCTGGTCGAGAAGCTCGCCTTCCAGGCCACTCTGCTCTGGGCCTGGACGCGCAGCAAGGGTGGCTGGAAGATTTTCTATGCCAGCCTGTTCGGCGCCAGCCTCACCTACGCCGCCAGTTCCTACCTGGCCAATTGGGCGCTCAGCCGCCACACCTATTACAGCGGAAGCTTCTACGACATTCCCCTCGCGCTTTCCATGGCCTGGATCACCGCCATCGGCCTCTGGACCCGCGAGCGCGAACCGCAACCCGACGCCCGCTCCACTTCCACATCCCACGGCGTCTGGCACGCCCGCCTCGGCATGATCGCCGCTTTCTCCCTGCCCCTGTTCGCCGCCTGGGCGTTGATCGACACGTCGATCCCCGCGCCCATCCGTTCTTTCCGCCTGGTTCTGACTCTGGCGGCGGCGCTTCTCATGGGCATTATGGTGTTCATCCGGCAACGCTTGCTCGACCGCGAACTGCTCCGCCTGCTCACCAACTCTCGCGAATCCTTCGCCAACCTGAAGCGTTTGCAGGCGCAAATCACCGACTCGGAGAAACTTGCCTCGATCGGTCAACTGGTAGGCGGCGCTGCCCACGAACTCAATAATCCCATCACCGCCATGCTGGGTTATTCCGACCTGCTCCTAACTACACCGCTCACGCCCGAGCAGCAGGAGCTAGCCGCAAAAATCGGCCAGCACGCCCGCCGCACCCGCGCCCTGGTCGCCAGCCTGCTCAGTTTTGCCAAACAAGCTCCCGCCGCGATGGGGCTCGTTGATCTCTGCGCTTTGCTGCGCACTGCCGTGAAACTCTCGCAGCCCCAGTGGCAAGGCCTCAACATGGAAGTGCGCACCGAACTGCCGCAGGAACTCCTGCTCGTCCGCGGAGATTCCAACCAGTTGCTGCAAGTCTGCGTGCAAATCATTAACGATGCGATGCATGCCGTGCATCGCCACCACAGCCGCGCGCTGACCATTACCGCGGAACGCAGAAATACAAATGAAGACGGTCTCGCCGTCATCACCATTTCCAACACCAACCTCACCGAAGGCCTAGCCAAAAGTGAAGCCGGAGCGGAGGACGACCAAACCCTCTCCGACCTTGGACTCAACGCCTGCCAGGGCATCCTGCGGCAACATCACGGAAGGATTTCGTGGCAGCAGGATCGCAACGCGGGAACCATCATCCGCGTCGAACTGCCCGTCATCCCTGCGGCAGCGGCGCAGGAGCAATCGACTCCAGCCGGGGTTCCGGCGATGTGGCAACCTCAACCGTCCGCTTAAGCTGCCCGCAAGCCGCGTAAATATCCCGCCCCCGCGGACGCCGCACAAACGCAGGAATTCCAGCGCTCCGCAGAATCGTTTGAAATGCCGTCACCTGCTCCGCGCAGGGAGTCGCAAACTCAATCCCCGGCCCCGGATTCAGCGCAATCAGATTCACCTTGCAGCGCAGCCCACGCAGCAACTCAGCAACTTCCCGCGCATTCTCGAGCGTATCGTTCACGCCCCCGAGCAAAACATATTCGAAAGTGATCCACTCCCGCGTGCGCCGGGGAAAGTCGCGCGCGGCCGCCAGCAGCATTTCCAGATTCCATTTCTTATTCAGCGGCATCACCCTCGTACGCAGCGCATCGTTCGAAGCATTCAAAGAAATCGCCAGCTTCGGCCGGATTGTTTCTTCCCCAAAATCCCGAATGCGCGGCACAATCCCCGCCGTCGAAACCGTCATCCGCCGCTCCGCGATGCCAACCCCCTCCACCAGCAACCGCGACGCCTTAATAAAATTTTCGTAATTCAGAAACGGCTCGCCCATCCCCATGAACACAAGATTGATGCGATCCTCCGGCGGCGAAACGCCCTGATCCTTCAGCACCGCACAAACCTGCCCCACAATCTCGCCCGCCGTAAGATTGCGCTTCACCCCCAGCAACGCGGTCAAACAAAACTGGCAGTCAACAGCACACCCAACCTGGCTGGAAATGCAAATCGTGGATCGCCCCGGATTTTGCCCTCTATATTTTTGCGTGGTGGGATTTTGGTTGTCGCTAGAAAGGCTCTGTCTAACCCAAAAGCTGTCATTTCGAGCGGAGCGGGATTGCCCGTCTTTACGGGCAATCCCGCGGAGTCGAGAAACCTGCTGTGCGCGGCCCCCGGACTTACTCAAATGTTCACTCGGCTTTTGGCTGGCGCAGCGCTTCAGCGCTGCGATTGGCTCACTGGTTTGGAACTGGGCTTTAGCCCCTGAGGTACCTATGTCGAACTCAGCCTCATCCCCGGCCTCACTCCCATCCCCAGCTTCCCCGCCATCCCCTTCCGGCATCCAAACCGTCTCCACACTCTGCCCATCCCCAAACCCAATCAAATACCGCACCGTCCCATCCACCGACTCAAACTTCTTCTCAATCCGCGCCGCCCCCACCCCAACGCCACCAGCAGCCAATTTCTCCCGAAACCCCTGCGGCAAAGTAGAAATCTCCTCCAGCGTCTCCACCCGCTGCCGGTACACCGCATCCATAATCTGCTTGGCCCGATACCCCGGCTCACCCGCCTCGCTCACCAGCGTGGCGAGTTCCTCCCGGTCCATGCCAAGCAGCGTCGATGTCAGGGGTTCATCCCTCCCTAGTGCTGGAGGCGGCACTTTCCTTCCGAACGTCATAAGTGTAAATTCCGTTTCGGGAGCGTCAGTTCCCAAATCTATACTTTTCTCGAGGAGTCACCCTTGGTCTGGCAGGATTACATCCCTCGCGACATACAGGAATTGTACGAGATTCGAGACTACCACCACGCCGTCACAATCCTCGCAAATCAATTCAAGGGCGAGCAAGCGTAGACTCTAAAAATGCTAAACGGCACTTGGAAAAAGTCGAGATTGCCAGTCGCGGCCCCAACGGGAATCAGTTACGTGAACTACTACAGCTGTCCCTACGACGGCGCGCAATGGGCCGATGCATGGTCCTCCATGTGTAATCACAAGTGCCCGAGATGCAACGCGGAGATTGAACCGTACCGAAGCGATGAAATCGATGCTCCCCTAGCTCATGAACTTGCAATGCAGCGTTGAGCTCGCCGCCGCTTACAAGGCCGGCTCGCAGATTGCCCGCGTGATAAGCGAGCATTGGTGCAGTCGTGAGCTTTATTGTCCCGCCTGCGACTCCGGGCGCATATCGCCGTCAAGAGCGAACACGCCTGGCCTAGATTTCACCTGCCCAAAGTGCGGGCAAGCCTTTCAGTTGAAGAGTTCAAGGGTTTGGAACCCAAAGAAGGTCGTCGACGCCGGATACGACGCGATGATTCGAGCAATCCGATCGGATCAAGCCCCGCATCTCCTGCTCCTTCAATACACGAGCACCTGGTACATTCAGAACGTGATGCTCATCCCTCGAATGTTTTTCTCGGAGAGCGTTATCGAAAAACGCAAGCCTCTGAACCCAACAGCCCGCAGGGCAGGGTGGGTCGGCTGCAACATACTGCTGAGCGGCGTCCCTGAGGACGGCAAGATCGCGATTGTGTCGGCGGGCATTCCTGAGCCGAAGCAGCAGGTCCGACGCGAATTTGAGCGGGTGAAGGGGCTGGCCGAACTGCCGCCGTCATTGAGAGGCTGGACGGTGGATGTTCTCACCGCCGTCCGTGGACTCGGAAAATCTCAATTCTCCCTGCAGGAGGTTTACCAGTTGGAACCGGAACTCCGGGCAGCACACCCTAACAACCGTAACGTGCGTCCGAAAATACGCCAGCAACTCCAAGTGCTCCGGGACCTAAACCTCCTCGACTTTACGGACAGGGGCACCTACCGGCTTCTTCCTTGAAACTGGCGCGGTTCGTGTCCGGGGGCACTCGAAATGGCCTACGTCCCAAAACTCGTGTAACATTATGATTCTAAACCACTAACAATCTACTTCTCCCACACCCCACCCACCCCGCGGGATATGTAACAATAGCACAGCACCCCAGGGTGGTTTCCACGATCCAAAACTAAGTCATGGCAAAAGAAGTCCGCAATATTCGTCGTCAGGTGTTGCCCCACGGCCTCACCGTCATCACCGAGCAGATGGAGCACATCCGCTCCGCCTCGATCGGCATTTGGCTCGAAACCGGCTCGCGCGATGAGACGCCGCAGGTCAACGGCATCTCGCACTTTATCGAGCACATGGTCTTCAAAGGCACCAAGCACCGCACTGCCGAGGAGATCGCTCGCCAGGTCGATTCCATCGGCGGCAACATGGACGCCTTCACCTCCAAAGAATGCATCTGCTTCAACGTCAAGGTGCTCGACGAAAACGTCCCCATCGCGCTTGAGATTCTCACCGACCTGGTCCTGCACCCCACGTTCACCGCCGAAGACATTGCCCGCGAGCGGGGCGTCATCCTCGAAGAGATTAAAATGGACGAAGACAATCCCGACTACCTCGTCCACGAAATCTTCACCCAGAATTTCTGGAAAGATCACCCGCTCGGCAAGCCGATCCTGGGCACGAAAGAAACCGTAAAGAAATTCGAGCGCGCAGCCGTGCTTGAAACCTACACCCACCGTTTCGCCCCCGGCAACATCATCGTAGCCGCTGCCGGACATCTCGACCACGACCACTTCGTCGATCTAGTCGTCAAACACTTCGAGCATCTGAAGCCCGCGAAAAACGGATTCCACTCGCCCGAACCAAAAATCGTCCCCCGCATCGTATTAAGAAACAAGAAAGCACTCGAGCAAGTGCAGCTCTGCATCGGCGTGCCAGCGTACCCGATCGCCCACAAGAAGCGCCACGCCGGCTACATTCTCAACACCCTGCTCGGGGGAGGCATGAGTTCCCGCCTATTTCAGAATATCCGCGAACGCCAGGGCCTGGCCTACTCCATCTACAGTGACCTCAACCCCTACCGCGATACCGGATGCATGGCTGTCTATGCTGGAACTTCGCTGGCCTCAGCCAACAAGGTGGTCAAGGCGGTGGTGAACGAATTTCACGATCTAAAAACCAAGCCGGTCCCGGACGAAGAACTACGCCGCTCCAAAGATCAGCTCAAAGGCAGCCTGATGCTCTCGCTCGAATCGAGCACCGCCCGCATGTCGAACCTGGCCCGCCAGGAAATGTACTTCGACCACTTCCAGGACCTCGACGAGCTGATCGAAAAGATCGAAGCCGTAACGGCCGGCGATCTGCAAGCCATCGCCCAGGAGTTCTTCAAGACCGAATCGATCGCCGTAACTGCGCTAGGCAACCTCAGCGGCCTGAAGATCTCCCGCGATCACCTGACCTGCTGAATATTCCTAGCGCAACCATCCCTAACGCACAAAAGACACAAAGTTACACAGGGCTGATTTACCCTGTGTAACCCCGTGTCCTCCGTGGTTTAAGGTTTTTCTTGGCTGTCACTACCTATTTAGCAGGCACAGACGCAGCGAGTTGCGCCGCAGCCTTGGCCGCCAGCCGCGCCTTCGCCCGCCCTTCTGTCGCCCGCTTCATGTGCTCCGGATGCCGCGCCCATTCAATCTGCCGGTTGGCCGGCGCACCGTACAACTCGGGATGAATGTAGAAGCCCCGCACCCTGGCACTCTTCTGCTGTTCAACCACCAGCGGATGCGCCTTGGCATAAGCGTCCTGCCGCACCCCAGTCACCTGCCAGGAAACTTTCACATTCGGCTTGTCGGTGCGAATGCTGAACTGGTTCTTCTCGATCTCCGAAGCCACAATGGCTTGCGAAAATTGCCCGATCGACGTCAGCTGATACCGGAAGTCGGCATTCATTGCCCCAAACCACTTGGGCAGTTGCACCGTCGCATTGCCCGCACTGTCGGTAGTGATGTTGCCGGTATAGATGTTCACCATCTCCGAGGATTCAACCGAGGCGTGCGAGAGGTACTGATTTGCGGGATCAAGCGGGTGATCGATCTTCATCGCCGGAGTGCCGCCGTTCAGCGTGCCGCTGATTTCCACATTGCCGATGAAGTTGCCGGCAAGGTCAGTGCCAGCGTAAGCGTCGATGCCGTCGCCGGTTTCCACCTCGTCGCCGCCGTAAGCCACCACTCCCGCACCGCTGCCGCCAAAGGCATCCACTCCATCGCCACCCGCCGGAGAGTTATCGGCGCCGTAAAAGATTCCTCCCGGCCCGTCCACGGTTCCGTAGCCTTCGTCGTAAGGCGAACCCTCACCTCCTACACCATAGACTCCGGTTCCGCCCACCCGTTGCTGTGCATTGGGGTCGCCGCGGCCGCCGAAACCACTCACTCCGTACGCTCCGAAGAAGTTCGAACCAGTCGGAGCCGACATCCCGGTAAAGTAACCGCCCGGGCCCGCTTGATCCGCACCCGATACCACCAGATTCGATATTCCCACCACGCCGAATCCGCCGCTGCCGTAAACGCCAATACCCCGCGCACTGGCCACAGTCCCGTACACTCCGATAGGCTCAGCCGTGGTCAGAGTAGTGGTCGAGTTGGCGAATCCGTAAACGCCATATCCATTGGTGCTGCTGCTTAGTCCGACCACGCCATTGCCGGCGGTGCCAGTCCCGTTCTGGTTGCCCACAAAAGCGTTCAAGGTAGTCGATACCAGGAATCGCCCCGTTCCCCGCACGTCAAGCATCTCCCCCGGCGTGGTGGTATTGACCCCAATCTTGGTGGTGCTGCCACTACCGAGTTGATACAGCGCCGAATTGCCAATCGCGGACGTGCTCGTCCATTTTGGAATGTAGTCGGTCGTGCCCGAGCCCGTCACAGTCGCAGGCGGCGGAGCCGCAGCGCTCGTGGCGCTAGCATTGGGCGCAGCGACCGCGTTCTCAGATTTAGAAGCTGGCGCGGCCAGCATAAAAGCAGAAGCCGGCAACCCGCCCACAGTTTCCGCATCCACCGCCTTCAAGGCATAAGGCGCGCTCACCAGCAGCACGCGCGCCTGCTCTTCCTGACCCTCTACTCGCACCCCCAGCCAATGCGCCGCGCCGGTGGCAAACAGGGACGAAGGCAATCCCGTGCTGGTGGTCGAACCCAGCATCACCGTGTAATGCCCGGTTTCGTCGGGCTGCACGTTCTGCGTCTCCATCCACACCGGAGAGCCGCCTTGTTGTTCCTTGTAGAGCGAAAACGTAACGCCGGTAACGCCGCTCAGCGGCTTGTTGCTGAGATCGGTCAACACGCCGCCAAAATTTACCAGCGGCGGCACGACTGCGTCGGTTGCAGTTGAAATCGTCTGCTGCGCCTGCCCGAGCAAGCTGCACAGCAGTAGCAGTGAACACGCTACCACGTGAACTTTTTTCATATTTGTCCTCTCGTTGTTAAGACTGGGTTGAGACTGGTTTGTGAGACTGAATCCCGCTGCAAACGCGGAACTGGAAGAGAAATCCGCAAAAGCTTAGCCGGACACACGCCCAAAGTCCAGCCTTCGATTAGATAGTGCAGTAACCGGGAAAATCGTTACAAGGGCAGCAGGGTGTTACAAGTAAGCTATCCCAACCCTGTAACTTTCTTGTAGTCTGCTCATCCCATCAGTGCCTGCAGGCGCAAGTCTGCCGGACGACCCTAGCTCAATACTCACTCAAGGAGAACACTATGAAAAAGCTTTTCGGCAGTTTGGTGCTTGCCTGTCTGTTGACCGCTCCTCTCGCAACCTTCGCCCAGGATTCCATGAAGCAAGACGACAGCAAGCAAGACACAATGAAAAAAGACGACTCCATGAAGAAAGACGATTCGATGAAGAAGACCGACTCCAAGAAGAAGGCCAAGACCGCAAAGAAAGACACGATGAAGAAAGACGACAGCATGAAGAAGGACGACATGAAGAAAGACGACACCACGAAGAACGACCAGATGAAGCCCAACTAGTCGTTCCAGGCCACCTCCAACGAACTGTCATCCCGAGCGCAGCGAGGGACCTTGGTGTTTGCCAGGCAGCGGAAAAGGCGCAGGCAAACACCAGGGTCCCTCGCTGCGCTCGGGATGACAAGGGTTATTGTGATCTTAGCCGTCAGCAATTGGCGGAATGCCGCTCTGCGATTCCGAAGCGCAAGCCGCCATTCTCGATTCGACCGCTGCCTGAGATGCCCCGTAAATCGATTTGCAGCCCCGTAGGACGCCTGCGAGAGCCTCGTGCATGGTTTGGGTCGTCCGGCCGGAAACTATCGCTCTACGGGCAAGGCAAATCGATTTGCCTTCGGGGTGGAAAATGGCCTTTTAGACTCAACAACTTAGCGGCGCACGTATTATATCTACAAGCTATATCCCGCCCACGGGGATAGCGCCTCACTTGGAATCAACAACTTACGAGGAAATCAGAACCCTAGCGCGCGGCCATGCCCACGACTTCCCCTTGTTCCGCCTTGTCATCGGCGTCAGCATCATCGCCCTGATCTCCCGGCCGAAGCGTTACCCCAGTCTTCAAATACTGCCGCAGGCATCGCGTACAGGGCACATACCCCTCCGCCATCGCCTCTTTCGCCGTCAGCGTGCGCTCTGTGTTCTTGTCGTGGATGAACGGGCATCCCGGCACATGAAATAACTTGGCCCCATCTGAAACCACAACTACCAGGTCGGGAGGAATATTATTCGCCGGTTCCGCGTGATGCGACTTGAGCAAACGTCCGCCCGTGAGCGAGTTCGTCAGCAAAACACTTCCCGCGATCAACACCAGCGCCGCCACCGGCACCAGCCACGCCGACCAACTCGACCACCGGCTTCCCTGCACTGCCGCGGTCTTCGCCAGGCTCTTCTGTAGCCTCTGGCTGAAACCGGCTGGCACTTCCAACATGCGCTCATCGCCATACAGCCGGACAACGTTCTTCGTTCCCGCCAGCACCGACGCACAACGCGCGCAGGTCTTGAAATGCTCGTTCATCGACGCGCGCAGTCCCGCATCCACGTCTCCATCGACGTAATTCGAAATCTCGCGCCACACTTGTTCGCAATTCATCGTTTCATGGTTCACCATGGCTTGGTTCCCTTCTCGAATGGCAGCCGGCTGAACCAGCCCTGCTCCCATCCGGCGGCCAGCAGATCGCGGAGCATCAGCCGCGCCCGCAGCAGCCGCGTCTTCACCGAAGCCACCGTGATGCCAAGCGCTTCGGCGGTCTCCTGAATGTTCAGGTGCTCCATGTCGCGCAGCATGAAGACCTCGCGATATTTTCGGTCGAGCGTGCCCAGCGCCTCAGCCAGCCGCTGCCGCACTTCCTTGCGCTCGAGCGCTTCCGAGGGGATCTCGCGCCAGTCGGCAAAATCGCGCGGAGCATATTCGCTTTCATCGTCGGTGCGGTTGTCGAGTGCTTCCATCGCCACAGTTCGCTCCCTTCGCCGGCGCATCAAGGCCTCATTCACCGTGATCTGGATCAGCCACGTGCTGAAGCGGGCCTCGGCGCGGAATTGCCGGATATTCACGAGCGCCTTCAGCATCGCTTCCTGCGCCGCATCTTCGGCGTCGTGCTCGTTGCGCAGAATCGCCAGCGCCGCGGCGTAGACGCGCCGCTCATAAGGCCTCACCAGTTCGTAGAACAATTCGTGCTGGCCGCGCTGCACGTTCAGGATCAGTTCCTGCTCGCGCGCGCCCGCCTGCTGCGGATTGTCGGCCGTCAGGACCATTCGAAAATCAATCGACCACGAAGGACACGAAGTCTCACGAAGGAAAACAGATTTGCTTCACCTTAGTGAACCTTCGTGCCCTTCGTGGTTAAAGTTTCTTCCGTCAAGTCTAGTATTCCGGATCTTTCTTCCACCCCGTCAGCATGGAATAGAAATTATTCCAGCCATGCAGGATCACCATCACCAGATGTCCCAGCACAAAAGCCAGGGTCGCCCACATCACGGCGAAGTGCCAGATGCGCGCGTAGTGGAATCCTCCCATCGGCCAGCCCAGCCAGGAAAATTGCGCCGGCTTCCAGATCACGAAGCCGGTCAGCACCGAGAGCACACCAAGAATGATCGCCGTCGTATATGCCTGCTTTTGCAGCGAGTTGTAAGCCTCGCGCACCGGCGGCTTCGGTCCAAAGAAAAAATAATGGCGGACCATCGGCCACACTCCGGGGATGTCGCGGTGCGTGAACAAGACTTGCCGGTAATTGCCGCTGAAAATCTGATAGCCGAGATAGACCACGCCGGTGGCCATGTAGATCCACATAAAGGTGAGGTGCCATTGCAGCGCCCCGCCCAGCCAGCCGCCGATGGCGAACGCCCTCGGCCAGTGCAGCAAATCCTGCTGCGGAATCTTCGCCCCAAAGCTGGGGAAGGCGCGGAAAATCTGCAGCCCGCTGCCCACCATCACAAAGAGCGCAACCGCATTGATCCAGTGGCACAGCCGCACGATGAACGGATGCTCGTAGACGGCGCGCGCGACAACAATGGGGGCTTGTTCTTCACCCTCGGCGTTCTTAGCCTGCGGCTGAATGATTTCGATGACTGCACCGCTCATCTCGTTTCTCCTGGTAGCGCCGGCACAAATTGAGCGATTGAGCGATTGAGTCATCGGGAGATTGAAAATCAACACGGCTCGGTGTTTTTGCTTTCCAATCACCCGATGACTCAATCGCTCAATGACTCAATTTCCTACAATCCGTAGAACCACGAATAGCCTTGATCTTCCCAGTAGCCAACTCTGTCCAACACGTTCGTGACTTTTAAATCCGTCAGATACTTCGCCTGCTTGTAACCAACCTTGGTTGGAATCTGCAGACGCAGCGGCGCGCCGTGTTGGCGCGTGAGCGGCTGCTCATACATTTCGTAACACAGCAGCGTCTGGGGATGCAGCGCGGTCGCCATGTCGAGCGATTCGTAATAATCGTCAGCGCAGTTCACCGTGATGTAGCGCGCTGTGGTGTCGGCGCCGATCGCAGTTAAAAAATCTGACAGCCGCGCCCCGCCGAAGCGGCCAATTACGTCCCAGCCTTCGACGCAGACGTGGCGCGTGTTCTGGCGGTAGCGCGGCAGGGCCTGTACCTGGGCCAGCGTGTATTCGCCGGGCTTCTGCACTGCGCCGGTCACGGTGAGTGTCCAGTTCTCAAAGATCACTCCGGGATCATCCACGTCATAGCCGTTGATCGGGAACTTCGCCGGAGGAGTGAGGTCAGCATTGTCGAAGGTAGGCGCCAGATGGCCGGAGCGAAACAGCCGCGCCGAAGCCCAGTCGCTGAAACCCAGCC
>Ga0181525_10002503_pt1 | contig 14980 bp, 14 predicted proteins | sample PEATcosm2014_Bin_48_FD_121100 | JGI IMG/M metagenome (GOLD analysis project Ga0181525, IMG submission 121100) | Peatland microbial communities from MTU Mesocosm Facility, Houghton, MI, USA - PEATcosm2014_Bin06_10_metaG | ecosystem: Environmental > Terrestrial > Soil > Wetlands > Peat | place...
AGTCGGACGATTGCGCCGCGAGCCGCTTGCCAAGCTTCCCGGCATTGCCGAGGCGGTCGAATGGGCGGAAGCGGCAACGTTACTCAACGAGCAAGGTGCGCGATGGCCCGACGCCTTTAAGCGCTCGCTCGGCGTCGTGCTCAAGGATGAGGACGATCTCGTTCACGTGGCGCCGAAAATCGACGCCATTCTCGCGGAGGCGCAAGCGTGAACGGCGCCATCGATCCAGTCGCTCACTTTGTCGCCTTTGCTGGGCTGCTGCGCCGCGCGGGTTTCGCCGTTGCGCCCGAGCAGACCATGGCCTGGCTCGCCGCGATCGAGCTATTGGGCCCGACAAGTATCGAGGATATTCGCCGCGCCGCCCGCGCTACGCTGGCGCCGCCGCCGGACCGCTTCGCCGACTTCGACGCGCTGTTTGATGCGCATTTTCTCGGCGCGCAAAACCTGATGACGGAAGCGGAGCCGAGCGAGGACGAGCCGATACGTGCGGCCGAAGATTCCGCGGTCGGCCCGGAGCCGATGTTCGGCGATGAGACACGTGAATCCGGCGCCCAGGCGACTAGCGCGGAACTTCTCTCCGCGCGCCGCTTCGCTCCCGGCAGCGAAGGCGAGGCTTTGCGCCGCTTCAGCCGGGCGCTTCCGGCCCGCGTCCCGATGCGCCGAGGCTACCGCTGGCGATCGGCGCGAGCCGGACGCGGCGCCGATGCGCGACGCATGTTGCGCGACGCCATGCGCAACGCCGGCGAGTTCGTCCGCTTGCGCCACCGCAAGCGCCGGCTACGCCAGCGCCGCATCGTGGTCCTGATCGACGTCTCCGGCTCGATGAAGGAGCGTACGCAATCTCACCTCGCTTTCGCCCATGCCCTGACGCGGGCGGCGGCGTCGGTCGAAGTCTTCACCATGGGGACCCGGCTCACGCGCATCACCCGGCCGCTGCGGCTGCGCAGTCGCGAGCAAGCGCTCGGCACGGCGTCTTTGCTCGTCGCCGACTGGGACGGCGGCACCCGCATCGGCGATGCGCTCAATGCCTTTCTTGCCGTTCCGCGCTTTGCCGCGCTGGCACGCGGCGCGGCACTGGTCGTGCTGTCCGACGGGCTCGAGCGCGGAGATCCGACCGCGATGGGCGATGCGGTCGCGCGCCTCGCCCGGATCGCCTGGCGCATCATCTGGCTCACACCGCTTGCCGCCGACCCGGGATTCGAGGCCCGCACTGCCGGCTTGGTCGCCGCGCGGCCCTTTCTGGACAAACTCGGCGACGGTGGCTCAATCGACAGCATCTGCAACAACGTGCTCGACATGGCGAGTGAGGCGGCATGACGCCGATTATCGACGCGCATCATCACATCTGGCGGCGGGCCGATCTGCCGTGGCTCGACGGGCCGATGCAGCCACGCATCTTCGGCCCTTACGAAGCGATCCGCCGCGATTACCCGATCGGCGAGTTTCTTGCTGATATTGCCGGCACCGGTGTGACCCAGTCCGTCTACGTGCAGGCCAATTGGGCCAAGGACCGCTTCGAGGACGAAGTAGCCTATGTACAGCACGCCGCCGACGAAACCGGCTTTCCGCAGGCGATCATCGGCTACGCCGATTTTCTGGTACCCGATGCACGGCCGCAATTCGACCGCTTGACCAAGTATCGCGGCATGCGGGGGCTGCGCATGCAGCTACAATGGCACGAAAACCCGCAATACCGTTTTGCATGCGGCCCCGATCTCGCGCGCGACCCGACATTACAGGCCAACGTCGCGCGGCTTGCCGATTATGGCTGGAGTTTCGATCTCCAGGTTTTCGCCGGACAGATGGCCGGCGCGGCTGAACTCGCAGCCAGCGCGCCCAAGGTGACTTTCGTCCTTCAGCACGCGGGCATGCTGGAAGACCTTTCCGACGGCGGCCGGAGCCGCTGGCGGAGTGCGATGCGCCACCTCGCCGCGCGGCCCAACGTGGTCTCGAAACTGTCGGCGCTGGGCACCTTCATCCATAAGAACGATCCGGATCATATCGCCACGGTGGTGCGCGAGACGATTGACATATTCGGCGCTGAACGCTGTCTGTTCGGCTCGAATTTTCCCGTAGAAAAGCTGTGGACCCGGTATGCCGACCTGATCGCGGCCTACCGCGTCGCGCTCGAACCACTCGGAGACGCAACCACGCGCGCCGCGCTGCACGACACGGCGATAAAAGTTTATCGGCTCGAATAAAACGGGGCACGCGACCCCGAATAAGTAGGAGGGAAAGTATGGCGCTCGAAATCAAAATTCTCGACTACGGCGATATCGAATTGGAATCGAGCTTTCTCGTGCTGGGGCGCGATTGCGGCCGCACGCGACGGGTGCCGACTCTGGGTTTTCTCATTCTCGGCGGTACTTGGCCAATTCTGGTCGATACCGGCTATCGCTCCAACCAGATTATGGAGACGCTGGGCATGCGCGGCATGCAGTCTCACGAGACCATGATCGAGAACCAGCTGAAGAAGCACGGGGTCAAGCTCGGCGACGTGCGCTACGTCCTGCACACGCACCTGCATATCGACCATGCCGGCAAGGACGATCTTTTCCCGATGAACACGGCGGTCGTCGTCAACCGCCGCGAGCTCGAATATTCGGTTTCCGGCCTCATGCATCCGCAATATCCGGCTGTCGACATCAAGCATCTCATCGATCGGCTGCATACCAAGGGGGCGCTACGCTTTCTCGATCTGGAGATTTCCGGGCCGAGCGAGCTGATGCCCGGCGTGATCTGCGAGGCGGCGGGCGGTCACACCGAGGGCTCGATGAACGTCATCGTCAAGACCGCCGAAGGCGTGGCGACGATCTGCGGCGATGTGCTTTACGACATCAACGACCAACTGGTGGAACCGTTTCGCGAAATCAGCGACATGGAGCCGCGCGTCACCGGCAATCACGGCACGACCAAGCGGCAGGAGAAAGCGGCGATCAAAAAGGTCGTCGCCTCATCGCGCTTCGTACTGCCGGTCCACGATCGTCCGGCATTGATCGAGGCGGGACAGGTCGTCGGCCGTCTGCAGGATTCCGTGCCGGGCGCGATCGTCCAGTCCTTGCCAAAGCGCAGTTGGTTCCCGGCGTGATGTGGGGAGACATGCGATGAATCATTCGGCGCTGCGTCGCGAATTTTCGGATCTGATTGATCTCGACGCGCCGGTCGAGCGGCTGGCCGGCGGGTTTACCTTCACCGAGGGGCCGATCTGGCACCCGCGCGACCAATATCTCCTCTTTTCCGACATGCCGGCGGACGTGCGGCGGCGGTGGGACGAGCGCGGCGGCGTGCGCGAAGTGATGAAGCCGTCGAACAAGTGCAACGGCATGACCTACGACTCTCACCTTGGGCTGATCATCTGCGAGCACGCGACGTCGAGCCTGGTGCGCGAACGTGACGGTCGGCGCGATGTCCTTGCTTCGCACTTCGAGGGTAAGGAGCTCAACAGCCCGAACGACGTGTGCGTGCGCTCAGACGGCTCGATCTATTTTTCCGATCCCTGGTACGGGCGCATGCCGGTCTACGGGGTCGAGCGGCCCCGCCAGCTTGGTTTTCAAGGCGTCTACCGCGTTCCGCCGAACGGTGGCGAGCCACAGCTTCTCGTCGATCGTAATCTGTTCGAGCAGCCGAACGGCCTGTGCTTTTCGCCGGACGAACGGATCCTCTACGTCAACGATACGGTGCGCGCGCTGATCCGCGCCTTCGACGTCAATACCGATGGCACGCTCGGCCCGGACCGGATCTTCGCCTCCGGCATCCGCTCCGAGCTGGAGCCGGGCGTACCAGACGGCATGAAATGCGACAGCGCCGGCAACGTCTGGGTGACGGCGCCAGGCGGCGTGTGGGTCTATTCGCGCTCGGGGGCGCTCTTGGGCAAAGTCAGGGTTCCCGAACTCGTGGCCAATTTGCACTGGGGTGAATCCGATTGGCGCACACTATTCATGTGCGCCACCCATTCGCTTTACGCCGTGCGCACGAAAATCGGCCCGCATATCGAGCCCTTCATGCGCGCAAGCACATCGGGCGGCGTCTCGTCATCCCCGCCGGCTGCGGCATCGCAGCCCGAGCGCGCCAGCACGGCAGGCGGCCTGCGGCTCGATCCCTCGCGCTGCGCGCTTATCATTCAGGACATGCAAAACGACGTGATGATGGACGGCGGCGCCTTCGCTTCGTCCGGCGCGCCACAACACGCTCGCGAGCAGAATGTCGTCGAAAACATCCGCCGCCTCGCCGAAGTGTGCCGCTCGCGCGGGGTGATGGTCATTCATGTCTGGTTTGTCGTCGAACCCGGCGCGCCGGGCGTAACGCTCAACGCGCCGCTGTTCGAGGGGCTCGTCGACTCCAAGGCGCTGGTGCGGGGAACCTGGGGCGCAGCGCCGACGCCTGGGCTGGAACCGCAGCCCGGCGACCACATCGTCGAGAAAATCCGCATGAGCGCCTTCGAAGGCAGCAACCTTGAAATCGTCCTGCGCTCCGGTGGCCGCGACACCATCATCGACACCGGCGCGTGGACCAATATGTCGATCGAGCACACCGCGCGCACCGGGGCCGACAAGGGATATTTCGTCGTCGTGCCCGAGGATTGCTGCTCGACCATGAACGCTGACTGGCACCGCGCCTCGGTGCAATACGCGATGACGAACGTCGCCGCAGTGACGAAGGCGAACGAGGTGATCGCGGCGCTGAGCTAGCCGGGCAGCGTCAGGCCCTCAGCCGCAAATGCCCGTTGCACCGCCGGCCGCGCGCCAAGCCGGCGTGCATGCGTACTCCATTGTGGAAACTCGTTTGCCATGTCGAAGCCGAGCACCGGTCCACGGCCCCATATCCAGTAAACGAGAAGGAGCGCATCGGCGACACTGTAACGCTCGCCGAGCGCCCATGGCCCTTGGCCAATTTTCTCCTCGACTTTCCGCCAGAGTTCGTGAGCGTTTTTCTTGCCGGTGACGGCGACGTCCTCGATTGCGTGCGGATTGGAGGCGTAACGGGCGGCGCGGCGGACATGGACGAAGGCCGGTTGAATGGTCGAGGACAGCCAGTTGAGCCATTCGGCGCAGCGCGCCTCTTCGCGCGGATCCCACGGCCAGAGCCCCGCCGCCGGATGCCGCGCCGCGATGTAACGAAGAATCGCCGGCGCTTCGGTCAAGACCCAGTCGCCGTCGGTGAGCGCCGGCACGCGTGCATTCGGATTGATGCGCAGATATTCGGGGCTATTTTGCTGATTGGCAGCGATATCAACCCGCGACAACTCGAAGCGGTCGCCGGTTTCCTCAAGCGCGATATGCGGCGCCAGCGAGCACGCGCCCGGAGAATAATAGAGCTTCATCACGCTCATAAATACGTCGCCCCCCCGATCGAACCGCGCTGCGGCGCGCGTTTGTCTTATACGACCAATCAGTATGTCGCGCGGCCGCCGGACAAGTCGAAGGCCGCGCCGGTGGTGAAAGAGTTTTCTGCGCTCGCCAGCCAACAGATCATCGATGCGGCTTCTTCCAGCTCGAGCATGCGGCCGCGTGGAATCTTCGAGACGATCATCGCCAGGAAGTCCGGCGCCTGGCTCAGCGCCAAGGTCGTCTTGGCGACCGCGGGCGTGACGCAATTCACGCCGATATTATAGCCCGCAAGCTCCTTGCCGAGCGACTTGGTGAGAGCGATCACCGCGGCCTTCATTGAGCTATAGGCTGGCGCTTTCGGATTGCCTTCTTTGCCGGCGACCGAGCTCAGATTGACGATGCGCCCGTAATTCGCCCCGATCATGTGCGGCACCACCGAGCGGCAACAATAAAAGGTGCCGAGCAATCCCACATTCACAACTTCAGCGAAGGCTTCCGGCGGATATTCCCAAGTGTTCGCATTTGGCCCAACAACCGCAGCGTTGTTGATGAGGATATCGATCTTGCCGAAATGTCCAGCGGCGGCTTTCGTGGCAGTTTCCACGGCGGCGAGGTCGGCGATATCGACCGGAAGCCCTTGCACGCGATCTGGGCCGCCGAGCTTCGTCGCGGTTTTGCCGAGCAACGCCTTGTCACGATCCCAGATGCACACCCGGCCGCCAGAGGCAAGGATGCGCTCGGCGACCGCAAGGCCGATGCCCTGCGCTCCGCCCGTGACGATCGCGACCCGCTCATTCAAATCATAGACATTCATGGGAGGGACCTCTTGCGCATACGGCATTGGAATCGTCTAGTCGGTATCAGTCGCGAACGTCAGGCTTTGAGGGCTAAATCTCCCTCAAGCTCAGCCGACCGTCAGCAGAAAGGCAAGGCTTCGCTTGTTGAAGGTTTCCGCGTCCTCCATTTGCGGCCAATGACTGCAGTTCTTCATTTCGAAAACAGTCACATGAGGAATGAGCTTGGCGACTGTCCGGGCGGTCTCCAGGAATACGTCCGCATGATCGACCGCGGCGACGATGAGGGTCGGAGCCTGCAGTTTTTTCCAGTCGTCGTCGGGTATTCGGTTACGGTTGTAAACGTCTGAATCGAGTAACGCCAGAATGTGCGGCATCGCCCGCTTCATGTCGGGTCGGCCATAGATCGAGAGCCGGGTCGCGATGAGATCGTCCCAGACCTTGTCAGGGTCGTGAAACAGCCCCTTGAAGATTTCGCGGATGTTGTCCCAGGTTGGGTTCGCTGCCGCTGCCGATCGGGAGCTCTTGATATCGTTCTGGACCGGGCGCGCCGGAAAATAAGCGGTCGCGGACAAAAGAATGAGTTTGTCCACCATATCCGGATAGTCGATCGCGAACCGTGTGGCGACGCGGGCGCCGAGCGAAAGGCCGATGACCGAGGCCTTTCTAATTCGCATGGCTCGAAAAAAGTCCAGAGCGTGCTTGACGTATTGCTCGGTCTCGTAGTCGTAGTCGGGTTTGTCGGTCATTCCCGAGCCGACCATGTCGAACGCTATGCAGTTGAAATGCTTCGCGTGCGCGGCGATGTTCGCCGCGAAGTTCTCCAAACTGCCGGCGGTACCGTGCAGCATCACGAGCGGCGGATTGGACTCGCTGCCAGCCTGCACGTACCGCGTTCTAATCCCGCCGGCATCTATCCAACCCTGGCGAAAAGGAGTAGCAAGTAATTCCGTCCAGATGCTGCGATAAGGAGCATTCATCGGTTGAACTCCGTTTGCGTTGAAACATTCCGATCGCGGTTGATTGCGGCGATTACCGCGCAAAGACGGGAACGCTGGTTGGCCGCCGGCTTGCCGTACGGTCCATGAATACGATCCGCTCGCTGGCAAGACGGTAATCGGGAAAGCGTTCGAGAAAGCTCGCGACTGCGACGCGCAGTTCGAGACGCGCCAATGCCGCGCCCAGGCAGTAATGCACGCCGTGGCCAAGCGTCACGTGCCGGTTGGGATTGCGGGCAATGTCGATGCTGTCCGGGTCATCAAACTGGGCCGGGTCGCGGTTAGCAGCGCCGATCATGATATGGAGAATCTGACCCTTGCGAATTGTCTTGCCCCCGATCTCAAAGTCCTCGCGGGCAGTGCGGATGCCGCGTTGCGTCGGCGCGTCGTATCGCAGGAACTCCTCGGCGGCGAGATTGATGAGCTTGGGATTTGCTTTCAGCTTCGCCAATTCTTCCGGGAACCGATGGAGCCACCACAGCGACATGGCGATGGCGCTGCGCGAGGTCCCTCCCCCCGCGGTCGCCATCATGTTGCAGGTGGCGAGAATTTCGAGATCGGTCAGGCACTCGCCGTCGACTTCGGCCTGCGCCATCGCCGAGATCATATCCTCTCCGGTGTTGCGGCGACGCTCCTCGATCAAAGGCATGAAATAGGCTTGCTGGGCGTCGAGAATTTCGCGCTGCTCCTGCGCCATCGCCTCCTTGTCGGGAGCGACCGGCTGGAACAGGAAGTTGGAGCACCGGTCACTCCAGTGCCGCATCATCATTTCGTCGGAATCCGGCAGACCCAGCAGATCCAGCATGACCTGGGTCGGCAAACGGGCGGCAAAGTCCAGGTAAGCGTCAAATGTCTCGCGACCGTGCAATGAATCGAGGATGACGTTGACACGGCGCTCCATCATCGGTCGTAAACGCTCGACGGCGCGAGGCGTCATCGCCTTCAGAAACAACCCCTTCAGACGATCGTGGTACGCGTCGTCGCGGTAGAGCAGCCACCGGTGATAATGCTTAACGATATCGCTGAAGCGTTCGGAGTTCGCGCGCGGCAGATAGGAGTATAGCGTTTCGATCCGATCGACGCTGAGGTCGGGACGGTCCTGAAGTTCGAAAACATCGTCATAGCGCGTGAAGCACCAGGCATTGGCCCGTGCGGCCCAATGCACCGGCTCTTTCTCGCGCATCGCCTTATAGTACGGATATGGGTCCTGAACCGCTTCGGCGCCGTACAGTCCGTAACTGTCCGCTTCGACCTGTCTCTCACTCACACGTGCCCCCAGGCGCGTGTCCCAACTTCCACCAAGCGCTCAATCTTGAGCGTCTGCACGTCGACGGAAACCTTGCTTGGCAACACCGCAAATTTCGACATTGCGGCGCTGGAAAACCCGCATTGCGGGCAGATGCCGAGGCGATCCATCGGAGCGTAGCGGGCGGCGGCGTCCAGCCGCCGCATCAGATCGTCGGACGATTCAACGGCCGGATTTTTGGTGCTGATGATGCCGAGGTAGGCGCGCTTTCCGGCCGGAAGATGGCGGAGCGGCGCGAAATCTCCCGCGCGTTGCGAATCATATTCGAGCAAAAACGCATCCACGTCGCAGCGGTTGAATAGGGCATCTGCGATCGGCGCATAGCCGCCATCACCCATCCAAAGCCCCTCCATATTGCCGCGGCACAAATGCATGCCGATCGTCATGTCCGCCGGACGCTCCGCGATCGCGCGGTCGAGAACATCGATGTAAGTAGCAACCAGCGTGTCCGGATCATCGCCCTCGGCTTTCGCCAGTGCGCGGATATTGGGGTCGCACAACAGCGCCAAGGGAACTTCGTCGAGCTGTAGATAGCGGCAGCCGGCAGCGTACAGCTCTTGGATTTCGAGGCGAAAGACCGCGATCAAGTCGTCCCAATACATGCTGAGGTCTGGATAAACCTTTGGATCGACCGCATTCTTGAAATGGCCGAAATGCATGTGGGATGGCGTCGGCATCGTCACCTTGACGCGATTGCGCGCGTATCTCTGCACGAATTTGAAATCCTCGGTGACAATCGGCTTCGCGCGCCGCACCGGCTTGCTGGCGAAAGGCGCCGGCGAAGCGGTGGAAAATCCTTCGTCGTTGCGGAACGTCAGTTTTGAAGCGCGGAAATCGAAACCTTCGACGGCGTTGAGAAAGCCGCGCGACCAACCGCCCCGGCGAAATTCGCCGTCGGTCACAATCGGCAGGCCCAACGCTTCCTGCATGGCGATAGCATCGCGGATAGCGATGTCCTGCACCTCGCGAAGCGTTTCGGGGGAGAGCGCGCCGCTTTCGCACTCGCGCCAGGCTTTGACGAGCTCCGGCGGTCTTTTCAGACTGCCGACGTGGTCGACTGAATTGGACGGAACACGAGATGATGCCAAGCAAACCTCCCCGGTTTCAAATTGTCGCCGCGTTTTGCGGCATTCGTTTTGTGATCGGCGCGCGCGCCTTACGCCACGGCCGGCGCGCCAAGACCCGATCGAGTTCGGCCGCATTCGCGGCGACGCCGAGAATGTACCGGTCCGGTCGAATGACGACCGCCGAGGTTTTAAGCTCGGCGAGGTATTCGGCGGTTTCATCTTCCGCCGCGACCGTCGCCACGTCGCTGGTCTTGAGCTTCGCGCGCGTCGTCGCAGGCAACGCTTTGATGAAAGCAGCGGTTGCTAGTAATGCGAAACGATAGCCGACGCGGTCGTCGAGCATGGTTCCGTCGGTAAGCCTCGGCTGACGGGCCCGCGTGCCGACCGGCGGCGGCGCGCCGCGATCGAGGCCATGGCCAAGCCGCGGCGCCAACGACCGCAGCATCGTCGGATTCGCTACCAGGTCGCCGTCGCGCTGCCGGGCTTTCTCGGGATCGGTGGTCTGGATCACGCTGCCAAGCTTGACGGCGAGCTCGATGTAAGCCCGCACATGCTCCATCCGCTCCGTCTCGTAAGTATCGAGAAGCTCGTCAGGCGCGTCGCGGGAAATGACGTCATGCAGCTTCCACGCCAGATTGCCAGCGTCGCGCAGACCCGAGCACATGCCCTGCCCGAGGAACGGCGGCATTTGGTGCGCGGAATCCCCGGCGAGCAGCAACCGACCGCGCCGCCATTTAGTCGATAGCGCCGAATGGAACGTGTAAACAACCGCGCGTTCGATGGTCGAGGTGGCAGGCACGACATTCCACGGCTTTAGCAGGCCGTAGATTCGCTCGTGCTGAATCATGACCGCGGGATCGTCCTGCGGCATCAGCATGAACTCCCACCGATGGCGTTTACCGGGCATCGGGATGAAGGTTGTCGGCCGCGCCGGATCGCAATACTGAATCGCGTCGATCACCCGGCCGTTCTCGTCGGCGGCTTCGGGCACGCCGGCCGGCGGATGGTCGAGAATCATGTCGAGGACGATCCATCTCTCATGCGACCGCAGGTCTTGCAGCGCCGCGCTCATAAAGCGCCTGACCGTCGAGCGCGCACCGTCACAACCGATGACGTAGCGGGCGTTGACCTCCATAAGCGCCCCAGAAGCGAGATTTTCGTAGCGCACCCGCACGCCATCGGCGCGCTCGTCGAGCGCGAACGCATCGCTGCGCAGCCGCACGTCGACAGATGAAAGCCGGGCAACGCCATTGCGCAGGACTGTCTCAAGCTCCGGCTGGTAGAAACGGTAGGCGTTGTTCCAGCCTTCGGCTGTCACGCCGCTCCGCGTGAGCAGGAGAATGAGCTTACCATCGGCATTGACGTGGCGGATGTTGCGGCTCACATCGAGCTTCGGCAGCAACTCTTCCGCCAAGCCCATAGTCTGGAAGAGACGCATGCCCTCGCCATCGAGGGCGACAGCGCGCGGCAGGTGATAGACCGACGGCTCACGTTCGAGCACAACGACCTTTAGGCCGTCGCGGCCGAGCAAGTTTGCCAAGCTCGCACCGACCGGACCGAAGCCGATGACGCAGATGTCGAACTCGGGCGGCGACATGGCCGTCTCACTTCGCCGTCAAGTCTTGTCACGGCCGATCTTGGCGGCGAGCTCCGCCTGGAACTTCTCGATTGGCTTGAAACCCGGCGCGGCGCGACAGAAGGCGTCTGACTTGGCGCGAATCTGATCGGCGGGCAGCGAGAGATCGAGGTCTTCAATGCAGGGCTGATCAATATACCACTGCGTGTCGCAAAACACTTCCAGCCGGTTTCCTTCCGGATCCCGGAAATACAGCGACCAGGCGTTGCCATGATCCATCGGCCGCATGTCGGTGACGGCGGCCTCGATCTTGACCCGCTGCCAGATCGCCTGCAGGTCTTCGACAGAGGCGACGCGAAACGAGATTTGATTGATGTGGTTAAAACCGAGTTCCCTGGGCCGTCCGGCGACGAGCGCGACTTGATGATGATCCTTGGGATCCCAGCTTGTGAACACGATGTCGGAGCCGCGAACCTTGCCGCGATCGGTTACGGTAAATCCGAGGACGCGCGTGTAAAAGTCCTCCATCAGCGGCAGATCGTGAACATAAAGCCCGATATGGCTCATTCTCAACGGGACCCGCCGCGACGGCTTGTCGCGAGACGCCGCCACGGAGTGCGTTGCTGTTGTGGACATCAAGTCCTCCCTTGCCGTTTGCTCAAAAAACTAATGTCCGACGAAGGCAGCGGCCAGCAATCTTGACTGAATGTCCGCACCGTGGACAATGCCGCAACCGGAACATGACAAATGGCGCACCGTAGCGGCAAAGTTCGGGATAGCGGCGTACGCTCGCTGGAACGCGGTCTGGCACTCCTGGTTGCCATCAACCGGCGCAAACTACCGTCCGTCGTCGAACTTTCCCGCGATACCCATCTTCCGCGGCCCACTGTGTATCGGCTTCTCGAAACACTGAGCCGAGCCGGATTCGTCACGCGTAGCAGCCCGCATGACCGCTATTGCCTGACCAGCCGGGTCCGGGTCTTGAGCGACGGCTTCACCGAGGAGGACTGGGTTACCGATATTGCCGCTCCGCTGATGTCGCAATTGACGCGTCAACTGGTGTGGCCGGTGGCCCTGATGACATTCGAGCAAGGCCACATGCTGGTGCGGCAGACCACTCACGAAGCCAGCGCGCTGTCGATTGATTACGGCATGGTCGGACGAATGTTGCCGATGCTGCGCACGGCTGCGGGCCGTTGCTATCTCGCGCTTTGCTCCAGCCGGGAGAGGCGGGCCATCCTCGGCATGCTGGCACGATCCAAAGCCGCTGAGGATCACGGTGCGCGCGAACCTCAACGTTTGAGCAAGCTATTGGACGCGATCCGGGCCAGGGGCTACGAAGTCCAGGATCGCGAAATCAATCCGAAGACGACCGGCATAGCAGTCCCGATCAAGATCGGACCACGCTTGCTTGGCTGCCTCTCGCTGATCTGGATTTCGTCCGCGCTGACCATCGAAAAGGCGGAAGCGGAAATTCTGCCCTTGCTGAAATCGACTGCCGGCCACATCGCCGGCGCGGTTCGCGACCGAAAGCTGGACGATTTCGCGTCGCGATGAGCGTACAGACCTTAATGCATCAGCAGATGCGGAAGCCAAAGAACGATCCCCGGCAAGAGAATGAGAATGATCAGCACCGTGAAATCGGCGATGAGAAACGGTACGACGCCGCGATAGATCGTCTGCATCGAAATTTTCGGTGCGATTGCATGCAGCAGGAACACGATGATCCCCATCGGGGGATGGATCAGCGCCATTTCGACCTGGATGAGACAAATCACGCCCCACCACAGTGGGTCATATCCCAGATTGACGACGATCGGCAGCACCAGAGGCAGCGTGATCAGGATCGAGGACATCTCCTCAAAAAACGTTCCGAGCAGGATGTAGACGGCCGTCAAAGTAAAGATAACGCCAAGCGGCGGGAAATGATGGCCGTCGATCCACTGGATCAGGGCATCCGGCACATGCGCGAGGTTGATGAAATAGGTGAAGATCGGAGCGGCCATCAGGATCAGATACAGCATGGCGGTGACCGAGCCCGCCTCGTACATGCCGGTAACGAGATTGTCGAAACTCAATCGACGCCGGGCCGCGGCAAACAGCAACGCCAGAATCGCAGCGGCTGAAGCCGCCTCATTGACCGTAAAGACGCCGCTGTAGATGCCAACAAACACGCCAAGAAGGAGCGCAAGCGACGGCGCTGCGCGCCTTACGGCTTCCAAGCGTTCGTTCCACGGTGCGCGCGCGCTCACGGGAGCGATTTGCGGGTTTCGCCGCACCACCACGGCGATGGCCGAGAGATTGAGCGCGATGGTGATCAAGGCCGGCACAATCGCGGCGACGAACATGTCGAGAATGAACGTCTTCGCGACCACGCAGTAAATGATCATCACAAGCGAGGGAGGTATCAGCGATTTCAGGGTCCCGCCCGCCGCAATCACTCCGGTCGAGAAAGCGGGCGAATAACCGCGATCGAGCATCTGCGGTAGCGCGACTTTGCCGAAGGTCGCCGCAGTCGCCGTGCTGGATCCGCAGATTGCGCCGAACGCCGCAGAGCCGCCGATCGTAGCGTAGGCGAGCCCGCCGCGACGATGACCGAGAAACGCCGCGGCAGCACGATAAACATCCTCCGAAAAGCCAGCCATGCTCGCGAAAACGCCCATCAATAGAAAGAGAGGCACTGCGGCGAGATCCGTGCTGGACAGGACATATGACGGCTCTTGGGCGAGAAATGAAAAGGCCGGCAGCCAGCCACCGCCTTCCAACGCAAAGCCAACGACCCCGACGGTCATCATGGCAAAGCCGACCGGCACCTGAAGCAGAATCAGTGCGAACAACGAGGCGATTCCGAGAGCACCAATCAGGGCGGGTTGCAAAGCTTTCTCCTTGACGCTCAGTCAACCGCTGTCATGGGATCGTCCGGATAATCGCCGCGCGCCGTCCTTATCATGACAACGAGCTGCAGCAGCGTGCTAACCCCGAGAATGAGCGAGACGGCAGCCCACACCGGCGCCGTCGGAATCCGCAGCATCCACGTGGCTGAACCTGATGCGTGCGCCTGGTTCGCGAGCAGCACAAACCGCCATGTCATCAGGGCAAGGATCACCGCGACCAGGATAGCGGCGGCAACGTCGGCGATGCGTCCGGCACGGCGACCGGCGATGCTGCTGAAAAAGCGGATTGTAATGTTGCTGCGCTCGACGATCGCAACCGGAATGCAACAGGCGACCGAAAACGCCGAAACCAATGAAGCGGCATCGCGAACGAAATCGATCGGGCTGGCGAAAAAAAACCGCAGCAGCCCATCCGCTAACGTCAAGGCCGCGAAGCACAGCAGGGTGCCGAGACCCAGCACCACGAGCGCCCGCGCCAAAATCCTTGTTGTCCGGTCGATTCCCGCCATCGCCTGTTTAGCCGTAGCCTGGCGCACCACGATAGGCCCAGAAACGCCGTCATGTCCGGTCGCCGTGCCAGCGACTGCTCGGGTGCATCAGCGAAACAGAATGCAGTCCCGCTTAGCCCTTGCTCTCGCCGCGCACCGCCGCAAGCTCGGCATCGAGCACCGCTTTAAGCTCTTTATGCCGCGCGCTTTGCGCCACCCACTCTTCGCGGACGGGCGTCAATAGCGTTTGGGCGGCGTCGATCTCGGCTTGGGAAGGAAATACGACCTTGTTCTTGGGATTGGCCTTGAGCTTCTCAAGATTGGCCGCATTGTAACTGGTGACCGAGTCGATCCAGGTTTTGGTCAGTGCGTCGCCGGCGTTGCGCTTGATAACGTCCTGTGCAGACGCAGGCAGCGCCTCGAACTTCTTCTTGTTCATCAACACGGCCAACGGAACCACGCCGAGGCCGATGAAGAAGTGATTGTTGGTGACCCGATCGAGGCCGAAATCGAAGAAGGGTGACATGTGG
>Ga0181525_10002506_pt1 | contig 14967 bp, 15 predicted proteins | sample PEATcosm2014_Bin_48_FD_121100 | JGI IMG/M metagenome (GOLD analysis project Ga0181525, IMG submission 121100) | Peatland microbial communities from MTU Mesocosm Facility, Houghton, MI, USA - PEATcosm2014_Bin06_10_metaG | ecosystem: Environmental > Terrestrial > Soil > Wetlands > Peat | place...
CCCGGGATGCCGACCATCGTCTTCCTGCTGCTGGCCGGCATCTGCGCATTCATCGCCTGGAAGCTCATCAGCGGCGCCGAGCGCGCGCGCCAGACGGCGGCGACCGCGGCCGCCGCCCCGCCGCCGCCGGCGCCGCTCGAAGCGAGCTGGGAGGACATCGTCCCGGTCGACGTGCTGGGCCTCGAGGTCGGCTACCGCCTGATCCCGCTGGTCGACCTGGGCGCCGACGGCGAGCTGCTCAAGCGCATCCGGGCGATCCGCAAGAAGTTCGCGCAGGAGATCGGCTTCCTGCCGCCATCGGTGCACATCCGCGACAACCTCGAACTCAAGCCCAGCCAGTACCGCGTGCTGCTCAAGGGCGTCGGCATCGGCGAGGGCGAAGCCTTCCCGGGCCTGTGGCTGGCGATCAATCCGGGCGGCGTCACGCAGAGCATCCCGGGCACCAACACCAAGGATCCGGCCTTCGGCCTGCCGGCCGTCTGGATCGACGCCAAGCAGCGCGAGTCCGCGCAGGTCCTGGGCTATACGGTGGTCGACTGCGCGACCGTGGTCGCGACCCATATCAACCACCTGCTGCTCACCCATGCCGGCCAGCTGCTGGGTCGCGCCGAGACCCAGGCCCTGGTCGACCATTTCGGCCGCCTGCAGCCCAAGTTGATGGACGATCTCGTGCCCAAGCTGATCCCGCTGGCCAGCCTGCAGCGCATCCTGGGCAACCTGCTCGAGGAGGGCGTGCACATCCGCGACATGCGCACGATCGTCGAGACGCTGACCGACGGTGCCACGCGCACCACCGACGTCGCCGAACTGACGGCGCTGGTGCGGGCGGCGCTGCGCGCCTCGATCGCCCAGACGCTGTTCGGCGCGGTGCGCGAGCTGCCGGTCATCGCGCTCGACCAGGACCTCGAGAAGGTGCTCACCCAGTCGCTGGGCGCGCCCGGCGAGGCGGCCGCCTTCGAGCCGGGGCTGGTCGACCTGCTCCAGCGGGGCGCCGCGGCGGCCGCCAAGCGCCAGGAAGACGCCGGCCTCACGCCCACGCTGCTGGTCCCCGATCGGCTGCGCGTGCCGCTGGCGCGCCTGCTCAAGCGCGCCGCGCCACGGCTGCGCGTGCTCGGCCACGCCGAGATCCCCGAGACGAGCTCGGTGCGGGTCAGCAACGTACTGGGTGCGCGGGCATGACGCCCGAACACCGCGGCGCCGGGTCCGGTGGCGCCGGAGCGCAGTGTTGTCATTTTCGATTGTCCGGCGGCCTGTGCCGCGGCTAGACCAGGTTTGAAGCAGGGAGAAGATCATGGGATTCAGACGATACGTAGCCCCCACCGCGCGCGAAGCGCTCGAGCGGATTCGCAAGGAACTGGGCGCCGACGCGGTCATCCTGTCGAACCGGCGGGCCGGCCCGAATCGCGTCGAGATCATCGCCGCGGCGCAGGGGCAGATGGAGGCGCTGGTGGACGACCTGGCGCCGGCCACGCCGCCCGCGCCGCCGCCCGCCGCCGTGCGCAAGCCGCAGCGCTCGATGGCCGCCGCCATGGCGCAGCCGCAAGCGCGCCGGACGGCGCCCGAGACCTTCCAGGAATTCATCCGGCGCCAGTCGGCCGATCCGGCCGCGCGCAACGAGGGCGTCGCGATGTACCACCAGGTTGCCCGCGAGAGCGAAGAGGCACCGCTGCCCATGACGCGCGCGCCGGCCGCCGCCTCGCGCCTGGCCACGGCGTTGCCGGTGCGCCCGGCCGCCTTGCCGCTGTCGAGCCGTCCGGCCTCGCGCAGCGACCGTGACGGCGCCGAACCGGCGGTCTTTCGCCGCCGCCCGTCGCGGCTGATCGAAGACATGATCGACGCCGAGCCGCAGGACCTGGCGGCCGAGTTGCCGCGCGCGGCCCGGATGCCGCCACCGGCTGCCATGGTCCCGGTCCCCGCGCCGCCGGCGATGCCGCCGGTCGTGCAGGCAGATCCGCAGCCGGCTGCCGCCGCACCGGCCCCCGCACCGGTACTTGCACCTGCAACTGCGCCTGCGCCTGCGCCGGCACCGGTGCCCGCACCCGTGCTCGCCGCCGCACCGTTGCCCGTCGCGCCGCCGCCCGTGCCCGTCGCCATGGTCGCAGCCGCGGCCGTAGAGGTCGTGGCCGCGCCGGTTGCCGCCGTCGAATCCGCGCTCGTCGCAGCGCCGCAGGTGGCCGCACCGGTCGCCGCGCCGCCGGCCGAGCCCCCGCTTGCCCTGGCGGCGGCCGAGCCGGTCGCGCCGATCGAACCGATGTTCGCGCAGGGTGCCGCTGCCGTCGCGCCTTTGCCCGACTCGCGCCTGATGGCCGAGCTGCAATCCTTGCGTTCAGCGCTCACCGACAGGATCAGCAAGCTCGAGGTCCGTCTCTCGCGCGCCGAGCCGGAGGCACCCGCTCCCGCCGTCGCCGTGCCCGCGCCGTCCCCTGTCCCTGCCGCTCCCGCGGCCGCCGCGCCGATTCCGGCTCCGGCCCCGGCCGCCGAGACGCCGCAGGCGGCGGTACGCCGCCAGGTGATGACCCGGCTGATCATGTCGGGATTCTCGCCGCAACTCTCGCGCCGCGTGGGTGACGCGGCGCCGGCCGCGCTCGAGGCCCGCGGCACCGACGCCTGGCTGCAGCAGGTCATCGGCCAGTACGTCCGCTGCCCCAGCGACGTCGACAATCCGCTGCTCACGCCCGGTGCCGTGGCCCTGGTGGGGCCCACCGGCGTGGGCAAGACCACGACCATCGCGAAGATCGCGGCGCGCTTCGTCGTGCGCCATGGCGCCTCGGCGCTGGGACTGGTCACGCTCGACTCGTATCGGATGGGTGCCCACGAGCAGCTGCGCAGCTACGGGCGGATCCTGGGCGTGCCGGTGCATACCGCCCACGATGCGGCCAGCCTGCGCGAACTGCTCGCGTCGCTGCAAGGCCGGCGCCAGGTGCTGATCGATACCTGCGGCATGTCGCAGCGCGATCCGCGGCTGGGCGAGATGCTGGCCATGCTCGACGAGGTCCGCTTCGGCGACCGGCCGGTGCGGCGGGTGCTGCTCATCAACGCCGCCTCGCATGCGGAAACGCTCGACGAGGTTGCCCGCGGCTGGCGCGTCGACAGCGCGCAGGGCGCGATACTGACCAAGATCGACGAGGCGGCGCGCATCGGCGGGGCGCTCGACGCGCTGATGCGCTTCCAGACGCCGCTGCTGGGCCTGACCAACGGCCAGCGCGTGCCCGAGGACTGGCACCCCGGCAATCCGCCGCTGCTCGCCCACATCGCCCTCAAGCCCTTCGGCGCCGCCTTCTCGCTCGACAGCGACGAGATGCAGGCACTGTCGCGCACGGGAGCCGTCGTTGCCTGATATCGCGGTGCACAAGGTGCCGGCGCCTCCGTTGGCGCCCGGTCCCGACGACCAGGCCAGCGGCCTGCGGCGCCTGTTCGGCGCCGAAACCCCGCGTTGCACGCTGGTGTTGACACCGGCCATGCGCTCGGGCGTCCAGGCCGAGGCGCTGGCGATGCGCGCCCGCCAGTACGCCGCGCTCGAGGGACCGACCCTGGTCATCGACGCAGCCCGTACCCAGGTCGCCGTTGCCCTGGACATGAAGCTGCGCTACGACCTGCAGCACGTGCTGGCGGGCGACTGCCTTGCCACCGAGGCCTGCATCGCGGCCGGCGAATCGCTGTGGGTTCTGCCCGCGGCACGCGCTCTGGACGAGGCGCAGGCCGACGAACGCCACGCCCAGCGCGTTGCCGCCGCGATCGCCGGCCTGGCGCGCGACATGCAACGGGTGATCTTCGTGCTGCCGGCCTCGCGCGCCGGCTGGATCCGCCACCTGCCGGCCGGGATGCGCCAGCGCGAGGCGCTGATCCCGGTCACCAGCGGTGGCGAGACCAGCGCCGCGGTGCTCACCGCAGTGCGCCAGGGCATGGGTGAGGCGGAGATCGACACTTTTCACCTTCTTTTTCTAGGTATGGGCGACGCCGCAGCCGGTAGGCTGCTCTCAGGGATGGCGGCCATGGCGCAGCGCCACTTCGGCGCGACGCTGCTTGCGGCGCGACCGCTGGCGGCTGCCGCGAAACCGTCGACCCGTGCCGATACCGGGCACCGATCCGTGGAGAGTGTGTTTTGAAGAACGACGCTTTCGTTTACAACGCGCGCGGCACGGTCGAGCGGCAGCAGGATTATGCGAAGCAATATGCACCGCTGGTGCGGCGCATTGCCCACCAGATGATCGCCAAGCTTCCGGCCAACGTGGAGCTCGACGACATGATCCAGGCCGGCATGATCGGCCTGATGGACGCGGTCAACCGCTTCGAGGAATCGCAGGGCACGCAATTCGAGGTGTACGCCGCGAGCCGCATCCGCGGATCGATGCTCGACGAGCTGCGCGCCGGCGACTGGCTGCCGCGCTCGGCGCGCAAGAACCAGCGCGACATCGAGAACGCGATCCATCGCCTCGAGCAGCGCCTGCAGCGCGCCCCGCAGGAGAGCGAGATCGCGCAGGAACTGCAGATGTCGGTGCCCGAATACCAGGAGCTGCTGGGCGATGCCCGCGGCGCCCAGCTGGTCTATTTCGACGACCTGGGCGGCGGCGCGGACGGCGACGACTATCTCGAGCGCCATGTGGCGCAGGCCGGCGGCGAACCGCTGGAGATACTGCGCGACAAGCGCTTCCGCACCGCCCTGGTGGCCGCGATCGAGGACCTGCCCGAGCGCGAGAAGCTGCTCATGAGCATGTACTACGAACAGGACCTGAACCTGCGCGAGATCGGCGCCGTCATGGGCGTCACCGAATCGCGCGTCTGCCAGCTCCACAGCCAGGCCGTTTCACGGCTGCGCGCCAAGCTCAAGAGTTGGTAGGAGCTGCCGAAGCTTGGTACGCCGGCGATTGCCGGCTGCCGCGGCGGTGCGCCATCGACGAGGAATTCCCGGGATGTGGAATTTATTCCGGCCTTGCGGGAATCGCGCTTGATTTCCCTCGATTGAAGCCCCGCGACGCTGGCGAAAATCCAGCGTGCGGTATTCGTCGGTCGCGTTCGCGCCGTGATGACACGGTGGATGCGCGGCGCCTCAGCGGGTCCGCCTCGATGGGAGTTTCAAGATGGGTGTGATGGAACGGTTTGAAGCGAAGTCCTCGCTCCACGCGAACGAGTACCTGACGTTTCGCCTCGACACCGAGGAATACGGCATCGACATCCTCAAGGTGCAGGAGATCCGCGGCTACGACACCGTCACCAAGATCGCCGGCGCACCCGAATTCATCAAGGGCGTCATCAACCTGCGCGGCGTGATCGTGCCGATCATCGACCTGCGCATCAAGTTCAAGCTGGGGGAGGCCAAGTACGACGCCTTCACCGTTGCCATCATCCTCAACCTGGGCGGGCGCATCGTCGGTGCGGTGGTCGACTCGGTAAGCGATGTCCTGGAACTCGAGCCGGCGCAGATCAAGGCGGTGCCGGAATTCAATGCGATGATGGATTCGGATTACATCACCGGGCTGGGCAGCGTGGGCACGGGCGACGAGGCCCGCATGCTGATCCTGCTCGATATCGACCGCCTGATGTCCAACGAAGACATCGCGCTTATCAATAAGGCGGCCGCCTGAGGGCGCCGTCACCTGCTGCCACGTCAAGGAATGCCACCATGCTGAACCGGATCTCCATCTACAAGCGCCTGGTCGGGGCCTTCGTACTGACCGCCCTGATCGGCGCGGCAGTCGGTACCGTGGGCTTCATCAACACCTCGAAGATGAACACCCGCGCGCAACTGACCTATGAACAGGACCTGACCGGCCTGAAGTTCACGGCGCGCGCCGAGACGGCGATCGTCTCGTCGGGCCGCGCCCTGGAGGCGGCGATACTCGCGCCCGACGAGAAGACGCGCAACGACCTGCTGGCCGACGCGCACCGGCTCCACGAGGAAGGCCGGGACAACCTGGACAAGGCGGCCCCGCTGTTCGACAACGAACAGGGCCGCGGCCTGCACGATCTGGCCGTCGCCATGTTCCAGCAGTACGACGCGGCCTTCTCCGACCTGGTCAAGATCGTCGAATCGAAGAAGATCGGCGACAACACCAACGCATCGGTCCAGCTGTTCGGTCCCTTTGCCGACACGGTCGGCCCGCTGACCACGGCGATCCACGCGATGGTCGAATGGAAGGTCTCCAATTCGAAGGAGAATGCCGACGACACGGAAACGATGTTCAAGTCGAGCGCGGCCCTGATGATCGGCCTCACGGTCGGCGGCATGGCGCTCGCCGTGGCGCTGGGCTTCCTCCTCGCCAGTTCCATCGTCCGGCCCCTGAACCGGGCGATCGGCGTGGCCGACTCGGTGGCCTCGGGCGACCTGATGACGGACATCGTCGCCGAGGGTTCCGACGAAGTGGCGCATCTGCAGTCGTCGCTCGGCGGCATGGTGTCGAGCCTGCGCAAGGTGGTGAGCACGGTCCGCACCGGCGTCGACTCCGTCGCGGTGGCCTCCGGGCAGATCGCCTCGGGCAACCAGGACCTGTCGAGCCGCACCGAACAGCAGGCCAGCAGCCTGGAGCAGACCGCCGCCTCGATGGAGCAGCTGTCGAGCACGGTCAAGCAGAACACCGAATCGGCGCGGCAGGCCAATCAGCTGGCGGCGGCGGCATCGGAAGTTGCCGGACGCGGCGGCCAGGCCGTCGGCCAGGTCGTCGACACCATGGGCCAGATCCAGGCCAGCAGCCGCAAGATCGCCGAGATCATCGGCGTGATCGACGGCATCGCCTTCCAGACCAACATCCTCGCGCTCAACGCGGCGGTCGAGGCGGCACGCGCCGGGGAACAGGGCCGCGGTTTCGCGGTGGTTGCCGGCGAGGTCCGCAACCTGGCGCAGCGCAGCGCCCAGGCGGCGCGCGAGATCAAGAGCCTGATCGCCGACTCGGTCGACAAGGTCGAAAGCGGCTCGCGCCAGGTGGCCGAGGCCGGCAAGACGATGAAGGACCTGGTCACCCAGGTGCGTCGCGTCACCGACCTGCTCGGCGAGATCGCCTCGGCGACGCTGGAGCAGAATTCGGGCATCGGCCAGGTGAACAATGCCGTCAACCACCTCGACCAGATGACGCAGCAAAATGCCGCGCTGGTCGAGCAAAGCGCCGCGGCGGCGACCAGCCTGCGCGAGCAGGCCGGCCAGCTGGCTCAGGCGGTCGCCATCTTCAAGATCGGCCAGGACGAATCGCGCAAGGTCATTGCCAAGGCCGCCGCGACCTCGCGCGATCGTGTCAGCGCCGTCGCGCCGCCGGCTGCCGCCGCCGACGCTGCGCCTGCCACTCCCGCGGCCAGTGCGGCAAAGCCGCTGGCGCCGCGCAAGCCGGCGACCGGATCGGCGCGCGTCACGCCCGCGGCCGCCGAACCGCCACCGCCGTCGAAGGGTGGCGACGACTGGGAAGAGTTCTAGGCAGGCACCGCGCCGCCAGGCGCACGCGACTGCGACAAGACACGCCCGAACGGGCGTGTTTTCATTGGTGCACTGCGCGCGCAGCCCGCGGGCGCGGGCCGGCGGGCCGGGGACCGGTCAGCAGGAAAGCAGAAAAGCAGGAAAACGGGAAAAGCGCGGGGATCTGCGCGCGGCGCTGCCGCGTGCGGCGGTTTCAGGCGCGGCGACGGCCCGCGCCGGCGGCCAGGGCCGGGTTCACCGAACCGTCGGCGGCGTACAGCGCGCCGCGACCGAGCGCCGACTGGAGGAATTGCAGCCGGGCACGCGTGCCGGCGGCACGGGGCGTGAGCGCCCGGGCATTGCGCTGGTTCAGGTCGCGCAGGCGCGTGAAGGCGGCGGTGGCGCCGGCGCCGGCCCGATCGCCCTGGCGTGCGCCTATGGCCGCCGCGGGCAGCGCCGCCAGGCGGGCCAGCAACTGTTCCTTTTGCGCGAGCACGGCGCCGAGGCGCTCGTAGTCCTCGCTCAGCAGCGCGCTGTACTCGTCCTCGAGGCAATGCACCAGCGCCTCCAGGGGGCCGGTGCCGACCGTGCGGACCGCGGTAGCCGTTGCGACGCTCATTTTCGCTTCACGTGGGAAAACAGGACAAAACCGGACCTGCGGCGCACGCCGGAGGGCGCGCCGCCGGCGGTTCTCAGTTGTCCGTGGACTTGCGGCTCAGCGCCGCGGTGCTGGCCAGCAGCTTGTCGGCAACCGCGCCGGCATTGACCTGGTAGCGCCCCGCGGCAATCGCAGAGCTGATCTCGCTGACCTTGGCCGCGCTGAAATCCGACGGCGCGTACTGCGCCTCCAGCTGGCTCAGGCGCGCGGCCGGGTCGGTCGAAGCCGAGCCCGAACCCGAAGCCGCCGGCTGGCGACCCGTGGCGCCCGAGCGGACGGAGCCCGAAGACGCGGGGGGCTTGGCACTCGCCGGGCTGTTTGTGATCTTCATCGCTACGATCTCCTGAAGCATTCCATTCATTCTGCCATCGAATCGGCGTTTGGCGCACGAACTTGAGGCCACCCATGCAATTTTCCGGCTGCTGAACGACTGCTACTTGCCGCAATTTCCGGCCGCTACGGGCCGAAGTTCACGGTATACCGCAATAGCGCGGGCTGCTGCCCGCCTCACTGGAAATCCACTTCGACGACGCGGCCCTTGCGCGCCACGCCCGACAGGGTGCGTCCCGAATCGACGCGCACCCGCACGCTTTCACCGGCGGCCGCCGTCGCCAGGGCGATCCCGTCGGTGCTGATGGAGAAGCCGCTGCCCGTCCCGACCAGCTTGACCGAGTCGCCCTGGCCGACCGCCGGGACGGCGCGCAGGCAATTGAGCGGTATCGGCTGTCCGGGTTCCAGACCGTGCGTGCATACCTGGTCCTCGAGCTGCGCCGCGTCGACGACCACGCCGCCGGGTTCGCGCGTCATTTCGACTTCCTGGCGCCGCAGCGCGCTGGCCGAGACCGCCTGCATCGCCGGCAGCGGCTGGCCGGCCACCAGCGCCGGGCCATAGAGCCGCACGCTGACCGGCACCGAGATCGACCAGCCGGGGTGCTGCAGGCAGCGGTAGCCGACGAAGCTGCGTCCCCACAGCCGCGCACCCGGGCGCAGGAAGGCCTCGGTGGGTTCGCAGGGTGCCAGGTGCAGCCGCGGGTCGATCTCGCCGACCGTGATCTCGGCACGCAGGCCGGGCTGGGAACGGGCGACTTCCGCGGCGACGAAACGGCGCACCGCCTCGGTCGGTCCGGAGGGACCGCCGACGGCGTCTGCCACCGCGGCTGCCGGCGACGTCGCTGCGGCCGCGGCCAGCAGCGGGAGAAGGAGATGCCAGGGTTTCATGGGCCTTAGCGTAGGCCAGGCGGGGCCAGCCGATCGCCGGGAAAGGCGCACGGCCTCGGAGCTTATCGCCCGATCGACATTGGTCCCCGAATCAATAATCGGCAGGACGGAGAAAAACTTTAGGGGCATTGCGCCCTGAGAGGATCCAACATGAGCATAGGCGGCATCGCGTCGATGGATTTCCAGGCCCAGGCGCTCGAGCTTCAGGCCGAGCGCGGGCGCGTGCTCGCCTCCAATATAGCCAATGCCGACACGCCCAATTACAAGGCGCGCGATTTCAATTTCCAGCAGGCGCTGGCCGCCGCCACCGCCGGCAGCACGGCCGGGGCCGGCAACGCGGTGGCCGTGGCCACGACCCAGCCCGGTCACATGAGCGCACCCTCGGGCAGCGCCGGCATGCCGGCCCTGCTGTACCGCGCACCGCTGCAGAGTTCGGTGGACGGCAATACGGTCGACCTGGACGTGGAACGCGCGAACTTCGCCGAGAACTCGGTGCGCTACGAGGCGACGCTGCGCTTCATCAACGGCCAGATCAAGATGATGACCACCGCGATCAACGGCCAGTAACCCGGACAAAGGCACCGCCATGTCACTTTTCAAGGTCTTCGACGTCTCGGCCTCCGCGATCTCCGCGCAGAGCCAGCGGCTCAACGTGGTGGCCAGCAACCTGGCCAACGCCGAGTCGGTCGCCGGTCCCGACGGCCAGCCCTACAAGGCCCGCCAGGTGGTCTTCCAGACCCAGATGATGGGCGGCGACCCGGCCTCGGCCGGCGTCAATGTTTCCCAGGTCGTCGAGGACCAGTCGGCGCCCCGCAAGGTGCACGACCCGCAGAACCCGGCCGCCGACGCGGACGGTTTCGTGACGCTTCCGAACGTGAACCCGGTGGAGGAGATGGTCAACATGATCTCGGCCTCGCGCGGCTACCAGACGAACGTCGACGTGATGAATACGGCAAAGAGCCTGCTGCAGAAGGTTCTGCAGCTGGGTTCATGAGGAGCAGCAAGCCATGACCACCAGTTCGGTTACCGGTACCAATACGTACGCCAACATCCTGGCCAACAGCGCGACCAGCACGGCCGCCAGCGCGGTCACCAGCACCTCGGCCAGCAGCGCCAGCGGCTCGCCGAACCTGCAGTCGACCTTCCTGCAGCTGCTGGTGGCGCAGATGAACAACCAGGATCCGCTCAATCCGACCGACAGCACGCAGATGACCTCGGAGCTTGCGCAGATCAGCACGGTCACCGGCATCAACAACCTGAACACCAGCGTCACCAGCCTGATGTCGGAACTGCAGCAGAGCGCGGCCATCCAGTCGGCGCAGCTCACCGGCCACACGGTCATGGTCGCCGGATCCTCGCTGCCGCTTGCGGCCAATACCTCGTCGAGCACCGGCTACAGCGCGGTCGGCGGCTACAGCCTGGCCGGCGCCGCCAGCGGTGTCACCGTCACCGTCAAGGATTCGTCGGGATCGACGGTGCGCACGATGAACCTGGGCGCGCAGAGCGCCGGCTTCCAGGACTTCACCTGGGACGGCACGACCGACTCGGGCTCGACCGCCGCGGCGGGCACCTACACCTTCTCGGTCGCCGCCACGTCGAGCAGCGGTTCGGTCAGCGCCACGGCCTACAACGCCCAGGCGGTGGTCGGCGCCGTGCCGCAGCCCGACGGCTCCACCCAGCTGATGCTGGGCAACGGCAGCCAGGTTCCGTACAGCTCCATCGAACAGATCATCTGACCAGCCGCCGCCGCAGGCGGCAACCGAACGTACAAGGCGCAAGCCGCACCGGAAGAAAGCACAGGAGAACACCATGGGTTTCGAACAAGCACTCTCGGGTCTTACCGCCGCGTCGCAGAATCTCGACACGATCGGCAACAACATCGCCAACGCCTCGACCATAGGGTTCAAGGACGTGCGCGCCGAATTCGCCGACGTCTATGCCGCCTCGCTGGGCGGCGCGACCTCGACCCAGATCGGCATCGGCACCGCGGTCGCGGCCATCATGCCGCAATTCACTCAGGGCAACATCACCACCACGGGCAACCCGCTGGACATCGCCATCAACGGCGGGGGCTTCTTCCGCGAGGTCAACAACGGCGTGGTCAGCTATTCGCGCGACGGCGAATTCTCGCTCAACGCCAACGGCGTCATCGTCAACAGCGCGGGCGCGCAGCTCACCGGCTATCCCGCCAACGCGGCCGGCTCGATAACGTCGACCCCGCCGGTGCCGCTGAGCCTGTCCCAGTCGCCGGTGCCGCCGCTGGCGACGAGCACCTCCTCGATCTCGCTGAACCTCGATTCGGGGGCGACCGTCCCGACGGTGACCCCGTTCGACCCGACCAACGCATCGTCGTACAACTCGTCGACCTCGATGACCGTATACGACTCCGAGGGCAATGCGCATACGGCAACCTACTACTTCGTCGACACCGCGACCGCCAATACCTGGAACGTCTACGCCACGGGCGACGGCACCCAGCTCGCGGGCACCGGCGGCGCAGGCACGCCGGTGGGAACGCTGAGCTTCAACACCTCGGGCGTGATGGCGGCCGACGTGAACGTGAACCTGTCGATGCCGGTCACGACCGGTGCGGCTACCCCGCTCGCGTTCACCACCACCTTCCCGGCCGCCTCCACCAGCCAGTACGGCGTGCCGTTCTCCGTGAGCGCCAATTCGCAGAACGGCTATGCCACCGGCCAGCTCGCCGGTTTCTCGATCGGCAACGACGGGGTGATCTCGGGCCGCTATACCAACGGCCAGACGCGCGCCCAGGGGCAGATCGCCCTGGCGACTTTCACCAACCCGCAGGGCCTGATCGCGCAGGGCGGCAACGCCTTCTCCGAGAGCGCTGCCTCGGGTGCGCCCGTGGTGGGCTCGCCCGGTTCGGGCAACCTGGGTTCGCTGCAGTCGGGCGCGCTCGAGAGCTCGACCGTCGACCTGACCACCGAGCTGGTGAACATGATCACCGCCCAGCGGGTCTACCAGGCCAACGCCGAGACGGTCAAGACGCAGGATCAGGTGCAGCAGACCCTGATGAACCTGCGCTGATCCGCGGCCGGAGCGGCGGTAGCGGCAGGGCGATGGACCAACCGGGAGCGCGCTAGTGGATCGACTCATCTACACGGCCATGACGGGAGCGAAGTACCTGCTCGAACGGCAGGCCACGCTCGCGCACAACCTGGCCAACGCCAGCACGACCGGCTTTCGCGCCGATACCGTCGGCCTGCGCGCCGTCCCGACCAACAGCCAGCAGGCCGGCACCCGCGTCTTCACGGTCGAGACCACGACGGGATCGGACCTGTCGCAGGGCCCGCTGATCTCGACCAGCCGCAACCTGGACGTGGCCATCCAGGGCCAGGGCTGGCTGGCGGTGCAGGGCAACGACGGCACCGAGGCCTATACGCGCAATGGCAGCCTGCAGGTCGGTCCCGACGGCACGCTGCAGCTGTCCAACGGCATGCAGGTGCAGGGCGCCAACGGGCCCATCAGCATGCCCTCGGACGCGCAGACGGTGACGGTGGCGCCGGACGGGACGATCTCGGTAAAGACGGCCAGCTCGAAGCTGCCGTCGACCATCGGCCAGCTGAAGCTGGTCAACCCGCCGGCGGGCGACATCACCAAGGGCCTGGACGGGATGTTCCGGCTCAAGAGCGGCGATCCGGCCGATGCCGACCCGACCGTGAAGGTCGCCGACGGCACGCTCGAGGGCAGCAACGTCAATGTCGTCGAGTCGATGGTCGGCATGATCGGCGCGGCGCGGCAATTCGAACTGCAGATGAAGATGTTGAGCACGGCCGAACAGAACGAGCAGAAGGCCGGAACGGTACTGGGGGCCTGAACGGCGCGCCGCGCCGGCACAACCCCCCGCATGAGGGCATCGACGGCCCGGGTCCTGCCCGGCGTCGGCCACGGAGACAAGCATGATCAGAAGTCTATGGATAGCCAAGACCGGGATGGACGCCCAGCAGACCCAGCTGGACGTGATCTCGAACAACCTGGCCAACGTCGGCACCACCGGCTTCAAGCGGGCCCGGGTGGCATTCGAGGACCTGCTCTACCAGAACCTGCGCCAGGCCGGCGCCAACTCCTCGCAGCAGACCCAGCTGCCCACCGGGCTGCAGATCGGCACCGGCGTGATGCCCGTGTCGACCGAGCGCATGTTCGACCAGGGCAACCTGCAGCAGACCAGCAACCAGTTCGACCTGGCGATCAACGGCCAGGGCTTCTTCCAGGTCCAGATGCCCGACGGCACCACCGCGTACACGCGGGACGGTTCCTTCCACGTGGATTCCACCGGCGCCCTGGTGACCAACTCGGGGTTCCCGGTGACGCCCCAGGTGACCATCCCGGCCGGCGCGCAGTCGGTCACGATCGGCCAGGACGGCACCGTCTCGGTCACGCTCCAGGGCAAGGCCGCGCCGCAGACCGTGGGAACGATACAGCTGGCGAACTTCATCAACCCGCCCGGCCTGGACGCCAAGGGCCAGAACCTCTTTGCCGAGACGGCCGCCTCGGGCACGCCCAGCGCGAACACCGCCGGCACCAACGGCCTGGGAACGTTGCAGCAGGGCTTCATCGAGACGAGCAACGTCAACGTGGTCTCCGAACTGGTCAACATGATCCAGACGCAGCGCGCCTACGAGATGAACTCGAAGTCGATCCAGACCGCCGACCAGATGCTCAGCAAGCTCAGCGACCTGTAGGAAGACGATGAAGCAGCAATCCGCTACGCCGGCGCCGCGCCGGGCCCGTGCGGCCGCGTTCGCGGCCGTGGTCGCGCTCGCCGGTCTCGTTTCGGCCTGCGCCGCGCCGCGCGCGCCGGTCACCACCAATGCGCCGATGACGGCACGGCCGCAACCCTACGATCCGCTGGCGGCGGCGCCCACCGGCGCCATCTTCCGCGCGAACAACAACGTCTTCCTGTTCGAGGACCGCAAGCCGCGCATCGTCGGCGACCTGATGACGGTGCAGATCAACGAAAACCTCAACGCCAGCCAGTCGGCCAACTCCAGCACCGAGAAGAAGACCAGCACCACGGCGACGCTGCCGAAGATCTCGGGCCTGCTGGGCGCCGGCGTCAACGGCCTCAACCTCAACGCCGCGGGCGACAACGCCTACACCGGCAACGGCCAGACGGCCTCGACCGGCGTCTTCACCGGCACCATCACCGTGACGATCATCGAAGTGCTGGCCAACGGCAACCTGGTCATCGCCGGCGAGAAGCAGATCGGCATCCGCCAGAACTCCGAGACGCTGCGCTTCAGCGGCGTCGTCGATCCGGCCTTCATCCAGCCCGGCAACGTCGTCAGCTCGACCCAGGTGGCCGACGTGCGTCTCGACTATCGCGGCGGCGGCAACATCGAGGAGGCGCAGATCCAGGGCTGGCTCGGCCGCTTCTTCAATTCCTGGATGCCGTTCTGATGAGGAATGCGACCATGCAGTCGATGCTTGACCGGCTGGCCGGTGGCCGGGCGGCCGCCCGGGCGCTGGGATGGGCGCTGCTGGCCTGCGCGGCGGCGGCCGCGGCGCCGGCGGCGCGCGCCGAGCACATCCGCGACCTGGCCTCGATCCAGGGCGTGCGCAGCAATCCGCTGATCGGCTACGGCCTGGTCGTCGGCCTAGACGGCAGCGGCGACCAGACCACCCAGACCCCGTTCACGGTGCAGAGTCTCGCGACGATGCTCACGCAGCTGGGCATCACGCTGCCGGCGGC
>Ga0181525_10002508_pt1 | contig 14966 bp, 14 predicted proteins | sample PEATcosm2014_Bin_48_FD_121100 | JGI IMG/M metagenome (GOLD analysis project Ga0181525, IMG submission 121100) | Peatland microbial communities from MTU Mesocosm Facility, Houghton, MI, USA - PEATcosm2014_Bin06_10_metaG | ecosystem: Environmental > Terrestrial > Soil > Wetlands > Peat | place...
GGCGGGAGGATACGGCCCGTTCCCGGGCGGCTTGGGTATCATGTCTGCCGGCATTACGACCGGCGCGCGAGGTGCTCGCTGGACTGGGACAGGCGAAGGTAGGCAACACCTGCCAGACCGGGTCGCAGGAAACATGGCCTGGGCTGCGCCTTGGGTGACGTAAGTCCCCTTGGCGAGAGCCGCGGTGGGACGCCGACAGGCGAGCTGCTCCTCCCAACCCATCGGGATGGCGCGGCGCCGCACCGGCCGGTGCGGAGGTTGTACCCCACGCCTGTCGGCGTTCCGCTTCCTTTTGCTTCGGTGGCGAAGGGAAGCAGAGAGAAGGCCCCGCATTCGTCTGGGGCGCTTGATGAAAGGATCGATTTGACGGCTCGCCCGCGAAAAACGCGGCGCGGGAAAGATGGCGCTTAGCCATCGCTGTGGGGAGCACACAAAGCTACGTTCCCCGGACGCGGTGCAGCGCGTAGCGGTGCAGCGCGTAGCGGTGCACCGCTGATCCGGGGTCTTCGCAAGCCACGAGCGCGATGGCCGCGCGAGACCTTTGACGAGCGTGCAAGAACTACCGCGAATGCGCTTTGTGGTCGTCGCCCGTCGCGGGGCGGGGCGGGATGAAACGAGAAGGTGGACCGATGACCGACCTAAAGCTTCGTCGTCGCCGGGATCGCGGGCGCGCCGAGGCCGTCGCGGTTGTAAATGTCTTCGCGGAATTGCACGACGCCGTCGGAGGCCGACCAGGCGGTGACATAGACCCAATGCAGCGGCACCGGTTTGGTCAGATTGGCATTGACCTGATCGCCGGATTTGATCGCTTGCGCGATGTGGTCGGGGCCCCAGCCCGTGGTGTCCTTGAGCAGCCACGCGACCAGCTCCTGCACGTTCTGCACCCGGCAGCAGCCCGACGAATCGTAACGAAAATCCCCGCCGAACAGATTCTTCAGCGGCGTGTCGTGCATATAGACGCCGTACTGGCTCGGGAAATTGATACGGATGCGGCCGAGCGAATTGGTGTCGCCGGGATCTTCGCGGAACGTGTAATGCACGGCATCGTCGGAATACCAGTTGACCTGCGACGGCGGCACCTCCTTGTGGTTCGGGTCGAAAACGCGAATGCGGTTCTCGGTCAGATAATCCGGCTTGTCCTGCATTTTCGGGATGAGGTCCTTGCGCACGATCGACACCGGCACGGTCCAGTAGGGATTGAAATTGATCTGGACGATCTTGCTGTTGATGTCGGGCGAAGGCCGGTCCTGCCGGCCGACCACGGCGGTGTGCCGCTGGACGGCCAAGTCATTTTCGATGGCTTCGACGCGCGCCGCCGGAATGTTCACGACGACGTAACGCGGGCCGAGATTGGTGGTGAGCGTCTTCAGCCGCTCGATATTGACCTTGAGCTGGTCGCGCCGGGTCGCCGCCGGCACGTTCATGGCGGCGAGCGTCGTCGTCCGCACCACGCCGTCGACGGTCAGCCCGTGGCGCGCCTGAAACCGCCGCACCGCTTCCTCGACATAGGAATCGTAGGTGTCGTTGCCGACCGCGCTCGGATCGAGGTCGCCGGACACCGACAGCCGGGCGCGCAGATCGACCACGCTCGGATGCTGATTGCCGAGCCGCAATTCGTCGACCTTGGGCACCTCGGGCCAGCCGCCGCGCGAAACGATGGCGTCGTAGGATTTTATCGCCGCTTCGGTGATTTCCGCCGTTTTCGGCGTCAGCATCGGCACCGACGCCTTCGGCATGCGGATGGTGCGCGGGGCCCGGTCGAAACTTTCGCCGAATTGGCCGCGATCGGTATCGCCGATCAGCGCATCGAGCGGGTGGTCTTCGGCCAAGGCGCGGGCGGCCGCGGCAACCCCCGCCGCGCCAAGCGTCGCCGCGCCGGCCAGGCGGCGCAGGAAAGCGCGGCGGTGCGGCGTGCCGGCTTTAAGTCCGTCGCGGTCGGTCGAAGAGGTCTTTGGTCCGGTCATGGAGCGCAGGTCCAGCAAAACATGAAGGCCGAATCCGGCCGCAGTTCGACGCCCCCCGCGACCGCACTAGCACAAAGCCAAGCGAGACCGAAAGGGGTTTGCGGCGGCGGCGCGTGCGATCAGGCTGACATAACGGGCGCGGCGGTTTTGTGGCCGCGGCCGGGGTGGCGGGGACGGCCGGATCGGCGCCCGCCGCGCGCACGAAAAAAGACCCCGGCATTTGCGCCGGGGTTGGAGGCTTGCCAGTACGACGGTAATGCCGACAAAAACAGACGGCTTTGCTCAGAGCCAGAGGGTGGCGGCTTAGAGCCTGTAGAGAATCTGATCGGTCCAGAACCGCTCGAGCCGATGCAGCGCCTTGTTGAGCACGGAGAACTCGTCGGCATTGATGCCGCCGACCTGTTCCACGGTGCGCACGTGTTTCTGGTACAGTTGCTCGACAGTGTCGCTGACTTCGCGGCCCTTGTCGGTGAGCTTGATGCGCACCGAACGGCGGTCGACGCGCGAGCGCTGATGATCGAGAAAACCCATCTCGACCAGCTTCTTGAGATTGTAGGAGACGTTGGAGCCGAGATAATAGCCGCGCGTGCGCAATTCGCCCGCGGTCAGTTCCTTGTCGCCGATATTATACAACAACAGCGCCTGCACCGAATTGATGTCGGCGCGGCTGCGGCGGTCGAACTCGTCCTTGATGACGTCGAGGAGACGCCGGTGCAAGCGCTCGACCAAGGTCAGCGCCTCGAGATAATGCGGCCGGATGTGGTCGAAACGCGCCTCACGCTCGGCGGGCTCGACCGTCTTTGCGACGGCTTTCATGGTTGACGCCTTTCCCAAAATTCTTTTGTTGGTCGTCGACGGGCCCTGTCTCCCGCCGTATCCCGCAAACCTAGCCGGGAGGGTCTAAGATCAGTTTAAATAACACGATAAAAATAGGGTTTATTCGCCGGCGTCGGCGGCATGATTAAGCGAAAAATTGCGGCGATATTCGCCACGATTTGTTCACCGCGTTGGGGCGTCCCGTCGCGCTTCGTGCTCACGAAGGCGGCTGGTGGGAGAGGTAGGACTCGAACCTACGAAGGCGTAAGCCAGCGGATTTACAGTCCGCCCCCTTTGCCACTCGGGACACTCTCCCGTTACCCAATTCCGGGCACCGACCGGCAGGCCTGCCGAGGGCGCTATATGGTTGGACGGCCAACACTAGTCAATCGAAATGACTTGCCCCCGTGCCGGCCCAATGATCGGCTCCCCGATTGGCGAAAGCGCGGCAATTGCCAAGCGTCGGAGCGCGTGACAGAACCGGGCATGCGCGAACGGCAATGGCAGCAAAAGCCGCAGCCGCGACGCCAAAGCGCTCAACGGCGCGACATGCGGCGCGATCAGTGGCGCGAGCGGAGCGACGACACCGTCGTTCTGTACGGCTGGCACACCGTGACGGCCGCGCTCGCCAATCCGGCGCGGCGCTTACGCAAATTATGGGCGACCGAGAATGCGCTGCGCCGCCTCGCCGACGCCGGTATCGCGCCGGCGGTGGCGCCCGAATTGGTGCGGCCGGACGCGCTGGCGGCGCGGTTGACGCCGGACGCGGTGCACCAGGGACTGCTTGCCGAAGCCGACCCCCTGCCCACCCCCGACATCGAGGATTTGCCCGCGGCCGGCATCGTCTTGGTGCTCGACCAGATCACCGATCCGCACAATGTCGGCGCCATTTTGCGCACCGCGGCGGCGTTCGCGGTGGCGGCCATCGTCACCACCGCGCGGCACTCGCCGGAAGCAACCGGCGTGCTCGCCAAATCGGCCTCCGGCGCGCTCGAATGGGTGCCGATCGTCGCCGTGCAGAACCTGGCGCGGGCGCTCGCCGCGCTCAGGGAGCGCGGTTTCCTGGTCATCGGCTTGGACGGCGACGCGCCTGACGATCTTGCCGCGCTCAAACTTACGGCGCCGCTGGCTTTGGTGCTCGGCGCCGAAGGCAAGGGGCTTCGGCAATTGACCAAGGCGACCTGCGATCGGCTGGCGCGGCTCGATCTGCCCGGCGTCATCAAAAGTCTGAATGTTTCGAACGCCGCGGCGCTCTCGCTTTACGTCGCGGCGCGCGCCACGGCTTCCCCGGCCGCTTAACGCACAAAGGCCCGCGAGCGCCGCGGGCCTTTGCCGTTTTTCGTTCGTTGCGCGCTGTCTTAGTACGGATAGTGCCGGTAATGCGGGCCGGGGCGGAAATAGCGCGGCCCCGGTCCGTAATAACGCGGGCGCCCATACATCGGCCCGCGATAAGCGTAGCGCGGACGATAATAGCGGTGCGCGTAATACGGACGGTAAGCCGGCGGCCCGTAGCCGTAGCCCGGATCGTAGCTGGCGCCATAAGCCGGAGCCGGCACATAGGGATAATCGGTGGCGGGCGCGTAGGCCATTTCGGGCGTGTAAGTGCCGTATGGCAGCATCAAGCCCGGACCGGAAAATTGCGGCCCCTGATTGGCCACGTAAAGCGGTGAAGCCACGGCAAAACCAGCGCCGCCGCAACCGCAGCCGCCCCAACCTGTACCGCCGCCCCAACCGGCACCGCCGCTGCCCCAACCACCGCCGCAGCAGGAACTGACGGCAATCGGCGCCGGCGCGACCGGCACCGCATAGACCGCGGCATAAGTCGGCGTGCCGCAGCCGCCGCAGCCATAATTGACCGGAGCCGAATAGCCCCAATTATTGCAGCACCCGGCGGACGCCAGCGACGTCATGCCGAGGGTAGTAAACAAAGTGGCCAAAGCCACGAGCATAGCGCGGTGGAAAGACATGACACTCCCTTACTAACGTGCCTCCAAGACGAGGCGGATGACGGCGGGGATTTTGCGAGCCCCGCCTGACCAGGTTACGGACCCTTTTTTTGGCCGGAGCTTTGGCCTGGGTTTTGGCTCGAGTTTTGGCTCGAATTGTTGTTGCGGTTGCCGGACTGCGGCGAATAGATAATCGTCGGCGGCGCCGCGGGCGGATAATCGCTCGCCGGCGTCGGCGCCGAGCCGCTCGACCAGCTGCGATAATAAGTCGGCGCCGGCTGCGGCAGCGGACGGTCCGCCGGCGGCACGATTTCAAGGCGGCCGTAGCCCGGCTTTACGCCGCTCTTCGGATGGTAAGCCGGACCGGCCAGCGGCAGCGCCACCACCAGCGGGCCGGCGACCAAGGTCTTCGGGAATCCTGGGCGGTCGAGGCCGAACTCGCCTTCGACCACGCCCCACGAGGCATCGACGCCGTTGATATAGACCGGCACGCCCGGCTTGCCGGGAATAACTATTTCCGGTTCGCGCTGCGCGAACGCGGGCGACGCGGTGACCGCGAGCAGCAAAAATGCTTGCACAAGACGCATGAGTGACCCGTCAGCGAGCCGAATAATTCAAAAGACTGTACGGAAATCAACGGCGGAATTCGTTTAAATCCGAAGCTTTGGACCACTGAATTGCCCAGTAACATTAATCGGCACCTACGCCATCCGCTCCAGCCAGACCGCCTTACCGCAGCCAGGACGCTTCTAGCAAAGCGCCAGCCCTGCCGGCGCCCTGCCCCGCCGACCACGACTTTCGGCTTAAGACCTTGGGCGGACAGACACAGCCATAACGGCGGATTAATATTTGCGCCGGGACGGCAACGCCACACCGAAAGCCACGGCGCATCGCGGTCCCTAACGATTAACGAATAGGGGGACTGCGTCCATGACGACCATGGCAGTGAATGCGCCGCGCACCGGCGGCATGACCAGCGAACAGCGGCTGGTTATTTTTGCATCTTCGCTCGGCACCGTCTTCGAATGGTACGACTTCTACATCTACGGCACGCTCGCCGTATTCCTGGCGAAATACTTCTTCTCCAACGTACCGGCCAACGTCGCCTTCATCTTCACGCTGCTCGCCTTTGCCGCGGGCTTTGCGGTGCGCCCGTTCGGCGCGCTGATTTTCGGCCGCTTCGGCGACATGATCGGCCGCAAATACACCTTCCTCATCACCATGAGCCTGATGGGCATCGGCACCTTCTTCATCGGCGTGCTGCCGGGCTTTGCCACCTGGGGAATCATGGCGCCGGTAGTGCTGATTGCGCTCCGCCTGGTGCAAGGGCTCGCGCTCGGCGGCGAATATGGCGGGGCGGCGATCTACGTCGCCGAACATGCGCCCGCCAACAAACGCGGCTACTACACGTCGTGGATTCAGACGACCGCCACGCTCGGCCTGTTCATGGCGCTGCTTTTGATCCTCGGCATCCGCACAGCGATGGGCGAAGCAGCCTTCAGCGACTGGGGCTGGCGCATACCGTTTTTGCTGTCGGCGATCCTGCTCGTCGTCTCGCTGTGGATCCGGCTCAAGCTCGCCGAATCGCCGTTGTTCCAAAAAATGATCGACGAAGGCACGGTCTCGAAGCGCCCGCTGTCGGAAGCGTTCGGCCAGTGGTCGAACCTGAAGATCGCGATCCTCGCTTTGTTCGGCGCCACCGCCGGCGAAGCCGTGGTCTGGTATGGCGGCCAGTTCTACGCCTTGTTCTTCCTCACCCAGACCCTGAAAGTGCCGGGCGTGACCGCGCAGATCATGATCGCGATTGCGCTTTTGATCGGTACGCCGGGCTTCATCATCTTCGGCATCCTGTCCGACAAGATCGGGCGCAAACCGATCATGCTCGCGGGCTTTGCGCTCGCGGCCGTGACCTACTTCTACATCTTCGCCGGCATCACCCACTTCGCCAATCCGAAGCTCGAACATGCGCTCGCGACCGCGCCGGTGACGGTCACCGCCGATCCGGCCGAATGCTCGTTCCAGTTCAAGGCGACCGGCGTCGAGAAATACACCACCGGATGCGATCTGATTAAATCGGCGCTGGTGAGCGCGTCGGTGAATTACAACAACGTCGCGGCGCCCGCCGGCGCCAAGGCGAGCGTGCAGATCGGCGATAGCAACATCGCGGCCGATGCGCCCGATCTCGCCAAAACCATCCTCGCCGCGGTGAAGACCCACGGCTATCCGGCGAGCGCGGACACCAACGACATCAACTACCCGATGACGGTGTTGTTGCTGGTAATCCTGGTCGTCTACGTGACCATGGTGTACGGCCCGATCGCCGCGTGGCTGGTCGAACTGTTCCCGACCCGCATCCGCTACAGCGGACTGTCGCTGCCCTACCACATCGGCAACGGCTGGTTCGGCGGCTTCCTGCCGGCGACGGTGTTCGCCATCGTGGCGGCGACCGGCAACATCTATTCCGGCCTATGGTATCCGATCGGGATCGCCGCGATGAGCTTTGTCATCGCGCTGATCTTCCTGCCGGAGACCAAGGACCGCGACATCACCAAGATCTGAAATCACGATCCGACGCAAAGGGTAATGTAGCAAGTTTCGACACGGTAAGACTGAGCAAGCGGGGCGGCCTTACGGCCGCCCCGTTTTTGTTGCGGTCGGGCGAAAGCGTCGTTACGGCGGCGCGACCACAAGTCGGCCAATCCACCTTTGGTATGGGGCAGCGTCAGTGATATTATAATGATGTCTGGAGCCGAAGATGGGCAATATATTGGTCCGCAATATCGCCGACGACACCAAGGCGAGCTTGAAGAAAAAGGCCGAGGCCGCCGGCAAGTCGCTCAACGACATCGCCAGCGAGGCGCTCGAAGCTGCGGCAAAACCGAGCAGGGCGGAGATTTGGGCCGAGATCAATCGCTTCCGCGAACGGATTGCGCCGGTGTCTGGTGACTCAACCCTGATCATCCGCGAGTGGCGCGACAACGACGAACCCCATCGGTGACCGTCGCCAGCGTCGCCGCAGAGGCGAGCGCGAGAACGCGCCGCTCGCGACCGCCGACAAGCATTGATCGCTGCGGCGCGCAAGGCGAAGATCAAGGTGCGGAGGATTTAGCCTTTCGTCATGCCCGCACTTGTTGCGGGCATCCAGGTCTTTCTGATCACCATGGCTTAAAGACGTGAATGGCGGGAACAAGTCCGGCCATGACGGGGACGTGAGTTATTCTGTCATGCTCAACCGAAACGCCGCAGGGGCTAGGCGCAAACAATTTCAGTTCCGCCCGTTCAGTCCGCCATAATACGGGTCGGGAGGCGGCGCGGCGTTGAAGCCACTGCCTCCGAAGCGACCGAAAGAACCTGGGCCCTGCTGAACACCGAACTGAACAACCGGACCATTCTGGCCCAACGGTTTCACGCCTTGGCTTTGACCTTGGCTGGAACTCGGGAGCTGATTATCCGGATCGGCTAAGGTTGCACCGGTGCTCCCGCCGGGCTGCAGCAGCTCCTGGGTGAACGCGGACGCGGGCGCCGCGCTCAACGCGACGGCAGCCGCCGCAAACAAGGCAACCGCGGCGAACCAAAACCATCGATGCATCATATCCTCCCACCTCGGCGCCCCCGAAGCAGTAGGAGCAAGTTACCGGCGCGGCCCAGGCAAGGTCAACCCGATCCCGCGTGATCCAATCCGACGGATAAACGCCATCTCGCGTTCGTCATGCACGTCCACGGACTTGATCCGGGGATTGTTGCGGGCATCCACGTCTTGCAGCTTACACCACACCTAAGACGTGGATGGCCGGAACAAGTCCGGTCAAGACGGTGGTGTAGCCCGCATGAGCGCAGCGATATGCGGGAACGCCGCTCCCGGATGTCGCTTCGCTCATCCGGGCTACTCGCTACGCTGGCTTCGCCCGTTGTCCCCTGAGCATCCCTGCGACGCTCAAATCCTCGTCGATGTCGGGCCAATGAATCCCCATCGGCATGATTTCGTAATTCCCACGCTGTGCTGCCGATGCAGCCTTGAGCCGCGGATACCAGTCGAGCGGGGTCGCGATCTTGCGCCCATCGGCCAAGGTGACGACGAGCTCGGTCGCGCTAAATTCCACGGCGCGCGCGCGCAGGTCGCCGACATCAATCTCCAAAGTGCTCATTCCAAGCGTCCAATAAGGCTTTTCGATTAAGTCTCAGATGACGAATAATATCGCCGAGTTCGTGAGCAGGATAGCCTACATTGATGGCGATCGTGAGGTCATGGAGCCACACCTTCACCTCGCGGCCGCCGGCTCGAACATGGACGTGGGCCGGCTCTTCGCGCTCGTTAGAATAAAAGAAGGTGCGATAGGGCCCCCAGCGCAAAACCGTCGGCACGTCGTCCCCTCACCCGCCCTCGCTTCCCTCAGGCGACCTCTCCCACAAGGGGAGTGGGAAAAAATCACACCGGCAAATTATCGTGCTTCCTGCCCGCCACCTCGACAGTCTTCCCCCGCAGCATCGCCAGCGCGCGGGCGATGCGCGGCCGGGTCGCTTGCGGCATGATCACGTCGTCGATATAGCCTCGCTCGGCGGCTATGAAGGGGGAGAGGAATCGCTCCTCGTATTCCTTGGTGCGGCCGGCGATTTTTTCGGGGTCGCCGATGTCGGCGCGGAAGATGATTTCGACCGCGCCCTTGGCGCCCATCACCGCGATCTGCGCGGTCGGCCAGGCATAGTTGACGTCGCCGCCGATATGCTTTGACGCCATCACGTCATAGGCGCCGCCGAAGGCTTTGCGCGTGATCACGGTGACGAGCGGCACGGTGGCCTGCGAATAGGCGAACAGCAATTTGGCGCCGTGCTTGATCAGCCCGCCATATTCCTGCGCGGTGCCGGGCAAAAAGCCTGGCACGTCGACGAAGGTGACGATCGGAATGTTGAAGGCGTCGCAAAAGCGCACGAAGCGCGCCGCCTTGCGGCTGGCGTCGGAGTCGAGAACGCCGGCCAGCACCATCGGCTGATTGGCGACAAAGCCCACGGTGCGGCCGCCGATGCGGCCGAAGCCGATGACGATGTTGCGGGCGAAGGTTTCCGACAGCTCGAAGAAATCGCCCTCGTCGACGACTTTTTGGATCAGCTCCTTGATGTCGTAGGGCTTATTCGGATTGTCCGGCACCAGCGTGTCGAGCGAGGCGTCGGTGCGCTCGACATCGTCGAACGACGGCCATTCCGGGGCGCCGGCGGAAAAATTCGGCGGCAGAAAGTCGAGCAGCCGGCGCATTTGCAACAAGCACTCGACGTCGTTGTCATAGGCGCCGTCGGCGATCGAGGAGCGGGTGGCGTGCACCGAGGCACCGCCGAGTTCCTCGGCGGTGACGATTTCGTTGGTCACGGTTTTCACCACGTCCGGCCCGGTGACGAACATGTAGCTGGTGTCGCGCACCATGAAGATGAAATCGGTCATGGCCGGCGAATAGACGTCGCCGCCGGCGCACGGCCCCATGATCACGGAAATCTGCGGAATGACGCCCGACGCGGTGACGTTGCGCTTGAACACTTCGCCATAGCCGCCGAGCGCCGCCACGCCCTCCTGGATGCGCGCGCCGCCGGCATCGAACAGGCCGATGATCGGCGCCCGCGCCCGCATCGCCATGTCCTGAATTTTGATGATCTTCTGCGCATGGGTTTCCGACAGCGAACCGCCGAAGACGGTAAAATCCTTGGCAAACGTGAACACCGGGCGGCCGTTGACGGTGCCGAAGCCAATCACCACGCCGTCGCCGGCGATCTTCGCCTTGTCCATGCCAAAATCGCTGGAGCGATGCTCGACGAACATGTCGAGCTCTTGGAACGAGTCGCGGTCCATCAGCAGCTCGACGCGCTCGCGCGCGGTGAGCTTGCCGCGCTTGTGCTGCGCGTCGATGCGGCGCTGGCCGCCGCCGGCGCGCGCCGAGGCGCGGCGTTCTTCGAGCTTGTCGATAATCGTCGCCATGAGATTAGCTCCGTGCGGCTCCGGCCGGCCGGATGAATGTGCGTTATTTCATAGCAAGCCCCGCGCGCAGCGTCACGCTTGCGTCCGCGCGCTCCCCTCCCCCACCCGGGCCGCGCTTGCGCGCGCCCGAGTGCGTGCTTGTGGGGAGGGGTTGAGGTGGGGGTCGGGAGGTGACTCGCGTGCGTCGACGGGAGCGATTTCCCCTCCCGACCCCCACCCCTCCCTCCCCCACAAGGGGGGAGGGAGTTCATGCGCCGCCGCCAGCGACTTCCTTCACCGCGTTGACGATGCCTGTGTAGCCGGTGCAGCGGCAGAGATGGCCGCTGAGGACGTCGCGGATTTCGGGTTCGGTCGGATGCGGGTTGCGGGCGAGGAAGTCGGTGAAGGACATCAAAATGCCCGGCGTGCAGAAGCCGCATTGCAGCGCGTGATGGTTTTGGAACGCCTGCTGCAACGGGTTGAGCGCGCCGCCGGGGGCGGCGAGCGCTTCCACCGTGGTCACGGCGCGGCCCTCGGCCTGCACCGCGAGCGTGAGGCAGGAGCGCACAGCGACGCCGTCGATCAGCACCGTGCAGGCGCCGCAAATGCCGTGCTCGCAGCCGACATGGGTGCCGGTCGCGCCGAGCGACTGGCGCAGAAAATCGCTCAGCAGCGTGCGCGGCTCGGCTGCCGCCGCAAGCTTGCGGCCATTGAGCGTGAGGCTCACCCGCGGGCGCTGATCGCGCGTTATGCGGCGCATCGGATCGCCTCCGCGATCACACGCGGGCCGAGTTTGCGCAAAATATCGCGCCGCATCGCCGGTGAGGCATGCGCGTCGTCAAAGCCTTCGAGTTCTTCCGCCCAGGCACTGATCGCCGCGGCGGCGCCGTCCGCCGTAAGGCTGCGCACCGCGGGCCGCCCGACCATGCCGCCGACGCCGAGTTGAACCGCGCCGCGCCGGTCGGCGATGGCCGCGACGGCGATGATGGCGAAGTCGCCGTGGCGCCGCGCCACCTCGTTGAACGCTGTGCCCTTGCCCTCGATCACCGGAAACCGCACGGCGGCGATCAGTTCGTCCGGCGCGCGCGCCGTCGTCAGCATGTCTTGCTGAAACGCCTCCGCCGCAAGGACGCGGCTGCCGCGCTTGGAACGCAGCACCACGGCGCCACCGCACACCGCCAGCGCCAGCGGGATTTCCGAACTCGGATCGGCATGCGCGACCGAGCCGCACACGGTGCCTTTGTTGCGGGTCTGGAAATGGCCGACGAACGGCAGCGCAGCGGCAAGGAGCGGCAGCTTTTGCGCCAATTGCGGCCACGCCATCAATTCGTTCTGCGTCACCGCGGCGCCGATCTCGATGGTGTCGCCAAGATCGATGATCGCGTCGAGCGCGGCGACCCGCGAAATATCGATCAGCAGGCCGGCCTCGATCAGCCGCAAATTGAGCATCGGCAGCAGCGACTGGCCGCCGGCCAAGATGCGCGCATCGTCGCCGTGTTCGGCCAAAAGCTCGACCGCCTCATCGACGGTGTCGGGCCGGGCATAATCGAACGGGCGCGGCTTCACGCTGATCCGCCTTCCACCTTGCGGCCTTCCATCATCGCGTGGATCCGCCGCGGCGTCGCCGGCAGCGTCACTTCGCTCACACCAAGCGCATCGGCGATGGCATTGGCGATACAGGCGGGCGTCGACATGCAATTGCCCTCGGCCAAACCTTTGGCGCCGAGCGGCGTCAGCGGCGACGGCGATTCATAATGCAAAATTTCGAGCGCGGGGATTTCGCTCACCGTCGGCACCAGATAATCGGCGAAGGTGCCGCTCAAGAACGCGCCCTCCTCGTTATAGACGAACTCCTCGTAAAGCGCCGCCGCCACGCCTTGCGCGAAGGCGCCGCGGATCTGGCCTACCGCGAGCAGCGGATTGAGGAGCCGCCCGGCATCGTGCATCGACACATAGCGGTCGACGCGGACCTGATAGCTGATCGGATCGATCTCGATGCCGCAGATGTCGAAGATAAAGCCGTAGGTGAGAGACGTGTTGATGCGGTCGTCGCTCGCCGGCGGTTCAAGTTCCGGCGGCGACCACACCCCGGTTTCGCTCAGTGCCGGCGCCATGTTTTCGGGCAGCAGGACCGGCGACCAATGCGAGGTCGCGGCGACCCGGCCGAACGCCAGCGCGTTGTCGGGATTGGAGCGGCTGCGGATCTTGCCGTCGACCAATTCGACGTCGTCTTCGAGCACATTGAGCTGCTTGGCGCCGATGGCCTTGAGTTTATCGCGCAGCGCCACCGCGGCGAGATGCGCCGCGACCGCGGTGCCCGATGCGAACCGGCTCGAATAAGTGCCGGCCGCGATCGACCATTGATCCTTGGCGGTGTCGATCTCCAAGGCGACGTTGATATCGCCGACCGGCAATCCCAGTTGCGCGCCGACCACCTGCGCCAAGGCGGTCTGATGGCCCTGCCCTTGCACGGTGACGTCGGCCGAAACCGAAACCGCGCCGAGCGGATCGATGTCGATGCGCGCCATCGACACCGCGCCGTTTTTCGGCCCGGCTTTGTCGCGCGCTTGCGGCGTCAGCATGGTCGAGAGATAGCCCATATTCGACATCGCCGGCTCGACCACGGCCGCAAAGCCGATGCCGTAATGGCGACCGGCGGCGCGCGCCGCCTCGCGGCGGCGTTTGAGATCGTCGAGCCGGCCGTCGCCTACCGCGATGTCGACGGCGTGCCGGTAATCGCCGGAATCGTAAAGCGCGCCGGCCGCGGTCCGGTACGGAAATTTTGCCGCCGGAATGAGATTGCGGCGGATGACGTCGAGCGGATCGAGCTTCAGCTCGACCGCGATGCGCTGCATCAGCCGTTCCAGCGCCAGATAAAGCTGGGGGCCGCCGAAACCGCGAATGAGGCTCGCCGGCATTTTGTTGGTCAGGACGACACGGTTGGTGACGTCGATATTTTCGATGTCGTACGCCCCGGTCACCGCGCCGTGCATGCGGTACAACGGACCCGGCATCGGCGCGCGCAAAAACGCGCCATAGTCTTCGAGCTGATCGAGCTTTAGCGCGAGGATGCGGCCGTCCTTGTTTATCGCCGCTTCGATCGCGGTGACCCGGTTCGGTCCCGAACTGGCCGCGACCAAGTGTTCAATACGGTCCTCGACCCATTTTACCGGACGGCCGGTGATTTTGGCGGCCAGCGCCATCAGCACGACATAGGGGAACACAGATAGTTTTATGCCGAAACTGCCGCCGGAATCCGGCGGGATGCGCAGCCGCAATTTCGGGCCAGGAACGCGCAGCGCCCGCGCCATCACCGGATGGATCGAAAACGGTCCCTGGAAATTCGCCAGCGTGTCGTAGCTGTTATCGGCCGGATTGTGCGAGGCGACGACGACGTAGCATTCGATCGGCGTGAACGACAGGCGCGGAAATTCGACGGTCATGGCGATGCGGCGATCGGCGCGCGCGAACGCCGATTTGGTATCGCCATAGCTGAAGTCGCGCACCGAGATTTCGTTGGTCTTGGCTTGTGGATGAAGCAAGGGCGCCGCGCTCTCGCACGCGGCTTGCGGATCGAGCACCGCTTCGAGCGGCGCATATTCGATCTCGACCAGCTCGGCGGCGTCCTCCGCGATATAGCGGTTCTCCGCCACCACGAGAACGACCGGCTCGCCGACATAGCGCACGCGCTCGACCGCCAGTGCCCATTGCTGCACCGGCGCCTTCACCGCGATCAAAAACGGGTCCGACAGTTTTCGGATATCCTCGCCGGTGATGACGGCCCAGACGCCGTCATGCGCCAGCGCCGCCGTCCCATCGATGCGGACGATTTCGGCGTGCGCATGCGGCGAGCGCACCACATGGGCGTGCAGCGTGCCGACCGGGGTCGGCAGATCGTCGGCATAGCGGCCGCGGCCCGACAGCAGCGCCGGATCTTCCTTACGCAGGATAGGCTTGCCGAGCTGTCCGGACATGATCCTGCGCGCGCCTCCCTGCTACTCCCCTTGCCGCCCTTCCTACAACCGCCGCCGCAGCTTGTCAGCACGGACGCCGCGACACGGTGGCGTCGTGGCGTGGTGGCGTCGCGCCGGCCGCTCCACTACCATCGCGCTTGGGAGGACGAATGGATCGACCCGCCAACGGTTCCGGCATCGGCCAACCAGTGCGCCGCCGCGAGGATTTGCGTCTGGTGCGCGGCGCCGGCCGCTATACCGCCGACGAAAACCTGCCGGGGCAGGCCTACGCCGTGATGCTGCGGTCGCCGCATGCGCATGCGCGGATCCGCGCCATCGCCACCGACAA
>Ga0181525_10002509_pt1 | contig 14965 bp, 12 predicted proteins | sample PEATcosm2014_Bin_48_FD_121100 | JGI IMG/M metagenome (GOLD analysis project Ga0181525, IMG submission 121100) | Peatland microbial communities from MTU Mesocosm Facility, Houghton, MI, USA - PEATcosm2014_Bin06_10_metaG | ecosystem: Environmental > Terrestrial > Soil > Wetlands > Peat | place...
GTCATCGAATACGGCTACGTCGCGCCCGATCCGCTTGACCCGGACATAATTTATGGCGGCGGCCGCAGTGAGGTCTCGAAGTTTCACTGGTCGACCGGCCAGGTACAGAACATTTCGCCGATTCCGCTTCGCAGCTCGAAGTACCGCACCGATCGCACCGAGCCGTTGATGTTCTCGCCGCTCGACAAGCACGTCCTCTACTACGCCAGCAACGTGCTCTTCAAAACCAATGATGGCGGAAGTTCCTGGCAGATGATTAGCTCCGACCTGACTCGTGAGACTCCAGAAATTCCAGCCAGCGTGGGCAACCTTATTCCAAAAGGCGCGGAGAAACAGCGCGGCGTCATCTACGCCCTCGCGCCTTCGTTCAAAAACATCAATACCCTGTGGGCTGGCACCGACGATGGTCTCGTTTGGCAGACTCGAGACGGCGGAAAGAAGTGGAACAACATCACTCCGCCAGATCTCACAGCGTGGAGTAAAGTTACGCAGATCAGCGCCTCGCGTTTCGATGATGATTCCGCATATGTTTCCGTAAGCCGCTTCCGCATCAACGACGAGCAACCTTATATCTACCGAACCCACGATAGCGGCAAAACCTGGAAGCTAATCACCACCGGCCTTCCCGCCATCGGCCCCGTCGACACCGTTCGAGAGGATCCAGCGCGCAAAGGTCTGCTGTTTGCCGGCACGGAGAATTCAGTCTGGGTTTCCTTCGATGATGGTGACCATTGGCAATCCATGCAGCTGAATCTTCCCCACACCTCCATGCGTGATCTCTGGATTCACGACGACGACCTGATCGTAGCCACGCACGGCCGCTCGTTCTGGATTCTGGATGACATCGCCCCGCTGCGCGAAGCCGCGACTTTGCCAGGGGGCGCAGAAGCTCGCCTTTTCACTCCAGCGCTCTCCTATCGGATTCAGCGCGATACCAACCCGGACACGCCACTCCCCCCCGACGAGCCCGCTGCGGCCAATCCGCCGGATGGTGCGATCATTGATTACTATCTTGGACATTCCGCACCTGACGCCGTAACTCTTGAAATCCTCGACGCCCGTGGACACTTGGTTCGCCGATTTTCCAGCGCGGATCAGCCCGACGATACGCAGGCCGATTTGAACAAACAACTCATCCCTCTCTACTGGCTTCGTCCTTTTCGCGCCCTGTCGTCCGAAGCCGGAATGCACCGCTGGGTCTGGGATCTGCACTATCCCGCGCCCGATGCCATGCGCCACGAATATCCCATCGCGGCAATTCCGGGGGATACTCCTCGCGCCCCGCTCGGACCCACCGCCGTGCCCGGTGTCTATACCGCACGGCTCTCCGCAAACGGAAAAAGTTACGTCGCCAACCTCACGGTCAAGATGGATCCTCGCGTGAAGATAACGGCGGCCGCCCTTCAGAAAAAATTCGAGATGGAAACTCGCCTGGCGTCCCTGCTTAGCGAAACTTCTCAGGCTGGCACGCGCGCGGGCTCAATTCGCGAACCGCTGCAGAAACTCAGCCAGCAGGCGAGCGGCGCAGCGCGCACTTCTATCGAGTCTTTCCAAAACAAACTGATTGCCGTTCTCGGAGCGCCAGCTACTTCCCCCGCGGCGCTTTCCGACGAAATCACTCTCGCTCGCGTGAACCGGGACGTTGCCGCTCTATACGGCCAGGTGTGGCAGGTCGATGCCGAACCGACCGCTGCACAGGCCGAGGCGGTCGCGGCAATCGAAAGAAAGGTCTCAGATGTGATGAAGCTCTGGAACGCGCTGCTGGCGATGGATCTCCCTGCCCTCAATCGCGCACTCCACGCAGCCAACCTCCCGGAAGTGCAACTGGAATCGCATCCCCATCAGCCTGAAAGCGGCGTGGATGAAGAATAGGAGCTGCGCGGGCGGTATGTGTCTTACAAGGCTTCCACTGCTCCCTGTAAGTCGCGCGCGATCTGCTCTGGCGACAAGTCGGCGCCAAACGTCATCGGCCTGCCGATGCGCACGCGAATTTTCCAGGGCGCAGCAAACTTCCTGCCCGCTTGCTTCACTTCGAACAAGCCAACGATCTTCATGGGCAAAACCGGAATGGCCAAATTCCTCGCCAGCAAACCAATGCCGGCACGAAAAGGGTGGATCGTTCCATTCACCGTGTGGCGTCCTTCGGGAAAGACCAGAACACTGTATCCACGGTCGACGGCCTGGCCGGCGTAGGCGAAACTTTGCCGGAAACCAGCCTCGCGTGGTAGCGGAAACAAGTTCAGAAACGAGACGCCTAGTATCCATTGGGCTCGATCATAAAGTCTGCCGAAAGGCCCTCTGCTGGGATTTGGTGTGTGCAGCGCTTCCAATGCCTCGCCGCCAGTCGCGGTGGCGATGTGATGCCGCAATCGTGCCGGCAAGGCAGTCTGCACGAACCCAACATCCAGGTCAGCGATATGGTTGCAGACCACCAGCAGCGGCCCATTCCATCCCCACAGATTCTCTCGTCCTTCGATGCGGGGCCACCCCAGAAGAATGATTGCCGGCCTCATCAACGAGTAATGTGCGAGCCATCGGAACCAGGTCACCGGCCAGCGCAATGCCCAGGCCGGATAATGGTATTCGATCCGCTGCACCGATTCGCCGCGCAGCATCTTTTCTATATCACCAACCGTAAGCGCGGCGCTCAGACGCGTCTCGCTAAGGTCCATCTGATATCGGTCTTCGAGCGTGCCGATCAGTTCCACACGATCCAGTGAACTCAATCCGAGATCAGAATCGAGACTGGCCCCGGCGTTGAGTCCACCCACGCTGCGCCCCGCGATACGACCGATCAGCTCCATAACAGCGCTGTGACTGTAGCTCCCCTGTTCCCTCTCGGCGGTTTGCATCAGTCGTTTCGTGGCGAAGTCGGCAAGCAATTCTCGGCGAGGTTTCTGGGTGCTGGTGCGAGGGAAATCCCCCTCCGGCCACTGCACCCACATGCGCATGCGCTGGAATTCTGCGAGCGACTGGTTCGCCCGTTCGACTACGTCTTGAACGCTCGAGCCTTCGCTCAGAATCAACACCGCACATGCCTCCGCATTTCCTCCGCGCTCAATTCCCACGACCACACAGTCCCGCACTTCCGCTTGGCGACGCAGCGCAGCCTCCAGATCTTCGGGATAAATATTCAGCCCGCCCGGGGTCACAATCACTTCCTTCTTGCGGCCCTTGAAATAAAGATTTCCGGCATCGTCCAGCGCACCCACATCTCCCGTGCGGTACCAACCCTCTTCGTCCGCAACTCTTTGCAGTTGACCGGCTTCCCAATAGCCTGCGGCGACCCCCTGGCCGCGCACCAGAATCTCACCATCGTCCCCCAGCTTTATTTCGCGACCGGGCAGCACTTTCCCGATCGATCTTTTCCCTAACTTGAAGGGGTGATTCACGCTGATCAGCGAGGTCGTCTCTGTCAGTCCGTACCCTTGAATCGCGGCATAGCCCAGACGAGACCAGAATTCTTCGGTCTCGCTGTCGAGCGCCGCTCCTCCGGAAATAAATGCCCAGAACTTCCAACCGAACTTTCTGTGAATCGAACGAAAGGTCCACCAGCGGCGCAGCAAGTGCTGTGCCTCGGCAGCGAGGAATCGCCGCCGAAAGTCATTGAGATTCCCCGCGTCTGCAAGATCGCGTTCGATCTTCTGTTTCATCGACCGCAAAACCCGCGGCACGCTCACCAGCACCGACACTCGCTCGCGCTTGATCGTGCCGGCGATCTCTGAAGGTTTCAGCTCTTCCTGAAAAATGACAGCCCCGCCCAACAGTGGCGGCAAAAACATTCCCAGGAATTGTCCGAAGACGTGGCTCAGCGGCAAAAGGTTCAGGAACCTTACCGGATGTACCCAGCGCTCATACTTCAAGTACTTATGAATCTCCTGCTCCAGAGGTGCGAGATTCGCCAAGACATTTTTGTGCGTGATGACCACCCCCTTGGGTTCCGCGGTGGTGCCTGAGGTAAAGACGATCTGGAGAATGTCATCGCGACCATTCGTCGCATCGCAGGCCAGCGCAGGCAGTTGATGGCTCAGGGTTTGCGTAAGGCCTTCAAGAATTATCGTGATTGACTCGAACGAGGATGACTGGAACGAAGATGACTCGAACGCTGAAGTGCGGGTGAGATCAACGTGCTTTCTTGAACAGACCAGCATCTTAGCGTCGACCTGTTTGAAGACGCGCGCCGCGAATTCGGGAGAGGCCGCGTGATCCATCGGCACTACGACTACGCCGCATAGCGCGCATCCGAAAAAGGCTGCGACCCATTCGGCACAGTTCTCTCCCCAGAGCATGATGCGATTACCCCCTGTGATGTTGCGGGCCTGCAGTTCGCGGGCGAAGCGAAGCGCTGTATCGCGCACCTGAGCGTAGGACCACCACTCCATGCGATAGCCACGGCGGCGGCCGTAAGCTCGCTCGCTCGCGTGGGCCTGAAAATTCGTGAGGAAAAAGTCGGCTAGCGATTCGGCCATGGGATCACGGACCAGCATTGCTCCAGCCAGTGTAGCGGAGCAGGAAAGCTGAACTATTGGCGGAATGTTCCAGCCGGAACATTTAGAGCAGTTTTGCCGGAACGCTGTGGATATTTCGGCAAACTCGGAAGACAACCTTAAAGCCATGGTTGGCAGGCTTGAAATGGCTGAGAGGGATAGGCCTCAGCTACGACGGGGAAAGTGGCAGAAAAGGCAGAGCGGAACGAAAGGAGACGAAAGTCAGGTCTCGAGAATGGCACTCGGCTGTGGCGAGTGCTGATTCCATGGAGTTGCAGGAGAGAAACCTTTCCGTTTCCTCTTTATCCTTAGAAGGCAAGCTCAAGGTGGGCGGTTCCGCCCCCGAAAGCAAGATAAAGCGTGAGGGATGTATGCGAAGGTTTGGTTGAAGCCAGCCGCAGAGGAGTGATTTCGCAGCCTCAGGAATGGTTTGAACATTACGAACTCGGAGTGGGTTACGAGGGACACGGGACACGACTGGAAGCTATTTCTGAATATCAGAAGGCGGTTGAGATGTCGGGTGGTGATCAGGATGCCATCACTTCGCTGGCGCACGCCTACGCCGTGATCGGCAGAAGAGCCGAAGCGGAAAAGATACTTCCCGACCTGGAACAAAAAGCCAAAAAGTGTCTACCTCTCCCCTTTATGCGATCGCGACGGTATATGCGGGGCTGGGCCAAAAGGATCGAGCCTTCGACTACTGGAGAAGGCCCACAGCCTGAGATGTTTGGCGCTTTCGTCGTCTCTTAGGGTTGATTTACGGATTGATGACCTTCGCTCCGACCCTCGTTTCATGAACCTGCTTCGCCGAGTCGGCCTGAATAACTAGGATTCTCCCAAGTCCGGGTGCTTGCCTAGCGGGCCCAACGCCGTCACTCTCTGCCCACACCCAGCGCGTCCGCCACGCGATTGATGTAGTTGAACCAGGAGGCGATCAAGGTAATCTGAAGGATTCCGCGATCGTCGAAGCCTGCGGCCCGGAGGTTGTCGATATCACCTTTCCAGACTTTGGTCGCGTCCTTGGTTAACTTGACGACATAATCAACCATCACGCGTTCCTGAGGCGTGATGGGAGCGGTGGCGTAGTCTTTCGCGAGCGCCTCGACCAGCTCTTTATCCAGCGTGACTCTACGCAGAAACTCTGCGTGTGACTCGATTCAATACTTGCACCGGTTGGTCACCGAGACCATGGTCGCGATCATTTCGTGCTGACGGCGGCTCAGGGGTAGTTCCGGGGACATCATCGCGGCAAACGCGCCGAAGGAATGATAGAGAGCGTCCGGAATGAGGGTGTGCGAAGCTACGATCGACGACCCTCCCGACTCATCTGGGTGCACGGGATCGGCGTACTCTTTGGGATACAACGCGCGCTGGGCTTCGACGGCTTGGCGCAGCTTGTCGTTGTTACCATCACTATTGCTATTACAGATCTCAGAAAGAGGAACGGTTCGAATCCAGGTCATAGGAACGGTCCTTAGTCCTTCGCTATCGCGGCTTCTGCAATTTCGGAAGGGTACACGGTCCGATGAGATCGCCACATAGTGCATTTCTACTACACTTCAGAACCTTCGAGGCGGCAAGACCCTTTAAGGATGCTCCGGCAGGGGTGTGTAACTGCTTTAGCACCCTGGTTTACAGCCTGATTCCCTTGGTAACTCGTTCGTACACTCCCTTTTGGTAACCCTTGGTAACCATGCGATTCCACCCTTCCAGCCGTACAATTGCCCTTGTCCGAACGGCCATGTCTCTTTACAGGAGTTTGGCCGCGTGAGGTTGGCCTGGGGGCCCGCACTTCCCAGGAGCGGCTAGCGGTTTCTCGGAGCCGACGTTCACGGTGCAGAAGTTTTGGTAATAAGTTTTGGTAATAAGTTTTTAAGAAGCTTTTCGCAGGAAGTTTTTGCTGGGAAGTTTTTTCCGTAAGAAGTTTCCAGGTAAGACCAGGGGCTGGAGTTCGTATCCTTATGGCTTTCGGTTTCGGGTTCAACAAACAGAAAGTACTCAGCGCTGCGGAGAAGTATGTCCAGCAGGGCAAGCTGCAAAACGCCATCTCCGAGTACGAGAAGGTTATCAAGGCCGACGCGAAGGATCTCACGGTCACCAACACCGTGGGCGATCTCTACTCCCGCCTCGGCGAAGCCGACAAAGCCACCGAGTGCTTCAAGACCGTGGGCGATGCCTATGCCAACCAGGGTTTCACGGTGAAGGCCATCGCGATGTACAAAAAGATCAGCAAGCTCAAGCCTTCGCTGGAGAGCGTGCTGAAGCTGGCCGAACTCTACAGCCAGCAGGGGCTGTTCAATGATGCTCGCGCCCAGTATCTGCAGGTCGCCGAAGAGTTTCTGAAGTCCGGCGAACTGGAGAATGCGGTGCGCATCTTCCAGAAGATACTGGAAATGGATCCGGAAAACACCGCGATGCGGGTGAAATTGGCGGAGGTTTATGTCCGGCTGGGGAAGAAGAATGACGCCTGGCAGATCTTTTCCGCCGCGGCCGAGACATTGCGCTCCAAGGGCTCGCTGACAGGCGCTGAGGAAGTTCTGCAGCGCATGCTGACGCTGGACCCGGGCAACGGATATGCGCTTTTGATGCAGGGACGCAACCTGCTCGAGGCCGGCGATGCCGAGGCGGCGATCGGATCGCTCGAGAAAGTTCCTGATCTCGATTCCAATCCGGATGGCCTGCGCGATCTGCTGAAAGCCTATCTGAAAACTGGGCGCCTGTCCGACGCCGGTACTCTAGCCAGCAAACTACTGACGGTGCACAACGATCTGGAAGCCATCTCAACGTTTGCCGACGCCCTGATGCACGCCGGGCAGTACGAGAGCGCGCTCCAGGTTTATGACCAGCATGCCGAGCGGCTGTTGGCCGAAGACTCCGACAAAGTGCTCAAGAACCTGCACACCGTCATCGGGCATGTGCGCGACAACCCCGCGTCGCTCGAGAAACTTCTCAACCTCTTTCAGAAGGCTGGAGAGACCACACATACCAGCGAGGTCATCGAGTTGCTGGCTCATGCCTCGGTGCAGTCCGGCGATCTGACCCGGGCTCGGGATCTCTACCAGAGGCTTGCGACCGTGGAGCCCGGCAATCCCCTGCACATGAATAATTATCAGCAGGTGGTCAGCCAGCTTGGGGGGGAGGCTGCCGAGAAGCTCATTTCCGCGGAAGAAGCTGCTGTGATTGTGGACGAACTGGAGGCCATCGCTCCGACGGTTCACCAGCACTATTCCGATGCGATTGCTCTGTCAGTCCGCTCGGCGCTGACCGACGCTGAACTCTTCATCTCGTACAACATGCCTGCCAAGGCTCTGGGTCCGCTGATGGCGGCTCTGCCCCTGGCTCCGACCGACCTCCGCCTGAACCAGCGGCTGGCCGCCCTGCACACCCGGGCGGGCCGTTTTGCCGACGCGGGTGTCTGCTGCCGGACCCTGCAGAATGTTTACTCCGAAGCGGGATATCCGGAGGAAGCGACACGTTACGGCGAACTTGCTACACGCTATGAAGAGCGCTCGTCGGTGGCTGTCGTTGTCGCTGACCCCGAGGTGGACGCGCATTCTGCTTCCCCCGAAGTGGCGGCGGAACAGTCTGCAGAACAGGTCGCCGATACCGCCGCACCCTGGCCCTCTGGCTTCCAAGCTGCCCAAGGAAACGAATTTGCCGTGGTCGGTGAGGCAGCCGACGAGATTCGAGACGACGAGGAGCACGCTGCTCCCCAGATTTCTGCGGCCGCTCATTCTGCGGTCGCTCATTCTGATGTCTCTTCCGAGGAGATCGATCTCTCCTCGGAGTGGGATGATGCCATCACCATCGAGGCCGACGCGCCTGCAGCCCAAGGGGCGGAAATCGGAATCGCGGATGGCGTAGCCGACCAGGATGCCGTCAGCGACACGGTGGAAGACGACGAAGAAAAGACCACCGAAACGATCGAAGAAATCCGCTTCTACCTGGAACATGGTATGCCCGAGCAGGCTGCGGCGGCTTTCGAGAAACTTCAAACGTTCACTCGTAATCAAGCCGTTATAAAGACGCTTCGAAGCGAGATCGAGCTGGCTTCGCAGCAATCGCCGGCGGCCGACGAAGTAACCGCCGTAGAAAGTGTTGCGGCTTTCGAGATCGAAGAACCTGCAAGCGAGCCGGCCGCCGAACCGGCGATTGAAGAAATTCCCGTCGCGGCTGACGAATTTTCGGTGGACGTGGAACCGATCGTTGAATCAGAGCACGTGCCCGCCGCGGAGTTGGCGATTCCGCCCGAGCAGGGGGCCGCTGTCCCCGATCCCGCCGCGCCTGCGCAGGTTGAGCCCGAGGCGCTCACGCCCGAGGCAGTGTCGGAAACCTTGGCACCCGAGCCTCAATCCGGCGTGCTCCAGGAATTCGTTGCTGATCTGGAGTCGTCGCTCGGCGATAATTTTATTCCCGGAACGGTGGCCCATGAAGTCGAGCCCGAAAGCGCAGGGCCTGATGGCCAGCCGGGGCACGAGCGGCTTGAGTTGGAGTCGGTTGGGCAGGCTGCTCCTACTGTGTTTGGAGTGCCCGAGTCCGGTGCATCTGCTGTGCAGGAGACTGAAGTCATGGGCGGGTTTGTCGCCGATCTTGAGGCTTCGCTGGGCGACGACTTTCTCAAGGATGCTCCGGTCGTCGAAAGTGAGGCCGCAAGCCAGGCCGAGACCGCTGAGGATGCGGAGGTGCCCGTCGCTGCTCCTGTGCCGCAACGGCCCGTAATCAATGCAGTGTCTGCACCGGCTGCCAGCGCTCCTCTTGCCGCAAGCGCTGCCGCCGCGTCTTCCGGCGCTACTGCAGTTGCATCGGCGGCGCCCAGCCCGATCTCACAGCTCGCCGCGCCATCCCATATCTCGCCCATTGTTCCCAGCACGCCAGCGGCGGCGAAGTCATCGCCGTTCGGCGAAGATGCGGGCGTCGACCTTGCCGAGATGTTCGGCGAACTCAAACACGATCTCGAAGCTGGAGGTACGGCGATCGAAGAAGATCCTGAGACTCATTACAATCTCGGGATCGCATTCCGGGAGATGGGGTTGCTCGACGAAGCCATTGGCGAGCTGCAGAAGACCTGCCAGGCAGTCGAACGCGGGCATCCCTTCCCGCAAGCTATGCAGACTTACACCTGGCTGGCGCAGTGCTTCCTGGATAAAGGAGTGCCCGAAGCCGCGATCCGGTGGTACGAGAAAGCTCTCAGCGCCCCCGGAGTCGACGAAGAAACCCGCAGCGCTCTCCATTATGAACTTGGCGCAGCTTGTGAAACCGCCGGCGATAAAGCCTCCGCGCTGAAGCATTTCATGGAGGTTTATGGCCGCAACATCGATTATCGAGATGTGGCCGAGCGAATCAAGCCCCTAAAGTCGTAGAATAGCGCGATGGGTTTTCTCCTTTACTCGCTTTTTTCGGGCGACGGTGGATCTTTCTTCCGCACCCAGCGGAGCGCCCAGTGACCGTCGATCCTAAGCTGCCTGTCGAGAACGGCCCGTCCGCGCCTGCGCCGCAGCCTGCGCCCGCGCACCGCGATACGGGCACCGCGTTGCTCGACTCTCAGGCTCCAAGCTTGTCTCCCAGACCGCACAGCTCCCTGCAGCTCTGGCTGCACCGCGCATCGGTCTTTCTTTTTGTGCTGATCAGTGCGGTCGCCGGGGTGTTGCTCGTGATCCTGCCTTGGACGCCCCAGTGGACCGACAACTATCTGCTCTTATCGTTCCCCTGGCTTCGCACTCCAGTCTCCACCGGGTTCTTTCGCGGACTTTGCAGCGGGTTGGGACTGCTCGATATCTGGATCGGCTTCTGGGAAGCCCTGCACTACCACGAACATGAATGAGTCCGAACGAATGAGTCCGGAAAAAACAATTCGAAAGACGATCTCCTTGAGAACGATCCCATGCCCGACAAGCTGAATCCCGCGCCGCTGGCCTATCGCAATCAGCCTTTTCTCGACAGCCCGGACGGACGCATTCTTCGTATTCTGGCGGAATATCAGGAACCCCTCGCCCGCTTTCGCCGCGAGCAGATTCAGGATACTGTTGTCTTTTTCGGATCGGCTCGGTTTCAAGGTCAGACTTTCGCAAAGGACAATCTCTCGGCTCTCGAAAAAAACCAGAGTGACGCCTCGAGCGCCCAGCAGGACGAACTGAAACGCGCCCGGGCTGCGGTCGACATGGCTCGCTATTACGAAGACGCTCGGCGCCTGGCGTTTCTTCTGACGGAGTGGTCGATACAGATTCCCGCTCGGCGCCGCCGCTTTGTCGTCACTACCGGCGGAGGTCCCGGCATTATGGAAGCGGCAAATCTGGGGGCACACGAAGCCGGGGGCAAGAGTATCGGACTCAACATCAATCTTCCTTTTGAGCAGAATCCGAATTCTTACATCACCCCCGCGCTCAACTTCGAGTTTCATTACTTCTTCATGCGCAAATTCTGGTTCGCATATCTGGCCAAGGCGCTGGTGATTTTCCCCGGTGGCTTCGGCACCATCGATGAACTCTTCGAAATCCTGACCCTGGCTCAAACCGATAAGTTGGCCAAGAAAATTCTCGTGGTTATTTATGGCAGTGAATACTGGCACCGCATTATGAATTTTCAGGCCTTCGTGGACGCCGGCACGGTCGCTGCCGAAGACCTGGACTTGTTCAAGTTCGTCGATTCTCCCGAGGACGCGTTCTCATTTCTTCGCGACGGCCTTACGGAATATCACTTAGGCGGCTCGTCCAAAAAGGAGAAGGAACAGGAAGTTCTGCCTGAGATTGCCAAGACCAGACCTTGAGCCCGGGGAACACTTGCCTTTCGGCGTCTGACTGAGATGAGAGTGGATGGCACAAAACTGCCTCTTGTATTACATCACCAGCCTCGCAGGCTTTCCCGGCGACGAGCGCGCTCGTCGATTTCGTCTCCTCGACAAAATCGAGGAAGCTGCTGTCTGCGGCGTCGACTGCATCCAACTCCGTGAAAAGAATTTGCCCGCGCGCGAATTAGAGTCACTCGCTCGTGAGGCTGTGAGTGCTATCTCGAGGGTTCGGGTGGAGAAGGGAAGAGCTGGAACTGTACTTCTCATCAACTCTCGCACCGACGTTGCACTCGCCGCCGCCGCCGCAGGAGTCCACCTGCCCGCCGGCGATGTCTCGCCAGCGGACGTTCGAAAAGCGTGGAAGTATGCGGCAGAAAAATGCGACAGGGGCACTCTGCGATCACAATGGGCAGCCTCAAACCCTATCGAACCGCTGATCGCTGTCTCCTGTCACTCGCCGCAAGCAGTGAATGAAGCTGCGGCCAACCAGGCCAAGTTCGCGGTGTTCGCTCCCGTTTTCGAAAAAAAAGACGCGCCCGGAACACGACTTGCCGGCCTCGACGCTCTTCACCAAGCTTGCCGCGCCAGCATCCCAGTGTTCGCCTTAGGAGGAGTGACCCTGCGGAACGCCGAGTCTTGCCTGCGGGCCGGGGCTTCTGGAATTGCAGCCATCCGACTTTTTCAGGAAAACGATATTGCCCCAGTTGTGCGCGATTTGCGCGGAGACTGAACCCGATTCAGTACAGATTCCCGCAGCTCAATGCCAGATTTAGATGAGCGATGGTTGGCAGGGCTGAAGTCGCGTTCGTTTAAAGATCCGGAGCCGAGTGTTTCTTGTCGCCAAAGACTTCGGCGGTAAAGGTCTGGATGTTCGCGCCAGTGCGCCAGGCATCCAGCGGCAACCCGGCCTTGCGGCAGGCTTGATCGAGAAAAGTTGTGCGGTCCCAGGAGTGCTCAACCGCGACCTGGGGTAAAAGCAAACCACGACGCCCGTGCAGGGCGATGAGTAGTCCGTGGCGTCCGACCTCCACAGCTTCGGCCGGAACGGTCTGGGGGTGAGAGAGAATACTAAGCTCGATTTCGAGATGAGGAGCCTCGTCGGCCGAGACCGGTGGAAAGCGGTTGTCGTCAAAGGCAGCGGCGCGGGCGGTTTCCACAACGGCGCGGTAGAGCGGGCAGGTGGGCAGCACGTAGCCGACGCACCCCCGAAGCTCTCCGCGCAAATAAAGCGAAGTAAAGACGCCGCGATGTTCGTTGAGGTGGGGGCAGGGGGAGTCGTCAGAAATGTCGAGGTGCTGCAACGCGGAGCAAATCGAATCGTGCGCTAAGCGCAATAGCAGAGAGCGTTCTTCATGGGAGAAGTCCTGGGCGGTTGCTGTCGCAGTGGCGGTGTCGAGGGATTCAACTCTTTGATGGGAAGAGTCGGCCGGGGCTGACGAATTATGTTGTAGGGGCGGCATCGGCCGGGGCCGGTTGTGCTTTCTTCCGACGGCTCAGAATGAAGGCGCGGCGACGGCGCTTCGAAACCCGACGGTCAATCTTCGACCAGAAGGCCGCGAAATAGTCGATGGCGGAAACCAGCGAGACGCACACGACAAACCAGATCGCGAGGGAAGCGATCCAGTGAATGGGGAAGATGAAGTTTCCGTAAACCGGCCATTCTTTCCAGCGATGATCGAGAATGACCGCGACCACGGAAACGATCTGCACCACCATCTTGAATTTTCCCAGTTCACTGGCTTCGATGGTGAAACCGCCGGAGGCGGCGATCGAGCGCAAGCCGCTCACCAGGAATTCGCGGCCGATGATGATGACTGCGATCCAAGCGGGGACCAGGCTGGGATTGAATTGCACCAGAACGACGAAGGCGGCGGCGATCAAAAGTTTGTCAGCCATGGGATCGAGCAGAATACCCATGGTGGTGATCTGCCCGCGCTTGCGGGCCAGGTATCCATCGATGCCATCGGTCATGGAGGCCGCGATGAATATGACCGAGGCCAGCAACTCTTTTGCGCCGTGTTCACTGCTGAATTGGTTCGACGACAAGATCCAGATCAGCAAAGGAATGCTGCAGATTCGAATCAGCGTGATGGAGTTGGGCAGGTTCACCGCGGCTCAGCAATTTTCCCGAGTTCGTCGGGAAAGATAGGTTGATTATCCTCCACGAGGAGAGGGAACGCAATTAAAGGAATCCGATCGTAAGGGCCTATGGCTTCTCGGGTCGAGTCTCAGCTCATCGATTTCCGCCAATCTCTCTTCGCGGGCGGGCCTATGCCCAAGAGATGGCAGACGGCGAGAGCCAGGAGTCCCCATTCAAGGCCTACAAGCGGGTCCGAACGCCAAATAAGGGGAGCCGGCCGGTGTAGAAAAAGGAGCCTACACCCACGAAATGAATGATGGAATTGCAAGCCGTATGCCCCAGAATCCGAAGTGTTTGCGGACCCGCCCATAGGTCTTCAGGCAGTACGCAACAAGGAAGATCGTGACCACGGTGAATCGTGCCCACCTCCAGTTGATGTGGCGCTGCCTGGGAAACAGCCACGCGGCAGGGATGATCACGAGAATTGCTGTTATGGCCACACCGGTTGCCGCAACACCAGCCGACATCGATCATTCGCCTCAGGACTCGGCGGCATGAGCGTCTCCGTGGCGGCTGGTCTTTCGGGAAACCAGCGAGCCTTTATTATTTCGGAGCGGCCGGCGTCATTCCGCCCGGCTTCGGCTGTTTGGCGATGATCTGGTCTTTGATTTTGTCGTAGGTCGCCTGGGGAATAATTTTTTTGTGAACCAGGTCGAGTTTGGTGCGGTAAGGCCGGCCAGCGATGATCTTCTGCGAGTAGGCATCGCCGATGCCGGGCAGGGCTTTGAGTTGATCCGCGGTGGCCGTATTGAGGTCGAGCTTGTCGGCGGCCGCTGCGTTCGCCATTTGAGCAGGAGACGCCATCGCCTCAGGCTTTGAGGCCGGCTCGGTTCCTTGCGCTGCGACGACGCTCGTCAACGAAGTTGCGAGCAGCAAAGCCAGAATGCGTGCGGTCAGACTTCTGTAGACCGATTTCATAAAACCTCCGAAGCCTCAATGATCGTCAAGCGTAAATGCCCCGCTGGCGGATGGTATAGGCCACCCGGTCAATGGCCAGCATATAGGCTGCGATGCGGTTGTTGACGCGATGAGTCTCAGCGTAACGGACTACGTCGCCGAAGGACGAGATCATGATCTCTTCCAGTTGCTCGTTGACTACAGATTCTTTCCAGAAGTAGCCCTGGCGGTCCTGCACCCACTCGAAGTACGAGGTGGTTACGCCGCCCGCGTTGGCCAGAATGTCGGGAATCACGAAAACACCCTTCTCCGTCAAAACATCATCCGCGGCGGAGGTGGTCGGACCGTTGGCGCCTTCGGCCAATATGCGGCATTTCACGCGGTCGACGTTGCGCGACGTGATGACGTTCTCGGTGGCGGCAGGAATCAGGATTTCGCAGTCCGTGGTAAGCAGGTCGGCGGCATCGTATGCTTCCGCGTTGGGAAAGCCATGCACCGTTCCATTTTTTTGGCGAAACTCAACGAGCGCATTTAGGTCGATGCCGTTCTTGTTGTAAAGGCCGCCACCCACTTCAGCGATGCCAACAACTTTATAGCCGCCCTGGTGCATGAGCTGTGCAGCGTTGGAGCCGACGTTGCCAAAGCCCTGCACGATTA
>Ga0181525_10002510_pt1 | contig 14962 bp, 17 predicted proteins | sample PEATcosm2014_Bin_48_FD_121100 | JGI IMG/M metagenome (GOLD analysis project Ga0181525, IMG submission 121100) | Peatland microbial communities from MTU Mesocosm Facility, Houghton, MI, USA - PEATcosm2014_Bin06_10_metaG | ecosystem: Environmental > Terrestrial > Soil > Wetlands > Peat | place...
ATCATGCTGCCGGATGAGTATCTGGCGCAGAATATCGCCCGCGAGACGGGGGTGAAAATCATCACCTGGGCTGGGCATTGCGAGGTGCATGAGCGCTTCACCGCCCAGGAGATCATTTCGCTGCGCGAGAGCCATCCGGGCGTCGTTATCCTGGCGCATCCGGAATGTCCGCCGGAAGTGGTCGCGGTGTCGGATTTCTCCGGCTCGACGGCGGTGATGGCGGATTTCGTGGCGCGCGAAAAACCGGCGCGCGTGGCGCTGATTACGGAATGTTCGATGAGCGACAATATCGCGCAGATGAACAAGGATGTGGAGTTTGTGCGTCCGTGCAATCTCTGCCCGCATATGAAGCGCATCACGTTGAAGAATATCCGCACGGCGCTGGAGACAATGCAGACGGAAGTAGTGATCGACCCCGTGCATTTTGCCCCGGCGCGGCGGGCGGTTGAGCGGATGCTGGCGGTAAAATGATGATCGTTGGCGGCGGTATTGCCGGGCTGATGGCCGCCCTGGCGGCGGCCCCGGCGCCGGTGCTGCTGCTGAACCCCGCCGGGCTGGGTGAGGGCGCTGCCAGCGCCTGGTCGCAAGGCGGGCTGGCGGCGGCCATCGGCGCGGATGACTGTACGGCGCTGCACATTGCCGACACGCTGAAGGCCGGTGCGGGCCTGTGTGATGCGTCCGCCGTGACGAGAATCATCCAGGCGGGACCGGGGCTGATTGAAACCCTGCTGGCCTATGGCGTGCGCTTCGACCGCGACGGCGCGCAGAACCTGGCGCGCGGGCTGGAGGCGGCGCATGCCCGTCCGCGCATTCTGCACGCCAATGGCGACCAGACCGGCGCGGAAATCATGCGCGCGCTTATCGCCGCCGTGCGCGCGACGCCGTCCATCACCGTGCTGCACGCCACCGCCCGGCATATTTTTACCGATGATGCGGGCGTTACCGGCGTGCTGGCCAGCGCGGGGGAGCAGGTCATGCATCTGCCCGCCAGCCGCGTGCTGCTGGCCACGGGCGGCATTGGCGGGCTGTTCCGCTACAGCACCAACCCGCCTTCCGCCATCGGCCAGGGGCTCATTCTTGCCGCCGATGCCGGGGCGCGGCTGAAGCATCTGGAGTTCATCCAGTTCCACCCGACGGCGCTGGACAGCAACGGCCCGTTCCTGCCGCTCATCTCCGAGGCTGTGCGCGGCGAAGGTGCACGCTTCATCGACGAGACCGGCGATGCCTTCATGCACGGCGACGACCTTGCGCCGCGCGATGTCGTGGCGCGCGCAGTGTTCGCGCATCAGGCGGCGGGGCATCAAGTGTTTCTCGATGCGCGGCCTATCGGCGCGCGTTTCGCCACGCGCTTTCCGGCCATCAGCGCCATCTGCGCGCAGGCGGGCATCGACCCGCAAACTCAGCCGATCCCGGTGCGCCCGGCGGCGCATTACCACATGGGCGGCGTGGCGGTGGACGCGCAGGGGCAGTCCAGCATCCCCGGCCTGTTCGCCGCCGGAGAGGTGGCCTGCACCGGCCTGCACGGGGCCAACCGTCTGGCCAGTAATTCGCTCCTGGAAGCCGCCATCTGCGGCGCGCAGGCCGGGCGCGCGATGGCCAGCCTGGCCACGCGCGCGACCCGGCTGCCGGCCGTGGCCCCCCCGCCCTTACCCAACGCCGAGCCGGTGCGCGACATCATGTCGGCGCATCTCGGCGTGCTGCGCGATGCCGAAGGTCTGACCCGCGCCATCACCCAACTCGCGCCGATGGCCACCACCAACGGTGCCGCGCGGCTCGGGTTGCTCATCACCCAGGCCGCCCTGACGCGCCGGGAATCCGTCGGCGCGCACATGCGGCGCGATGCGCCTGGCCTTCTCCACCAAGCCGCCTAGATGAACAAATTACGAAAAGGGAAGCAGCGCTTTTTTGCAAAAAAGCGCGCAAAAAACGCTTATGAATCTGGGACATGGGCTGTGATGGCGCCAAAGCCCATGCCCCAGATTAACAAAAGTTTTTTGGTTCTTTTTTTCAAAAAAGAACTGCTTCCCTAATCAACTTAAATCTATCCCGCCCAAAGGACGAAAAATGCCCCTCGCCAAACTCCCGGACGTAATGATCGAGCCCGCCGTGCGCGCCGCTCTGCTGGAAGATCTCGGCCGCGCGGGGGACATCACCTCGGACGCGGTCATCGCCGCGGACTGCATGGCCAATGTCGCGCTCATGGCGCGCGAGGACGGTGTCATCGCCGGGCTGGATTTCGCCCGCCTTGCCTTCGCCCTCATCGACCCTGCCATCAGTTTCGCTGTGATGCTGGGCGACGGCTCGCGCGTTGCCCCTGGCCAGATGATTGCGCAGATTTCCGGGCCGGCGCGGGGTATTCTTACCGCTGAGCGCGTGGCTTTGAATTTCCTCGGCCATCTCAGCGGGATCGCCTCGGCGACCTCCGGGATTGCCCGCGCCATTGCTCATACCAAGGCCAAAATCAGCTGCACACGCAAGACCACACCCGGTCTGCGCTTTGCCGAAAAATACGCGGTGCGCGCGGGCGGCGGCGCCAATCATCGCTTTGGGCTCGATGACGCGGTGCTTATCAAGGACAACCATATCGCCATCGCCGGGAGCATCAGCGCCGCCATCGGCCGCGCGCGGGAGAGCATTGGGCATTTGGTAAAAATCGAAGTGGAGATCGACCATCTCTCCCAGCTCGACGAGGCGCTCGCCGCGCGCCCCGACGCTATTTTGCTCGACAACATGACGCCGGAGATGCTGCGCGAGGCCGTCACCCGCATCGCCGGACGCGCCATCGCCGAAGCCTCCGGGCGGATCAACGCGGCCACCGCGCCGGCCATTGCCGAATCCGGCGTTGACCTGCTCTCGGCGGGGTGGCTGACGCACAGCGCCCATGTGCTGGATATCGGGCTGGACTTTTTGTCGCTGCCTGCTGCCACGTAACATGAGTTCGGACGCACTGTATCAGGACGCTATTCTCGATCACGCCCGCCATCCGCGCCATCGCGGCGTGCTGCCCGGTGCCAGCCATTTCGCCCACGGCCATAGCCCGCTCTGCGGCGACAAAATCTCCGTCTATCTGCGGCTCAACGGCGAGCGCATCGAGGAAGCGGGATTTGAGGGGAGCGGCTGTGCCATCTGTATCGCCTCAGCCTCAATGATGACCGAGGTTTTAACCGGCAAAACCACAGAGCAAGGGGAAGCTCTGTGCGATGCTTTTAAGTCCAGCCTCACCAGCGGCGCGGCGCCCCCCGAGCCTGCGCAACTCGCCTCACTCGCCGCCCTTCACGCCTACCCCTCGCGGATAAAATGTGCTGCGCTGGCCTGGGATACTTTTAAATCTGCCTTGTAATGCGCGCTTAACCGCGCCACTCCACGGTCTCGTCAATCGTGGCCCTGGTCGTGCGGAATTTATTCGCCGGATGGGTTTTATCCTCATAGCCAAAGGAGATTCCGCAAACCACCTGCCGCTCCGCCGGAATGGAAAAATGCGCCCGCACAAAGGGCGCGTACGCCGCCAGCGATGCCTGGGCGATGCTGGCCACGCCAAATGCCTGCGCCGCCAGCATGAAGCTGGTGACATAGGCGCCGCAATCGAGCACGCCGTAAGTGCCCAGCGCGGCATCCGTGGTGATGATGGCCACATGCGGTGCGCCGAATAGCCGGAAATTCTCCCGCGTCTGCCGCGCGGAAGCGGCACGGTCCCCTGGCGCGATGCCGACGCTCTCATAAAGCCCAAACCCGCATTCGCGCCGCCGCGCTTTATAAACCCCATGATATTCCAGGGGAAATGCAATATCGGGCGCGGCTTCGCCCGCCTCGGAATGGGCGAACAAAGCCTCCCGGAAGTTTTCCGTGGCTTCGCCTTGGGTGATCACCACGCGCCAGGGCTGGGAGTTGCACCAGGAGGGAGTCTGTTGCGCGATCTTCAGGATATTCAAAATGACCTCGCCGGGCACGGGCCGCGCCTGATATCCCCGGCAACTAAACCGGCGGCGATAAATCCCCTCCAGCACTTGCGCCTCCAAATCCGCCAATGGTTCCTCCTGCCTCTGCCTCGCGCCACCCTACAATCGCGCCCCGGCGCGCACCACCCCGATTGGGACTTGCCGCCACGCGGAAAAGCCGCTTAGTTTTGGCCTGTTAGAAGCCTGAACAGCTTGATTCGCATCAACGTCAGTTTCGCCCCGCTGCTGTAATGGAGTGATATGGAACCTGCCGTCTCCACCGGTCTGGTCGTCTCCGTCCGCGGCGCGGTGGTGGATGTGTGCTTTGAAGACGGCACGCTGCCTCCGGTGAATACGGCGCTGATCGTTGAATGGGACCGGCCGGAACCCCTGGTTCTTGAAGTGCACAGCCATGCCGATGAACAAACCCTGCGCGCCATCGCACTCCAGGCCACGGCGGGTCTGGCGCGCGGCGTAAAAGTGCGCGCCACGGGTGAGCCGGTTTCAGTGCCGGTGGGTAACGCCGTGCTGGGCCGATTGCTGGACGTGGTGGGCGCCCTGCGCGACCGGGGCCCCGCATTGCCGGAAGGCACGCCAAGGCGCGGCATCCACAACCCCCCGCCGCCCTTGAGCGCGGAGACCGCGACGGACAAGATTTTCGAGACCGGGATTAAGGTGATCGACCTGCTCGCCCCGCTGGCCCAGGGCGGCAAGGCGGCGATGTTCGGCGGTGCCGGCGTCGGCAAGACCGTGCTGGTGATGGAGCTGATCCACGCCATGGTGGAGAAATACCAGGGCATCTCGGTCTTCGCCGGGGTGGGCGAGCGCTCGCGCGAGGGGCATGAACTGCTCAACGACATGCGCCATTCCGGTGTGCTGGCGCGCACCGTGCTGGTGTACGGGCAGATGAACGAGCCGCCCGGCGCACGCTGGCGCGTGCCGCTCACGGCGCTCACCATCGCCGAGTATTTCCGCGATCAGAAGCATCAGAACGTGCTGCTGCTGATGGATAACGTTTTCCGTTTTGTACAGGCGGGGGCGGAGGTTTCCAGCCTGCTGGGGCGGCTGCCCTCGCGCGTGGGCTACCAGCCGACGCTCACCACGGAGGTTGCCTCGCTGCAAGAGCGCATCGCCTCGGTGGCGGGAGCGGCGGTCACGGCTATTCAGGCGGTTTATGTTCCCGCCGATGATTTCACCGACCCCGCCGTGACGGCGATTTCCAGCCATATGGACAGCGTGGTGATGCTCTCGCGCGAGCTGGCGGCGCAGGCGTTTTATACGGCCATTGACCCGCTCAGCTCCTCCTCCGTGCTGCTCGACCCGCTGGTCGTCGGCGAGGCGCATTACCGCATTGCCGAACAAGCCCGACAGACGCTGGCGCGTTTTAAGGAGTTGCAGGACATCATCGCGCTGCTCGGCGTCGAGGAGCTGGGCGCGAGCGACCGGCTGATCGTGGCCCGCGCAAGGCGGTTACAGCGTTTTCTCAGCCAGCCTTTCGTGGTTACGGAGGCGTTCACCGGCACGGCGGGGTGCAGCGTTAAACTGACCGACACGCTGGAGGGGGTGCGCGCTATTCTGGACGGCGAAACCGATGCCTGGGCGGAGAGTTCGCTCTATATGGTCGGCACGCTGGACGAGGCGCGGCACAAGGAGGATGCTGCGCAGGCCAGGGAGAAATCCGGATGAGGCTGCAAATCACCACCCCGCTCAGCGTGCTTGTGGATGAGGACTCGGTGCTGTCCTTGCGCGCCGAGGACAGCACCGGGAGTTTTGGCATCCTGCCGGGCCACGCCGATTTCATGACCAGTCTGGCGATTGCCGTGGTGAGCTGGAAGCGGGCCGATGGAAGCCCGCATTTCTGCGCCGTGCGCGGCGGCATCCTTACCGTCACCGCCGGGCGGGACATTGCCGTCGCCACGCGCGAGGGCGTGGTGGGTGACGATTTGGCCACGCTGGAGGATGAAGTTTTGGCGCATTTCCGCAGCGGCATCGAGACCGAGCGCGTGGAACATGCCGAGCAGACGCGGCTGCAACTCAACGCCATCCGGCAGATCATGCGGCATTTGCAGGGCAACAAGCCGGGCGGGGGATTATTCACGTGAGCGAGCCTGAGGAAAAAGACCCGCTGCTGCGCGGCGTGAAACAGCGCGGTGAGCGCCACCGCAACTGGCTGCGCGAGGGCGAGCCCTCGGTGGCGCTGCGGCTGGCGCAGATTGGCGTGCTGGGGTGGATTATCGTGGTGCCCATGCTGATCGGCCTGTTCCTGGGCCGATGGCTGGATCAGGTGCTGCATTCCGGCCTGTTCTGGACCGCGCCGCTGCTGATGGTGGGCCTCGGGCTGGGGTGCTGGTCGGCGTGGAAATGGATGAACAGCGCATGAACCCGGCCTTGGCGCTGCATCTGGGCGCGTATTTTGGCGCGGGCGTCGTCCTCGGGCTGCTGTATTTCCGCGGCCTGTGGTGGAATGTGCGGTTCTTTACCGAGGGCGGCGGGGCGGGGCGCGGGGCGCTGATGATGGCGGGGCGTTTTCTGCTGCTGGGCGGGGCGTTGACGCTGGCCAGCCTGGCGGGCGCGCTGCCCTTGCTGGCGGTGGCGGCTGGCGTGCTGCTCGCCCGCCCGCTGGCCACGCGATGCTGGGGGGCGCCATGATCTCACCCCTGGCTAATCCGGCGCTGTTCAGCCTCGGACCTCTGCCCGTCACGGCGGGGGTGGTGGTCACCTGGGTCATCATGGCGGTGCTCACCCTCGGCGGCTTTGCGCTCACCCGGCGTCTCACGCTGATCCCCTCCGCCACCCAGGCGGCGCTGGAGCTGATCGTGGACGCCGTGGACGGCCAGATCCGCGACACCATGCGCGTGGAACCCGCACCTTACCGCGCCTTCATCGGCACGCTGTTCCTGTTCATTTTCACCGCCAATTGGACCACGCTGGTGCCTGGCGTGGAGCCGCCGACCGCGCATCTGGAGACCGATGCGGCGCTGGCGCTGCTGGTGTTTCTCGCGGTCATCTGGTTTGGCATCCGTGCGGGCGGCGTGCGCGGCTACCTCACCAGCTTCGCCGCACCCAACCCGGTGATGATCCCGCTCAACTTTGTCGAGAGCCTCACCCGCACCTTCTCGCTGCTGGTGCGCCTGTTCGGCAATGTGATGAGCGGGGTGTTCGTCATCGGCATCGTCCTCTCCCTGGCGGGCCTGCTGGTGCCGATCCCGTTGATGGCGCTCGACCTGCTGACCGGCGCCGTGCAGGCTTATATCTTCGCCGTGCTGGCCATGGTGTTCATCGCCCAAGTCGTCAGCGAAACAAAACCCCCACCTGAAAGGACTCCCAAATGAACTGGTTAGCCTTCGCCAGCATCATCTCGGCCGCCGTGGCGGTCTCCTTCGGCGCCATCGGCCCGGCGCTGGGCGAGGGCCGCGCGGTGGCCGCCGCCATGGACGCCATCGCCCGCCAGCCGGAAGCCGCCAACACCATTTCGCGGACGCTGTTCGTGGGGCTGGCGATGATTGAGACCATGGCGATTTATTGCCTCGTCATCGCGCTGCTGCTGCTCTTCGCCAACCCGCTGCTGAAGTAACGCCATGGACCTCGACTGGCGCACGCTGGTCTTACAGACCGTCAATGTCCTCATCCTCATCTGGCTGCTGAAGAAATTCTTCTGGCAGCCGGTGGCGGCGATGATCGAGCAGCGCCGGGTGACGGCGAAGAACCTGCTGGACGCGGCGCAGGCGAAGCAGGATGCGGCGGCGGCGGCGCTGGCGGAAATTACGGCGACGCGGGCCGGTTTCGCGCAGGAGCGGGCGGCGATTTTGGCCGCCGCCCAGGCCGAGGCTGAGCAGGCGCGCGAGGCCAGCCTGAAGGAGACTACCCAGGCGGCGGACGCGTTGGAAGCGGCGGCGCAGGCGCGGATTGCAGCGGCGCGGAAATCTGCCGAAGCCGCGTGGCGCGAGCGGGCCAGCCAGCTTGCGGTTGAGATCGCGGGGCGGCTTGCCGCGCGGCTGGAGGGGGCGGCGGTGCTGGAGGCCTTCCTCGGCTGGTTACTGAAGGAAATCGCCGCCCTGCCCCCGGCGCTCCGGCAGGCGGAAACCCTGGAGCTGGTCAGCGCCACCCCCCTGCCCCCGGATGCGCAGGCGGATTGCCAGCGGCGCATCGCGCAGGCGTTTGGCGGCGCCGCGCTGCTCACCTTTAAGACTGACCCCGCGCTCATCGCGGGACTGGAGCTGCGCGGCCCCAACCTTTTAGTGCGCAATAGCTGGCGGGCGGACCTCGACCGTATCCGCGCCGAGCTGGCCCATGACTGACGACTGGCTCACCCATGCCCGCACCCGCCTCAGCGCGGCCAAACTCGGCCCGGAGACGGAACAGCTTGGCCGCGTCGAGGAAGTGGGCGACGGCATCGCGCATGTCTCCGGCCTGCCCAACATCCGGCTCTCCGAGCTGGTGCGCTTCGACAAAGGGCCGTTTGGCTTCGTGCAAACCCTGGAGCCCGGCCGCGTGAGCTGTGTGCTGCTTGACGACCCGGACAGCATCGCGGCGGGGGACACCGTGCGCGGCACCGGCGATGTTGTGCGCGTGCCGGTCGGCCCGCAACTGCTGGGGCGCATTGTCGATCCGCTGGGCCGGCCGCTCGACGGCAAAGGGCCCATCGCCCAGGAGTCGTTCGCGCCCATCGAGTGCCCAGCCCCTGAAATCATCGACCGTGACCTGGTGACGCAGCCGGTGCAGACCGGGCTGCTGGTGGTGGACACGCTGTTCGCCCTGGGCCGGGGCCAGCGCGAGCTGATCATCGGCGACCGCGCCATCGGTAAGACCACCCTCGCCATCGACACGATCATCGCCCAAAAAGACAGCGACATGATCTGCGTCTATGTCGCGGTCGGGCAGAAGAGTTCCAGCGTGCGCCGCGCCATCGAGGCTATTCATGGTCAGGGCGCGGTGGAGCGCAGCATTATTGTGGTGGCGGGCGCGGCGGGCTCGCCGGGGCTGCAATGGATCGCCCCGTTCGCCGGGTTTACCATGGCCGAATATTTCCGCGACCGGGGCCAGCACGCGCTGGTGGTGGTGGACGATTTGACCAAGCACGCCGCCACGCACCGGGAGATCGCCCTGCTCACGCGCCAGTCGCCGGGGCGCGAGGCGTATCCGGGCGACGTGTTCTATATTCATGCCCGCCTGCTGGAGCGCGCGGCGAAACTGTGCCCGGAGAAGGGCGGCGGCTCACTCACCGCCCTGCCCATCGCCGAGACCGATGCGGGAAATTTAAGCGCCTATATCCCCACCAACCTGATTTCCATCACGGACGGGCAGATCGTGCTCGATGCGCGGCTGTTTCATGAGGGCCATAAACCGGCGGTGGATGTGGGCACCAGCGTCAGCCGGGTGGGCGGCAAAACCCAGGCGGTGGCGCTGCGCGAGGCGGCGGAGACCTTGCGGCTGGACTACGCGCAGTTTCTGGAACTGGAAATTTTCACCCGCTTCGGCGGCATGCCGGATACGCGGGTGCGCGGGCAACTCACGCGCGGCGCCAAAATCCGCGCCATCCTCAACCAGCCGCAACACGCCCCCATCCGCCTGGCCGATGAAGTCGCCCTGGTGCTCGCCGTGCAATCCGGCTTTCTCGACCCGCTCCCCCCGGCGGCAATCATCGCCTTCCGCCACGGCCTGCGCGAGCGGCTGGACCGTGACGCACCGGCGACGGTGCATATGATTCAGAACACCGGCATGATGGAGGAGGCGCAAAAACAGGCCCTGCGCGAAACGCTGAAACGCTACGCGGCGAGCCTCGCATGACCGAGCGGCTTGCCGACATCAACGCGCGCGTCAACGGTATCCACCAGCTCGGTTCCGTGGTGAACGCCATGCGCGGCATTGCCGGGGCCCGCGCGCAACAGGCCCGGGCGCAGCTCACCGCCGTGGACCGTTATGCCGCCATCATCGCCCAGGCCATCGGGCGGGTCTTTACCCCTGCCGTACCGCGCCGCCCTGGCCGGGAGCGCATTGCCGCCGTGGTCTTCTGCGCCGAACAGGGTTTTGCCGGGGCGTTCAGCGAGCATGTGCTCGACGCGCTCCCCTCCGGCGCGGAGATTTTTCTGATTGGCACGCGCGGGGCCACAATCGCCGCCGAACGCGGCATCAACCCGCACTGGAGCAACGCCATGCCTTCCGCCTCGGTCGGCATCCCCGGCCTCGCCAGGCGCATCGCCGAGGCGCTTTACGCGCGCATGGCGGAGGGGGAGATCGACCGGTTGGACGCCGTTTTCAGCCAGTGGCGCACCGGGGGCGGCATGCAGGTCGAGCGCCAGATCCTCTTCCCGCTGGACCCCACGGCCTTCCCCGAGCAAGCACCCGGCAACACACCGCTCCTCAACCTCGCCCCCCAGGCGCTGCTCGGCGACCTTACGGCGGATTACGTCCACGCCCAGCTCTGCCACGCGGCGCTGCACAGCTTCGCCGCCGAGAACGAGGCCCGCATGGCCGCCATGGCCGCCGCGCGCCACCAGATCGACCAGCAACTCGCCAAGCTGGAACTCACCCAGCGGATTGTCCGTCAGGAGGAAATCACGGCGGAGATCATCGAACTCGCCACCGGCGAGATGGCCGGGCAGAGCCCTTAAAGCGCCGCCCCACGCGCCAGCGCGCGCACAATATCCGCCCGGCTGACAATGCCGACCACCACGTCATCGCGCAGCACCGGCACCCGCTTGATGTGGTTTTTCGTGAGCAGGTCGGCAATTTCGGGAAGCGGCGTGGACTCATCGGCGGTAATCACCGCGCGTGTCATCAAATCCTTGGCGGTGTGATGGTCCTCGCTGACATAATCCAGAAACTCCGGCGCGAGGCGTTCCCCCTCCGCCAGCATCCCCAGCCACCATTCGCGCCGCGCCTGGTTCTTCGCGCCGAACGGCTTCATCAGGTCGCCTTCGCTCACCATGCCCAGCAGCTTGCCTGCGGCGTCCAGCACCGGCACGGCGCTGATCCCTTTTTGCGAGAGCAACGCGGCGACTTCGGAAACACGCGCATCCGGCCCAATTGAAACAACCTCGCGCGTCATAATGGTTGCAGCGGAATCAGCCATGTCACCCTACCTCTCTTCTTACTTTTTGCACGTCCAGCGTAACCAGCCCCGGCCTGGGGATCATTGATCCTGATCAAGTCGCCCGACCCCAGAAAAGCCTAGCTATAACGTTGACGCAAATGAGTGTGACACATAGTGTTGAAGCAGATCAATGTCTGAAACCACTGAGTTAACCGCAGGTTATGCAACCTCCGGCGCAAGCAGGAGGCCCTTCGACAATGCCGGAATTTCAGAACGCTCATGAAAAAATTTAGTCTCGCCACCTGGGTTGGCATCGCCTGCGTTGCCGTCGCGGGAATCTATGCGCTGTGGCAGGCGCCATCGGTCTGGCAGGCTTTGTTCGGCCCGTCCGCCGGGGCGGGCAGCGTCCTCGTCTCCGGCAATATCGAGGCGCATGAAAGCGTGCTGAGCTTCACCGCAATCCAGGGGCCCATCGTCGCCCTGCCCTTTGATGAAGGCGCTACGGTCACGGCGGGCACCGTTCTGGCGCGCGTGGATGACCAGCTCTACCGCCAGCAAGTCGCCATTGACGGCACCAACGTGCAGCTGGCAGCGGCGCAGGTGGCCGTCAATCAGAGCAGCCTCGTCGCGGCGCAGAGCAACGTCACCAGCGACCAGTCCGACCTCTCCGAAAAACAGCGCGACGCCGTGCGCGCCGAACGGTTGCTCACCGCTGACGCCGTCTCCAGCCAGACGCGCGACCTCGCGGTGACGGCAGAGCAGCAATCCGCCGCCACGCTTGGCCACGACCAGGCCATGGTTCTCGCCGCCCAGGCCAATATCAGCCTGGCACAGGCCAATCTGGCCGCCGCCGGAGCCAAGCTCAAGCTCGACCAGATCACCCTCGCCTACACCGTCCTCACCGCGCCGTTCAGCGGCGTCATTGCGGTGCGCGATGCTGAGCTGGGCGAACTCGCAGGCCCCGGCGTCGCCATCTTCACCCTGGATGATCTCGATCACGTCTGGCTCCAGGCCTATGTGAACGAGCCCGATCTCGGCAAGGTCCGCCTCGGCGAGGCTGTTACCGTCACCACCGATACCTATCCCGGAAAAACCTACCAAGGCCGCATCAGCTTCATCTCGCCGCAAGCCGAGTTCACCCCCAAAACCGTGGAGACCTACGCCGAGCGGGTGACGCTGGTGTACCGGGTGCGCATCGACATCGACAACCCAACCCATGAGCTGCTGCCCGGCATGCCCGCCGACGCCACCATCGCGCTGCTGCCCTAAAACCATGGTGGACGCCGCCGTCTCCGTGCAAAATCTGGTGCGGCATTTCGGCCCGGTGGCGGCGGTGAGCGGGGTCAGCTTTGCCATCCAGCACGGGGAGATTTTCGGCCTGGTCGGGCCGGATGGCGCGGGGAAAACCACCATCATGCGGATGCTGGCCGGGGTGCTGCGTCCGGATTCCGGGAGCATCTCGGTCGAAGGCATCGACGTGGTTGCCGACCCGGAAGCTGCCAAGGCTCAACTCAGTTACATGCCCCAGCGTTTCGGGCTCTATGAAGACCTCACGGTTGCCGAAAACATCTTCTTCTACGCGGAACTTTTCGGCGTGCCGCCCAAAACCCGCCTCGACCGCGCGCGGGAGCTGCTGGAGGCCGCCGGGCTCGCCGCCTTCCAGCGCCGCCTCGCCGGGCAGCTCTCGGGCGGCATGAAACAAAAGCTTGGCCTCGTCTGCGCCCTTATCCACACACCCAAACTGCTGCTGCTCGATGAACCCACCACCGGCGTGGACCCTGTCTCGCGCCGCGATTTCTGGGCGATCCTCTACAATCTGCGTGAAAGCGGCGTCACCATCCTGCTCTCCACCGCCTATATGGACGAAGCCGAACGCTGCTCGCGCCTGGCACTGGTGCATGCGGGCAAAATCCACCATTGCGACACGCCCGCCCGGTTGAAACAGGCCATGCCGGGCATGCTCCTCGCCATCGCCGCCGACGACCCGCGCGCGGTGAAAACAGCGCTGACCGGTCAGCCCGGCATCCTCGGCCTGCTGCTGATGGGCGACCGCGTGAACGTGCGCGTGGACGATGCAGAGCGCCGCTCCCCGGAACTGCGCGCGACGCTGACGGCGCAAGCCATCGCCCATGCCGAGATCACCCAGATCGAACCTTCCATCGAGGACGTGTTCGTCGCCCTGACCGGAGCGGCGGCATGATCCCCACCGTCGTCGCCCAGGGCCTGACCAAGCGCTTCGGCAGCTTCACGGCGGTGGATCATCTCGATCTCAGCATCGAAAAAGGCGAGGTCGTCGGCTTCATCGGCCCCAATGGCGCGGGTAAATCCACCACCCTGCGCATGCTCTGCGGGCTGTTAAGCCCCAGCTCCGGCACCGCGCAGGTCGCGGGGTTCGATGTCGGTCAGCACCCCGAGGCGGTGCGCGCGCATATCGGCTACATGTCGCAGAAATTCTCGCTCTATCTCAACCTCACCGTCCGCGAAAATCTGCGCTTTTTCGGCGGCATCTACCGCGTGCCGCGTCACGAGCTTGAAGCGCGCATCAAATTCGCCGTCAGCATGGCCGGGCTGGAGGGGCGGGAAGACGCCCTGGTGCGCACCCTCGCCGGGGGCTGGCGCCAGCGCCTCGCTTTGGGCTGCGCCATTTTGCACCGTCCGCCGGTGCTCTTCCTCGACGAACCCACCTCCGGCGTGGAGCCCGAGGCGCGGCGGCTCTTTTGGGACCTGATCCACAGCCTCACCGCCGACGGCGTCACCATTCTCGTCTCCACCCATTACATGGACGAAGCCGAGTACTGTAACCGCATCGCCCTGATCGACGCTGGCAAGCTGGTCGCCCTCGGCAGCCCTGGGGAGCTGCGCCGGCACGACCTCGGCGGTAGCCTTTACGAGCTGGAATGTTCCGCCCTCGGTGCTGCGCTGGGCGTGCTGCGGCAGGCACCGGGAGTCATCGACGCCGCCATTTTCGGTGACAAACTGCACATCCTCCTGCAAACCGGCGCGGGCGCTGACACTTTGCAAACGGTGCTGCAAGCGCAAGGCATGACCGCCGGTGCGCCCAAAGCCATTCTGCCCAGCCTGGAGGACGTTTTCGTCCAGATCGTCTCCCACCGCCCCGCACAGGTGGCGCCATGAATCTCCGCCGCGTCTTCGCCATCGCCTATAAGGAGACGCTGCAAATCTGGCGCGACCCGCGCAGCCTGGCCATCGCCCTGCTCATGCCGCTCATGCAAATGGTCCTGCTCGGCTACGGCATCAGCCTGGACATCCGCCACGTTCCCCTCTGCGTGTACGACCAGGAAAACAGCCAAACCAGCCGCGACCTCGTGGAACGCTTCACCGCGTCGGGCTGGTTCACCGACGTCGCCACGCTGAACAGCGAGCGCGCGGTGCATGACGCCATGGACCGCGACACCTGCATCGGCGCCCTGGTCATCCCGGTGAATTTCTCCCGCGTGCTCACCTCCACCGGCAATGTCAGCGTCCAGACCGTCTTCGACGCCACTGACGCCAATACCTCCAACATCGCCATCGGCTATGCCCAGGGCGTCATCGCCCAGGCCACCGCCGCGTACGAGGCCAGCTGGGCGCAAGCCCACGGCCTGCCGCCGCGCACCACCGGCGTGGTCGATCTTGAGCCGCGCGTCTGGTTCAATGAAACGCTGGACAGCCGCAACTTCATCATCCCCGGCGTCGTCGCGGTCATTCTCGCATTGGTCGGCGCGCAGCTCACCTCGCTCACCATCTCCCGCGAGTGGGAGCGCGGCACGATGGAACAGCTGATCTCAACGCCCATCACCGCGCTTGAACTCATGGCCGGCAAGCTCACCCCGTATCTGCTGATCGGCCTGATCGACGCCACGTTTTGCCTGTGCACCACCGCCTTCTGGTTTCAGATCCCTTTCCGCGGCAGCCTGTTCACGCTGCTCATCACCACCGGCCTGTTCGCGCTCGTCACCATGAGCATCGGCTATCTCATCTCGGTGCGCATCCG
>Ga0181525_10002514_pt1 | contig 14954 bp, 8 predicted proteins | sample PEATcosm2014_Bin_48_FD_121100 | JGI IMG/M metagenome (GOLD analysis project Ga0181525, IMG submission 121100) | Peatland microbial communities from MTU Mesocosm Facility, Houghton, MI, USA - PEATcosm2014_Bin06_10_metaG | ecosystem: Environmental > Terrestrial > Soil > Wetlands > Peat | place...
GCCGTTATCCATCTGCGCCGCTGCGTCGGCGAATTGGCCTGTATAGGTCATGATCAGGCCGATTTTCACGGTCTGTTGCGCGACCGCCGCAAAGGCCATGAACTGCAGCGCGACAAGGCCGCAAAGGCCCAGGATTACCCTTCTCATTAGCGTCCTCCCTGTATCAAGTTTTTTCCCAAGCCATTCTTCACTGTCTACGCGGTCCAGTCACGCCCCCCTTTCGCGAATAAGTGCCTGGAGCGCCAGTGCGCCGACGATAGCGACCGAGACAAGCGCGCCGCTAATGCCGACGACGGTGAAGGCCATGGCGCCGACCGCTGCGCCGACCAGAAAGCCGAGCGCGACCGCTAGCACGACCAAAAGCTGGCTGCGGACCTGGTCGAACTCGCGCACTGCCGCCGCGCCGTGTCCGCTGCGGGCAAACCGCCGCCACGCCAGGATCAATTCGGTGGCGGCGATGCCGAGCTGGGTCATGTTGCCGGTCATGACGTTGGTCTGTGGAATGCCCTTCATGAGAAGCCGCACCAGCACGCTCTGTGCCCCCATGGCACTCGCCGCGAATAGCCCGGCGACGATGCCGTGCCAGTCGGCGGCATTTTTGATCGGGGGTCCGAATGACAGCATCGCGGCAAAAACCGCGAGCAGCACAGCCTCGAGCGCTAGCATCAGCGGCAGGGGCGCGCGGTCTTGATCCTGCGCCAGCCTGATAAGAGCCGCGGTCAAGGCGGCGGCCACAAGAAAGACGACCAGCACCAGAACCTTGCCGGCGATGTTGTAATCGCGGGTGACGACCTCGGCCCCGGCGACCACAAAGCTTGACGTCACCTGGGCGACGAACAGACCGAACAGCGCGAGATAAGTGTAGCTGTCGACATAGCCGGCGACGAAGCTCAGCAGGATCGGCGCCGACATCTGCGGCGATTGGTCCTCGTGGTGCGATCTGACTTCGGTCATGGGGAGCTTCCTTCGCGCCTGTTCCGTCATCCGGGGTGCGAGCGAGGCGAGCCGCGAAGCACGACGGCCTCCGCGCCTGGGCCGTATCCCTGGAGGCGCGCCTATGGCGCGCACTTCGGGATGACGGCTTAATTTCCTTTCGCCTGCCGGCAGGCTTGCCAAAGGCGTTGGGCGGTGGCCGGCATTTCGAGATGATTGCCGGCGCCGCCCGGAATCGCATCGGCGACCGCGTTCATGACGGCGGAGATCGCCGCCGTCGTGCCGGCCTCGCCGACGCCCTTGACGCCGAGCGGATTGGTCGTCGCCGGCACGTTGTGCATGGCATCGCGCAGCGGCGGCATGTCCTCGGCGCGCGGCATGGCGTAATCCATGAACGAGCCGGTGACGAGCTGCCCGTCGCCATCGTCGTAGATCAGATTTTCCATCAGGGCCTGGCCCAATCCGGCGGCGATCGAACCGTGCAACTGGCCTTCGACGATCATCGGGTCGAGCGCGTGGCCGCAATCGTCGACCGCCGCGTAGCGCACGACAATCATTTTGCCGGTGTCAGGATCGATTTCGACTTCGGCGACATGGCACCCGTTCGGAAAGCTCAGCGGCGTCTCGGTCGTGGATTTGGTGTCGAGATCCTCCGCGACCTCGCCGCGCTTCTTCATGTCGGCAGCATGCGCGGCGACCTCGAACAGCGATACGCGCCGGTCGGTGCCGACCACTTCGAAACAGCCGCCGCTGTACGCGATATCCGCTTCGCCGGTTTCCAGCATGGTTGCGGCAATCGGCTTGCCTTTGGCGAGAATGGTGTCCATCGCCTTCACCACGGAGTGGCTCACCGTCATTCCGGATCGCGATCCGACCGAAGCATAGCCGGGAAGTTCGAGCGCCGAGTCGCCGTTGCGATGCGGAATTTTCTCCATCGGAATGCCGAGACGTTCGGCGATCACGCGCGGAAATACCGTGGCATGGCCTTGGCCGGTGTTCTGTACATTGAGGCTAAGCAACAACGTACCGTCGCCGGGAAACGTCAACATCGCGCTTTCGACCGGCGAGCCGCCGGCATGTTCGAGCATGCAGCAGACGCCGATGCCGCGATATTTGCCGCGCCGCTCCGCCTCGCGCTTGCGCTTCTTGAAGGTGTCGTAGTCGGCAAGCTCCAGCGCTTTGTCGAGGATCGGCTCGAAATCGCCGCTGTCATAGGTGGTGCCGACCGCGGTCTTATATGGCATCGCCGATTTTTTGATCAGATTGCGCCGCCGCAGCCTGACCGGATCGGTGCCGGTAATGCGCGCGGCTTCGTCGACCACGCGCTCGAGAATGTAGCTTGCCTCCGGCCGGCCGGCGCCGCGATAGGGTGCGGTCGGCAAAGTGTTGGTGAAGACGCATTTGGTCGCGACGTCGATGGACTTGATGTCATACATGCCCGGCAGGCAGCGCGTGAAATTCGCCGTCGGGATATTGGCGCCGACCGGTCCGACATAGGCGCCGAGATTGCCGACATTGCGGATCCGCAACGCCAGGAATTTACCCTTGTCGTCCAGCGCGAGCTCGGCTTCCGAATAGATGTCGCGCGCCTGGTTGTCGCTGAGAAAGCCTTCCGACCGCGTCGACATCCAATGGATCGGACGGCCCAGTTTTTTGGCCCCGACCATGATGGCGAGATTTTCCGGGTAGGGTCCGGTCTTGAGTCCGAAGGCGCCGCCGACATCCTCGGTAATCACGCGCACGCGGTCCTTGGAAAACCCCATAATGGCGATGATGGCTTCGCGCATGGCGTTGGTGCCTTGCGAGCAGGTGCGCATGGTGTAGACGTCATTGGCCGCGTCATAGCTCGCGGTGGCGCCGCGCGGCTCCATCGCATTGGTCGTCATGCGCTGGCTCATAGCCGCGACGCGGGCGACAAATTTTGCCGCAGCAAATATTTCGTCGACTTTCTTGGCGTTGGTGTCCGGGTCGGGATTGGGCCCCGGCCAATCGACGGCGATATTGCCCGGCGCCTGCGGCCAGATTTGCGGCGCATCGTCGCGCAGCGCTTGCCTCGCGTCGGTGACCGGAGTGAGTTCCTCGTATTCGACCGAGACGAACTCGGCGGCGTCTTGCGCGATAGCGGCGGTCTCGGCGACCACCATCGCCACCGGCTCGCCGACATGCGTGACCCGCTCGCCGGCAAGCGCCGGCATGTGCGGCAGAACAATCCCCTTGCCGCCGCGCCCGGGAACCGGAGGATGACGGCCGATATTGCCGACGCCTTCCATATCCTTGGCGGTGAGCACGCCGACCACGCCCGGCGCGTTGGCCGCGCCACTCACGTCGATGCTGACGATGCGGGCGAAGGCATGCGGCGAGCGCACGAAATAAGCATAGGCCTGGTTCGGCAGCGGCGCGTCGGCGGCGTAGCGGCCAAGGCCACGGACCAGGGCGTTATCCTCGACGCGCGGGTGACGTATCGTGCGGCCAGTCTTCGAATCCGTCGTCGCGTCCATGCTCAGTCCCGAACTGCTTTTCGTGGGGTTTCGGCGGCCTCTTTATAGCGGAAACCCCCGGGGGAAAAAGACCTCCGCGACGGTCGCGGCCGGCATGCTTTGCCCGCTCTTGCTTGGCTTTGCCGGTTATGCACACAACACGCGCGCCATCGGGCGTCGGGGAGAGAAAATGACATCGACCCAAAAGATTCGGACCATCGATACCCATACCCACGTGCTTGCCGATGCTACCATCAAGCTTCTGCAAAAGGAGATGCCGAAGCTCGGCCTCAAGCTCAGTCCGATCGATAACGTTGATTCCATCCTCGAGGTCGCGGGCGTGCCGTACCGGCCGTTTCCGCGCGGCGGCCACGACATCGCGGCGCGGCTTGCCTATATGGACGGCGCCGAGGTCGACATGCACGTGCTCTCGGCCGCGCCGCAGACCTGGCTCTACAACCAAGAGGCCGCCGTCGGCGTCGCCGCGTCGGCGATTCAGAACGACGAGATCGCTCGGCTCGCCAAGGAGCGCCCGGATCGTTTCGCCGGCATCGCCACGCTGCCGATGCAGGCGCCGGACAAAGCCGCCGGCGAATTGCGCCGCGCTATGACCAAACTCGGCCTGCATGGCGCGATGATCGGCTCGAATATCGGCGGCAAGAATCTCGAAGATCCGAGTTTCGAGCCGTTATGGGCGGCGGCCGCCGAACTCGGCGGCTTCATGATGATCCATCCCGGCAATGTCGCCGGCGCCGACCGGCTACGCTCGTACTACCTCGGCAATCTGATCGGCAATCCGCTCGACACCACGATCGCGGCGGCGTGCCTGATCTTCGGCGGCGTGCTGGAGCGCCATCCCAAGCTCAATTTCGTCATGGTGCATGGCGGCGGCTTCATTCCCTATCAGGGCGGCCGCTGGGTCCACGGCTGGCAGGTGCGGCCGGAGCCGAAGCTGCATTTGAATCATTCGCCGGAAAAATATCTCGACCGTTTCCTCTACGACACCATCCTGCATTCCAAGACCGCGCTCGAATTCCTGATCTCGTCGGTCGGCGCCGGTCGCGTCTTCCTCGGCAGCGATTATCCCTACGATATGGGAATGTTGGATTGCGTGCGGCACGTCCGCTCGCTCGGCATTTCGGTTGCCGAACGCGACACGATTCTGGGCGGTCACGCGGCGGCGATTCTCGGCAAGGCGCGTCAACTGGCGGCGGCGAAGTGAGTCCCATACCGGCTGCCGATCTCACGCGCGTGCCGGCGCGATAAGATTTTGCAAATGCTCCGTCCCAACACCTTCGCGCTGACCGCGCTGCTTGCGCTTTTGACCGGGCTTGCCCCGCTGTCGATGGACATGTACCTGCCGTCGTTGCCCGATATCGGCCGCGTGCTGCACGCATCGACCGAGCAAGTGCAGTTGACGATGTCGTTCTATTTGGTCGGTTTTGCCGTCGGCCAAATCCTCTATGGACCGATTTCGGACCGTTTCGGGCGCAAGCCGGTGCTGCTCGCGGCTCTGACCTTGTTCGGCGTCGCCAGCGCCGTCTGCGCCGTCACGGGCTCGATTGAGCACTTGATTGCGGTGCGCCTGGTGCAGGCGCTCGGTGGCGCGGGTTCGGTCGTGCTGGGTCAGGCGATCGTGCGCGATCTCTATAGCGGTGTGCGCGCCGGGCGCGAATTGTCGGTGATGGGATCCATCATGGGGGTGGCGCCGATCATAGCGCCGCTGATCGGCGGCGTGTTGCAAACCGCTTTCGGCTGGCACGCAAGTTTCGTCGTCCTCATGCTGTTCGCGCTGATTGCCGGATCGACCGTCGCGCGGTTCCTGCCCGAGACCCTGCAGCAGCGGGCGCCCGGGCCATTTTCGCTTCGCTCGATCCTCGACCTCTACGGTTCGGTCCTCAAGCACCGCGGCTTTCTCGCCCATCTCGGCATCCTGGTCGCGACCTATATCGGGCTATTGGTCTGGGTCTCGGGATCGTCGATCGTGCTTCAGGGCGTCTACGGATTGACGCCGATGTTGTTCGGCATCGCTTTCGCCTGCGGCTCGGCGGGGTTTTTGCTGGGCGCGAATATTGCGGCGCGCATCGTGATGCGGCTCGGCTTGCATCACACGATCGGCATCGGCACCGTGGTGATGGCCGCCGGCGGTTTGATCATGGCGGCGGATGTCGCGCTTGGCGACAGCCACGTCGTCGTGTTGGTGGGCTCGATGACGATTTATCTCGCCGGCATGGGCCTAGCCCTGCCGCAGACGATGGCGGGCGCGCTGACGCCGTTTCCGGATCGTGCCGGTACTGCGGCGTCGTTGATGGGATTCACGCAGCAATCGTGCGCCGCTATCGGCGCCGCGGCGACCGGCATCTATCTCGGCCACTCCGCCTGGCCGGTCGCCGGCACCGTCGCGACGATGGGCTGCCTGTCGTTCCTGGTCTGGCTGTTCACGCGCGGCGTGCGTCACGAGGCGGTAAACTGATCCGCATGATGGCGCCGGCGCCCAAAATCTCCGCCGTTGTGAACCGGGGCTTTGGTCGGTAACACCAAGGCTACGGCAGGCAGGGCCTCCAAATTGTGATTCACGAAGTTTATCGACCTCTATTATCATGGGCTTAGGGCAACCGCGTATACGCTGTCGGTACCGCCACAATCGGCATTGCTGCGGCGGCGAACCAGGGGGAACTGCATGACGTCCGGCGGCGAACTCGATCGCCGTTCATTTCTAGTTGCCGCAGCCGCCAGCGGCGGCGGCTTGGCGCTTGGCTTTGCCATTCCGTTCGGGCCGGCGTCGATGTCCACGCCAGCGCGCGCCGCCGACGGCGCGCCCGAAATCACCTGCTGGGTGGTGATCGCGCGCGATGACACGGTAACGATCCGCGTCGCCCATTCCGAGATGGGGCAGGGCGCGCTGACCGGGCTCGCCATGCTGGTGGCTGAAGAGCTTGAATGCGACTGGTCGAAAGTCCGGACCGAGCTCGTCTCGGCGGAAGAAAATTCACGGCGCGATCACGCCTGGGGCGACACTTCGACCGGCGCCAGCCGCTCGATCGCGTCCTCGCAGGATTATCTGCGCAAGGCCGGTGCCACCGCGCGCGAAATGCTGCTTGCCGCGGCGGCCACGCAATGGGACGTGGCGACGGCGCAATGTATCGCGCGCAACAGTATGATCATGCACAAGCCGAGCGGCCGCAGCTTCAGCTTCGGCGCGCTCGCCGAAGACGCCGCCACCATGCGGGCGCCGGCGGATATCAAGCTGAAACCGCCGAGCGCCTGGACCCTGATCGGCACGCCGAAGAAGCGTCTCGATGTCTACGCCAAGGTCACGGCGGAACCGGTCTATGCCATCGATGTACGGCTTCCAGGGATGCTCTATGCCGCTATCGTGCAGTGTCCGGTCTATCGGGGTGCGCTGAAATCGGCCGACGAAAGCTCGATCGCGTCGTACAAAGGCGTCCGCGGCGTGGTGCGGATGCCGGATGCGGTCGCCGTCGTGGCCGAATCGTGGTGGCAGGCCAAGCGCGCCGCCGATGCGCTGAAGGTCGATTGGGACTATCGCGGCAACGACGCCGTTTCGAGCGCCGGCATTGCCGGATTGGTGCGCGACGCGCTCGACGCCAAGATTTCGCAAATTGGCCGCGCCGACGGCGACGCGGCGGCGGCGCTTGCCGGCGCCGCGCGCCGCATCGAAGCGGATTACACGGTGCCGTTCCTCGCGCACGCGACAATGGAGCCGCAGAATTGCACCGCGCATGTCACGCCCGACGGTGTCGAGATATGGGCGCCGAGCCAGGATCCCGCCACTGCGGTCGCGACCGCCGCCGTCGCCGCCGGCGTGCCGAGCGACCGAGTCACGGTTCATAGAATGTTGCTCGGCGGCGGGTTCGGCCGGCGCGCGCCGATTCAGGAATATGTGCGCCAAGCCGTCGTCATCGCCAAACAGTTCGACCGGCCGGTCAAGTTGGTGTGGACGCGCGAACAGGACGTCGCGCACGATCTCTATCGGCCGTGCGGCATGGCGCGGCTAGTCGCCGGGCTCGACGCCGGCGGCATGCCTGTCGCCTGGACCATCCGGCTCGCCGGACCGTCATTCGTCGCGGCTTTGGTGCCGCACTTCGGCGCCAATATCGTCGACCGCAGCTTCATCAGCGGGCTCGGCGAGGAGATGCGCTACGACGTGCCGAACTATCTGGTCGACTATGTGATTCGTGAAACGCCGGTGCCGCTCGGCGTCTGGCGCGCGATCAACTACACGGAAAACACCTTCTATAGGGAATGTTTCGTCGACGAAATGGCGCACGCCGCGGGCGCCGATCCCTATCTTTATCGGCGCCGGCTTCTCGCCAAGAGTCCGCGCAGTCTCGCCGTGCTCGACGCCGCGGCGCGCAAAGCGGAATGGGGCACCCCGTTGCCGCCGGGCGTATTCCGCGGCATCGCGCTCAGCGAGGCCTGCGGCAGCTATTGCGCGCAGGTAGTCGAGGCTTCCGTCGCCAAAGGCGGCGTGCGCGTGCGCCGCGTCGTGTCGGCGATCGATCCCGGCTACGTGGTCAATCCACTGTCGGTCGAGATGCAGACGCAAGGCGCAGTCATATATGCGTTGACGGCGGCGCTTTACGGCGAGATCACAATCAAAGACGGCGCGGCCGAGCAATCGAACTTCGATAGTTACGAGATGTTGCGCATGGCCGATGCGCCCCAGGTCGAGACCGTGATCGTGCCGAGCGGCGGCTTCTGGGGCGGCGTCGGCGAGCCGCCGGTGCCGCCGCTGACGCCGGCGCTCTGCAACGCCATCTTCGCCGCCACTGGCAAGCGCGTTCGCTCGCTGCCGCTGAAGAACCAGGATCTGGGCAAGGGCATCTGAAGCACTCGAACCCAAGCAATGCGTCAGGCGACACATCGGCCGATGGCATCTTACAAATTATCGACTACCGGCATGGCAGTACTTTTCGCAGCGGCCGCACTGCTTGCATCGGGTCTATTTGCACCCGCCGCGGCGGATGAGGGAGTGGGCGACTGCTTCGGTATCGACTTCGACCCGCAGCATCCGGTCGCGATCGGCAAGGTCGCGGCCGGCAAGCCGCGCGCCTATTTCGCGAAGAACGCAACGGACAGCGCGTCGTGCCCCGCGGCCGGGGCCGCGTGTCAGGAAAAAGCCTATTTGATCCCTGGCAATCTGGCGCTGCTCGGCAAAGCCTTCGGCACTTACACCTGCGTTTCCTACGAGTCGGCGCAAGCGCCGAAGCCGCGTTGGACCGATGGCTGGATTGCGAGCGCAAGCCTGGCGCCGGCCACGCCCGCGCCGGCGATCTCAAGCTCCGACTGGATCGGCAATTGGACCCATGCCGGCGGCGAAATCACCATAACCGGCGGCGCCGATGGCGGCGTTACGATCCGCGGCGAAGCGTTTTATCAGGCCGCGCAGAACGTCCATACCGGCGTCATCGATGCTACGGCAGAGCCGGCAAATGGACTGATCGAATTCGCCGACGACGGCAGCGTGCCGTTCGACAAGGCGATTGCCAGCGCGACGTGCCTTGTCCGCATGCGGCGCATCGAATTGCTGCTCGTCGTCGAAGACAATGGCGGCTGCGGCGGGGCAGACGTGACCTTCACCGGATTTTATCGAAAGAATAATGAGTCGCTCAGGCGGCCCGAAGCGCGGCTAATGCGGCCTTGCCGGCTCGCGTGGCCGCGGACATCGTTTCAAAAAACTCGGACTGCTGCACCGGCTTGCTCTTGCCGGCCGCATAAATCTCCCATCGCCAGGATCGCGGCGGGCGCCCTTTGTTTTTGATGGCGAGAGTGTAATCAAAGGGGCTGAAGGATTGGGCCTTTTCCATTTGTCTATAATCGAGTTTCTGACTGGCCAACGGCCCATCCGGACAAGGCTTGGTGTAGCATCAACTTACACTCTTCGGCGCGTTGCCGTGCTATATCGGTTCCCCAGCACGACAGAATTTCACGTAAATCCCGGATCGCGACATCGACCGCCGTCACCAGGTCAATCCCACCGGCAGCGTCATCGCCGGCGCAGTAGTCACTAAACTTAATTATTTCGGCGCTCACTTGCTACTCCACGAATCACTGTGCCGGCAGAATGGCGACCAGCAGTTAATGAGCTGTGATCTGACAGGCTGTTATGACGCTCCGCCTTGGAGCCGTTGAGGTACCCATATGACGAATTTTGACGACAGACCGCCTCCGGTGATCGGGGCCTATTGGATCAAAGAGGAGGATTATTCGGCTTTGCTGATGCTTTTCCACGATGGCAGCAAGATGCCACGCACTTGGAAAGAATGGCTGAAGATTGCCGAGGAAATGGAGCAAGGGCTTAAGGCCTACGGCCACGTCGTCATGCGCGTTCACATCGATCCGAACACATTTTCAGATTGGTGCGCCGCCCACGGCACGAGCCCGAGCGGCGAAGGCCGCAAGAAGTTCATTGCCGCCGCCGTAAGCGAAAGATACGGCGATCAAAATTGACGATTGCGCCGTCCACCCAGGCTCATTGCCGCCCGAACAATTTATCGAGCAGCCAGGAATCCAGCCCGCCGCCGGTGTTCTGATTGCTCGGCGGGGCGTTTGCGTTTGCGTTCGCGGCGGCGGCCGCCGAAATTGCTGCGGGCGGCGCGGCATTGAACCAGCCGCCGTCGGCGAGGCCCGGTAGCGGAGTCGGCGCGACGCCTGAATGCGCGGTCCGCATGAACCGACTCCAGATTTCGACCGGAAGTCCGCCGCCGACCGCTTTCTTGGTCGGCGAGTTGTCGTCGTTGCCGAGCCACACGCCGGTGACGAGATGCGAGGTGTAGCCGATGAACCAGGCGTCGCGGAAATCCTCGGTGGTGCCGGTCTTGCCGGCGGCCTGCCAGCCGGGCAGGTTCGCGCCGCGCGCGGTGCCCGAGACCAAGGTCTCGTGCATCATCGTGTTCATCATCGCGACGTAGCGCGCATCGACGATGCGGCCGAGCGGGGCCAGCGAGCGGTCGTACAGCGTCTTGCCGTCCGCCGTGCGAATGCGCTCGACGACGTGCGGCGAGATCGCGAGCCCGCCATTGGCGAACGTCGCATAGGCCGACACCAGTTCGAGCGGCGAGACTTCCGAAGTGCCAAGCGCGATCGAGGCGTTGGGTTCGAGCTGCGACGTGATGCCGAGCCGGTAGGCGGTGCGCACCACGGCGTCGGGGCTTTCTTCGAGCGTCAACCGTACCGCAACGGTGTTAAGCGAATTGGCGAGCGCCTGGGTCAGTGTCACCGGCCCGAGATATTGATGCTCGAAATTTTCCGGCTTCCAGCCTTTCACCGAGATCGGTGCGTCGTCGCGCACGGTGTCGGGCGTCAGCCCGTGTTCGAGCGCGGTGAGATAGACAAACGGCTTGAACGCCGAGCCGGGCTGACGCTTGGCGTCGATGGCGCGATCGAATTGGCTGTCGCCGTAATTCCGCCCGCCGACCAGCGCCCGCACCACGCCGTCGGGCGTCATCGCGACCAGCGCGCCTTGCGAAATGTCGAGCTTGTCGCCCTTTTGGTTGAGCGCATCGACCAGCGCTTGCTCGGCCGCGCCCTGCAACGCGGGATCGATCGTCGTTTGCACGACGATGTCCTGATCGAACGGGCCGATCAAATCGTCGACCGCGTCCATCACCCAGTCGGCGACGTAATTGACCGATCCGGCGACGGCCGGCTGCACCGCGCGCGCCGGATGGAGAAGCGCCGCTTTGGCGGCGGCGTCGCTGATCATCTTCTGCTCCGCCATATCGGTGATCACGATCGCGGCGCGGCGCTGGGCGCCGTCTTGATTGTGGCTTGGCGCCAGCCGCGACGGCGCTTGCACGAGACCGGCAAGCATGGCCGCTTCGGGCAGCGCCAATTGCCGCGCCGATTTGCCGAAATAGCGCTGCGCCGCGGCTTCGACGCCATAGGCGCCGGAGCCGAAATAAACGCGGTTGAGATAGAGTTCGAGGATCTGCGCCTTGGTGAATTTGTGTTCGAGCCAGAGCGCGAGCACGATCTCCTGCAGCTTGCGCGTGACGGTGCGTTCCTGGGTGAGGAACAGATTCTTGGCAAGCTGCTGCGTGATGGTGGAGCCGCCTTGCGAGGCGCCGCGGCGCAAAATGTCGGCGACCAGCGCGCGCGACATGCCCAGCGGATCGATGCCGTGATGCGAATAGAAGCGGCGGTCCTCGATGGCGACGAATGCGTTGGGAAGGTAGTCCGGCATTTCGGCAAGCGGCACCGCCGCGCCGCCCATGTCGCCGCGGGTGGCCAGCGTCGCGCCGGTTTCGCCGAGGATCAGCACCGAGGGCGGCCGGCTGGGGATTTCGAGCGATTGGATCGGCGGCAGATGGATGCCGATCCAGACCGCCACGCCGATGCCGGCGATCACCGCCCAAAGCGCCAGCACCACGCCCCAATAGATCAGCCGGCCGAAGCCGGAGCGGCGTTTGCCGCCGCGTTTCTTACGGGGCGCACGCGGCGGCTCGGTGTCGCGCTGCCTGCGGCTCGTTCCGGTGCGCGTTTCGGTCCGTGCCTTGGGTGGACCGCCGATGCGGTCCTGGGGACGCATGCGCAGATCGAGCCCCTCGGCGTCGGCGCTTTTCTTCTTGCCGGTCTGTCGCCACGCCATAGCCGTCCCCAGCGCGAAAAAGGGCGCTGGGAGGACGCTAAAGCGCGCGGTTTAAGGGGCGGTTACTGGGCTCACTTCTCCCCGCGCGCGGGAAGAAGCAGTTACCCCGCCGCTGCCTCTTTGGCCGGCTTGGCTTCCACGGGGGCGGTGAATAGCGCCAACAGCGGCCGCTTGATCGCGGCTTGGCGGCTCGGCGTCGCAATCTGAGCGCCGGTGAGATCGGTAACGTAGAACACGTCGACGACGCGCTCGCCGAAGGTGGCGACATGGGCCGAGGCGATATTGAGGTTGAGCTTGGATAGCGTCGTGGTCAGCTCATAGAGCAGACCGGGTCGGTCGAGGCCGGTGACTTCAACCACGGTGTAACGGTTCGACCATTGGTTATTGATCGTGACCTCGGGTTCGATCGCGAACGCCTTGAGTCGGCCCTTCGGCGGGGCGCGTTTGGCCACGACGTCGGGCAGTCTGAGCTCGCCGCGCACCGCCTTCTCGATGGCATCGCCGATCCGCGCGGCGCGCCGCCCCTCGTCCTCGTCATGCTCGAACTCGCGCGAGACCGAGATGGTGTCCAACGCGAGCCCGTCGGTCGTGGTGTAGATCTGGGCGTCGACGATATTGGCGCCGGCCAGCGCGCAGGCGCCGGCGACGATGGAGAGCAGCCACGGATGATCCGGCGCGAATACGGTGAGCTCGGTGACGCCGCGCGCCGCGTCGAAGCCGACGCAGGTCGCCAGTCGCTTGCCGGCCTCTTCGATCTCGCGCACGAAATGGGCGTGGGCCAGCTTGTGCGGCAGATCGACCTTGAGCCAATAGGCCGGATAGAGCCGCTCGACATAGGCATCGAGCGTTGCGGCCGGCCAATCCTTGATCTCGGCGCGGAACTCGGCCTGCGCCATGGCGACGCGCTGGGCGCGATTGACCTCGGAGAAGCCGCCGGTCAGTACCGGCTCGGTTTCGTAATAAAGCGTGCGCAGCAATTGCGCCTTCCAGCCGTTCCACACGCCCGGGCCGACGGCGCGGATATCGGCGGTGGTGAGGATGGTGAGGAGCTTCAGCCGCTCCAGCGATTGCGCCACCGCGGCGAAATTCTCGATCGTCTTGCGGTCTGACAGGTCGCGCGATTGCGCCACCGTCGACATCACGAGGTGGACCTCGACCAGCCAGGCGACGAGTTCGGTATCGGCGGCGTTGAGACCGAGCCGCGGGCCGAGGCGGCGGGCGAGCCGCGCGCCGGCGATCGAGTGGTCCTCGACGCGTCCCTTGGCGATATCGTGCAGAAACAGCACGACGCAGAGCACGGTGCGATGCTGCGGCTGGATGGTCTTGATCAGGTCGCTCGCCAGCGAGAATTCCGGATTGTCGCCGCGCACGATCTCGTTGAGCACGCCGATGCAGCGCAGCAGATGCTCGTCCACCGTATAGTGGTGGTACATGTTGAACTGCATCATCGCCACGATGCGGCCGAACGAATGCACGAAGGCGCCGAGCACGCCGACTTCGTTCATGCGGCGCAGCACGATTTCAGCGGCATTCTTCGACGTCAGAATTTCAAGGAAGAGGCGATTGGCCTCTTTGTCCTCGCGTACTGTCTTGTCGATCAGCTTGAGCGAGCGCGTCGCGACGCGCATGGCTTCAGGATGAAGTACCAGATTGTGCTTCTGCGCGAGATGAAACAGCCGGATCAGGTTGACCGGATCGCGCTTGAACACATCGGCGCGCGCAATGTTGATGCGGTTATTATCGACGACGAAGTCGTCGGTGTCGCTCAGCTTCTTGGGCTTCCGCGCCGAACGCCAAGGCGCGATCATCCGGCTCAAGACCGGCGCAGGTTTGGCCTGCATGTCTTCCAGCCCCGCGCACAGGATGGCGGTGAGATCGCCGACATGCTTGGCGGTCAGGAAGTAGTGCTTCATGAAGCGCTCGACGTCCTTCAAGCCGGGATGCGCGGTGTAGCCTAGCCGCACCGCGATCTCGCGCTGGATGTCGAATGACAGCCGCTCCTCGGCGCGGCCGGTGAGGAAATGCATGTTGCAGCGGACCGACCACAAGAAGTCCTCGCAACGGCGGAACAACTTGTATTCCTCGCGGTCGAACACGCCGCGTTCGATCAATTCCTCGGGCTCGCGCACGCGATAGACGTATTTGGCGATCCAAAACAGCGTGTGCAGATCGCGCAGGCCGCCCTTGCCGTCCTTGACGTTGGGTTCGACCAGATAGCGCGACTGGCCGGCGCGGCGGTGACGCTCTTCGCGCTCGGCGAGCTTGGCGGCGACAAACTCCGGCGCGGTGCCCTGCGCGACTTCTTTGTCGAACCGCGACGTCAGCTCCTTGAAGAGCCTAACGTCGCCGAACAGATAGCGCGCTTCGAGGAGCGTGGTGCGGATCGTCATGTCGGATTTGGCCTGACGGATGCACTCGTCGACCGAACGCGTGGCGTGGCCGACCTTCAGCCCCATATCCCACAGGCAGTAGAGCAGCGCCTCGGCGACCTGCTCGCCCCAGGCGGTCTGTTTGTAGGGCAACAGAAACAAGAGATCGATATCGGACCCGGGCGCCAGCAGTCCGCGGCCATAGCCGCCGGTCGCCACCACGGCCATATGCTCGGCCTCGGACGGCACACGCGGTGGGTAGAGTTCGGTGACGGCGAACTCGAACAGGACACGAATGATTTCATCCTGCGTCTGGCACAGCCGTTCGGCGCAACGCCGCCCGTGACGATCCTTCAACAGCAAAAGCTCGGCGCGCGCGCGCGCCTGGGTGAGCGCCGATTTGAGGCGCAGCGCGACCGCGGCGCGCAATTCGCGCTCGCGCCCGCTATGCGTCTTGGCGAGCTTTTTGAGATCGTCGACGATCGCCGCAGCATCGAACAGTTCGTCGGCAACGCGGACGGATCGTTGAATGTCGAGCATGATGGCTACGCATAGCGGAGC
>Ga0181525_10002515_pt1 | contig 14951 bp, 12 predicted proteins | sample PEATcosm2014_Bin_48_FD_121100 | JGI IMG/M metagenome (GOLD analysis project Ga0181525, IMG submission 121100) | Peatland microbial communities from MTU Mesocosm Facility, Houghton, MI, USA - PEATcosm2014_Bin06_10_metaG | ecosystem: Environmental > Terrestrial > Soil > Wetlands > Peat | place...
AAAAAGGAGAAAAAGACCTCGGCGAGAGCAAGAAAGATCCGACTCCGGCCGACATCGAGAACGATGAGGTCGACGATGCGCGTCAGGCGGTGGTTGAGGGCCAGGCCGAAGCCATGATGCTCGAGTACGATCTGGCGCCCGTGGGACGATCCATCGTGGATTCACCGGACCTGGTCGATGCGATGGAATCGCAGATCGTCAACGGCACGGACGACTCGCCGGTGTTCAAGGAAGTTCCCATCTTTATGCGAGAGTCGCTGGCTTTTCCCTATAGCTATGGCATGAAATTCATCGTGAGGTTGATGGAGAAGGGCGGCAAAGAAAAAGCTTTTGCCGGCGTTCTGGCGAATCCTCCACACACGACGCGGCAAATCATGGAACCGGAGACCTATCTTTCGGGCGAGACCATCGAGCCCATGCGCGTGCCGGAATTCAAGCGCGACTTCAAGGATTACACGAAGTTCGATATCGGAGGAATGGGCGAGTTCGATGTGGCAGTGCTGATGGAGCAGTATGCGGGCAAAAAGCTATCCGAGCGGTTGTATCCAGAGTGGCGCGGTGGCTATTACTACGCGGCGCGACCCAAAAGTGACGGCGCCGCGCCCCTGGGCTTGTTGTATGTCTCGCGTTGGTCGAGCGCGGAGAAAGCAGCGGAGTTCGCGGAGATTTACGCGCGATCACTTGGAAAGCGGTATAAGAAGGCCGAGGAAGTTGGCGCTGCGGACGGTTCAGCGGCGCCGCACAGTGCGGAGTACAAGGTTGACGTTCTTCGGGGTCGGCACGCCTGGACAACCGAGGAGGGTGCGATCGTGATTGAGGAGCAGGGCGATACCGTGCTGGTGAGCGAGAGTTTAGACGCAGCGACAACCGCAACGCTCGAGAAGGAAGTGTTTGGAACGGGGAACTAATCTATTTCTTTGATCCCGATTTCCTGGTTTTATTTCCTTTTGCTCTTTCCCCCCGATTCATCGTTGTCGGGCGCTTCTCCTAAGAAATGCTGCACTTGGGCTGCTACGGTGAATTGTTTGCCATTTCGTTCGATGGTCAAGATACGTTGCTGACCGGGCGAGCCTCCGAGCATCAACCACACTTGCCCCATGGTCGAACCAGGGACGGGAGTGCCGTCGACCGCGACCAGGTGATCGCCCGCTTGCGCTTCAGGAACCGAGGGCTTGCCATCGAAATCAGCGACACCGAGGATGGTGAAGCCGGCGGCATCCCGTGGCCGATCGTTTTTTGTCGGATCATTGCTTGTCCCGTCGATTTTTGTTCGGTCGTCCTCGGGCCCGAGTATGAGACCGATGACGTCGAAGTCGGGAAATTTGAATGTGCGGCCGATATCGAAATAGACGACGGAGTGGGAGTAGTCGAGGCCGATGCGGTAGTTGAGTAGAGCTTCCGTACCGATCAAACCCGCTGTGGAAACGCCCGCGCGTCTCGCGAAAAAGTTTGTCGCTTCCCGGGAGAAACTCGCCACGGGAACGCCGGTCAGAAATAGCGGTCCGTATTGCAGGCGGTCGACGCGCATCAGCTTCTGCTTGATCTCATCAGTATCGCCCCAGACATTGGCGGGACCAACGGCCCCGATCATGTGCGGCCAGTCGGGGTGGGCGGCGGATAGCTTGTCGAACAATTCGGTTGAAAGAAAGCTGATGGACGAGCCCACGTCGAGACCCATGTTGTATTTCTTGTTTTCAATCTGACTCGGAATCTGGATGAGCCCGTTTTGGGCGTTCACGATTACCTTTGTCTTTACGCCGTTGAACTTCAGGCTGCCGGGCAGTCCGATGGTAAATTCATGGTCGGGAAAATCGATGATCACGTCGTAGTTGCGAAGGACAGTGGAAGGAATGTTGATCTCCGGGGACATGCCTCGGGCAATCGCCGCGTGATCGGCCGCGACGACTCTGGCTTCGTTGATCCCGGCTCCGGGAATTGGTCCGCTGAGGGTGATCGTCATGCCGCCGATGTTCATCTCCACCGGTGGGGCGGTCGAGCAGAGTTGCCCCTCACAGGAGACTCTTCCTGCCGGCAGCCGTTGGGGTAGAACGAGATCAGGGTTTCCGTTATCAAGCCACGCATGAACTCGCTGGGTTGTCCCATCGGAGAGTCGAAGGTCTACATCGATGATGGCGCGATTGTGATCGACCATCATGGGGACGGTCACAGATTTTGCTTCGGCCACAGATGCTGATTGGGCAGGGTTTTGTGCGCGGGCAGCGGTGGCAAGAGCGACGATCAGAACAAAGGTCGCGAATCGCATGAAAGGATTGTAGCGGGTGAGTAAATTGTGAACCACAGCCGGAACAGGAGTTCAAGGGGCTCTTGTATAATCGGGCGTTTGGCGCTGGCGAGCGGAACAATTCTGTGGGACAAAGACCCGGGGGGATGGGTGGCACAGGCAGAGATTGGGATTATCGGTGGCAGCGGGCTGTATTCGATGCCTGGGCTGACGCGGGCGAAGGAAGTGCGGGTGAAGACGCCGTTCGGAGCGCCTTCAGACGCCTATGTTTGCGGTACGCTCGAAGGGCGTAAGGTGGCATTTCTGGCGCGGCATGGACGAGGGCATCGCATCCTTCCGAGCGAACTGAATTTCCGGGGGAATATTCATGGGTTCAAACAGCTGGGTGTGGAGAGAATTGTTTCGATTTCCGCCGTGGGGTCACTGAAAGAAGAGCACAAGCCGCTGGATTTTGTGATCCCCGATCAATTCTTCGACCGGACGCGGCATCGCGTGGACACTTTTTTTGGTGGGGGAGTGGTGGCGCACGTCGCTTTTGCCGATCCGGTCTGTAGAGACTTGGCCGGGGTGGTCGAGTCGGCCTGCGAGGCGGTCGGCGTGACCGGCAGATACGGCGGCACCTATCTCTGCATGGAAGGTCCGCAGTTTTCCACTCGGGCGGAATCAAATGTGTATCGCGGGCTGGGGATGGATGTGATCGGAATGACCAATCTGCAGGAGGCCAAGCTGGCGCGTGAAGCTGAGCTATGTTATGTCAGCGTGGCCATGGTGACCGATTATGACTGCTGGCATCCGCATCATGATTCGGTGACGGTCGATCAGATTGTGGCAGTGCTGGTGAAGAATGCGGAGAATGCGGCCAAGGTTGTGCGGGAGACGGTGGCGACGATGCCGCGGGAGCGATCATGCAAGTGCGGCCGCGCGCTGGCACACGCAATTTTGACGGATCATAAGAAGATTCCCGCCGCCACCAGGAAGAAGCTGAAGCTGATTATTGGGAAGTATGTGAAGGGCAGCGAATAGTGAGCGGCGGTCGGTCGGTTAGGTTTTTCTGCGAAGAACTTATTGATCGGCGAACCATGATCGGCCTACCATGATCAGCCAATCATGACCGGTGAACCACGATCAGCGAAGCATGATCCGCGAAGCATGATCCATCGATCTCCTCCGAAAGGCGAGCGTTCACGATGAGCATCGTAGTCGTAGGATCGGTTGCGTTTGACGATGTGGCGTCGCCTTCCGGTTCCGTGAAGGGGATTCTGGGCGGCGCGGCGACTTATTTTTCTCTGGCTGCCAGCTACTTCACCCAGGTGCGAATGGTTGCGGTGGTGGGGGACGATTTTGGAGACGAGCACGAGAACGTTCTGAAGAAGCGCGGAGTGGATACACGCGGCATCGAGCGCGCCGCAGGCAAGACGTTTCGCTGGGGCGGATCGTATGCCGAGAATCTGAACGAGGCCAAGACCACCTTCACCGACTTGAATGTCTTTGAGAAGTTTCAGCCTCGCATTCCCAAGGAGTATGAAGATACGGAATTTCTGTTCCTGGCGAACATCCAGCCGACGCTGCAAGCCGATGTGCGGCGGAAGATGAACCGCGTGCGGCTGACAGGCTGCGACACCATGAATTACTGGATTACCGGAGCGCGAAAAGAGTTGGCCGAAACTCTGAAGCTGGTGGACCTGCTGCTGATCAACGATACGGAGACGAAGATGCTGGCGGAGGAGAAAAACCTGCCGCGGGCGGCGCAAAAGGTGCTCGCCATGGGGCCGCAGGCACTGGTGATCAAACACGGCGAATACGGAGCGACGATTTTCTTTCGGGAGGGCGCGTTTGGGATTGGGCGTCATCCGTTTCGGGCTCCGACGTTGCCGCTCGATGAAGTCAAGGACCCTACGGGCGCGGGCGATTCCTTTGCCGGAGGATTCATGGGCTACGTGGCGTCGCAGCCGGAATTGAATCGCGAAGTGCTGAAGCGGGCATTGTTTTATGGAGGAGTGATGGGATCGTTCGCCGTGGAAAGTTTTGGCACGGAGAGGCTACAGTCCCTTAGCCGGGAAGAGATCGACGAGCGCTTTGAGATTTTTCGCGAGCTGACCCATCTCGAATGAAGCCGCAAGCTCCGCCGCCGAAGGCTTACTCCGAGGTTGAGATCGTACGGCTGGCATGGCTGGCGATCTTCGTTTCGGTCTTCTCCTTTCTCTTCTATTACCGCAATGGCGAAGTGCTGTTGTACGGCGATGCGGTGGCTCACATCAACATTGCGCGTCGCGTGTTTGACTCGAAAACTCCCGGGCTGTTGCAGTTGGGAACGGTATGGCTGCCGCTGCCCCATCTGCTGATCGTGCCATTCATCGTGTCGATGCGGATGTGGCAGAGTGGCGCGGGTGGCTCGATCCCGTCGATGGCCGGATTCGTGCTTGGCGTCGTGGGAATATTCCGCCTGGTTCGGACGGTTGGGAGCGAGGACAATAAGGTAAACGGTGCCGGAACGCTCGAGGCCTGGCTTGCTGCAGTTCTTTACGTTGCGAATCCAAATCTGATTTATATGCAGGCGACGGCGATGGGGGAGTCGCTGTACCTGGCGTTCTTCATCTGGACTGTGGTGTATTTCGCCGAGTTCGTCCGGGGAAACGCGAAGGCGCTGCGGAGATGCGGGCTGTGCGTGGTGGGGGCTTGTTTGACGCGCTACGACGGGTGGTTTCTGGCCGTAGTTCTGGTGCTTGCGGTTGTGGTGGCGAGCTTCCGCCTTGGCAAAGCTCCCAACGATGGGGCCGCTGGCCTCGCTGTTCCACCTTCCCGCATGGCGGTAGTGAAGTTCGTTCTGCTGGCGGCTGCCGGTCCAGTGCTGTGGCTGGTCTACAACGCCGCTGTCTATCGAAATCCACTGGAATTTGCCAACGGGCCCTACTCCGCGAAGGCGATCGAACAGAAGACCGCGACGGTGAATCCCGCGAAGGGGAATCTAGGGGCAGCGGGCGCGTACTTTGTTAAAGCGGCGGAACTGAACGTCGGCGAAGCGAGTTGGCAGGGGCGATTGTGGCTGGGGCTGGCGTTGTTGGGCAGCTTGGCGGCCTGCTTTGAGAGGCGCCGACGAGCCGCTTTGTTGTTGTGGTCACCGCTGCCGTTTTACGCGTTATCGCTGGCCTACGGCAGCGTGCCGATCTTCGTGCCGGTCTGGTGGCCGTATTCAAACTACAACGTGCGCTACGGACTGCAATTGCTCCCGGCCTTTGCGGTCTTTGTGCCGCTGGCGCTCTCGATCATTGTGAAGTCCGTAACGAAGTTTCGGCGAGTCACGGCAACCTGGTCGCCATGGGTGGGACCGGCAACCATGGTTGCAGCATGCTTGCTCACGGCGTCGAGTTATGCCGCGATCTGGCGGGTGGACCCGATTTGTTATCGCGAGGCTGCAACGAATTCCCGAGGACTGGTTGCGTTGGATCGGCAGGTGGGGGAGTGGATCAAGGTGTTGGCCCCGAATTCCACACTACTGATGTACACCGGCCAACACTCGGGGGCGCTCGAGCGGGCGGGGATTCCCCTGAAGCGCCTGATCAACGAGGGCAATCATCGGGTGTGGAAGCAGCCGGTTGATCCGGAGGGATTGTGGGAGCGCGCGCTGGCGGATCCGCAGGCATACGCGGATTATGTGGTGGGCTTCGAGGGCGACCCGGTATGGGCAGCGGCGAGGGAACGGCATTTGACCGCGTTAGTGGCGTTGCACGCCACGGGACAGCCGGCCGCGGCCATCTTTCTTGGGCGGGCTCAACTCCGGCTTCAAAGCCCGCCGCAGCCCAACCAAGGTCCTCCTTCCTCCGGGAGTGAGCGGTAATCACGCCGGTTAATGCCGCTGTCGCGAAGCCGGTGGGTTGCGGTGATAGAATCCGGCCATCTTAGCGGCTTGCGGAGCCTCGGCTGAAATGAACTGGCAGCACATTGGCGACCTGCTACACGGAGAGATGACGACTGAAAAGGCCGCGACCGCAATGGAGCGGCTGGTATTGGCGGGGGTGCTGGGTAGGATCATTGGCGCGGACCGCGACTTGAAGCATCGTCCGGCGGGGCTGCGCACCAGTGAGCAGAAGGAGTTCCTACGGCAGCGGAAGGCATCGGCGGTATCGGGTGGCGCAACTTCGCTGGGGCCGGTGGAGTTGGAGTGACGGCGCCGTGCGTGGGGATTCCATTTGTGAAGGCGAGCGCGTGCGGCAACGATTTTCTGCTGATCGACGCATCGGCGATCGCGTCGCCAGCGATTGAAGGTCCGCCGGTTCGGGAAGATCTCGCGGCGATAACCCGTCGCATGTGCGACCGGCATCAGGGCGTGGGCGCGGACGGCGTGGAGTGGATGTTTCCGCATACCGCCGCGGATGTGGAGATTCGCCTGATTAACGCCGACGGTTCAGAGGCGGAGATCTCGGGTAATGGAACACGTTGTGTGGCGGCGTATGTCTGCGCCGAGAAGGGTAAAGAGAAGATTACGATCCAAACCGGAGCCGGCTTGAAGTCCTGCGCGCTGACTGGTCGAAGCGGGGCAGAGTATGAGTTTGAGATCGAAATGGGCGAAGCCGTGTTGGCAGCGGAGCTCGCCTTGAAAATTCACGGGGAAGAGGTGCGGGGAATTCCGGTTTCGATGGGAAATCCGCACTACGTGTTGTTTGTACCGGAGTTTGCCGAGAACTGGCAGTCGACGGCGGCTGAGATTCAGCGCAGTCGAGAGTTCGCTCATGGAGTGAACGTCGAGATGGTTGCGGTCGACGGCCGGCACGACGTGAATGCCCGTTTCTTTGAGCGCGGAGTGGGAGAGACACAATCTTCGGGAACCGGTTCTTGCGCGGCAGCGGTCGCGGCCATCGAGCTGAGCAAAGCGGAGTCGCCGGTGCGCGTGCATGCTCCGGGCGGTGCGCAGACCGTGCGCAGGAAAGAAAAGCTGGTGTTTCTGCGCGGGCCGGCGCGCTTGATTTGCCGGGGAGAGTTTTTTCTGAGTTGAGCGGCTGGGTTTTTGCTGGGAAGGCAATTTTCGGTTCATTACCTCACCTGTGCCGGCCAACGTTTGTTTCGCCACGGATTTCTGATCGAATGTTTTCACCTCCAGTCCCGCGCATCAAGCCGCCTGCCCTTCGACGGGGTGACGCAGTCGGCGTGGTGGCGCCGGCGAGCAACCTCAAGCGAGAGAGTTTGGAAGCTGGTTGCGAAGGGCTGCGGCGCGCGGGGTACCGGTCTTTTTACTTTGACTCCATCGTTGACCAGGACCTGTACTTTGCTGGATCGGTGCGGCGCCGGATCCGCGAACTGGAAGAAATGTTCGCCCGCGAAGAAGTGCGGGCGATCATCTGCGCTCGCGGCGGCTATGGCGCGAACTATCTGTTGGAAGCTCTCGACCTGGAGAAGATCAGAGCGCATCCGAAGATTTTCGTGGGGTACAGCGATCTCACCTGCCTGCTGACTTACTTGTCCGATGCGATTGGACTGGTGACCTTCCACGGGCCGATGGTAGCGAAAGATTGGGCGCTTGAAGGTGGCGTGGAGCCAGATTCGTGGCAGTCAGCCCTGGCCCAGGCTGCCGCGTGGGACGTCAACGTGGGCCAGGGTTCTGGAGTGATAGGGTTAGTGGATGGCGCGGCGGAAGGAATTCTATACGGCGGATGTCTGTCGATCCTGGTCGCTTCACTCGGCACGCCCTACGAGATCAACCCGGCGGGTTCGATTTTATTCATGGAAGATGTGGCAGCCAAGCCTTACCAGATCGACCGCATGTTGATGCAGATGAAGCTGGCGGGCAAATTTGCCGGCGTGCGCGGAATTGTTTTCGGCGAGATGCGGGATTGCGTGCAGATTGCGAATCAGGGATATACGCTGGAGCAAGTCGTGCTGCGGGTTGTGGGCGAATTGGGTGTGCCTGTGGCGTACGGTGTGCGGTCGGGGCACGTGAGCGCGGGTAACATCACGTTACCGCTTGGAGTTCGGGCGGGATTGACGGTTCGCGGTGGAAAAGTTGAGTTGAGGATTTTGGAAGGAGCCGTAACGTGCGGGTCCTGACCGGTGATCTGGCGTTGCCCGGGTTGAGGCGAGGAGGTTCCTTGACGAAGAGCAGCGCGTTGGCTCTGTCAGCAGGGTTTAGCTTGTTGCTGCCAGCCTACACCGGTCTCCTACTCACCGGCGTTCCCACGCTTTTGTGCCCGCTTCCATTTCTCACTGTGACGCCTGCCTTTATTCTGTCGAGCCAGTTCTCACACGCGGCAGTACTCATCCCGCCGTTGCTGTTCTTCGCCTGGAACCCAGGACTTTTTAAGGGTCAGATGCAAGTACCGAATCGAAGTTTGGTGCTTCTGATGATCGCAACTGCGTTAAGTGTGATCTGGTTTGCTGAAAGCTGGAAGTACGGAATCGAGTACCAGGGACGCCACTATACCCACGCCATTTGTGGTTTGAACGGTATCTGGTTGGCGGCGTTGTGGATTATGCTGGCCAGTCGCTGGCACCGGGATTCGTTCGCTGGCAACTTGCTGCTTCATTGGCTACTCTTCGCGTGGCTAGGATGGTACGCGTTTCCGTATCTTGGCGAGCTTCCCTGATCGAGCAGAGAGATATGGACGAAAACCGACACATTCATCTGATTGGGATTTGCGGAACGGCGATGGCGTCGCTGGCGGGAATGTTGAAGCAGCGCGGGTTTCGCGTGACCGGGTCGGATGCGGCGGCTTATCCGCCGATGTCTGATTTTCTGTCGGAGCTGGGAGTTCCGGTGGCGCAGCCGTTTAACCCGCGGAATCTTGAACCGCGTCCAGATCTTGTCGTGGTGGGAAACGCGATTTCGAGGGGGAATGTTGAGTTGGAGCAGGTGCTCGACCAGCGCATTCCGTTTACCTCGATGCCGCGATTGCTCGAGGAAGAGTTCCTGGTTGGCAAGGAAGTGCTGGTGGTGGCGGGTACACACGGGAAGACCACGACAACTTCGATGCTCGCCTGGATTTTTCATACGGCGGGAATGCAACCGTCATTTTTAATCGGCGGCATCGCGGAGAATTTTGCTTCCAGCTTTCATTTAGGCCAGGGGAAGCATTTCATTCTGGAGGGCGATGAGTACGACACGGCGTTTTTCGATAAGGGGCCGAAGTTCCTGCATTATTTTCCCGACGCCGTGGTCTTGACTTCGGTGGAATTCGATCACGCCGATATTTACAACGATCTGGAGGCGGTGGAAACCGCTTTCAAACGGCTGGTGAATCTGATTCCGCGGCGTGGGCGGATCATTGCCTTTGACGGGATGGCGGGAGGGAGCGCGGAAAGCGAAAGCCTGGAACGTTGTTTGGTGAAAGCGTTTTGCCCGGTGGAGCGATACGGATCGAGCGCACGCGCGCAGTGGCGCATCGCGGATCTGAGGCTGGAGGCGGCGCGAACGATGTGGTCGGTGTGGCACGAAGGTAAACCGTGGATGGATTTCGAGTTTCCGCTGGCCGGCGAGTACAACGTGTGGAACGCAACGGCGGCGGCGGCGATTGCCGCGGCGTATGGCATCGCAAAAGAGGAGATCTCGGCGGCGCTTAAGACGTTCAAGAGCGTAAAGCGGCGGCTGGAAGTGAAAGCTCAGGTGAATGGCATCACCATTATTGACGACTTCGCGCATCATCCTACAGCGATCGCGGGAACGCTGAAGGCGTTGCGCGCGCGCTATGCCGGCGCACGTTTGTGGGCGATTCTTGAGCCGCGGTCCAATACCTTGCGGCGGCGCGTGCTGCAAGGTGAACTGGCGCGCAGCCTGGCGGTGGCGGACGAAGTCGTGGTTGCGGGCGTCTTCCGTTCGGAAGCGGTGCCGGAGAGTGAGCGGCTGGAGCTGCCGCAGCTTCTCGCCGAGATCGAGCAGCATGGGACGCACGCGCGGCTTATAGCAACCGCGGAGGAGATCGTGCAGACCGCGGCTCCCGAGATGCGGAGTGGCGACGTGGTTGCGATTCTTTCCAATGGCGGATTTGGCGGCATCTACGAAAAGCTGCCTGCGCAGTTGCGCAAGTTGGCTGGAGCAGCAGAAAGCGGGAGTACAGCGAACGCGGCGGGCGGGGGATGAGCCCCGGCGCTATGGCAGAAAGCCTGTTCAGGAGTCGGGGGGGGTCGCGCGGCATGGCTCTGGCACTGCTTCTATGGATTGCGCCCGCGACTTGCCATGCCGCGACCGATTACACCGTTTCTTTGGTTAATCCCGAACAGCATTTGATCGACGTGCAGATTCGGTTGCCGGGAGGAGCAGCGCAGCGGGAGTTGCAGCTTCCGGTCTGGAATGCGCTGTATCAGATTCGCGACTTCGCGCAATATGTGAACTGGGTGCGCGCCAAAGATCCCACAGGGCGGGCGCTCGCGGTGCGTGAACTGGACATGAGCCGGTGGCAAGTCTCGGGAACCGGCGGTGGCGCGGTTGTCGAGTACGAAGTATTTGCGGATTCGCCGGCACCGTTTGGCGCAGAGCTCAATTCCCATCATGCATTTTTCAACCCGGCTCAGATTCTCATGTATCCGACGGACGCTCGGAACGGGCCGATGGTAGTACGTTTCGATCATCTTCCGGAGGGATGGCAGGTGGCTACGCCTCTGACTTCTATACCGGATGGCGCATTCAGCGCAGAGAACTATGACCGGCTGGCGGATTCTCCCATGGAGATCGGAACGTTTCGTGAATCTGATTTTGACCAAGGCGGGGCACACTATCGCGTGGTGGTTGACGCCGAGCCTGGTGACTACAACATGCCGAAGATCACCGCCATGCTTCGCAAGCTGGTCGCGGCGGCAACCAGTTGGATGGAGGACCGTCCCTTCGACGCTTACATGTTTTTTTATCATTTTCCCCGGGGACCGGCGGGCGGGGGCATGGAGCACTCCTACTCGACGGCGATCGATGTGAATGCGGATGTGCTGGCGAGCTCTCCCGAGGCGCTGGCCTCGCTGACGGCGCACGAGTTTTTTCATCTGTGGAACGTGAAGCGCATTCGTCCGCAGGCGCTCGAACCAGTGGACTACACAAAGGAAAATTACACGCGGGCGCTTTGGTTCAGCGAAGGCTGCACCACGACGGCGGCGGACTTTATTCAGTTGCGCGGCGGCTTGCTCGATGAGGCTCACTTCGAACAAGGGCTGGCGGCGGCGATCGGCGAACTACAACGCCGTCCCGCACACCTGACGCAGTCGGCGGAAGAGTCCAGTCAGGACGCGTGGCTTGAAGGCAACGCCTACTACCGGCGCCCAGAGCGCAGCATCTCGTATTACAACAAAGGCGAGTTGCTGGGCGTCATGTTGGATCTGGCGGTGCGCGATGCCAGCCATGGCCAGTCCTCCCTGCGCGAAGTCTTTGCATGGATGAACCAGAATTATGCGAAGAAGGGAAGATTTTTCGAGGATTCGCAAGGCGTGCGCGAGGCGGCCGAGGCGGTGAGCCATGCCGACCTGGGATGGTTTTTTGCCAGGTACGTTGCCGGGACGGAAGAGATTCCGTGGAACGATTTCTTCCATGGCGTAGGGCTCCGACTTATCGAGGAAAAAAGCCTGATCAGCGACGCTGGATTTGTGGCCTCGCGCAGCTTTGACGGTCCGATGACCGTAACCGAAATCACCGCCGGCGGTGAGGCTCACGGCGCAGGCCTGCAGAAAGGCGACACGGTTCTTGAAATCAACGGCAAGGCGGCGGGACAGGACTCCTGGCTGGAGACGGCGCGCTTGCAGCCCGGTGACACCGTCGTGGTGAAGGTGCGCAACCGAGGCGGCGCGGAGCGGGAGTTAAGGTGGAAAGTTGGAAGCCGCGAGGAGGTCGCCTACCAACTCAAAGACGAAGAGAAGGTTTCCGCGGAACAGCGGTCACGCCGGTCGGCGTGGCTTAAAGGAGAGGCGCAACCACGGTAAAGCCTTCGCCGGGCCTATCTGGCCGGCGGCATACTCGATCCGAGGCAAAACTCAACCATGATTCGCACCATCGCGATGCTGATTTTCTGGGGATTGGCCTTGCCCGTGGCGGCGCTGATCGGGTTTCCCTGGACATTCATCAGCGGAGACGTCAGCTTGTTGTATCGCATGTTCATGATTGGGGCGTGGAACGGTGTGCGGCTGACCGGGGTTCGCGTGGAAACTGTGGGTCTGGACAAGCTGGACCCGGCCCGCACCTATATCTTTATGTCGAACCACGTGTCGAACCTGGATCCGCCGATTACGGTTCCGCTCATTCCGCGGCGCACATCGGTGATGGTGAAGAAAGAGCTTTTTAGCTTTCCGATTCTGGGCCGGGCGATGCGGATGGGATCGCTGATCCCGGTCGATCGAGGGAATCGCGACGCCGGTATTGAGTCGGTGCGGATCGCAAAGCAGGTCGTGCAGCAGGGGCTCAACATGACCATCTACGTTGAGGGCAAGCGCTCATTCGACGGTAAGCTGCTGCCCTTTAAGAAAGGGCCTTTCTATTTGGCTGTGGAGTGCGGAGTTCCGGTCGTTCCGGTGACGATCACGGGTACGCGCTCCATCATGCCGAAGGGCAGGTTTGCGATCCGGCCGGGAACCGCGACTGTGATCTTTCATCCCCCGATTGCGCCGGAGAACTTCGGTAGCCGGGAATGTTTGATGGAGAAGGTACGGACTGCGATTGATAGCGGATTGCCGAAGGAGTATCGAGAGTGTCCGGTAAAAGCATCCGATTGCCATCCATCCGGAGAAGCCGCCTTGCCTGATGCGTAAAGTCGAAAGCTGAGCGCAGTCGGGCGTCGATCGTCTACTTTTTCCGAATTCTGGCGCGGACTGCGCGGGCGATTTCCGGAAGCTTCGGCAGCAGCGCGGAATACTTCAGCCACAGTTTGTGATCGACGGCGGGAGCGCCGCTGACCAGGCTCCCGGCAGGGATGTCCTGGGCAACGCCGCTTTGCGGAGTGACGATGGCAGCGTCTCCGACCTTGCAGTGGCCGACCACTCCGACCTGTCCGGTCAGGATCACTCCTTTACCGATTTCCGTGGAGCCGCCCAGTCCTACCTGGGAACAGAGCAGTGCGTCCTCTCCGACCTGGGAACCATGACCGACCTGCACCAGATTGTCGATTTTCACGCCGCGGTGGATGCGGGTCTGGCCCACGCTGGCGCGGTCGACGCATGAGTTCGCCTGGACCTCCACGTCGTCGTCAATCACGACCGGAGCGGGTTGAGGAATCTTGTGCCAGCGACCTTCGTGGGTTTTGGCGAAGCCAAAGCCGTCGGCGCCGATGATGACTCCATTCTGCAGCAAGACGTTGTCTCCGATGCGACAGTATTCGCGGACCACGGCGTGGGCGTGCGCATAGAAATGATCGCCAATCTTCGCTCCGCGATAGATGACGGCATGCGGCAAAAGCACGGCGTTTGCTCCGATCTCGACGTCTTCGCCGACCACCACGTATGCGGCAATGTGGGCGTCGCGTCCGATCTTTGCGGTGGGATGGACAACCGCCGTGGGATGGACTCCTGGGGCGTAGGGCAACGGCTGATGAAAGAGTGCAAGCGCATGGGCAAAAGCAAGATAAGGATCCTTTGCCCGCAGCATCGCAGCTGAAATGGCGGGGAAGTCTTCGGAGACGATTACCGCCGAGGCTTTGGTGCGGCGGGCGGCGGCGGTGTATTTCGGGTTGGCGACGAAGCTGATCTCGCCGGAACCGGCTTCCTCGATGCCATTGAGGCCGGTGATTTCGATATCAGCCGAAGCGTTTTCCAGGCGCGCGCCGAGGGCAGATGCGATCTGTGCAAGTTTCATAGGGATGAATCTCAAGAAAAGTGGATCAGCGAGATTGTAGCGGACGCGAATCAAGGACGCCGAGAAGTTGCGGGTTGGCGATTTCTCGGCGCCTGATGAAAGGAGAAGCCAGCGACTTGCGCCGGCCTAGGCCAGACACGTTTTCTCTTATTGAATGGTGAGCGTAAAAGTCGTTTGCTCGGAGATCGATCCGGCAGTTGCAGTCACGGTTACGGCGTAGGTTCCCGCCGGCGTGCCGGGATCCTGCTGCTGCGTTGTTTTCGAGCCGCCTCCACCACCGCAAGCGGGAAGCGTCACCAGCAATGCCAGTATGATCAGCCCCAACAGCGTGCTCCCGCGGCGGCGTCTGGGCGCTGCGAGCAGGAAGACGCCGGCCAGCGGCAGTCCTCCGCCAAAAATTATCGCAAGGTAGTACGGATGCTGGTTGGGTTGAAGCTGGGTCAAGTGGGGCGCGGTCGTGGTCACCGTAATGGTGGCGTTCACAATTGTGTTTGGACCGCTGCCCGTGACCGGAGTGGAGGTGCAGGCGGCTTCGGCCGGCAAGCCGGTACAAGAGAAACTGATCTGGGTGGGAAAGCCGGTGGAGGCAAGGATGCCCACCGTGCTGGTGCCCGGCGCTCCTGGGCTGGTGATGCTGACGTTCGTCGGGCCAGAAACTGCGATGAAGCCTGGCTGGATCGTGAAGGTGACAGGTGCTGTGCTGCTGCTTGGGTTGAAGCTGGGATCGCCGCTGTAGCTGGCGGAAATGCTATGGTTGCCACCATCGAAGTTGAAGATTCCAGCGCCGATCGAGGTGTTTCCCTCGCTATTCAACGCGACCGGGTTGGGCACGGGATTGAAAATCGGTCCGGGCAGCTTGCTGGAACCATTATCCGCGAACGTAACTTGTCCCGTGGGCACGCCGGCGCCTGAATTTCCGACGACATCTGCGCGGACGAACACCAGGCTTCCGAAAGGCAGCGA
>Ga0181525_10002517_pt1 | contig 14944 bp, 17 predicted proteins | sample PEATcosm2014_Bin_48_FD_121100 | JGI IMG/M metagenome (GOLD analysis project Ga0181525, IMG submission 121100) | Peatland microbial communities from MTU Mesocosm Facility, Houghton, MI, USA - PEATcosm2014_Bin06_10_metaG | ecosystem: Environmental > Terrestrial > Soil > Wetlands > Peat | place...
ATAGCCGATGTCGCCGGTGTGGAAGCGGCCGCCGCGGAACGCGTCCGCGGTCGCTTCCGGCTTGTTCCAGTAGCCTTTCATCACCTGCGGGCCGGTGAAGCAGACCTCGCCGCGCTCGCCGGGCGGCAGCACTTTGCCGTCGTCCGCCAGATCGACGATTTCCAGCAGACTGCGCGGGGCGGGGAGCCCGACACTGCCCTGCCGCGGCGACACGTCGCGGCGCTGTAATGTGCCGAGCGGCGCGGTTTCGGTCAGGCCGTAACCTTCGCGCGGCGCGCGGCCGGCCAGCGCCTCGAATCGGTGCTGCACGTCGAGCGGCAGCGGCGCGCCGCCGGACACCCACATCGTCACCGAAGACAAATCGGTTTCCTTCGCCTTCGGATGATTGGCGAGCGCCGTATACATGGTCGGCACACCGGGGAAGACGGTGATTTTCTTGCGGGCGATGTCGGCGAGCACGCGGTCGGCATCGAACTTGATATGCAGCACGAGCTGCGCGCCGTTGGCGACCCCGATCAGCATCAGGAAGGTCAGGCCGAAAATGTGGAACAGCGGCAGCACCGCAAGCGCCTTTTCCGGCGGCTCGTCCGGGCCGAAGCCGTTCCAGTAGGAGTAGATATTGAGCACGGCGCAGAAATTGGCATGCGTGAGCATGGCGCCCTTCGGCTGCCCGGTGGTGCCGCCGGTATATTGCAGCACCGCCACCTCGTCCGCGATCGGGCCGTGCGGATGGCGCGTATAGGCGCCGTCGTTGTCGATCAGCCCGGAGAAATCGATCTCGCGGCCGGCGCCGCCGACGCGCTCCGCCGGCGGGCCGAACACAGCGGGGATCGGGGCGGGGAGGAAATCCGCAATGCTGCAAACGACCAACGTGTCGAATTTGCCGGTGCCCTTGAGCGCGGCGATCTGCGGATAGAGCATCGGCAGGCCAAGCGTGATCATCACTTTGGGCTCGGCATCGGCAATCTGGTAGGCGAGCTCGCGCGGCGCCGACAGCGGGCTGAAATTGACCACCCGGCCGCCGGCCATCAGCACCCCGAAGAACGAAATGACGAAATGCGGCGTGTTCGGCAGATGCAGGCCGACATGCACGCCCGGCCCGACGCCGAGCGCCTGCAGGCCCTTGGCGGCGCGCGCGGCAAGATCGCGGAATTCGCGGAAGGTGAAGGTGTGGTCGTAGAAGTCGAGCGCGACGCGGTCGGGCCAGCGGGCGGCGGCGGTTTCCAGCAGGCTTTCCAGCGGCACCGGCGGCGGCAGCGGCGCGTCCCAAACCACGCCCGGCGGATAGGATTTCTCCCAGAACTGCGCCATCGCCAATCCCTCCCTGCGGCGCCTGCCGCGCACGGCGGCGCCTGTTTTTGTTGTCGGGGCTAAACTAGCGGGCTGCGGCGGCGCGGTCGATGGCCGGTGCAAGGGCGCGGCCTACATTTCGACCACCAGATAGTCCCGTTCGACCGAGACCGGAAAATTCTCCGCGATGTAGGGACCTTTGATCAGTTCCTGTCCGGGCTCGACCTTGATGTCGAACTGGCGGATACGCATGCTTTTGGGATCGCAATAGCTCTGGCCGGTGGCAATCTCGAATTCCCAGCCATGCCAGGGACAGCGCAAAAATTCGCCGCTGCGGACCAACCGGTAATCGCCGGGGCCGTCCGACAGCGCCAGTCCGGTGATACGGCCGCTGCACGGCGGGCCGCCTTTATGCGGGCATTTGTTGGCGAGCGCGTAGAACTTGCCGGCGACGTTGAAGATGCCGATGTCGCGGCCCTTGACGGTGACGCGCTTGGCGCTTCCCGGCGGGACCTCGGCGACGCCGGCGACGATGTGACGGCTCATTGAGGTCAGGGCAGGCGGTACAGCGCCTTGGCGTTGTCGCGCAGAATGCCGTCGCGCTGCGCGGGCGTCATGTGGAAGCTCAGCGCTTGACGCGGATCGTCATAGTCCCAGTGAGGATAGTCGCTGGAATACATCAGCCGGTCCCAGCCGATCCAGCCGATGATGTCCTGCAAATGCACCGGATCTTCGGCTTCCTCCATCGGCTGGGTGCAAAACCAGAAATGCTCGCGCAGGTATTCCGACGGCGGGCGCTTCAGGTGCGGCGTTTCTTTGCGGTTGCGCTCCCACAATTTGTCCATGCGCCAGCCGAGCGAGGGCGCCCAGGAGAAGCCGGATTCGATCATCCCCACCCTTAGCCCGGGGAATTGTTCGAAAACACCTTCGATGATTAGGCTGACGACGTTGCCGACCATGCCGGTGCCGAAAGCATAATGCTCTTGCATGTAATACGTGCCCCAGCCGGTGCCGCTAGTGGCATGGCCGCCCGACGCGCCGGCCGGATGCAGGCCGAGCACCAGATTGTTGCGGGCGGCGGCTTCGTAGATCGGCCAGTATTTGCGCCGACCAAGCGGCTAAACGCGGCGAGATAATCACCTGGATGAAAGCATCGCTCTCGGCGGCGCGGGCGTCGATCTCGCGCACAGCGAATTCCGGATATTCCTGCGGCACGACAACGCCGGCTTTGAGCCGCTTGTCCTTGGCCACCCATTCTTGCAGCTGCCAGTCGTTGGCGGCATGCGCGAGCGCCGCGGCGAATTCGAGGTTGCGCTCGTCGGTGCCGGAACGGCCCAGCACCACCAGATTGCCGGTTTCGCAGCCGTTGAGATCGAGATGCTGACTCTGCATCATCGCGAGATCGCTGCCGGGCGGTCCACCGCCCTCCGGGTAGGAGTCGGCGCGCATGCCCGCCGCCATCATGCGGGGAACCGCAAGCTGGCCGATCACGCCTTGGCAGAGATGGCCGCCGAACGTCTCGTTGTGCTCACGCCATTGCGCCGACATGTAGGGATGGAGTTCCTTGGGCGTGCGCTGTGCCGGATGGATGTCGCAATCGACGAAAGCGAGCCGCTGCCCGGTTTTGGTTTCGCGTTCCGGCACTGGCTTGTTCATGGCGCCATCTCCTCGCGCACCGCAGGTTCCACCTCGGCCGCCGGGCGCAGGCGGGGATAGGTCGCCAGCGGATTGTCGATCAGAATCTTACGGATCATCGCATCGGAAAGCCCGTCCGGCAACGCGTCCATGCCGTCGAATTGCCAATGCGGATAATCGGTCGAAAACACGATCAGTTCATCCGAGCGGGCGTGATCCATGATCCGGTTGAGGATTTCGGCATTGGGAACATCGACCGGCTGTAGCGAAAACCGTACATGATCCCGCACGATCTCGGCCGGCGCCCGATCGATCCAGGGAACTTCGGTGCGCATGCCGCGCCAGCTCCGGTTGGTCCGCCACAGCAGCGGCGGCAGCCAGGTGAAGCCGCTTTCCAGCAGCACCAGCTTGGTGCCGGGGAATTTCTGGAATACGCCCTCGGCAATAAAACTCACCACCGTATCTTCGAACGCGGTGCTTTGCAGGATGCTGTCTTCGAGATGGTAAGACGGCCAGCCGGAACCGGTCGGCGCGTGCCGGAACGTCGAACCGGCGTGGACGCCGATCGGCAAGCCCGTGCCGTTCGGCGGCGCTATAAATCGGCCAATAGGTCCGATGACCGAGCGGCCGGTCGCCCATTACCAGAAGCAGCACCTGCACGAACCGCCGATCGGAGGCGCGGCGCTCGATCTCGGCGGCGGCGAGCTCGGCGTCCTGCGGCGCGACAAGGATCGAGGCACGCAGCCGCGGCTCGCAATCGAGCCATTCGCGCACCATCCAGTCGTTCACCGCCCGGCATACCGCCGCCGCCATGTCGGCGTTGAACAAGGCGAGCGCGCCGTGCAGCACGTTAGCGATGGCGTAGCGAGTGCCGAAGGCGTCGAGCGCCTGCGCCCGCACCGCGTCGAGGTTCGCCGCCGCCAGGCCTTTGGCCGGGCGCCAATCCGGCCGCGCCGTTTGCGGCAGGTTCGGCGCATAGCTCATCAGCGTGAACGGCGACTGGTCGATGTGTCGTTCGGCGAAATGCTCGCGCCAAAAATCGTCGAAATACGGCTTCAACGCTGCCATGCTGGGCATGGCCGGATGCAGGTCGCAATCGATCGCGCCCTTGATCGGAAGCTTCATGAGCCGGCTCGCGCGCTGCGGTTCCTTGTGGCGGGTTCATTATAGGCCGCGGCGGGGGGAAATTCGACCGTCGCTTGCCCGGTCGCCACCATTCCGCGCTATTTGTCGGGGTCGGCGTTTTGCGCGTCGGACAGCGTCTTCCAGGCGGCGACGCCGAAATCGCGGACGTGGTCCTTGCCGCAATGCTTGCAGCGATAGGTCCGCATGTCGTCGCCCGACATGGAGGTTCGTTCCACAAGGATCATGTCGCGGCCGCAGTCCGGGCACTTCGTCAGCGAGGCTTTTTTCCGGCGGCGTCCGCAGGTAGCGCAGCGTGATCCAGGACGGCAGCTTCATCTCATGCCGCCGCGAGATTGCCGAACTTCTTCAAGTTCTCCCGCTGCTTGTCGTTGCGCGGCGGCAGCTTAAACAGCCGCGCGGCGGTGCCGCCGAGGATATTGTGCTTGGCCTTTTCCGACAGGAACGGCAAATCCCAGATCGTCGATGGCAAATCGAAGTCCCAGTGCGGATAATCGGATGAGTAAAGAAGCTGCGTCTCCGCGTTGATCATGCGGAACGTTGTCTCCATCGCGCCGTAATCCTGAATCTCCATCGGCTGCGACGAGTAGAACATCTCGCGCATGTAATCCGACGGCTTTTTCTTCAGCAGCGGCGCTTCCGACGGCCGCAGCATGTATTCGTGGTCGAGGCGCTGCATCAGGAACGGCACCCAGGCGAGCCCCGATTCCATCCAGATCACCGGCAATTTGGGAAAGCGCTCGCCGATGCCGTTGATCACCCAGTTGGTGCAGTTGACGATGTTATACCAGGTGAAGCCGAGCGCGTGCACGGAGATGAAGCGGTTGCAGTTCCTGAACGCGGTTTCGCTCCAGTTGACCCCGGAATGAAACGCGATGGCCAGCCCGCGTTCCTCCATCGCGCGATAGACTTTCATATAGGCGTTGTCGTGCACGCCCATGTTGGCGCGCACGGTGGTGACCATGAAGCCGCCGACGTGTTTGCGCCCGCCGAAGGTCTCGACGTGGCGCAACGCCGCGTCCGGGTCGGCGAACGGCAGGCAAAGGAGCGAGAAGAAACGGCCGCCCGCTTCGGGCATGACTTTTTCGGTGAGCCAGCGGTTATAGGCCCAGCACAGCTCCACCTCCATTTCGGTCTGCGGGTGCAGCCCGATATTGAGCATGCCGGTCGGGAACAGGCAGGAGTAATCGACGCCCATGGCGTCCATCCAGCGGTGGCCGAGCTGCACGTCGCGGAGCTTGCCGTCCTCGGTTTTCTCGCTGCCGCGCATCGGGTAGCGGGTGACGCGCCCGCCCATGTCCTGATAGCCGGTCGGGATTGGCACGACGCCCGGCCGCTGCTTGGTGCTGCGCCCCACCGTAACGAGCTGGCGCAGCACGTCGTTCTCCATGAACGGCAGGAATTCGTCGTAATGCTCGTTCTCGTAATGGTGCGCGTCGACGTCGACGATCAAAATATCGTCGAAGCCGCGCTTGTGCGCTTGCTTGCGCGCATGCGCGAGCAGCCGCGTGGTGTTGAGCTCCTCGACGGTGACGCGGCGTCCGCGGTCGGCGATCAGGTCCATGGATTCATTCCCTTTGCGTCGTTGCGAGGAGCGAAGCGACGAAGCAATCCAGACGACGTGCAAAGAGCTGGATTGCTTCGCCTCGCTCGCAATGACGAGTCATACTCACCTTCCGGTCCAGCCTTGCCACATGCCGAGCTCGAAAGCGGCGAGATCGGCGGCGCGCAATAAGCCGCTGGCGGTGACCATCACGTCGGTGGCGGAGATCGCATTCTTCGGCACCGGCGCGAAGTCCTCGCCGCCTTCGCGGCGCGCGGTGTAAAGCCGGCACGCGGCGGCGATCAGCGCCTGCAGCGCCTCGGCCGAAAGCACGTCGAGCTGGCCGTCGGCGATGCCACGCTGGATGACGGCGGCGACCTGTTTGGCTTCCGCCGACGCGCGCTTGGCGTTTTGCTTCGGCGGCGCGTCCGGGCGCGGACGCTCGGCGGCCTTGGCGGCGCGATTGAGCGCTTCCTGCGCGGTGCGCCGCGGCGAGGATTTGGGTCCGGGGGTTTTAGGCGAGGACATAGACCTCGTCTCCCTTCTGCACGACCTCGAATTTCTTCAGCTTCATGCGCCGGTCGGACACGCACTCGCCGGTTTTCATGTCGTATTCCATGCCGTGCCACGGGCAGACGAAATGCATCTCGCTCTCGGAGAAGTAGAGGCCCATCGAGGTCTTGTCGGGGCGCAGCCGCTCCTCGACCTTGGCGATGGTAAGCCCCTCGCAGGCCGGGCCGCCCTGATGCAGGCAGAAATTGGAGTAAGCGTAGAACGCGCCTTCGTGGCGGAACACGCCGATCTCGTTGTCGCCGACAAAGACGATGCGACGCTCGCCGTCCTTGAACTCGTTCAGCCTGGCGACGAATTTCTTCGGCATTTCCTCACTCGTTGTTTTTTCACCGCGGGAATGAGCGGAATTTAGCATGCGTTGCGGTGTCCCGCGACCTACGCGATCCGGTTCTCGAACTCGCCGATATCCTCGATCCAGATCTTGATCACGTCTCCCGCTTTGAGGAATTCGCCGCTTTCGGCGCCGGTGCCGGCCGGCGTGCCGGTGAGGATGAGGTCTCCGGGATGCAACGTCATGTTGATCGAGAGCTGCTCGATCTGCTCGGCGAGGGTGAACAGCATTTTCCCGGTGTTGGAATCCTGCTTGAGCACGCCGTTAACCCAAAGCTTTAATCCGAGCTTTTGCGGGTCGGCGATGTCGCTGGCCGGTACGATCCACGGGCCGAGCGGGCAGGAGCCGTCGAAGCTCTTGTGCTTGCTCCAGTCCATCTTGAAGAACGAGGTCGGCTCGATGCCGGGACGCCGCCCGCGGTCGCGCGCCGAGAGATCGTTGGCGGCCGTGTAACCGGCGACGTAGGCGAGCGCCTTCTCTTTCGGCACGTCCTTGGCAGGCCGGCCGATGATTGCGGCCAGTTCGATCTCCCAGTCGAGCTCCTTGGCATAGTGCGTCGCCTTGATGGTCGCGCCCGGATCGGCGAGCGTGCGCGCGGCCTTGATGAAGTGCCACGGCTTGAGCGCCGCCTTGTGCGGGTCGGCCGGCATCGGCGTCCCGGTCTTGACCGCCATCGCCGCGGCGTGGTCGGCGTAATTGGCGCCGGCACAGAAGATGGTCGGCGGGTTCGGCGCCGGCGCGAGCAATTTCGTCTTGGCCAGCGGCTGGCGCTTGCCACGGAGCGTGGCCGCGCCGCCGGCGGCGTTGCGCAACGCGCGCTCGGCGTTCTTCCAGTCGGCAAGAATGCCGGCGACGGTCGCGTAGGCCGCCTTGCCGGTGATCCTGGCGGCGTCGAACACGTCGTCGCCGACCACCACGCCCGCGCGCGGGCCGTCTTTGGTCTGATAGGTCGCGAGCTTGTAACTGGCCCGCTTGTTCCCGGCCATCTGTGGTTTCCTCCCGCTGGGTGAATTTAGTTGTGTCGGGGCGATCTTATATCCCGCCACCACAAGGCCGGGGAGGGGCGATTCCCAACCGCTCATTCCCGCGTAAGCGGGAATCCAGTCTGGGTCCCCGCTTGCGCGGGGACGAGCGGTGTTCAGCTGTTCCGGTTATACCTTTCCCAGCGCCCTGAGCACCCGCTCCGGCGTGAACGGCATCTCCACCAGCGGCGCGGCGCCGAGCGGGCGGAGCGCGTCGTTGAGCGCGTTCATGATGCAAGCCGGCGCGCCGCAGGTGCCGGCTTCGCCGGCGCCTTTGGCGCCCAGTTCGGAATCCGCCGTCGGCGTCACCACATGGCCGATGTCGATATCCGGCATCTCGCCCGCCATCGGCACCAGATAATCCATCAGATTGGCGTTGAGCATCTGGCCATTCTCGTCATAGCGGCAATGCTCGTAGAGCGCGCCGCCGATGCCCTGCACGATGCCGCCGCGGATCTGCTCGTCGACCAGCTGCGGATTGATGACCGTGCCGCAATCTTCCACGCACCAGTGCCTGAGCAGTTTCACCGCGCCGGTGCGGATGTCGACTTCGAGATAGGATGCCTGCACGCCGTTGGTGAAGGCGAACGGCCAGGCGCGCGGCACGTAATGCCGCGTCACCACGAACTCGGCCTGAAAGCCGGGCGGCAGCGTATCGGGGCGGAAATAGATGACGCGCGCGATTTCTTCCAGCGGCAGGCGCTCGCGCCCGCTGTCGGCATCGACGACGATGCCGGCGCGGATGTCGAGCGTCTTCGGATCGGCTTGCAGCATCGCGCCGGCGGCGGCCAGCACGTTTCCGCGCAGCGCCTTGCCGGCCTGCCAGGCAGCCTCGCCGCCGATGCCGGCGGCGCGCGACGCCCAAGTACCGCCGCCATAGGGCGTGTTGTCAGTATCGCCGGTGATGACGCGCACGCGCTCGATATTGACCCCGAACGACGAGGCTACGCACTGCGCCAGCACCGATTCCGCGCCCTGGCCCTGCTCGGTGACGCCGGAATGCACGAACACCGCGCCGGTGGCGTCGAGCCGGAGCGTCGCGCCGTCCTGCGCGGAGATTTTCGCGCCGCCGACGCCGTAGAACGCCGCCGACGGATTGGTCACCTCGACGAACGAGGCAAGGCCGATGCCGCGATGAACGCCGCGCTCGCGCGCTTTTGCCTGCTCGCCGCGCAGCGCCTGGTAATCCATCATCTTGAGAATCTTGTCGAGCGACGCGTGGTGCGACAGCCCCTCGAACTTGATGCCCGAGGCGGCGGTCGCAGGGTAAGCGTTGTCGGCGATGAGATTGCGCCGGCGAAGCCCCGCCGGGTCCATGCCGATTTTTGCCGCGGCAAGCTCGACCAGCCCTTCGGTCACCGCGGTCGCGATCGGATGGCCGACCGCGCGGTACTGGCACATGACGTTCTTGTTCTGAAACACCACGCGGGCGCGGGCGCGATAATTCGGGCAGGCGTAAGGGCCGCCGACCAGATTGACCACCTGGTTGGCCTCGATGCCGCTGGTGCGCGGATAGACCGAATACGGCCCGATGCCGGTGAGATCGTCGATCTCGAAGGCGGTGATGGTGCCGTCCTTCTTCACGCCGATCTTGCCTTTGACGCGGTGGTCGCGGGCATGAATGTCGGAGACGAAGCTCTCGAACCGGTCGGCGACGAACTTTACGGGCCGGCTGAGCAGCTTGGCGAGCGCCACCGTCGCCATCTCGTCGGCATAGGTGTGCACCTTGATGCCGAACGAGCCGCCGACATCCTTGGTGATGACGCGCACCTGATGCTCTTCCAGTTCGAGATGCTTTGCGAACAGGTTCTGCATCATGTGCGGCGCCTGCGTGCCCTGATAGACGGTCAGCCGCTCTTCGCCCGGATTCCAGTCGGCGACGATGGCGCGCGGCTCGTTGGTGACGCCGGTATGGCGGCCGAACATGAATGTCGCTTCGGCGATCGCGTCGGATTCGGCGAACGCCTTGTCCGGATCGCCGGCGGTGAGCGCACGCTCGAAGGTCAGATTGTCGCCGAGCGCGGGATGGATCACCGGCGTTGCCTTGTCGAGCGCAGTTTCCGGGTCAGTGACGGCGGGCAGCACTTCATACGCGACCTCGATGAGCGCGCAGGCGTCCTCGGCCAGCGCGCGGCTCTTCGCCACCACTGCGCAGACCGCTTCGCCCTGCCAGCAGGCGCGGTCGACGGCAATGGCGTGCTGCGGCGCCGACTTGATGCCTTTGAGGTGCGTCAGCACGCCGACCCACGGCGTGATCACTTTCGCAAGCTCCGCGCCGGCGACCACCGCGACCACGCCCGGCGCTTTCTTCGCCGCCGCGGTGTCGATGGCCTTGATGTGCGCATGCGCGTGCGGCGAGCGCAGGAATGCGGCGTGCGTCATGCGCGGCAAAACGACGTCGCTGACATACTGGCCGCGGCCTTGCGTCAAGCGCGCGAGATTCGGCCGCGGCACCGAGCGGCCGATATAGGAGTTCGGCCGGTCGAGCGCGGACAGGCCGGACGGCTGGTCTTCGGCAATTTTCATATCGCTGCCCTTGCCTGCGCGACCGATTCGATCGCATCGACGATCGCCTGATAGCCGGTGCAGCGGCAATAATTGCCCGACAGATGTTCGCGGATCGCGTCGCGGCTGGGCACGCCGCCGCGCGCGAGCAGTTCCTGCGCCCCGATCAGCATGCCCGGCGTGCAATAGCCGCATTGCAGCGCGTTGCGCTCCCGGAACGCCAGTTGCAGATCGGCGATGGCGCCGGAATCCGAAATCCCCTCGATGGTTTCCACGGTCGAGCAGTCGCACTGCACCGCAAGAACAAGACAGCCGCGTACCACCGCGCCATCGAGCCGCACCGTGCACGCGCCGCAGACGCCGTGCTCGCAGCCGATATGGGTCCCGGTCAACGAAAGATCGTCACGGAGGAAATCGACCAGCGTTTTGCGCGCCTCAACGCGCGCGGAAGCGTCTTCGCCGTTCACGCGGATGTTGATGTCGAGACTGCGGGCGGTCATGAAGGCTTCCCGGCGGCGCCTTGGTTGGCGGCAATTAATAGCATCACGCCGGCGGGCGAGCTATCGTCATGGGCCGCGTCCGCCGTAACCGCGGACGGAAGATGCCGCAAATCATGGGGATGGAAAGCCGTGCCGGAGCAAATGACCGAAATCATCGAAGAACTCGCGGTCGCCAACCGAATTCTCGGCCATGAAGGCGTGATCGACGCCTTCGGCCATGTCAGCATTCGCCATCCCGACGATCCCGGGCGCTATCTGCTGTCGTGCTCGCGCTCGCCGCTGATTGTCAAACCGGACGATATACTGGAATATGACCTCGATTCCCGGCCGGTGACGCCGCCGACGGCGCAGCAATATTCCGAGCGCGTCATTCACGGTGAAATCTACAAGGCGCGCCGCGACGTGATGGCGGTGTGCCACCATCATGCGCCGGCGGTGATGCCGTTTGCCATTGCCGGCAAGCCGATCTTCCCCGTCTTCCACGTCGGCGGCGCGATCGGCGAAGTGGTGCCGTTCTGGGACCAGCACGACGAGTTCGGCGACACGAATCTTTTGGTGGTCAAGCCCGAGGAGGGCCGTTCGCTCGCTCGCGCGCTCGGCGGCAATTCGGTCGTGCTGATGAAGCGTCACGGCGCGACCGTGGTCGGCGCCGGCTTGCGCGAATTGGTCTCGCGCTGCATCTATCTGTGCTGGAATGCCGAGTATCAGTTGCGTGCGTCGCTGATCGGCACGCCGCAGCCGCTTTATCCCGGCGAAATACCGCTCGCCGGTGCGATCAACGTGAAGACCACCGCAGCGGCGCGGACTTGGGAATATTGGAGCATGCGGCTGAAAGCGGCAGGCTTCTGGCCGCCGCGTCGAAGCGCAAAAGCGGCGCGCGGCGGCAAAAAATCCGCGCGCGCCACTCCGCGGCGGGCCAAAGCCGGGCGAAGGCGATGACCGGCGATATTCAGGCGTTTCCGGCTGCCGGCATCACTTGCACGGTCCCGGATGGACGATGCGCGCCTTGAAGCTCTTGGCCCAGCAGGCGTTGGAGTAGGTGTGTCTCCAACCGTTCGCCTTGCCGCATACCGGCTTCCATTCCAAGGTGCAGAAGCCCGCTGCCGCGGCGGTGTTGACCTCGGCGATCGCGAACGCCGCGACCAGTCCGGCAAGCATTGCAAGTGATGAGATTTTCATGTTGACCCCCCGTAACATGGTTGAACGGCCAACCTTAGCACACCCGTCGAGCCCGCGGGCAGTCACCGGCGGCGGCTAATTACGGTCGCGCGCGGCGGCGCTGACGGCATTGAGAATGGTCGCGCCGTCCTGTTCGAGCACATTGCGCACGGAGGCCTGCTTGCCGATGCGTCCCATCTCGCGCTCGCGCTTGACGGTCGCCGCCGCCATCAGCGGCTCGACGCCAAGCTCCGGCAGCATCGCCACCACTTCCTCCATCTCGGCGGCGCGGCGCTCGCCGTGACGCGCCATCCGTTCGAGGTTGTAGGGAATGAGTTTCTTCCAATCGAGGCCGGGAAAATTGTTCTTCAATGAGGCGGCGACCTCCTCTACCACGCCCGCGCGGGCGGCGGCGAGGAAGCACTCGTAGGTCAGCGCCTCGATGCCCTTGATCATCACGCTGCGCACCATCTTGATCGCCGCCGCGGCGCCGATCTCGGCGCTGCCGACCGTGACGCGCATGCCGAGCGCGGCGAGCGTTGGCGCGACCGCGGCGGCGTCGGCGCCGGCGAGCAGCATCGGCGTTTGATGCCGCGCCGGATGAATCGGTCCGAGCACGGCGACGTCGACGTAGCGCGCACTTTCGCCGAGGAGCTTCGCGGTCTCCTGCTTGCGTCCCGGCGAGACCGAGTTGATGTCGAGGAAATACGGCCGCCCGGCGAAATGCGGCTTGACCGAGCGCGCCGCTTCCACGCTCGACGCCGCGGTGACCGCCGACACGACGATATCGGCGCCGCGCACGGCCTCGGCGGCGGACGCCGCGCAATGCGCGCCGATCACATCGCCGCTGTGCTTGAGCCGCTCGCCTTCGGGCTTCGGAAACAGAATGTCCCAGGCGGCGATGCGCTCGACGCCGGACTGGCGCAAGCCCGCAGCGATCGCCTGGCCGGCTTCGCCGAAGCCGATGAAACAGAATGTCGGTTTTCCGTCCGGCATCGTCGTGCTCTCGCGTCTGTGGATACTCGCCGATGATGGCAGGATCGGTGTATGGTTCGCAATATCGTCGGCCGTGATCGGCCGGGAAACATCTGCATGAAAAAAACTCAATCCAGCCGTGAGCGGCTCGAACAGGCGCTCGCCCGCATCGCCGATCCGAAGGGCGAGGGCAAACGCGCCTGCCTCACCGTTTACGCCGAGGAGGCGCGCGCGGCGGCCGACGCCGCCGATGCCCGCGCCGCGCATGGTGTGTCGCTCGGTCCGCTCGACGGCGCCATCGTCAGCATCAAGGATTTGTTCGACGTTGCCGGCGAAAAGACCCGCGCCGGCTCGAAGGTGCTGGCCGAGGAAGCCAAGCCGGCGCAGGCCGACGCGCCGATCGTGCGCCGGCTGCGCTCAGCCGGCGCGGTCATCGTCGCCAAGACCAATATGACCGAATTTGCCTTTTCGTCGCTCGGCGCCAACCCGCATTTCGGCACGCCGGGCAATCCGGCCGATCGTGCGCGCGTTCCGGGCGGCTCGTCGGCGGGCGCAGCCGTCGCTGCCGCCGACGGCATGTGCGAGATCGCGATCGGCAGCGATACCGGCGGCTCGGTGCGTATCCCGGCCGCGCTCTGTGGCATCGCCGGCTTCAAGCCGACCAAGCGGCGGGTCCCGACCGACGGCGCGTTCCCGCTCAGCTTCACGCTCGACTCGGTCGGGCCGCTGGCGCGCAGCGTCGCCGATTGCGCCAATGCCGATGCGGTGATGGCGGGCCATGAACCCGCGCCGCTCGAACCGCTGTCGCTTGACGGCCTCCGGCTCGGCCTCGACGAAGCCATGCCGCTCGACGGGCTCGACAACACTGTCGCCGCCGCATTCGCCGCCGCCATCAAGCGGCTGGACGATGCCGGGCTGCGTATCAGCACGGAGCAAATCTCGTTGTTCGACGACATGAACGAGATCCTCGCCAAGGGCGGCATACCGCCGGCGGAAGCGTGCGCCATCCACCGTGAGCGCCTGGCTCGGCGCGGCGCCGATGTCGATCCGAATGTGCGGGCGCGCATCGAGAAGGGCTGCGCCATGCCGGTGGCGGATTACGTCGAAACCCTGCAGACGCGGGCGCGGCTGATTAGGGCGATGGACCGGCGGCTCGCCACGCTTGACGCGCTCGTCATGCCGACCTGTCCGATCGTTGCGCCCACAATCGCCGAGGTGGCCGACCAGAAGACGTTCTTCGCGCGCCACAATCTGCTGATCCGCAACACTGCGATCGGCAATTTCTTCGATCTCTGCGCCGTTTCGTTGCCGCTCAAGGTGCCGCTGCCGGTCGGGCTGATGCTGGTCGGGCGACACGGCTCGGATCGCGCGCTGCTGCGCATTGCGGCGGCGGTCGAGAAGGCGCTGGTGGACTAGGACGCGTACTCGTAAATTTGAGGTCGATGGGCGGCCGTTGCCAGCGTCCGCTTTGCCCCCGATAGCGGACATCCCTCGGCGCCTTCGTGATGTCGGCTTAGGGCCATGTCCTGACTCATGTAACGCCGCAAAATGGGGGCGGTTCGATCACCTGGCGACGCCTTCTCAGGCCGCTCGTGTGTCGCGTCCGCATTCAGGTCGAAGCTTTCAGGAGTAAGAGATGCCCAAAGGCGACTACGCAGCTTTTCGCGCGCTCGACCCCTTCTTCGCAGTTGTCATGGAGGGTCTCTCGAAGTTCGTAGACGGTGAACATTACTTCGACACCCTCGACGACGATGTTTTATTTGAGTTTCGCTACGATTTTCCAGGTTGGCCGCAGGTAACGCGTGGCCGTGCCAACCTCGTGGCACTCTATTCGGGATACGGTAACAGCATCCGGCTCGATCGCGGCGATGCGCTGATTACGCATCCTTCCGAGAACGGCCGTATCGTGACCCTCGAGTACGAAGTGCATGGGAAGATAATCGCGACCGATACGCCCTATGACAACAGGTTTGTCTCGATCGCCACGATTGAGAGTCGCAAGATAGTGCGCTGGCGGGATTACATGGATTCCCTCGCCGCATGGAGGGCGTTGAACGGGGCCGCCTAACGGGCGCGAGGAGCTTCAAATGTCTTCGACGACAGGTCTCTACTCGGTTAACGTCCGCTTTGGGTCATTCGCTACCGAAACGCAATGCCTGCGGTCACGTCCGCTTCTCTAATCGGCCGTTTGGGGTCAAGCGCTTTCAGACTATCCTCCGCTGCAGTGTCGATGTCACTCACGGGCTCGCGCTTCTGTTCGGAATCGGCA
>Ga0181525_10002520_pt1 | contig 14921 bp, 12 predicted proteins | sample PEATcosm2014_Bin_48_FD_121100 | JGI IMG/M metagenome (GOLD analysis project Ga0181525, IMG submission 121100) | Peatland microbial communities from MTU Mesocosm Facility, Houghton, MI, USA - PEATcosm2014_Bin06_10_metaG | ecosystem: Environmental > Terrestrial > Soil > Wetlands > Peat | place...
AGCCAGCAGACCGATGTGAACCTGCCCTACATCACCGCCGATGCCAGCGGCCCCAAGCACCTGAACGTCAAGCTCACGCGTGCCAAGCTCGAGTCGCTGGTCGACGACCTGCTGCAGAAGACCATCGGTCCCTGCCGCGTCGCGCTCAAGGATGCCGGCCTGGAGGCCAAGGACATTGCCGAAGTCATCCTGGTCGGCGGGCAGACCCGCATGCCGCTGGCGCAGAAATACGTACGCGATTTCTTCGGCAAGGAACCGCGCAAGGACGTCAATCCCGATGAGGCCGTGGCCGTGGGCGCCGCGATCCAGGCGGGTGTGCTGTCCGGTGAGGTCAAGGATGTGCTGCTGCTGGACGTGACGCCGCTGTCGCTGGGTATCGAGACCCTCGGCGGAATCATGACCAAGCTGATCGAGAAGAACACGACCATCCCGACCAAGGCTGCCAATACCTTCTCGACCGCCGATGACAATCAGACGGCGGTGACGATTCACGTGCTGCAGGGCGAGCGCGATCGTGCCCAGGACAACAAGTCGCTGGGCAAGTTCGATCTCACCGATATCCCGCCGGCGCCGCGCGGCATGCCGCAGGTGGAAGTGACCTTCGATATCGATGCCAATGGCATCCTTAACGTGTCGGCCAAGGACAAGGCGACCGGTAAGGAGCAGCGCATCGTGATCCGCGCCTCCGGCGGCCTCAACGACGATGAGATCAAGCGCATGGTGAAGGATGCGGAGTCGCATGCGGCCGAGGACCGGAAGTTCCGCGAGCTGGTCGAGACCCGCAATCGCGCCGATGCACTGGTGCACCAGGTCGAGAAGGCGCTCAAGGATCTGGGCGACAAGGTCACGGGCGATGAACGCGCCAAGGCCGAGTCGGCGCTGGGCGACCTGCGCTCGGTGCTCAAGTCGGACGACAAGGAATCCATCGAGAAGAAGACCGAGGCGCTGGCACACGCCTCCGCCGCGATCGCTCAGCGCGCCTATGCAGGCGGGCAGGGCGGAGCGGACGGCGGGGCTGGCGGCGGCGCGGCTCCTGGCGAAGGCTCCGGTGGTCCCGGCGCACAGGGTGCCGCGGGCGGCAGCGCTGGTTCGGGCGCCAAGGCCGAGGAAAATGTCGTGGATGCGGAGTTTGAGGAAGTGCGCGATAAGGGACGTCGGGCCTCTTAAGGGTCGCCGCGCACTAGACGAAAGAAGCTCCGGAGCGGCTGATGGCCGCCGGGCGCCGCGAGGTGCCGGGCGGCCGTCGCGTATCCGGGACCCGGACAACGGACAGGGTGCATGGCGAAACGCGATTACTACAAGGTGCTGGATCTGGCTCGCAACGCGAGCGAGGCGGACATCAAGAAGGCCTATCGCCGCCTGGCGATGAAGTATCACCCGGATCGCAACCCGGGAGATCATGACGCCGAGGAGCGATTCAAGGAGGCCAAAGAGGCCTACGAGGTGCTCTCGGAGTCGCAGAAGCGCGCGGTCTACGATCAGTACGGTCACGCCGGACTGGAGGCCAGTCGCAGCAGCGGCGCGGGCGCGTCCGGCTTCACGGGGGCCGAGGCCTTCAGCGATATCTTCGGCGATGTGTTCGGCGACATCTTCGGCGGTGCGCGCCGCGGTGGCGGACCGCAGGCCTACCGCGGCGCGGATTTGCGTTACGAGGCCGAGCTCGATCTGCATGAGGCGGTGTTCGGCCGCTCGATCGAGATCGATGCCAAGAAGTTCACCGAGTGCGAGGTATGCCGTGGCTCGGGCGCCGCCAAGGGATCGAACCCCTCCACCTGCGAGACCTGCAATGGCAGCGGCCAGGTGCGCGTCTCGCAGGGCTTCTTTACGTTGCAGCAGACCTGCCCCCACTGCCGCGGATCGGGCCGCGTGGTACGCAACCCCTGCGATCAATGCCTGGGACAGGGTCGCGTGATGCGCTCCAAGAAATTGTCGGTCAAGATTCCGCCCGGCGTCGATACCGGTGATCGCGTACGGCTGGTCGGTGAAGGCGAGGCCGGCCGCAATGGCGGCCCGGCCGGGGATCTGTATGTCGAGGTGCGCGTGCGTGAGCACGCCATTTTCGAGCGCGATGGTGTGCATTTAAGCTGCGAGGTGCCCATCGCCTTCACCACCGCGGCGCTCGGCGGCAGCGTCGAGGTGCCCACGCTCGACGGCCAGGTGGTGCTCAAGATTCCGGCGGAGACTCAGTCGGGCCGCGTGTTCCGCCTCAAGGAAAAAGGCGTCAAGTCGGTGCGCGGGCCCACGCGCGGGGACCTGTTCTGCCGCGTCGTGGTCGAGACACCGGTGCACCTGTCGGGCGAACAGCGCGCGCTGCTGCGGGAGTTCGATGAAACGCTCAGGCACGATGGCAACCGGCACTCACCACGCCAGAAGAGCTTCCTCGAGGGGGTCAAGAGCTTCTTCTCGGGCAACGAAGAGTGACAGCGACCGCTATTCCCACCGTCCTCATCGGCGCCACCGGGCGCATGGGTATCAACATTCTGCGCGAACTGCCGCGTTTCAGCGCCCTTAAGCTTTGCGGTGCGCTGGCCTCCGAAGGCAGCTCCGCGATCGGCGAGGACGCGGCGGCGCGCGCCGGGCTGGCGCCCATCGGTGTGAAGGTGTCGGCCGCCCTGCCGCCGCTGCTGCGCGGCGCGAAACTCGCCATCGATTTCTCCAGCGCACGCGCGGCGCCCGCGACGCTGGCGGCCTGCGTGGCCGCGCGCGTGCCGTTGCTGCTCGGGACCACGGGACTGGCGCCCGAGCTGGCCGCGCCGATCGCCGCGGCGGCCGATAGCATCGCGCTGCTCATCGCCCCGAATACCAGCCCGGGGCTCAACCTGCTGCTCTTGCTCGTGGGCACCGCAGCGGCGCGATTGCCGGCGGGCTTCGACATCGAGATCATCGAAACCCATCACCGCGATAAGGTGGATGCGCCCTCAGGCACGGCCCTGGCGATCGGAGAGGCAGCGGCCGAAGCACGCGGTATGGCACTGGAGGATGCGGCGATCCATGGACGCCACGGCGCCACCGGGGCGCGTGCGCGCGGCGGTATCGGTTTTGCCAGCGTTCGGGGCGGGGACATCGTCGGCGATCACGAGGTGCACTTCCTTGGACAGGGGGAAAGGCTCATGCTGCGACACAGCGTAAGTGACCGCGGCGTGTTTGCCCGCGGAGCGCTCATGGCCGGGCAGTGGCTGGCCGGCCAACCCCCTAGGCGGTATCGGATGTCGGATGTTTTTATCAGCTAATACAGGCCTTTACGCAACTCACACGGGAGTTGCGCGGGAGCCTTGATACGGAGTGGAAGGCCTTTGAGCGAGCCGCAATTCGGACAGATTGGCGTGGACAGGGGCGGTAGGGGTCTTTACACTTTTATCCGTAATCCGAGTATCGGGTTAGTCCGCACAAGGCGGGAGGATGTTCCAAAAGAACGCCTCCCGCTTTGTGCATCTGCGTGTCGTAGAGGGGCGTGAATGGCTGCACCGGCGGTGCTCGCTCTCGCGGATGGGAGCATCTTCAGAGGCCACTCCATTGGCGCTCCCGGCAATACGACAGGTGAGGTTGTCTTCAACACAGCCATCACCGGCTACCAGGAAATTCTCACCGACGCTTCATACGCCCGCCAGATCGTCACGCTGACCTATCCCCACATCGGCAACACCGGTGTAACCCCCGAGGACATGGAGTCCTCGCAGATCTACGCCGCGGGCCTGGTGGTGCGCGACCTGTCGCTGGTGACGAGCAGCTGGCGCGCGTCCGGCTCGCTCAGCGACTTCCTGCTGCGCGGGCGCATCGTTGCCATCGCGGGTATCGATACGCGCCGCCTGACGCGGCTGCTGCGGGAGAAAGGTGCCCAATCTGGCTGCATCATGACCGGGGAGAAACTCGATGAGACCGCCGCGGTGCGTGCCGCGCGCGCCTTCCCGGGCCTCAAGGGCATGGACCTCGCCAAGGTCGTGACCACGCGTGCGCCCTATCAATGGAATGATGGCAGCATCGGGCGCGATGCGGTACCGCTGCGCGCGCAGCAGCGGCTGCACGTGGTCGCCTACGACTACGGCATCAAGCGCAACATCCTGCGGCTGATCTCCGACCAGGGCTGCCGCGTGACCGTGGTACCCGCCTCGACCGCCTCGGCCGATGTGCTGGCGCTGAACCCCGACGGCGTATTCCTCTCCAACGGGCCCGGAGATCCGGAACCCTGCGACTACGCCATCAAGGCGATCGCGGAACTTCTGGAGACGGACCTACCGATTTTCGGCATCTGCCTGGGACATCAGCTGCTGGGGCTTGCCAGTGGTGCCCGCACCGTCAAGATGAAGTTCGGCCACCACGGCGCCAATCACCCGGTGCAGGATCTGAGCTCAGGGCGCGTCCTGATCACCAGCCAGAATCACGGCTTCGCGGTCGATGAGGCGACGCTGCCGCCGAACCTGGTGGCGACGCATCGCTCGCTGTTCGACGGCACGCTGCAGGGGGTCGCTCGCACCGATCGCCCGGCTTTCAGTTTCCAGGGTCACCCGGAAGCCAGTCCCGGACCGCATGACCTGCGGCCGCTGTTCGAGAGCTTCGTACAGGCCATGGTGCGCCGTCTGCAGCAGCAGCTGCGGGCGCTGCGTTCCAACCCGCGCAAGCAGAGCGCCGAGCGTTAGGCCGCGATGCCCAAACGCACCGACATCCAGAGTGTCCTGATCATCGGCGCCGGCCCGATCATCATCGGCCAGGCGTGCGAATTCGATTACTCCGGCGCGCAGGCCTGCAAGGCGCTGCGCGAGGAGGGCTATCGCGTGATCCTGGTCAATTCCAACCCGGCCACGATCATGACCGACCCCGAAACCGCCGATGCCATCTACATCGAGCCGATCAACTGGCGCACCGTCGCCCGGATCATCGAGCGCGAACGGCCCGATGCGCTATTGCCGACCATGGGCGGGCAGACCGCGCTCAACACCGCGCTCGACCTGGTGCGCGAGGGCGTGCTCAAGGAATTCAACGTCGAGATGATCGGCGCTTCGCGCGAGGCCATCGACATGGCCGAGGATCGCGAGCAGTTTCGCAATGCGATGCGCGATATCGGTCTCGAGACCCCGCATTCGCAGATGGCGCGCAGCCTCGAGGAGGCACTGGCCGTCCAGAGCAGCATCGGCTACCCGATCGTGATCCGCCCGTCCTTCACCATGGGCGGCAGCGGCGGTGGCATCGCCTACAACCGCGAGGAATTCGAGGCCATCGTGCAACGGGGCCTGGAGGCCTCGCCGACGCGCGAGCTGCTGCTCGAGGAGTCGGTGCTGGGCTGGAAGGAATTCGAGATGGAGGTGGTGCGGGACCGCAAGGACAACTGCATCATCGTCTGCTCGATCGAGAATTTCGATCCCATGGGTGTGCACACCGGCGATTCCATCACGGTGGCACCGGCGCAGACGCTCACGGATAAAGAGTATCAGCGCATGCGCGATGCCTCGCTGGCCGTGCTGCGCAAGATCGGCGTCGAGACCGGCGGTTCGAACGTGCAGTTTGCGGTCAACCCCGAGGACGGGCGGCTGCTGGTGATCGAGATGAACCCGCGCGTGTCGCGCTCCTCGGCGCTGGCCTCCAAGGCCACCGGCTTCCCGATCGCCAAGATCGCCGCGAAGCTTGCGATCGGCTACACCCTCGATGAGCTCAGGAACGAGATCACGGGCGGCGCGACCCCGGCTTCCTTCGAGCCAAGCATCGATTACGTGGTCACGAAGATCCCGCGCTTTACCTTCGAGAAGTTTCCGGCCGCCAACAATCGCCTCACCACGCAGATGAAATCCGTCGGCGAGGTCATGGCGATCGGCCATAACTTCCAGGAGTCGCTGCACAAGGCATTGCGCGGGCTGGAAACCGGGCTCGATGGCCTCGACCCGATCCTGACCCTGCCGCTGTCCGAGGAGGCGCAGAAGGAACTGATCTACGAGCTGCGCTCGCCGGGCGCCAACCGGCTGCTGTACGTGGCCGACGCGCTGCGCGCCGGATGGGACGTCGAGCGCGTCAATGAGCTCACATCCATCGACCCCTGGTTCCTGGCCCAGATCGCGGACCTGATTGCCGAGGAGGCGCGCGTGCGGCGCGAGGGCGAGAGCGCGCTCGGGGTCGAGCGCCTGCGCGCGCTCAAGCGCAAGGGCTTCTCCGACCGCAGGCTGGCCACGCTGACCCGCTCGACCGAGGCGGCGCTGCGGGCCAAGCGGCGCGAGTTCGGCATCGCCCCGGTCTACAAGCGCGTGGATACCTGTGCCGCGGAGTTTGCGACCTCGACCGCCTATCTCTATTCGACCTACGAGGAGGAATGCGAGGCCGAGCCCACCAAGCGCGACAAGATCATGATCCTGGGCGGCGGGCCGAACCGCATCGGCCAGGGCATCGAGTTCGATTATTGCTGCGTGCATGCCGCGCTGGCGCTGCGCGAGCAGGGCTACGAGACCATCATGGTCAACTGCAATCCCGAGACGGTCTCGACCGACTATGACACCTCGGACCGGCTGTATTTCGAGCCGCTGACGCTCGAGGATGTGCTCGAGATCATCGCCAAGGAAAAGCCCGGCGGCGTGATCGTTCAGTTCGGCGGCCAGACGCCCCTGAAACTCTCGCGCGCGCTGGAAGCGGCGGGAGCCCCGATCATCGGCACCTCGCCCGACTCCATCGACGTGGCCGAGGATCGCGAGCGCTTCCAGCAGCTGGTGAAGCGCCTCGGACTCAAGCAGCCGGCCAATGCCACCGCGCGTACCGAGGAGCAGGCCGTGGTGCTGGCGCGCGAGGTGGGCTACCCGCTGGTGGTACGGCCCTCGTATGTGCTGGGCGGCCGCGCCATGGAAGTGGTGTTCAACGAAGAAGACCTGCGCGCCTACATGGGACATGCCATGAAGGTCTCCAACGACAGCCCGGTGCTGCTCGACCGCTTCCTGGATGTGGCCATCGAGGTGGATGTCGATGCGGTCTGCGACGGCGAGGACGTGCTGATCGGCGGCATCATGGAACACGTCGAGCAGGCCGGCGTGCACTCGGGGGATTCGAGCTGTTCGCTGCCGCCGAACAGCCTGTCGGCGGAACTGCAGGATGAGATGCGCGCACAGACGCGCAAGCTCGCGCGCGCGCTCAATGTCATCGGGCTCATGAACATCCAGTTTGCGATCCAGAACGGCACGGTCTACGTGCTCGAGGTCAACCCGCGCGCCTCGCGCACCGTGCCCTTCGTGTCCAAGGCCACCGGGGTACCGATCGCCAAGATCGCAGCCAGGGTCATGACGGGACGCAAACTGCGCGATCTCGGAGTTCTGTCCGAGCGCGTGCCGAAGTACTATTCAGTGAAGGAGGCGGTGTTTCCCTTCATGAAGTTTCCGGAGGCCGACCCGATTCTCGGCCCGGAGATGAAGTCTACCGGTGAGGTCATGGGCACAGGACGCACCTTTGGCGAGGCTTACGCCAAATCGCAGAGCGCCTCGGGCGTGCTGCTGCCGCGCCACGGCTGTTGCCTGATCAGTGTGCGCGAGCGCGATAAGAGCGGGGCAGTGCCGCTGGCGCGCCGCCTGATCGATCATGGCTTCAGCATCGTTGCCACCAGCGGCACGGCCCAGACGCTGAGCGCCGCCGGCATCGAGTGCCGCGTCGTCAACAAGGTGCGCGAGGGTCGTCCGCACATCGTCGACATGATCAAGAACGACGAGATCGATCTGATCGTCAACACCACCGAGGGCAAGCAGGCCATCCTCGAGTCCAATTCGATCCGTCGCGAGGCGGTGCATCGGCGCGTGACCTATTACACGACCCTGGCCGCAGCGCTGGCCACCTGCGAGGCGCTCGATCACATCGATGAGGTCGACGTCAATCGCCTGCAGGATCTGCACCAGCAGGTCGGCACATGAAACGCTCGCCGATGACGCTGCGCGGCGCGGAATTGCTGCGCCAGGAGCTCAAGCGGCTGAAGTCCGAGGATCGGCCGCGCGTGATCAAGGCGATTGCCGAGGCGCGCAGCCACGGGGACCTGTCGGAGAATGCCGAATATCACGCCGCGCGCGAGCAGCAGGGTTTCATCGAGGGCCGGATCGGAGAGATCGAGGCGCGCCTGGGTGCCGCCGAGATTATCGATGTAGCCAGCCTGCCCAGCACGGGCCGGGTGGTGTTCGGGTCCACGGTCGAGATCGAGGACCAGGATGAGGGCTCCTTGGTCACCTACCAGATCGTGGGCGAGGATGAAGCGGACATTCGCCAGGGGCGCATTTCGGTAACCTCCCCGATCGCCCGCGCGCTGATCGGCAAGAGCTCGGGCGATGTGGTCGATGTCACCGCCCCCGGCCGCACGCGCAGCTACGAGATCGTGTCGGTCAAATACATTTGACGCTGCACTGCAGCATCGTTCTGACGATCGACCAGTCCTGGCCCTAGCCCTCCGGCAGGGGAATGCGCGACAGTGGGGAGCGCGGCTTGAACAGCACCGCCACGTGACCGATGCGCTGCACCAGCGAGCTGGCGGTCTGCTCGACCAGCGCTGCGATGGCCCCGTCGCGCGCGGCGCGGTCGGCGGCCTGCACGCGCACCTTGATCAGCTCGTGGTCGGTCAGGGCACGGACCGTCTCGGCCGTCACGGCGGCGGTGAGTCCGTGCTGTCCGATCTGGATGACCGGCTTGAGCGCGTGCGCGCGGCCCCGCAGAAAACGCAGCTGTTTTTCGCTTAGAGTGATAGCCGTCATATGGCGCGTCGATCCAAGAGCAGCGATCGCTGGCTGCGCGAACATTTTACCGATCCATTCGTCAAACGGGCGAAGGCCGAGGGCTGGCGCTCGCGCGCGATCTACAAGCTCGAGGAAATGGATCGCGGCGCGCGGCTGCTCAAGGCCGGTTCCGTGGTGCTGGACCTCGGCGCCGCGCCCGGGGCCTGGAGCCAGTACGCGCGGCGGCAGGTGGGACGCAACGGGCGCGTGGTCGCCAGCGACATTCTGCCGATGGAGGCGCTGGCCGGCGTGGACTTCGTGCAGGGGGATTTTCGCGAGCAGGGCGTGGCCGAGCAGATCCGGCGCGCACTCGGCGAGACGGGGCTGGACGTGCTGCTGTCGGACATGGCGCCCAACCTCAGCGGCATGGATGCCATCGATGCGCCGCGCAGCATGTACCTGGCCGAGCTGGCGCTGGAAATGGCGCAGACACTCTTGAAACCGGACGGCAGCGCCCTGATCAAACTGCTGCAGGGCGCCGGATTTCAGGAATTTGTCGCATCAGCGCGACGTCAGTTCAGGCAGGTCAGGTTGCTGAAGCCGGAAGCCTCGCGAAGTCGCAGTCCTGAAACATACTTACTGGCCTCCGGCAGGCGGATGGTGTAGCGTCCTGATTGATGCAAAATCCGTCCCGGTTCCGCGATTTATTTGCAACACGGTGAATCGAGTTGAATGACCTGACCAAAAATATCCTGCTCTGGGTCGTGATCGTTCTGGTGCTGCTGCTGGTGTTCAGCCGCTACGTGCCGAGCGGACCTCAACGCGAGCCGATCCGTTATTCCGAATTCATTGCCGCGGTACACGACAACAAGGTCGAGAGCGTGGTCATCCAGGGCGATACCATCCGTGGTGTCCGCAAGGATAAGCAGCAGTTCGAGACTTACAACCCCGAGACCAACTACACGGTCCTGATCGGCGACCTGCTCAAGGCGGGTGTTTCGATCGAGGGGCAGCCGCCCAAGCAACCGAACTTCGTGGCGCAGCTGTTGCTGCAGCTGGCGCCGGCGCTGCTGATGCTGGTGGTGTTTGTGTACCTGTTGCGCCAGATGCAGGGCGCCGCGGGGGGCCGCGGGGCCATGTCGTTCGGCAAGAGCCGGGCACGGCTGCTCGGCGAGGACCAGGTTAACGTCACCTTCGCCGATGTCGCAGGCGTGGACGAGGCCAAGCAGGAGGTCGGGGAAATCGTCGATTTCCTCAAGGATCCGGGCAAGTTCCAGAAGCTCGGCGGGAAGATTCCCAAAGGCGTGCTGATGGTCGGCTCGCCGGGTACCGGCAAGACGCTGCTGGCGCGCGCCATCGCCGGCGAGGCCAAAGTGCCTTTCTTCACCATTTCAGGTTCCGACTTCGTCGAGATGTTCGTCGGCGTGGGCGCCTCGCGCGTGCGCGACATGTTCGAGCAGGCCAAGAAGCACGCGCCCTGCATCATCTTCATCGATGAGATCGACGCGGTCGGCCGCCATCGCGGCGCGGGCCTCGGCGGCGGACACGATGAGCGCGAGCAGACACTCAATCAGCTGCTGGTCGAGATGGACGGCTTCGAGGGCAATGAGGGCATCATCGTCATCGCCGCCACCAACCGGCCTGACGTGCTCGATCCGGCGCTGCTGCGCCCGGGCCGCTTCGATCGCCAGGTGGTGGTGCCGCTGCCCGACGTGCGCGGACGCGAGCAGATCCTGCGCGTGCACATGCGGCGTGTGCCCCTGGGCGATGACGTCAAGCCCTCGCTGATCGCGCGCGGCACGCCTGGATTCTCGGGCGCCGATCTGGCGAACCTGGTCAACGAGGCGGCGCTGTTCGCGGCCCGCGCCAACCAGCGGCTGGTGTCGATGGATCAGTTCGAGCGCGCCAAGGACAAGATTCTGATGGGCGCCGAGCGGCGTTCCCTGGTCATGACCGAAGCCGAGAAGCGCATGACTGCCTATCACGAGTCCGGTCATGCGATCGTGGGCATCTCCACTCCCGAGCACGATCCGGTCTACAAGGTCACGATCATTCCGCGCGGCCGCGCGCTCGGTGTCACGCAGTTCCTGCCCGAGCAGGATCGCTATTCGATGAGCCGGCGGCGACTCGAGAGCTCGATCGCCACGCTGTTCGGCGGACGCATCGCCGAGCAGATCATCTTCGGCGACGATGCGGTCACCACCGGGGCTTCGAACGACATCGAACGCGCCACCGAGCTGGCACGCAACATGGTCACCAAGTGGGGCCTGTCGGACCGCCTGGGGCCGCTCACCTACACGGAAGAGGCCGGCGAGGTGTTCCTGGGCCGCAGCGTCACGCAGCATAAGCAGGTATCGGATGAGACCGCGCACGCCATCGATGAGGAAGTGCGGCGCGTGATCGAGACCAACTACAAGCGCGCCAAGGAGATTCTCGAGACCAGTCTCGACAAGCTGCATGCGATGGCCGAAGCGCTCATCAAGTACGAGACCATCGCCGACGATCAGATCCAGGACATCATGGCCGGCCGCACACCGCGTCCGCCCGATGGCTGGGACGATACGCCGAGCACCGGTCCGGGCGGCGGTAAGCCCGTCGTGACCCCCGTGGGCGGTCCCGCGGAAGCACCCATCGCCCGGCCCGCCGGGCAGCACTGAGCTGACGAGGCCCATGGCGGCGCCCGCTCCACGGCCGCTGCCTGTGGCCGATGCCGCGCGGTTGCTGTGCGCCGGCCGCGTTCTGGAGCTCAAGACGGCCGTCGTCATGGGAGTGCTCAATGTCACGCCCGATTCCTTCTCCGACGGCGGGCTTTACCTGGATCCCGCGGCCGCCCTGGCGCATGCCGAGGTCATGGCCGAGCAGGGAGCGGCCATCATCGACATCGGCGGGGAATCCACCCGTCCCGGCGCCGCGGCTCCCGACAGCGAAACTGAGCTGCGGCGGGTGCTGCCGGTCGTGGAATGCATCGCGGCGCGCTTAGGGCTGCTGATCTCGGTCGACACCTCCAACCCGCAACTCATGCGGCGCGCGGCCGATGCGGGCGCGCACCTGATCAATGACGTGCGCGCGCTGCGCGTGCCGGGAGCCATCGAGGCCGCGGCGGCCGGCAATCTGGGCATTTGCCTGATGCACATGCGCGGCGAGCCCGCCAACATGCAGCGCGAGCCGCAATACGCCCAGGTCGTGGTCGAGGTGCGCGCCTATCTCGAGGAGCGCCTGCGCGCCTGTGCCGCCGCCGGCATCGATCCGCAGCGCCTGTGTGTCGATCCGGGATTCGGATTCGGCAAGACCACTGCCCACAATCTGGAACTGCTGCGGCAGCTGGATGAATTCGCGCCGCTCGGGCGGCCGCTGTGCGTGGGCCTGTCGCGCAAGTCGTTTGTGACGGCGCTGACGGGACGTCCCGCGAGGGAGCGGCTGCCCGGAAGTCTCGCGCTGGCCACGGTGGCGGTGCTGCGCGGTGCGCGCATCGTGCGCGCGCACGATGTGGCCGCCACCGTCGATGCCGTGCGTGTCGCCAACGCGATGCGACGCGAATTGCACTAAAGGAGTCGCGCAGTGGCAAGGGCGTATTTCGGAACCGATGGCATTCGCGGCCGCGTGGGCACCGAACCCATGACGGTGGACTTTGCGCTGCGCCTGGCCAGCGCTGCTGCGCGCGTGATCATGCCCGAGGGCGGCACGGTACTCATCGGCAAGGACACGCGCCTGTCGGGCTACATGTTCGAATCGGCGCTGGAGGCAGGCTTCGTGGCCGCGGGAGCCGATGTGCTGCTGACCGGGCCGCTGCCGACGCCGGCCGTGGCACACGTGGTGCGGCGACTGCGCTGCAAACTCGGCGTCGTGATCAGCGCCTCGCACAACCTCTACGAGGACAATGGCATCAAGTTCTTCGACGGCGAGGGCGCCAAGCTCTCGAATGAAATCGAGGAACGCATCGAGGCGCAGCTGTCGGGGCCGCCAACGACCCTGGCCTCGCGTGAACTCGGGCGCGCGCGCCGCGCCGAGACCACGCAGCAGTATTACCAGGAATTCTGCGCCGGCGTGCTGCCGGCCGGCATGGATCTGTCGGGCCTGAAGATCGTGATCGACTGCGCCAATGGCGCCGCCTACAAGGTGGCGCCGCGCATCCTGGCCGACCTCGATGCCGACATCGTGCCGATCGGCTGCTCCCCCAACGGCCGCAATATCAACGATGGCTGCGGGTCGACCTCGCCCGAGCTGCTGCAGCTCACGGTGCCCGGGGTGCGGGCGCACGTGGGCGTCGCGGTCGATGGCGACGGGGATCGCGTGGTGATGGCCGATCACCTGGGAAGGCTGGTCGATGGCGATCAGCTGCTGTACGTGATCGCGTCCCACGCCCACAAGGCCGGGCGGCTGCGCGGGCCCGTGGTCGGCACGGTTATGAGCAATTTCGGGCTCGAGCTGGCGCTGCGGCGGCTCGGGGTGGATTTCGTGCGCGCGCTGGTCGGCGATCGGCACGTGCTTGCCAAACTGATCGAAAGCGGCGGCATGCTGGGCGGAGAAACCTCGGGTCATATATTGAGCCTGGACCGCACCACGACCGGCGATGGCCTGATCACCGCGCTGCAGATTCTCGCCATCATGAAAGAGACCCGCCGGCCGCTGGCCGAGCTGGCCGCCGGCATGGACAAACTGCCGCAGGTGCTGCTGAACGTGGAAGTCGAAAGCCGCTTCGACCCGAGCGCCGTGCCCAGCATCGTCGCTGCCCAGCGGCGCATCGAGGAACACCTGGCCGGCGAGGGCCGGGTGGTGCTGCGGGCCTCGGGAACCGAGCCGCTCATCCGGGTCATGGTCGAGGGCCGGGATGAGGCCGAAGTTCGCAGCTGCGCCGATGATCTGGCCCGGGCGGTTCGGGCCGGGGTCCCGCGTAGGCCGGTGACCACTCAATAAGATATGATCCGCGCGCCCAAAGATGGGGCGTACAGCGGGGCGGCAATGATGCGGCGCAAGCTCGTAGCCGGCAATTGGAAAATGCACGGTTCGCGCGCGGCAAACGGGCCGCTGGTGGAGGCAATCCTTGCCTCGCCGTACCTCGATGCGGTCACCTGCGTGATCTGTCCGCCGTTCGTTTACCTGTCCGAGATCGCGCGGCTGCTGCGCGATTCGGCGCTTCGGCTGGGTGCGCAGGATGTCTGTGCCGAAGCACATGGGGCCTACACCGGCGAGGTGGCCGCGGCGATGCTGCACGATGTCGGCTGCCGCTACGTCATCGTCGGCCATTCGGAGCGGCGCAATATCTACGGCGAAGACGATGTGCTGGTGGCCCGCAAATTCGCCGCCGCGCTGGCGCACCGGCTGACCCCGATCCTGTGCCTGGGGGAGCTTCTGGCCGAGCGCGAAGCCGGCCACTGCCAGGCGGTGATCGGGCGGCAGCTGGAAGCGGTGGTGTCGCTGACCGGGATCGCCGCCTTCGCCGGCGCCGTGGTCGCCTATGAGCCGGTCTGGGCCATCGGCACCGGCCGCACCGCGTCCCCGGAGCAGGCGCAGGAAGTGCACCAGTTCATCCGGGAGCGGCTGGCGCAGCAGGATGCTAAAATCGCGGACGCCTTGCCGATTCTCTACGGCGGCAGCGTCAAGACGGGCAATGCGCGGGAGCTTTTTGCGCAGGCTGATGTCGATGGCGGGCTGATCGGCGGGGCTTCGCTCAAAGCCGAGGAATTCTTGAGCATCGTGGCCGCAGCACGCGGCTGACACTGGGACCCTACATGTTGCATTCGGTATTGCTGGTCATTCATTTCATCTGCGCCTTCTCAATCGTGGGCCTGGTACTGCTTCAGCGCGGCAAGGGCGCAGAGGCAGGCGCGGGCTTCGGTGCGGGTGCCTCGGGCACGGTGTTCGGCGCGCGCGGCGCGAGCACGGCGCTGTCGCGTGCCACCGGCATCCTGGCTGGCATCTTCATGGTGACGAGTCTGTCGCTGACCTATGTGGGTTCGCACAAGGCCGCGGCCTCCTCGGGCAGTATTCTCGAACAGCTGCAACGGCAGCCCGCGCCGGCTAATTCGCCCACCAGTGTGCCGGTGCTGCCGGGAGCGCCGACAGGTTCCGAGATACCGTCGACGACGCCGTCGACGACGCCTGGCGATGCGGCGAGCGCGCCCGCGGCACCGGCGAGCGGCGCGCCGCCCGCGAAGAAATAGAGCTGCAAACAACGCAGCAAGATCAAGCCGACGTGGTGGAACTGGTAGACACACTAGCTTGAGGGGCTAGCGCCGCAAGGTGTGGGAGTTCGAATCTCCCCGTCGGCAC